>WNGR01000276.1_pt1 | contig 164523 bp, 179 predicted proteins | sample 5407581 | NCBI WGS metagenome assembly WNGR01 (sample SAMN13153383, study PRJNA577476) | soil metagenome | isolation source: 80 cm soil or saprolite under Garry oak tree replicate 2 | place: USA:California | collected 2016-06-15
TCGGAACTTTTGTTTTGCCCACATTTTTCTCCAAACTGACCATGCCCACTGAGCACACCCGCAAAGTCCGGGCTAAACCCACACCTTATGCCTTAAAACCAGGCCCCAAGGGAGTCAATGGGGAGGCGGAAAGTGAGGTTGATGAGGACGAGGTTGAGGAGTGCCCACAGCCTCAAATGAGTAGGCCGAAGATGGCTAAACTCTCCGAAACTCTTAGGTGTTTTTTTTTTTGAAATCCGTTTATATTCCGGTTTAACAGTTCATAGGCCCAGACCGGTCGTAGCGTGAGCCCACTGAAACTCTTAGGTTGGTCTGCATTGGTGCAGAGGTTGAGGTGGCGTATGAGCTCTCAAAGGTGCTGAGGAAGTTTGAGGCTCAAATCAGGACACTAGATCTGCAAAAGAGTACCCAGCAGAGGCTTGGGAAAACCGTAGTCTTGCATATTTACGATAATGCATAACGTTTCGGCATGGAATCACGCTATGCGTTATGAGAATTTCGACTGTATCCGGGTGACTACCGTGCATCGGAGGGGCAGTTCCACCCAACAATGCAGAAAATTATGATCATTGCTATCACCGTATCATCCACCGTATCATCCTGGGATCTAAGCCGAAAATCTTGCCGAAAATGTCTCAATGACCAAGCCAGTGACGGGAATGGTGCTTGTAATAATGTATATGACACTCTTAACAGAGACCCCGTCATAGTGGGGGTAGGTTTCGCCTATATTACCATGTCCGAGGTCCGAGCATGGGCCCGGGGAAGCCAAAGACCATTCGACTTGGTACGAGAGCTCTAACTGAAGTCGGATAGGACAGGTCCGAGTCACCCAAGGAGTCACCCCACTGTCGCATCTACCGGCATGGACGGTCCGCCATTCCCTTAACGGCTTCGGTCCGGGCCCCAACTCAGCGACAAGATCCCGTACAAGTTCTCCTGTTCTCCTGCAACACAAGATGGCCTCTTCGAAGAAATGATAGACACTTCTAGCTGTTCACACATCTCGCTTTTACTGTCAGATACGTCCAAGAGCAAGCCAGTGCTCAAGACGTTTCGCCGCGCAGTTGAATGGAAGGCACAACGGACTCATGATGCGCTTCATTCTGCAAAACGGCGAAAGGTGCATTGCATATCGGTGCTTATGGCACAAAGTCGTACGAATATTTAGACGGGTAGCGTCTCCGATATGTGGAACTTGCAGATTAACAATCCCGCTCCCATTTGTATGCCTTGAATGCGCCTTCTCTGGCTGCCGGCAAGACGAGCAAATTCTGGAGCACCTGAAGGATGAGGGTCACAGGTTCTGTGCGTCCTCCTATCCATCCCAGTATCTTCTCGGTATCGTATATTGCAAAGAGTGTCAAGACATGATCTATGATCCCACATTGGACAACATCTATCAACAAGTCATTCTGACGATCGAGGAGCGAGAGACAAAACTTCTAGGTACGTTCTCTCATCTTTCGTTTCGACAACAACTGTCATAAGGTCCAGACGAGAGGCGTCCTCGCGAGTCCTACCAATCCTGGAAGCCCGGGGAGAAAGACATCGCCGCGCTCGAAAACACTACCGCACTTCCTTGCCAGGGCTAGCGCGGTCTTCTCAATCTGGGCCAAACGTGCTTTCTGAATGCCACTCTCCAGGCACTCCTGCACAACCCCCTGTTGCGGAACTACTTCCTCGGAGATAAGCATAACCCAAGGTGGTGCAAAAACAAGGAGGACTGCGCCTGCTGCGAGCTCGACCGGTTGATCTCTGCCACCCATACCCCGCCGCCGCAACCGGCATTTGGACCTACTGTACTGCTCGCGACGACGTGGCGCGCCGCCGGGTCGTTGACTGGGTATGCCCAGCAGGACGCCCACGAGTGTTTGATCGCGCTGCTGAACGCGGCCCACGCGGATCCACTTTGTTGAAATGCAATTGCATTGTGCACAGCACGTTTGGTGGGTTACTCCAAAGCGACATGCGTTGCCCGCGTTGCAATTGCCTGAATGAGACCGTGGATCCTTGCCCTGACATATTTCTCAGCCTTGGTCCCGGACAGAACTCCCTCGCCGGGTGTCTCAAGCGGTGCGCGGCTCCCGATTCGGTATTCTTGGTGATATCGGGAGCCTTCTGACTGCGAAAACATAGATTTACGCAGTCTGAATGCCTTTCGGTTAAGGATTGGTCGTGTCAGAAGTGTGGCAAGGTCTCACAGGAGGCGAACAAGCGGCTCTCGATCAAGCGTCTTCCCCCTGTGCTCTCCGTCCAGTTCAAGGTCAGTGGTCCACCTGACTTGACGAAGAGATATGCTTTGACGCGTACTGCACAGCGCTTCGAGCAACGCGGAACGGAGACGTACAAGATCGACACTCCCGTGCGAGTTCCCTCGTCGGTCAACATGGCCCCATACACAACAGCGTCTGTCGATGGCAGCGGCACGTAAGTCCCCTTGCGACCACCGCCGGACGCCGCCGGCTCATCTCCCCATTTGAGCAGGTACCCCGGGCCGGAGGCACTATACGACTACGAGCTCTTCACAGTAATTAACCACGAGGGCCAGATAGACAACGGCCACTACACAAGCTTTGCTCGTTTCAAGGACACGGTTCGTGTCGATCTTTCCTTCCCCTCGCTGCCACCCACCACACCTGCTCACTCATCTGGGGAAATTCTCCCTGTCATCCCAGTGGTGCCGCTTCGACGACGACAAGGTGACGCCCGCGACGCTCGCGGAAGTGTTTGGGACGTCCGCGCCGATATACATGGCGTTCTATGTGAAGCGGCGCCTAGACTACAAGCCGTACACTACGCCGTCGTATGTTCTGACGAGGGAGAGCGAGGCGGTGCGTGAGCGAGAGGCGCTCGCGGCCAAGGCCCATGCAGAGCAAGAGCAGGTGCATGAGTTTGATTATGTAACTGTCATGCAGGGAAGGAAGGTTCCCAAAAGTTCAGTGTCACCCGACACCTAAATAAACATTATACTCAGCCACTGAAACTCTTTTGCGCTATCATAAGTCGTTGTAGTGTAACTCAATCAAGTCATACTTGTTTTACCTAGTCGATCGGATAAATAGTACAAGTACTACGGGCATATGCCGAAAAATGATAGAATAGGCTGAGAAAGGCTTGTCCGAGACGGAGAAAGGCCCATTGGATGCGCGTGAGCGCACACTTACGCTGCAGGGGTCCGGGAGAGCGTGGTGGCTTGGACGCACTGCAAGGATGACGTCGCTGCAGAGCCAAAGATCTCCAGGAGAGTGTCTCGTTGTCGGTATGGCAAAGAGCTCCGGCACGCGGCGTGCGCTCGGCAGGTCCGAGTACATCAAGTATGGCTCAACTTGTATTGCCTCAATGATATCTTATCTAGCATATCACATTACATTTCAGACCGCCTAAAGACAAACAACGGGTTGCAGTAGCGGTTCCATCTAGGTATTAATACAAGTAGTCCAACTCGGCCCATGTGCGAAAGTAGAAAGATCCATGCGGGTTTCATATTCGCCAGCAACCCAGATATTACTTGGACGGTGAAGAAGTGTCCTATGAGGTGGCGGGATCCACATTAGGAGTTCACCTTTACTACCACATATCCATCCCTCCTCATTGATGACGGAGTGGTCAGTGAAGTCGACGTGTCTTGTAGTTTCCGTGTCTCCTGTCGTAGCGTTCAACATACGAATTGATCCATGTCCTGATGAGACAACGCACTTACCATCTGGCGAGAATACCACAGACTCGACCGAATCCATGTGTCTAATAAATGGCCTTGCTGCTGTCTCTCCCGTCGTGACGTTCCACACACGAATTGTTCGATCGTGCGAGCCTGAGACGATGCGCTGGCCATCTGGCGAGAATGCCACAGACGAGACCCAATCCGTGTGTCCAGCAAACGGGCCTGCCTCAGTCTCTCCCGTAGTGGCGTTCCACACACGAATTGTTCGATCGCCCGAGCCTGAGACGATGCGCTGGCCATCTGGCGAGAATGCCACAGACAAGACCCAACCCGTGTGTCCAGTAAATGGGACTGCCTCTGTCTCTCCCGTGGTGGCGTTCCACACACGAATTGTTCCATCACGCGAGCCTGAGACGATGCGCTGGCCATCTGGCGAGAATGCCACAGACGAGACCGAATCCGTGTGTCCAGTAAATGGGCCTGCATCGGTCTCTCCCGTAGTGGCGTTCCACACACGAATTGTTCGATCGCCCGAGCCTGAGACGATGCGCTGGCCATCTGGCGAGAATGCCACAGACGAGACCCGACCCGTGTGTCCAGTAAATGGGCCTGCCTCGGTCTCTCCCGTAGTGGCGTTCCACACACGAATTGTTCGATCGTGCGAGCCTGAGACGATGCGCTGGCCATCTGGCGAGAATGCCACAGACTTAACCGGATCCGTGTGTCCAGTAAATGGGCTTGCCTCGGTCTCTCCCGTAGTGGCGTTCCACACACGAATTGTTCCATCGTGCGAGCTTGAGGCGATGCGCTGGCCATCTGGTGAGGGTGCAATGGAAAAGACACCACCCCCAACGTTTGAAATCACCATCTCCGATGATGGCCAATAAGACAATCGCCCACGTTCCACGCGTAACATTCGAGGAAATGTGCTGGAATAATGTGCAGAGACAAGAGAACGAGTCGGCGCAAATGGCAACGTGGAGAGATAGACATGGGGAGCACTCTTCGCCATGGCTATCCCGAAATACCGTACAAATGCAGAGGCGTCATTGATGAATGCCCTGGATCTCTCTAGCTCCATTTGAGACACCTGTCGCGATCACAGCTATTAGTTGTCTGTCTGTCTCATCGAATCAACAGTTATACTCACACCGTGACCAGAGGCCAACCACACACTCAGAGATGATAATGCTGGCAAAGCAAGACGCAAATTGCTTGTCAAGCTAAGAGCCTCTAGCCAAAAGAAAAATTTCGTCTCGAAGAAGGCCCGAAGTTTGCCAAAGAGATCGGTCTCAAAAGCAACATGTTCTAAATGATCGTCCCAGAAACGACAGACATATAACAGAGCAGGTGGGATGTGTTCAGCGATGCCCAATTTAAGGTCTTGAACATCGTTGTTGGCGAGATATGATGATTCGAGTTTGCAGATGTTAAACTTGAGCTCGTGGAGCGCTAAACCAAGACAGGAATGGGCCAAATGACGATGAGAATCGCGAAGGTCCACGTAAAAGTTGCCGCTCTTCTCTTCATTTGTCAGGAAATCGCGGCATGACGTATGGAGAGGAACGATGGGAAGGTTTTGATCAGATGAATTGACATTACTCAGCAACGAGCTTAGGCGACGGAGCATTCTACGAACGGATTCAGGATCAAAGTCGTCATCAATGGAGGCATGCTGACGTAGAGCGATGAGGGATCGGATGGAGAGGGGTTCAAATGCGGCAATGAGTTGTCCCATAACAGAGCGGAAGAGACGCTGCGCTCCTTGGAAGTACCCTTTAATAACTTCTTCGTATAACTCGTCCAACGGATCTGGTCTATGATGATCTGCCGTGGGTTTCAAAAGGTGTTCTATGCATTTGGTCTTGCTAAAATCAAAGGATCCGGGAGGATCTAGGATGTATCCACAGGCAACCGCTGCCCACTGAAACAGTCCCTCTGCCTTTGTTGCCAGCGCATCGCAGTAATGATCGAGCTCTGCAGAGAGGAGCATCGTCCGAAGAAAGGTGAGAATATCACCGTGCGTTTTAGCAGCCAGCTTAAGATCATCCATGTATTTGATGAGGACTGATGGAGCTCCAACGAACGCGGACTCGATACCATCCTCCGGCCGTGAGGTGACGAGCACACGAAAGTTCGACGGCAGTCTAGAGAGGTTTTTAGCAAGAAATTTGTGTAAACCGTTTCCACCAGTTACATCCCCACTCTCGTCCAAGGCATCGATTACGACAAGAACAGGACCGACAACGTGCAGACCCTTAAGTGGTTCCAGGATAAGGGATTGAAACAGGGTACCATAGTCACGGGTTCCAGCCCGAAGAGAGGAGTCGTCCTTTACGATCCTTCCCAGCGCGGTCTTGAAGGAAGGATAGCGGTCGGAGAGATCGCGAGCAAGAGTCGTGAAGAGGTGATAAGCCTCCCGTTTGGATTGCTCCTTCCGCAAAAAGATAAAGGATGACGTAAGACGGTGCATTTTATGGAAGCGACGTGCGATCTCATGCGCGATGGATGACTTTCCCGTGCCCGCTTGCCCGAAAAGAACGAGACCAGGCTCCGAAGCGGGATCGTTCACCCAATTGACAATGAAGTCCAGGAAGGCCATCCGCGTTCTCGTAAGACAGCCCTTGTCGGGTGTGAATCGCGAGCCTGTTCCATATGGGATTTCTCCGATTTTTCTATCTAGTTCTATGACGATTATCAGATCGATAACTTATAAAACTGACCAGCAATCAGGACTACGTACCAGCGTCTGAAACTTGGCTTGACACCCACTCAAGACGAGTAGATATCCAGTCGACCTTGGCTGAAATTATTCCCACTCCGTCAAGAATCTGGAACGCAGTTATCTCCGTGGTGATGACACCTTGCTCCAAGAAAGCTCTTCGATGTTGGACAAGGGCGGTGGACAAGTCCTCAATTTCTTTGGTGGCTCCACCAGTCGTATTCTTCAACGTCCGCTTCCCTGAAAATCGCACGTTTACGCCGGCCAATGGAGTAGATGAAGACAACTTACAGAATTGTGAGTCCTTTGCATACGATTGGATAAAGTCACTGCAACTACAGACATCCTGCAGCATGAGAGTAAGGACTTGGGCTTGCTTGGAGTCGGGCTTGATGGATTTTAAAGTGTCTTCGTGGTGCGCGAAATCAAACGCATCGTGGATGGCCTCAAGCAGTGTTAGGACATTGTCGTCGCGTTGATACTGTTCCAGGAGTGTCTGGTACCCGAATAAACATAGCATAAATGTTTCCTTCCCACAATAATGCAAACAGGAGATGCACCTCCGGGATGGCTGAAACCAAGCCATATGCCATCTTTGCAAACGGGTGGAGCTGAGAGCGAAAGTCGGCTCAATCGAGGAGAGGTAAAATGGATATTGCACGCACTTCCGCAATCGGGCTTACGGTGTCCATCACCCACTTGATTCTCCCAACAGCCCCTTTCCATGTATTCTTTCGGTCAATTGGCTTTTTACATTCATCGGCGCGACGGAGAGCAAGCCGAGCCTTCTCGGTAGGCGACATCTCTGCCTGGCCATCTGGCATAGGAGTGGGAGTCTCAACTGGAAGGGGATTTGACAAGGGTAAAAGAGGTTCTGAGGCGGTGGATCCTCCGGAGTCCGGGACGATAGGGGGCTTAGTAGATTCTTCGGCGTAGGGATTGTTGTTGGGAATGATCGGAGGGGGCATGTTCGCTGACACAGTGATCGTCAAGTAGAGCGTGACCGGGTGCGTCGACTGTCCAACATCCACATCGTCATTACTGCCAGTGAGGATAACAGGAAAATCTACGTGCAATATGTTCAGTTAGTTGAACGAACGGGAAATATAAACATAGACGGACCACTCTGGGACGCGACAGGTATCTGAATCTCACGGGTTCCGATAACGACATCACGGTGTGCGAGTCGCTTCTCAATAAGACACAGTATAAGATGCGAAGACCGTTGTGCAGAACTGAACTGAACTTTAGCTGAAAAGTAATATTGAAAAAGGAAAGCCCTACAAGGCACCAAGCCTCTGGTTCCATTGCACCGTCTGTCCACCAATCCGACCGCTTTCCGTCTTCTTCACTGTCCCAAGATTGGTTACAGTGACAAAGAACCGCCTCTTCTGTACAAACTTTCTCTTGATATGGGGAATATTGTTCGCTCGGAGGACTAATAAAGAAAATAAACAGTTATCGGGGCATCAACGAGTCAGGAATTAAGACCATACCAGTCACCTCAGCACATAGCTGAGATGGGCTTCCCTGCGATTCAACGATTTGAGTGCTGTCCAAGAACGGTTCTTGAATGAGCATCGCTACACGAAGGAAGGGATCGACGTACCCTCTTCCTGAGTTTTGCGATGCTGAAGGATCTGGGCTGGGGAAGTAGGTCACAATCAAAGAAAGTCAAGAGTCAATGGCCATCACGCACGAATTCGAGAACATTTGCTGGTGCTCCGAGTCCACATTTTGTGTAGGGGCCATAATGGATAGAAGAATATTCGGGGGGTTGGGTTAGAGTGGGCGTAGGGTCTAAGTAAAACCAGGCGCTGTCCGCGTGACACAGCCCAGCGCATTCCGAATATCCCACGACTGTCAAGGGTGTAGTACAGTAGCTGTATCCAGGCTAGAAACAACAGATACAGTGCAGTAGTTAGCTTTGCGACGCATGTCGGCAGAGCTAGTGCGTGTCAGGCGGCATAACTAATCGTTATAGATGCTCTACTGTAGAGAATTACAAGTTCAAGTGATACTACAGGATCTTGGTGAGGATCATCAGCTTATACGCTGGGGAAACAATAATACAGTTTAGGAGCACAAAGCAATGCCGGTGAGATACTATAGTAGGATTATGGGCGAGTAAAGCCAAGAAAGAAGAGTTACTAGACCAGAGAGGCAATATGGATACAGTATCGTTCATGAAAGCTTTCGTGGGGGGTCGTGCAGCGTCTCATCGGCACATGAAAAGAGGTGAAGGCGTTCAACGCCGATCGTCATCAGAGCGCACGACCAGCCGCAACAAACCTGGTCGGGGGCTCCTTGGCACTGCTCAGCGGCACGAACGAGAAATCCGCCACTCCAGCGTCGTCATCAAACGGCGTCGAGAACGGGTCCTGCGCGGGCGCTGGCACGCGTACCCCTACCCGCACGAGAGCTACACTGGGGCTAGGCGGGAAGTACACCTTGCGCGCCGGCGTGGCACGCGCGTACCCGTAGTGCAGCGGCATCGGGACGTGCGCCAGCGCCACGGCGGCAGGGCTCGGCGCATTCGACTCGGCCTCGCCAACGCTCACGGCACTCACGGGCACGCTTGGCTTGCGGCGCATACCGGGGTTGACGGGCATCGGCGCCGTATCGGGCGACCACGCGGACTTGGGTTCGTATGACGGTGGCATGCGCGAGATGCCCGGAGAAGTGGGCTCGATTTCGGGGAGGCTCTTCCCTCGCAGCGACGCGGCGCGCTCCGTGGAGATCGTCAGCTGGGGACGGTGCGCCTTGTGGAAGCTTTTGCGCGCGGCGCCCTTGTCGCCCCACAAAGAGAAGGTTATGCGCTTACGCCAGTTGCCATCGCCACGGAGCTTGCGCGAGAGTGTGCGGATCACGCCTCCAGGTGCCGGAGGCTGCGCAGATGCTGGGGACATCTGATCGAAGAAGCTATCAAATGACTTGTTGGCGCCGTGCTTAAGATTAGGCAAGGGATGTAAACTTTCGGGATCTTCGGGATCGACACGACGGATCGTCGAGGGCGTGGGAGGGGACTGCGAACGCAAATTATTGGCTTGGGAAGGCTTCTCATTGTGGAAGGGAACCACAATATTGTCGAACCCTGTGCGTTGATTACGCTCGAAGTTGCGCTTGCCCCGTGCGTAGAGGAAGCGACGACCATACGAATGCCAGAAGATAATCGCGAGCGCCATGAGAACAACAACGCCCCATAGCACAAGGAATATCGCAAACATGATCCGTTCCTTCTTGAGTGACTGCACATAGGTATTGATAAGGCGCCCGACGAGCCCACCGTCGGGGTTATCGTTATTTCCGATGGCCGCGGCGGCGATAGGCTGTGAAGCCGCATTCACCTCATCAGGGGATAATATCAATACGCTCTCGTTCACGCGCGGGACGTCAATACGCAGGTTATCGTGTAGGAATGTGAGTGCATTTTCGATCGCATCGACCTTGGAGCCGATGAAGCACGCGAGGAATTCCTGAGCAGGCTGCTCTAGGATCGTCCCATTGAAAATTGCCGAGACCGCATTCTGAATGTCACTATAGAACGTGTTGATGGTGCTGTTAAGTGTAGTCGTGGTTCCATTAACCCATCCGAATAACCCGTCGTTGACCGTCGACTGTATGCTGTCGATATGGTTGTTGACGCCGCTCGCGTACAGTGAAGACTGGTTGTACATGCTTTGGTTGAGCGACGTGAAGATAGAGCCAGAGAAATCGCTGACGGCTGCGTTCGCACGATCGTGGAACTTAGCCTCCAGCGGAGCAACGGCCAACAACTGGAGCTGGACGGAGAGGATGCCGAAAAGGCCAATCAGGAAGCAGGCGAGAGCGGGTGGGTGGAATATGTAATGGAAGAACCAAGAGAGGTTGACGTGTTGAGAAGGGGTGAGATGGAGGAGTGCACTGAGCTTGTTTGCAATACGCGTCAGAAGGGGATGAGCCGAGTCAGCCTGGAGTATGAGTAAATTGTGATCAGAGAGTGTGACGGTTGGAGCTGTGGTCGGCCCAATATGAACCACTGTCGGGTCTGACATCCAAGCCTGGCGGGTGTATTCAAGATGGCGCTTGAGGCAACGCCACTTGTACCACTCGAGTGCGGAGTAGCCGGCCAATAATACCACCGCTAGGACAGCGATCAGGATAATCCCGATCTTCATAACGTTCATAAGGTCGTGTCCGAGCTCATCGATGACTGAGGTATCCATGTTATCGCAGAAGGTAATCGTGCTGCGATCAGGGAGGGGAAGCACCGAAGAGTTGAAACTCATGCTTGCGAAAGTGTCATTGATATCCTTCTTTACTGCCTCGAACGGAGTGTCAAGCCTATAAACGCGTCAAAAAAAGATAGCTAAGGAACGATAAATAAACAGCTCACAGGTTGTTGATTGTATCCTTCAATACAGAGACCGATGGCAAGGAAGCATTGAGCTTTGTCAAGGAGTCCTGAAAATCAGTGGGGAGAGTGACATTCTGAAGCGCATCGAGATTTGGGATGCTAAATTGTGGGGCCTTGATGTTGCCAAAGGGATTTACTTTGTTAATCCCATCGATCGCTGTTTGGACCGCCGAGTTTGCCGCCGCCACGTCGCTTTGGATAGACGTGCGCAGAGAACCAAACGTGTTGGTGAGGAAAGTGTTGATCTGAAGGGGACGTCAGACGACCGATTTTGATTTCTTTCGAAAATCCGCCAGACGCACCTCTTGTGTAGCACCTATGATCAATGATAGCCCTCCACGCACGATCAATTCCAAAAAGCACAAGAAGGTAGAGCGGTAGATGTCAACGAGGAAGTTGATTATGGCCTCCATGACGGTCAGCGCAAGAACAAGAGCCTCACGGGCACCATTCATCGAGGCATTGACCGCGTCTGTGATCTGGTCGTTAGTAGCAATGGCCATGAAACGAGGCATGCTCGCGGTTGACGACGCGGCTTGTTGCGCAGCCTGGCAGCTCGTGAGAAGATCGCCCCTAGCATTATTCACAGCTGCCTGTGCTGAATCCGAGGAAAGTTGGAGGCGGAATGCGATGAAAAGGAGAGATAAAATGGGGTATGCTAGCCACGTAAGAGAAAGGATGTGAGGGAGCTGGAGGTATGGGGTGAGGCCACTATCTGATACAGCGAGTCTTGAGTCGTAAACTGGAGGTGGTGACATCCAACGAGCGGGTGGTGGCGAGACGGGCATATAATGGGTTGTAATAGTCGCCCAGCGACGGTATAAAGTACAAGAAAGAAAGCCAAGCGGGAATATTGAAAGTCGCACTGGCAAAGAGCGACAGAATAAGGAGGAAAGGAAGCCAGGAGTGGTGAAAGAGACGACATGCTTTTGAGGCGAGTAGCGTCCATTGTGAGTCCATTGTGTCGCGTCTTGGGCAGTGTCACCGAGACGCGCAAAACAATAGACAGCTTATGTAATCGCACACCGTATCCAGGTCATGACCTCCGCGGCACAAATGTAGGTCGCGTTATCACCCCCGTGAATACAAGGCGTGGATGATTCTGCTCTCCATGTTATACTTTGGCTATTAAAAAGCCATTCAAGAACGGACCACAGTCCACCATTCGCGTGCGCAGAAAAAAATACAATGTTTTTCATGCCACCGAACCTCGCCTAATATCGAAGTTCCGAGACAATAACACAAACAACTCTGGTCCCAAGAAGACTCTATTTACTCGGCAGCATTGCCACTCACTCCGCTCGACAATATCACGGGCCGTTGTGTCAAAATGCGCTTCATTTTCAACTTAAGGACCTCTAACGATATGGAACCCGGTCGCTTTTCCCAAAGGTACATTTCGGGATGGAGCTCCACTTGGTTGACGAATGCAAAAACTTATTTATGCTGCATATCAGGGCCTCACCATTTGCCCAACACACCCGATTCGTGTTCGGTTTGTGCTCGAGTCAGAGACGCCCGCGGCGAGTTACTCGGTCCGATGAACACGTTAAGCCGACCAAACAGATAACAGGAGGAGCGCCATCAATGACCGATACATCCCGAATGGGGCGTATGGTTGAAGGTTTAGAAGGTTCTATGATAGCGGCACTCGTTACGAAAGTAATGTCGCAGAAGAAAAGTTTAATTTTGCGTGACACGGAATATAGCTACTTCACTATACGGCTAAACGGTGAGCCCCTCATTCTACTGTAATATAACCCAAAAAGTCCGCCATACGTGTAACAGATCATTTGACCCACTCTCGCTCCAGTTGACCAGGGTTCTTTGATGTTCCATCCACCATCATCCGTTGTTTGATATCCTCTGTTGGAAACCATCTCAGTCCCTGAGCCACAAGAACCGACCTCTCTGCCTTTACGAGGCATGCGCAACAGTGGTTCTCAGTCGTGGGACCGTTGGTGTTTTTGGAGCTTGTATACATTTGTGGATAGCCTCAACACAGCCAACCAGTATGTCACATCGTACCACATGCTAAATCACCGATCTAGCTGGCCATTCTTCGGGCTGGCAGGCACTTGAGCCGAACGCACTGCAGAGACAGGTCAGATGAAAAGTTCAACTCCCCTTCTGTGATCCATCGTGATGAGAGTTCTGCTATTTTCCCGTCCCACTCACAAGCCCCCGTCCGATATTCATTTCTCCGCTAGGGGACATTCCGTAGCGTGAAGATTATCCACTCCCTTTCTGGCGCCTCCACTATCTGCAGAAGTGTTAAGCACCACTCAAGAGAACTTTCCCTTGGCGAGCAGCCACTTCAGACGACTGTCACCGACAGCCTCAACCATCTCACAGTGAGAATGTGGTGGTGACGTATAGGCCGATGTGCCGGAATGCACGACCAAAGTCTAGTAGGCGTGTAAGTGCGCTCCTGAATTAGTCTTGAGAATAACCGAGGCCTCACCGCACAGACTACAAGCTATTTAAGCAAAATGAAAACAAACCACCGTAAACCCGAAAACGTCGAGATCAAGCAACTGAGGCTCGATTGGCCAAGATTAACATGTTTGCCGGTCCAGCCAGTCCGGAAATTTTTCTGCACACGCTTACGGTAGTGCCCGTCCAGCACAAGAAACTGGGTCACGACTTGCGGGGAACAGAGGCCGTCCTCGTCTCTCGGGTTAGGTGACATCTTCAGCGGGACCGACGAATACCGCAACCAGACGTAAGGGTCACTGGTCCATGTATTTGCCTAAGGGAACCTCGATGACAAGTATCCTAAAACTCTAGGGAGCACGTGTACGAATTGGCTTGTGCTTTATAGGCGGCGTTCTGTACAGGGTCCGCGAAACGCGTAATAGCTTTGACAGGGCGCGAGGCGCCAATATTTTCGTATGTACAGTAAGTTATGTGTCCGGCAGGCCGCATCTAGCGGAGACCCACGAGGAGAGGGCCCCAATTGGGGTCAGGGGGCGGAAGGGGCCATGTTCGGGTTTCAAAGGCGGCGCGGGTCTGTTCGAAGAAGGTGAGGAGCCGCTGCGCCAGTTTCTGGTCGTTATAGAGGGAACGGAGGTGTTTCCCGTAGATGTCGTGATGCGGGTCGCGTCATAGCGGCGCGGGCGATTATAACCGGAGGTCGTATAGGCGCGAACTTTCATTGAATGATTTAAAAAAAATAAAGTGTGGTATTACTTGTATTGTGATTACGGTCTAGTATGTAATCAAATGCCCCTCACAGCGACTGTCGCATTCACGTCTCCGCTGAGGTGGGCAGAGAAATGGCGGGGCGGTTGCTCCCGACTTTGGGGCTCTGGTGCAAGTCTGGTGACTGTCCGCTGGTGCGACAGTTCGCACTGGGCGGTCCCGGCCCGACATCAGAAAGAATGAAATTTAATGAAATTTTAATGAAATGCTGATCCCCGCCAAAAACTAGCGCCTGCATGGCTCTTGCCCACCTTATATGCGGCTGCGGCGGCACCTTTTGGTCGAACAACGACAGCTTGATCCCGTACGTTAGTGCCCGCATTCAAGCCCAAGTCCTACCCACAGCGCGGGCCAACACTGAAAAAGTACTGAAAGGTGAGGCCAACAGGTTGTACTGTTGCTTAGCATAACAGCCCATCGCATTGCCTATGATAGCAGATAGCAGGACGGAGCAATTGAACCGAGCCTTGACAAAGACACGCAGATAAATGTCGCTTCGCTAGGTCTACGTCTTTCTAGAAAGTCGTCATGTCCGGACCAGTGAACTCTGTCGACGGGCTCGCTACACAGTTGTATGCCTCACCGCGCTGCTGCCTACCTTTACGCAACTCACACTCTCTGGTAATCCTCGCTACAGCATGGTTACCCATATTCTCTCGTTCATACCATACTGTATGTGGTTTCTAATCCGCATCTCTGCACAATCGTTCTGACCTACTGCAGCCATCGTTTACTATGATTACTTTCTCACCCTCTCTGACGAGGTCGAGCTCTTCTGGTTGCACCCGGACAAATTCAACCTGTTCTCTTCCTTCTTCCTTCTCAACCGTTATGTGTCCCTTTTCGGCAACCTCCAGATCTTAATATTTGGCATAATTGGTCGGATTGACTTTATGGTACGTGTCCTGTCGGTTCGGCCGCCCAACAATTGTGTTTGAACCGCTCGTTCGCGCCTACCTCGTACCGCTTCAGTCGTGAGTGTATACGGCCCACAGAAATCATGAAATATAGTTGATGACGATTTCCGTTGCCGCACGCAGTTGCAGAACCTCCCACATATACCATATGGTCCTTCTGCTAATCCAACAAACTTTCGTCGCAAGTACGTCTTACATGCAGTCTTCCACAGACCCGTATCTCATGTCACACTCGAGTTTTGTGCATCATGCAGATCCATGCAATATATCATAGCAGGCGGGTCCTGGTGTTCCTCACATCGATCGCTGTCATCGGATTTGCGGTACCTTGCGTATGCGTTTTCACTCGTTTCCTACTCTCCGAGTCGACGCTCACGATCGTGACCACAGTGGAGCATGTACGCGCTGTCGACTAAACACTTGTCGTATCCCGTGGTAGTCACCCCAGTCCTAGGTTGTACCCGGGCAGTGGGAGAAACCGAGTAAGTCCACCGCAGTCTACCGGAGTCCAGTCCGTAGCGTCACCATCACTAAGCGTCATGACACTCTTCCAGGGGATTCTGTGAGTGAATGTCATTCGGGGGCCGTGTCGCCCCACTGAACGCCGCTGCGTCACGTGTCTTAGATTCAGCCATTTCTTGGACGGGCTGTCTCATAATAGACACGACTGTGTTCGTCCTCCTGCTGTATAAAATATTCAGCGTCGGTCGAGGCGTACGGCTCTTGGACACCATGATGCGCAACGGTACTTCCCCCACACACTTTTTCGCTATTTCGTCGAACTGACTAGTAACGTTTCTAGCTACCATATACTACTCGTACGAACCGAAGCTCACATACATCAGAATTCTGTCTCTTGTGAATCTGAGCAATATCCTGATACTGCGGGTATGTCTCCATCGTTTTCTCGTGCTCGCTCATCCAAGTACGTACTAACGAGACCGACCAAGTTCGCTTCCGTGAGTTTTTTTTTCGTTTACCACGAACCCCTCCCCCCCCTCCAAAAAAAAGTGTGTGGGACAACCGCCAACGAGTTTCCACAGCCCGGGTTCCGAACGTCTACAATAGCTCTAACGAATGCGTACGTCTTTCCCACTGAACGACTATCGCTCAGGCATTTCTGACATGCCCGAAACGCAAAACCTTTTCGTTTTGGCAGGTTATCGTGTACGCTTATATCGCGAGTCATCTTCGACCTCCGTTCCAAGTTCGGCAACACCGAGCGCGCCCAGACTACCGTGTATTACGACTATTACGATGCCGCGGACGAGCGAACCGAACGTGGTGGTGTGCCGTCGTTCGTGCGCTCGCTTTTCGGAAATTTAGTTCCGTCGGTCAGTCCGTCGGTTCAGTCTGTGACCGAGAAAGTGGCCCTTTCACACCTCGTATTTCTCACAGATCAGGAAGGGACGATAAGCCTCGGTGGCGAGAACGAGGGCAAAGGTTCCGTGATGGAGTGCCTTGGCATATACCCGGGGGACCTTGGGAAGTAGGAAGCAGGTCGAGACGTTGCGGTACAGGAGAACCACCTAGAACCGCCTGATGACATATCTCACGTAGGGCATCGCGTATGTTATGTGTTCCTTCCGAAGACTATATTGGACACTTTGTAATTACGGACATTCGGCGCTAGCGGCTGCTATCTCGATGGCATGTGCGATTCCCTCACCTGACTCGCTGCGGACAAGACCCACACGGGCAACGTATCATTTACCCGTGTTGTATTGACAGCTTGACTGACAGGCCTGGAAAGCAGGGTCCCTGCCTCATCTCTGATAGATTGCTTCTACGTAGTATGCCTCTCACAAGCGTTTGATTTGATTATTTTTTTTTCCAACGACAGCTCGAACCTACAAGAGAAGAGACAGCGGTACTCGGAAACCCGTACATCAGCGAAAGACGTCGCATTGAACAAAACAAAAAATAAACAGTCAGGCATCCCGAAGTCACAAATACTGTGTTAAAAAAGCGAGACCAGGAATGGTTACGTTCTGTTTCCGCCTGAGAAAGGGGAGGGGGGGAGGGGTTGCGATGCAATAAGCCAAAAGCGGGCAGGGCAAAGAAAAAGTCTTACAGTTCGCGAACTGAAATCATAAGAGGCACGATCGGGGAGAAGGACCATAAGCGGAAGATCATCATCATGATCAGACGTATAAGGCGGAAGGGCCCGAAGCAGCGCACCTCGGAATATAAAGTTGGCCAGCACGGCGAAGAAAAGAAAAGCGCTGATGATAACGGGTCCGGCGATCTGATCTAGAGAGTGAACGCGAAAAAAAACGAACGACAACTCAACACTCTACGGCGTTGTTTCCCACAGGGGGGAGTCTGTACGACTGAAGCACGCACCGAAATGCCCTGGATCACGTCTGCGGATCATGGTGATACGATGCTGGTACACGACATAACCGTAGATCTGCGAGATGGATGTGACGACCGCGGAAACGACGTCAGCGAAGCAGATTCATGCAAGAGAAAGAAAAATAATGATGTTTTCTTCTTTTGGATCTCTCAAACGCGGACAGAACGGATACATACCAGGATTCCAACGCTGATGGCAGCGTACACGTACGCAAAGTTGCGCGCGATGGGATCTTTGGAGGCGTTGAATAGCGCAACTGCAAGCGTGCCTATCAAGATAGACATGTTGAGGTACGAGACCCACGCTGAAACCGCACGGTGAGCATAAGCTATCGGAACGGGACCACCCGACTGTCCGATAAAATCGGACGTGCGAAAAAAACAAAACGCCAACGACAAACGAAAGGAGACAAACGGAGATAGACAGATAGACCGAAAGAAAGAAAGAAAAGGGGTGGGAGGGGGGAGGCACGCACTGCGTTCGTTCGCAAACCACACCTTGCCCTCTACCCGCACCGGCGTTGGGATCTTCTTGGGGACGCGCACCTGCGGCGGGACCGTGATGGAATGATAGTCCCGCACGGTCGGCATCTGGCCGTCCTCGTCCGTCGCAGCGACATCGGGAATCTCATCCGCGCGGGTGTAGCGCTGGGGACGGCGTGACCTGGGGAGTTGGGCGAGGGCGCTCTTGGAGAAAGGTTGAAGGAGATCTGACATCGCGTGCCAGGAGCGCCGGATGAGCGAGTCGTGCATCTCATCGCCGTTGCTCGTACTGTCGGTGAGCTGGTGCTGATGCGACATGTCGAAGTGATGGCCTGGCCTGAACGTTGCAGAAGGCCCGAGGTTTTGTAGAGGCCAGCGAATTCAAATTGCGAATCCGTGTCGAATATACATAAGTACATAGAATACAATTACAAAAATTATCAGATCAATTGTCATTGTCCCAATACTCTCCTCACTCCTTCCTTCTGTCCCGCTGTCAGCCGCGCAGGGAACGTCACATCCCACCGCACGACGAGATCACCCTTCCCAGATGCTCCTTTCCTCCTTATCGGCATGCCCTCACTAGCAACTCGCGTCTCCTGCCCTGGTTTCACCACCCCAGGCGGCACTGACACTTGCAATTTTCGCCCATCGAGGTGTTCTAACTGCTTCTTCGCCCCGCTATCGTTCGTCAGCGCCTCCACGAGCGGAATCTCAATCTTCGCGATGAGGTCATCGCCCGAGCGCGCGAAACGTTCGTGCGGCTTGTCTTCCACCACAAAGACGAGATCTGGCGAGCTGCCGTCGGCCGCCTCGTTGCCCGCATGCGGGAATCGGACTTTCGTGCCCTCTTTCCAACCGGGTTGCACGACAATCTCGAGCACCTTCTCCTCGGTGGTGCCATCGAAGTTTCGCCGTGACACCTTCATGCGCTTCGTCGTGCCGGCATAGAGTTCCTCGAGCGAGAGTTTGAGCGGACGTACGGTCTCGCTCGGCGCATTGCTTTTGGGGGCTGATTGTGACGGCTGAGTTTGGTAGCGCCGCGGACCACCACCACCCATACCGCCCGGCATTTGACCGGGCATGCCACCGAAGGCGGAGAACGGAGACCCACCGCCCATCATGTCGTCATTCTCGTCAAACATGCTGGCACCACGCATACCACCCAGGCCGCCGAAACCCCCCGCCGAGAGGAACGTCCTGCAAAAAAATTTGTTCATAAATGACGCCCCACTGGGGAAACATGAAATAGGTGAAACTCACTCGAATACTTTCATTGGGTCCGATGGTGAAAACCCACCCCTACCGCCTGGCATGCCAGATGTGAACGAGAAAGTGGTGCCCCCACCACCAGGGAAGCCAGAGAAGCCGGCAAACGGTTTGGCTCCAGCCCCTGCGCCAGGTGGTGGGCCGCCACCTTTGAGCCCCTCTTCGCCAAACTGATCATAAACGGCGCGTTTCTGTTTATCGTTAAGGACCTCAAAAGCCTCTGATATCTGTAGTCGAGTCGTGAGTATAGGGGGACAGGTGGAAGGAAAACAGGTCGAGGGCTAACTTGTTTGAATTTCTGGGAGGCCTCTTCACTTCCTGCGTTTCGGTCCGGGTGCCATTTCAATGCCTGCGATTTTGTTGGCAGGTAAGATCATCAGAATTAAGCGAGCAGAAGACCTACCATCTTTTTGTATGCTTTCTTGATGTCATCTTCTGTGGCATCCTTGTTGATGCCAAGAAGCTTGTAATAATCTGCGCCCATGATGAAGTGTTTGATTGGGTGGTGTCAAGAGGAACGTGTCAAGTTATATGCGTTTGTGCAAGTGTCTAGGGGGGACCAGAACATACCAGAAATATAGTTGTAACCGCTTATCTTGCGAAAATAATCGTATGGTAACCTTAATTGTTCCCTAAATGTCGCAGTTCTCCTGTCCGAGGTTATCCTTGGCTTGGCCTGTCTAACGAACTTTACGACCACCTCACGACCCAACCAACACCACTCCTTCCAACCAACGTTCCTCTTTTCAAAATGCGGCTACTAGTCGCCCACAATCTCGTTTTTCTATTTACTTTATTCAAACACTCAGCCGCACTTTATACAGCTGTCCCGAGGTCGGTTCCTTACTTGCTAGCCGCTCTTCCTTCCTCATCTCGCTTAGATGGGCACAAGCTGTCGTTGTAATAAATGACGCGTTGTTCCTCTACGGCGGCAAAACAGACCAGTACAATACCTTCGGGTACGACTCTGCTCCATGGAACAATGACCTCCTATTTCTATCCTTATCAACCGCCTTTGACCCTTCGGTCCCTCCATGGCAGTATGTCTCGGGTTCCCAGAATGCCTCCATCACCTCCCATGGTTCTACGCTCGCCTGGCATACTCTCTCCGCGTTCAATGCTTCCTATGCACTCATCTTTGGCGGCAGCACCGGCCCACTCTCTGGGGTCACCCTTCTCAACAACGACGACTCTGCCCAGTTGCTCAACGTGTTGGACCACATGCAGCCTATATTTATCCCCCTCCCCGAGGGCTGGGTAGGCGAACCGCAGCGACGGATGCGCCACGTGACTGCTTCGATAAACGGTTCGATATACATCATCGGCGGTGAGGCCGCGGACGGCTCGGGAAACGTCTTCTCCACACACTACCTCTTCATCCCCTCCATACCCATTTTCATCGAACTCCCTTCCGAAAATGCACCCCCAGGCATCATCGGTCATGCAGCCATCATCTTGCCCGACGGCCGTCTTCTCGTCTTTGGTGGCATCTCCCAGGGACAACTTGTACCCTTCAGTGTCTGTTGGGTACTTGACACCACGCAATCTAACTTAATGTGGACCCAGGCTTCCATTGATCAGTCGACCCTCCCTTATCCCCGCTCTTCCTTCGCATTCGTACTCCTTGACGACGGTCGTGTTCTCATTCAGGGGGGCACGGATGCAGCCTTCCAGTCCACCTTTGATGACGGCTGGATTCTCGACCCGTCTAGAAGCCCAATGACGTGGACCCTAGTTCCCGCCCTCTCTCAGCTCGGCTCCCGGAAGGACCACTTCGCGATCAATGCTGGCGGGCAAGTTGTATTTGGATTGGGTACGCAGTCCCATCTCAGCCTAGCCCACTTTTTTTTAATCATGAAAGCGCCACATAGGCTACGGTTCCAGTGCGCCCGCAGACGCCGCGCTGCACGTTTACGACGTTGGCGCGGCATCGTTCCAGCCCACATTTTCACCTATGACGGCCCCCCCGGCGCACACTACTCTTCCACCAGACCCATCTCAGACCATCACGAACGCTCCTGATGGGACCGTAACCTTCCCCAATGGACAGTCCCCTGGCCACTCAGGCACGGGAGTCAGCGGCAGCCACACCGGTTCGTCAACCCGTCATCCGACATCCAGCACGAGCACGGGCGGGGGCGGGGGTAACGGACAAGGAACCACTAATGGTATCAACTCTGGGAAGTCCAAAACGACCGCCATCGCTGTTGGCTCTGTACTCGGCGCTGTCGGGTTGGCAACCTGCGCGGCCTTGACGGTGTGGTACTTGCACCGTCGACACGCCCGGTCCAACCCCCCGTTCAGCCCCCTCGACGATGACGACGAGGAGCATCCCCACTCGATCACGGCCGTCCCCATCGTCGGAGCGCACGAGAAGGGTCCGCGGATACTTGCGGTGCCCCTTGGGCTGCTCAGCATGGTTGGCCTTGGTGGCCAGCGTCACGCGAACCGCTCACGGCATGACATCCTCGCAGACGAGGACCGCAGCTTCGACTGGGAAGTTCTTCGTCGAGCAGGATCCGGCGGCGACCCGAGTTTGGGGGGAGACCATAGCGCCCGGAGCAGTCCCCACGGGTGGTCGAACGCTGTCACCGCATCGCTCCGCAATCTCGCGCGCAGTACAGGCCGAGCATCGCATTCCCGAGAATCGACTGTTGATTGGGAGAAGCATGGCGTCGACCCATTCTCATCCGAGGTTGCGCTCATGGCGGACAGACTGGAGCACGACGAGCTGCCAGAACGGATAGGCCCTCCGCATCCCTACGCAGATCCCTTCGCCTCTTCATCAGAGGTTCTGCATGACCATCTTTCCGGACCAGAACCCGAGCCACAGGAAGACCCCCAGGAAGTGCGGCCCGCGGCGCTTCGGACGACACTGACACCCAGAGTTGACTTTGTGCCACTGTCGCCACTCTTGGAGCAAGCCTCACAGAACTCCCTCTCAAATTCCTCGTCTTCCCATAATGCCTCTTCAGAGCAGCACACAGGGTCAGGTTCGTCTAATGGCGGAGCGTCGCGTTCCCCGAGACCGTCTTCGATCCTCGACCCCAATCCGCCGCCAAGCCAGCCCATTCGGCGGAGCAATTCGTGGTGGCAGCGCTTCGCCAAGACGCCGCTGCTCGAGCGGAGGAGCACAGAGTCGTCTACACGGAATCCCAGTGGCTTCATCGACTTTCGCGATCCCAATCCGCCGCCACGGTTGCTCACCATCGAAGAATCGACGCACTCACATTCGCCCGACGTATCCGAATCACGGAGAGTGGCTTCTTTCGGCATCTCGGCAGCCCGCGGACACACCCCAACACGAAAGCATCCGTCGCTCTATCGTGAGACGTCACATGGGAGGTCGGCGTCCTCGCTGCAAACCGCCAACACGGACACGCTCGAACGCGTAGGCGGGACGATGGACATTGTTCAGCGCGATGCGACCCTGGACTCGCAGTTCACCACCCAGACGAGTCCCTTCGCCGACGACGAGTTTGGTGTCGCGAGCCCCGGGCAGAGCGCGTCGGCGCCGTCGTCGTTTGGCAGCAGTCCGGTGCGGGCACTGTTCGTGCGCGGAGAGCCCTCGTACAGCTCGACACGCACGTCGAGTTCATCTGAGCTGCCGGCAGCACTGCCGCCGCCGCCCTCACCCGCTCCTGCAACGGGCACACCCCCGCGCGAGCTGACCGATCTAACGTCTGGCGAGGTCGCTGAGAGCGTTGTGCGTCCACGCGTATCTGTGGGCGGCGGTCCACACTCGCCTGGGGTCACCGATCGCGTGCGAGCGTTCGAGCGACGCATGTCACGGGATAGCGAGCTGCCGCCGGCACCCACGAACACGCGTCGCCGGGAAGAGCGTACGACGCCACGGCCTGTGGTGCGCTATGGGCTCGTGCCGCGGGCGTCGCTGTTCGTCGCGAATCCTGACGGTGGGCCGGAGCGAGAGCCGCGGGTCTGATGGATCATGGCCCGCGCGTGACTCTCGCTTCTTCGGGGCTTGACGGCACGAGGCTGATCGTGGCACCGAGCACGGGGCGTTGGCTTTTCGCCTTGGCCTTCCTTTTCTGGCTTCCATGGACTGCGGAGGCGCTACTGATGCAGGGTCCGGCAGGGGCTACTGTATTGACCGACTTTACATTTACACAACTCTGGATATAATTGCGGACCGATCTTTGGGGTGCCCTGCGGATGCACCATTTACGACCCACTTTACGATGATTGAGATGAATCGTGCTTCTTTCTTTACTCACCCTTTATTTGTATACCTCTCTCTTCATGATGACCGGCACACACTTGATGTGCGTGTATCCTTTCTGGCCCCGTTGGCTTGCCTTTTTGCGTGTAGAGTAATTCCGTCACGAATCACAAGACATACCCCCAAAGAGCGATTGATGAATCAAATCCCAGTCGCCGCCATTTTTACACGTCCGCAACTCAATTGGCACCGGCGCCTAAACGTTCCATACACCCCTTCGCATGCTCCGGCGCTTTTTACTTACTGTAGAGTAGCAGCTGTTTTCCTCCGGGACCCCTCACACCCTCCCCCTACTTTTTGATCGGTGCTTCCGGGTTTGGGGCCGCCATTGGGTAAAGATATGTCAGACGTGCTGCGTAAACATGATGCACACATTCGCCGCGCACCACCGATGCGTTGCGTTCCCCATCATGAGCTAGCTCCTCTATACGACAAAAAAAATAGAGAGCCTAGTACTGTAAAAAAACATAGCAAACCTACCTCGCGTCCTTTTCTGCTCCGGCTTTTGCTTCTGGGCCCCGTGGAACCGCGGTTAAGTGGTGCACGCGTAGACGCATGGCCGTTTTATCTTTAGTACACTCTATCTTAGCCCCACTCGTCCGATATGCCTCTTTGGCACTTGACGTGATAGATGCATTTGACAGGAGGCTGGCTGGCAGGCATGCAGGTCCCCCGCTCCGTCCCTTCCCCTTCCCTTCCCTCCCCTCCTGGCGTCGCCCGGCCTCGCCTAGTCACACCAAAACAACACGCCGAGCCCATCTCGTCCGCCCCATTCCAAAAAAATTTATCTTCGTTCCCCGACAGGCAAACACGTGGAAACCCAAAAACGAAAACAGAACTTCTCTCTCTCTCCGTCACACATCTACTCATCTGACCATCCGTCCATTTCTCCCCCCGTCGTCCTAGGCCTGGCCAGTCCCATGGTCTCTGTGGGGCCGGGGGGTGGGCCCATGACCCGCCTGCAGGCAAGGAACAAGAGTTGAACCGCCTGGGCACGAGGCACCCCCCTGCACCTTCGCCGCCGCCGTCGAACGTTCTTTCCTTGGTTGGTTGGTCGATTTGGTTGGTTCTGGACGCTCGGTCGGTCGGCCTTACCCGCCTGATTGGCTGGCGGATTGGCTTATAGCTGGGGGCTGGCGCTACGGTAGCTTACTACTGTATGTGGGGGTGGCTTACAGTATGTATGAGTCGGAAAGAGGGCTGACCGGGGCTGGCCATGGGACCACGGTCCTGATTTTTTTTGGGTTCGCAATGCGTGAGTGGCGCTTCGTCTTCGCCTTCGATCCTGTCTGTCTGTTTCTGTTTCTTCTTCTTGTTCCGGTCCCATTCCGCGTTTCCCGAAAATAAATAAATTGGTAAGATAACATAATGTGCTGTATTGGTTACTTCCCGCCGCCCCCACTGCCCGCATCCTACCTCCGGTATCTATAGGTGTGAACGAAGGGAAGCAATTAGCCCAGTCCCCTTGGTTTTAGTCTTGTCGTGGAGTCGTTCTTCTGGAGTCGTTCTTCTCCGATGGGACAGAGCCCCCGGAGACCCTTTCACTGCCCTTATCATCCATCACCATCCATAAGCGCCCGACATGCTCGGACTTGGGAGGGGCACGTCCAGCCCAAGGGGGGTTGGCATCGTCGTCAGAAGGAGCAGGAACATTCGTCAAGACGACCTCTTACGCATGACCGCCGCCGCTGGAACGTTCCCTTTTTTCTTTTTTCGCTGCAAGTTTTCTTTTTTTATTATACAATCGCAGTTTAATTTGAGGGACGTTATGGAACTTTCTCTTTTTGTCTTTCATCATTTGGTACTAGTGCCTGTCGGCTGTGCGTGGAAACGTCTGGATCGCTCCCATCCATAGTTCCTTCCTTTCCATGGCTTCCGTCATTCCATGCGTGCGTGCGTTCGTGCGTTCTTTCTCTCGTTCATTTGGGACGAATGTGAATGTGCGGCCATTGAGTGAAGTTCGTTTGCTATAAAAAGTTATCAGGGCGCGGTTCCACACCCGTTCGTTGCTCGCCACCCGGTAATCCATCACAGAACCGTGGACTGTAGCTGTGAAGGATTTCAGGACCCATCGGACATGGAGCATGGGTGGGACATGGGCGTCTCCCCCAACTGTTTCCTTTGCGCGTCAAAGCGTAAAGAGAAAAAATAAGGAGTGTTCCCAGGCGCTCCCATGCACGAAAAAGCATATTCTAGATCTTTTCTTGGAGAAGGGCGACCCGGGAGGTGGCGTGCGCGGCAAAGCGAGAAACATGGGTGACCACCAAAGGACCAAGGAATGGTACGGTATACAAATAACGACGACGCGTGACGGGTGCACAAGAAAACGTACATACAGACACACAGAGTAGAGGACACCCACCCTCCTGGAACTATAACCCCGCTGCTGAGCACATCTGCGATTTGAGCAGATCAGGCAGCCTCGATCTGTGCTATGTATCCATTGGCCTCCTCCGTCCCCGCGGCTTTGAGAATCTGGTGTTGGATGTTAAGATGGTGACATTTGAGTGTGAGGGGGCACATGAGCAACGCACGGCGAGGAGCTTCTCGACGTATTTGGTCCACGCCTCCTCCTTCGAACTTCCCTTCCGATCATTCCAAGCATCCCTGTTGGGGAAATGTGGAAATGTGACAAGTCGAAAGGGGGTGTCGGTCAGCCAGTAAGTCAGTATCGTGGCTTTCAATAGAAATAACGGGCGATCGTACCACTTGGCCTTGCCCGTAAAGTCCAGTAAACCGGGTCTCGGGATGTTCACGTCGCCTTCCGTGGCTAGATCAGAGGGACGTTGGGAAATTAGGGCGTATCATCTATCTATAATGAAGTGCTCGCCTTGCTTGTAGTAGGAATAGAACTAGGTGGGTGAATGCGATGGAGTGGTTTAGCCATAGTGAGTTGATGTACGTAAGTAAAACGGGTGGGGTGCGTACATAGAGTTGGTCGTCCTGCGTGGGCTGGATGGGACCCTCCTTTGGAAGGGACCGCACAATCTCGACGGCTTTCTCGAATTTCCCTTTGGACATGGTGGTTCAGAGGCGATCGTGCGTTGTCTAATGCTGATAATCAATCGATGGTAGGCAGAGGCAAAGCTCGACCCGAAGAGGGCGGCTCTCCCCTCCCGGTCCGAAATGGTCCGATCGAGGTAAACCAACCTCTCTAACGCACGGACCAGCCATCGAGAGTCAACACACAAACACTTCTCTGTTTTGATGTACAAAACAGTCGTCGTCGTGTTTTATTTTTGGGAGAGGATCCTCGGTGTGTATGGTGAAACAAACCAGACGAAACGAAACGAATAACACTCGCGTCCTCATACGCCCACCACGTAGGGTAGCGCTCGCGCCGCGGAGGGTCAGGTCTGTGACAGCCGCGGACCCGGGGCAGCCCAGTGCGCGCTCGTTGTCGATCATCCTGGTCCCCGCGAGCGTGTATGGAGCCGTGCTTCTCGGTGCATCATCCCGGCCGCGCGTCTCTTTCGGCGCGCGCCTGTCTAGTCTGATTGTGTGCTTCCTCGAAAAAAGCTCTCTCCCTCACCACTCCATCACTTCTAAGCAGCCCGACCTGCCGTTTAGTATGCTGTTGTCCGAAAGAGTCAATGGACTCCGTCCGCTCCCTGGGTTCCTGTAGGTATGATCTCGGCTCAAGTGATTATGTGGCCTCGTGTGCCGGTGCTTCAAGCTTCAAGTGATGCAAGTTGAGCTTTCCCGGGGGCTAGGCTTCAATCGGTAAAGCTTACTACCCTCACTCTGGATCCCCTTCTTCCGGAGGAGACGAACGACAAGAGAAGAGAGACCCCAGCGTGTGTGTGGGAGAAAATGAACAACGATACGTAGATAGCGGAAAGGGTCACAGAGCAGATCGTCTCCTCGTTCCGTGCTAGTGCCGATTGTCATTTTCAGAACACAACAAAACAAATCTAAAGAGCACTTTTCCGCGAATTTCCGAGACAATTTGTCTCTGTCCGGCTGTCTGCGCTATGTTCTCTTCCCTCACAAGGCCCAACAAATCTTTGACCGTACATGTTTTTTTTTTTGGGCCCACACGCCAGTCGTCTGGATGCTGCGCAAAGCGAATCTGATAGGGGTCACGACGGTTGCGAGCATGTCCTTGTACTGTCTGCCTTGCTTCCTCCTTCCTGCGCCCTCTTTCACGTCGACACCTCGCACAATATCACCTCGCCTCGGTTCGGATTGAATTGAGGACTGTAGGGCTCCTCCAGTTCATCATCTCGCTTAGGGAGGGTCCCTATCGGACTGAATTCTGTTTTATCTGTTGTCCCTATCTCGTGCCGAACACGATGTACTGTCCTTCCTTGGCCGTGCGGTCGCGGTGTGCTTGGCTGTGCATTTGTTTTTCATCCATAACGTAAACACTGATCAATATCGCACTTGTTAACATGCCGACCTGTCACTAGGATTCGTCGCCCCTTCGTGGGCAATTTCTTTCTTTCTCGGATCTTACGAGCACCGCGTGCATTTCCTACAATTACTAGGCTAGTGACCTATTCCATGGGTGGGGCGACGCAACAGCTGTTTTCGGAATCGTGCGATGATAGCCACGGATTGCTGGTATGGAACCCGCCGTCGTTTTACTTATGTGCCTTTTCGTAGTCTGGTTCCTTGTTCTCAATGCGTTGTTGTTGCTAGGCGTAAAATGAGTGGTGGAAATATGATCAGAGTCTTTGTTTCTCGCGATCGTGCGGGCGCCATACTGCCGACGTCGCCGCTTCCCTGAATGTGTGTGTGCGCAGCTGTCATGCGTGTTGTACGTGTTGTCACTGTCAGTTCTGTCATTTTTTCCCACCTTCCCCCCCACCTCCTCCCCCCTTCTGTCGTCGACAGATTTCGCTGACAAGAATCTGCACCTCCATATCGAGACCATCTTGAAATCGATCGATCGGAGCAAGGCTGAGGACCAAGCCCAGGGGTACTTACAGGTGGGAGCGCAGTATTTGTATGCATCGCCGTGCGCTTCTTTTTTACTCTCTTTCCCCGTCTGTTTCCCGTTGCTACGCCCTCCCTGCGGCTGTGAACAAATGCAAAGATCATGATGTGCCAGGAACGCCGTAGTAATGCAATCATTCGTGCTAGAGAAGGGATAACGGTTAATAACAGAGCTGTCTTCTAGCTTAGCGTGGCGTCTTCCCAGTGCGACCTGATGTTTTTGAGACATGTTCCCTTGCCACTTTCAAGCTTCGAGCTCCACCCTCCCGGACATCATGGGCATTCATCAAATTTAGCGCCATTGAGAGATGACTCGGCGCAAGCGCCGACATCGGGAGCCGGTCACGAGGACACACAAAGGGGTCAAGCCACCTTGCCTATCGCCCTTGTTCCCTTCCTGAAGGGGCTTTTACCCTCCGGGATTATCATACTCCAGCCACACCGGGACGTCTGGGTCCTGGCTCTCCTCGCGATAAATTCAGGTGTGCCGAGATGTGGCAATCAGACATCTTTCTGAATTAGCCCACGAGTAAACAGAACAGAACAAGGATTGTGATGGTGTTTCAGACGCTCGAGCTTCCAGTCCCCCGGAGCCATCGCACTTTTGGGAAAACCGGCGCCCATTTAGGCTTTCCACGTCTACATCCCCGCAAGCTCAGATATGAAAGTTCTAGTGGCACAAGCATCAGTTGTTTCAGAATCAACCCCCACCGTCCGTGTCAACGACCGAGATACCCTACGTGATCAAATATCCCTCTTTCTTCCTTGGCCAAGGTGACGGGCGCGGTTTCTCGGGGCCCGCGCCGTCGGGACGGTCCTTGCCCATGACAGGACTCCAACGGCCGACAGTACGCAACGCCCCTTTAACGCCCTCCCCCCCAGCTTCGATGATATCTGGCAACTTCGGGAAGGCGCTTACGCCTTGAAGGATCTGGCTACCACCCGATTGGTGCCCGAAGTTCTGATACACCTTTCCCCACGGTACCCGGCACGGCCGCGCCGTAAATAGCACCCTCCGTCGGCAAATGGTGCAGGGATAGACGGTGAGGACAACCCGCGTGGGTGGGATACGGTGCGAGCCGAAGAAATATGATAATAGTGGATGATAATTAGATCAGGGGGAGGGAGGGTTTGGAGGGTTGCGTTTGTCGTCAGACGCAGATGTCAGGTGTCAAGGGGCAGGCGGTAAGCCGCTGCGCAGAAGGGATGTTAGGTAATTTGGCCGGACCCCAGTCCCATTTCGTCACGGCCGCCGGACGAATACGGTACTATCTATAATTGTTCTAGATAGGTGTGGTAAGAAGGGTCCCTTCTGGAAACCGCCGCGCCCCATCGAGCCTGCTAAAAAGAACAACAAGCAACTGGACGTTCTGTCGTTCCGTCGTGTACGATTGGTCCGATGCACGGAATTCTAGTGGGAGGTGGCTTGAAGGAAGAAAGCCTGGCTTATCTTATTGTGGGTGGATTGATAGATGGGCTATCATAGTACTCGGCTTTCTCGGAACTTGTTCGATTGGCGCGTTATGCGTTACCATCACGATACGTCACGAGCGTGACCTTCCATTGCGCCGCTCAACCTCCCAACCCCCCCCTCGGCCCCCTCATCGTCAAGCTCGCCACCGACGCCATTACACGATCTTTTAATTTTCAACGCAATCAACTCAAGGTAATCGAAGATGGCGCAGTCAGCAGCACCTCCGACGCCCCAAGAAGTGAGTCGCAAGCTGTCGATTCACTCGGCCATAAAACCCAAGGTGAGAGTGGTTGCTGGGTTGGGGTGGCGCTTCCTGCCAGCCAGAGGAATCCCAACCTTTTTTTGGTCTAGGCCGTGTCGCATTCAAATATTGTAGTCTCTGGGACCGAATCGGATTCAGATTCTCCAGAACACGCTACTGCGTCTGGCTCGGCGCCACCGCTACTCTCCGCCATCGTAGAGCGTCGACGGGCGGGCGAGGACTCTGAAGACGACGAAGAAGACACCGGTGCGTGGCGCACGGCCGACGTCCCACGTGCAGCCGGCGAGAGCGACCTCCGCGCGGGATACCTGTGGAAGAAGGGTGAACGGCGCAAGGTGCGTCATGTACCCCATAAAAAACCTATCATATTTGCCAAGCATATATGGATGACTGACGCTTGCAGACCTGGAAACGGCGGTGGTTCGTGCTGCGTTCGGCGCACCTCGCGTACTACAAGACCTCGGCCGAGTATCAGCTGCACCGGCTGCTCGACCTGCAGGACGTGCACGCATGCACGCCGGTCGCGCTCAAGCGGCGCGAGCACACCTTCGGCGTCGTGACCGCCACGCGCACGTACTACCTCCAGGCCGAGTCGCAGCAGGACGCCAAGGCGTGGGTCGCGGCAATCCGCGGCGCAAGGGAGGCGCAGCTCGCCTCGGCGGCCGCTGCACCCGGCACGGGTTCCACACAGTCGTCGTCCCCCCCGATCCCGATTCCAGGGCACTCCTCTCTTGCCACTGTAACGCCGTCGCCCCCCTCGCGCATGCTGCACGCGGTGACTTCGTCTGAATCGGAGGACGCCTCGCCAAATACGCAACGCAGGATGTTCGCCGCGCCGTCGTCCGTGCCCGGCGCAGCACCCTCGTCACCCAGGATCGGCGGACCGCCCGATCCATCGAAAGTCGTCATGAGCGGCTATATCACCAAGATGGGGAAGCGAAGGAACTGGCGCAAGAGGTGGTTCATGTTGAATGGTGAAATGCTGATGTATGCTGGCAGCCACATGGTGAGTAGCAAAGCAAGCAAGTAAACAAAGCCGTCCCTTTTTCTTTCTTCTCGGTGATCGGTGTGGGTTCTTTTCGGCACGCTGACGAGCAAGTCGGACAGGACACGAAGATGCACCGACAAATACCGCTCTCGCAGATCCTGGACGCATTTGAATACGATGTTCCTCCTGCCACTGCGCCACCATCACACTCGCGAGGGGGATCGGAGGAGGTGGACCACACGTTGCTGAAGCACACATTCAAGATAGTGACAACGAAGCGGACGTTGGTGCTGTGTGCTCCGAGCGAGGAGGAAGAGATTCAATGGCTTAGCGCAGTGCGTGCGCTCATCGCGCGGAGGTCAGGCGCTGGCGTTGTGCCGGGGGACATACTAGGCACGCCGGCGCCGAAATCTGGAGGGATCGATCAAGGCATTGTGCAGATGGTTGCCGGATCGGGATCGGGAGGGGGAATGAAAAACAGACGAGAGGCGCCGCCGCGCAAGATTAGCATCAGCGGCAGCGGTGCGGGGGTGTTCGCACCTGGGACGGCCCCGATTGCCGAGGAGAGCGTCTCTTGATGAGGGAAGGGGGAGAGCCTTTTTCAACCCTGACCGCCTGACAGTACCCACGCGCGCGCGCTTCTGATTCCCCTCTTTTTTATTTTTTTATCCCGCTTTTTCTTCACATTTTTCTTCACCTTTCTTTCCTGCATGATTCCCCCTCTGCTCTCACTATCTCATTCTCACTCGCACTCAGACAAGCACACGCTACCTACAGAAAAAAAAAACCAACCGCTGTTTCGTTCGTTCTCACAATGTATCACTTGTTCGGAACATAGCACACACCAATTGGTGTGCTCTCCACCATTCATCCGACCATTCATAGCATTGATATATTATTTTATGACACATGATTCCTTTGTGGAGGAAGGGTAAGGTGACGAAAGGGAGGGAGTCGGCGTTGGTAGGGCCATCATGATGCTGACAAGGAAGGATTTATGATAGATGTTTGGCTGACTGTATGAAGAGTAATCAGGTTTAGGTGAGAAGGAGGCTTCCATTGATGATAGTGAATGGTATATTGCGTTACACACAGAGTTGATGACTGAGGATTGGCAGACTCGAAACGAGGGGGGTTGCGACAAGCGCGGAAGCTTTTGCAGCTCTAGGTATAACCATATCGGGAAGTGGGGCCATGGGTATGGGCAGAAGTAGACCGGTGTGTTTAAATGCCGGGATGATAGACTAATGGATTTCCCGTGGCGGAGTGGAGGGGATCAGTAGGGATCGGGGGATGTGCGAGTGCTGACGGGACAAGACAGACGCCGCTGCAAGAGGGGGGGGAGGAAGGGAGGGAAGGGGGAAGGGAGTGACCAGGAGGGTGGGAGGATGGGAGGAAAGCGTAGGCATAAAAGAGGAAGAGTGGAACCGAGGGAACGGGACGATTTGTGCCTTTCCGATCTGAGCGGCTAGCCGTAAATAACCACAAGTGGATTGAAGTCCCGCGAATATGGATTAGACGCCGGCGTGGCCTGAGTCCTGAGGCACTGATATCGTACGTGGCTGTGTCCACCCTAGTAGTAGTCGTATTTATTTTATTGCGCATATCGCTTAGGGTGATATTGCGAGGTGGAGGTGGAAAAGGGCAGAGAGACGATGATCATGTGTGCGAGCCAAAAAGTGGAGAAGGAAATGAATAGGATCAAGGTCGTTAAGGGAGGGAGAGAGATCTGCTTTCGACGTGGGGGTTCCCGGGGTCCCAAGTATGGAACACGTAACTGCTATCGCCTTTGGCCCTTTGGACATTGACTTGTATTATGTGAGCATTCGCCGCACTACGGTCCACTTCGCCCCCCCGGCAAACGCTTATAACAAGCGCTTCCGTTCCTTCTTCGCCCTCCGTCGCCCTCTCCTAGTTCCCCTCCCAACCCATACAGGTCCACTCCTCCCACTGACAACCTTTCCCCAAGTTCTACTCAATCTTAGTCAACCTGTTGCACCTACTCTCTTCCGTGGCTATGCACGACTCTCCCTCCTCCCCACGGAGATCAATCGCACCTGCTCCCCCAAAGCAGCACCAGCCTAAGAAGGCCGGAGCGCCCAAGGCTAAAGGCGCGGTACGCGCCAAGTCGGGCTGCTACACATGCAGGATCCGTCGCAAGGTAAATGGTTCCGTCCCACGGTTAGACGCGTGTAATGATCGACGTCGCGTTTGCCCTCAGAAATGTGATGAACGACCAAACGCAGAGGGCCGTTGCGAAACATGCATCCGTCTTCGTCTTCAATGCCTTGGCTTTGGGCAGAAGCGCCCCGACTGGCTCAAGGTACGCATTGTCGCATAGCACCGTCGGGTGCCACGGTCTGATCATATCTCTTGTTCTTCGGTTCAAAGGAGAATAATAACGTCACCATGTTCCGTGAGAAGATCAAAGACTTTTTGGCAGCACAGGGCATGATCAAGGGCCACTCTGGCTCCGGAACGCGCACTTCTGATCAAGAAGGCATGCTTGTCCTCGTCACCGACCACGGCCGATCCGACACTTCCAGCCCACACTCCCCGGCCCTATCCATTGATTCGAGCGAGGACCGTCGGCATAGCGGTCACAACATCTCCAGTCTTCGTCACGATCCACATTACCCTTCCATTTCTCTCGCTGCTCAGCACTCACACCCCGGCTACTCTTCCCAGCAGCGTATGTCGTTCTCGTCCGCAAGGGAGTCGTCTCCGTTGAACCTCCCCCGTCTTCCGTCAGCTTACCATGCCCTTCCGGACATGTCGGCTGATGCGCGAGAAGGAATGAACTCGGAGCTCATTCTGCCGTTTTCGCCTCCGCCCACGTCGAGTAATATACTCCCACCGCCCCCTACCTCCTTAGTCTCTCCCATGTCTCAGTCTTGTAAGAATCCGTACCGTTATTGAACTATGTACCTTGTACAGTACTCAATGCCCCTTCCTTGGTTTGGCAGGGCATCATAGTAATCAAAATCCCTATCCTTCTTATTCCGCGCCTCCAGTCCCTCCTCCGCCTGCTCCAATTCCTCCACCTCCACCACCGCCGCCACCACCACAAACACAGCTGCCCATGACTCAGGTGTCTGCTCAAACGCCAGCGTCAATGTCCCATTTCACGAGCACCCTCTCAGCCTCGTATCAATATGTGTTTGAAGAGGAAGAGTACAACAACGAAACCGAACAGTTACATTCTACTGGCTACTATGCTGAGTCTTCGAGTCTTAGCCAGAACATTGCACCGTTCATGTCGTCCCATCAAACTGGATTAGTGAGGCATTATTTGGACCACGTCCTACGCAGACAGTACCTCTTAGCCGACACGTCAATAGCCGAATTTATCATCCGCACCGTGCAGGAGAACCCAGCGGTGCGCGACGCCGTCTGTTTACTCGCGTCACTGCACCGTGAGTCGCTACGGCACGGGCACCACAACTTCCCAGCGGCAGCAGCAGCAGCCATGACGGACGCGCTCGTGCTGCAGAACGACGCGTCGACGGACTACAGCAAGACGTACAAGCGGATATGCACGAACCTGCGCACGTCCGCGGCGGCCGGGTACACGGAGGGCGAGGCGATGGCGGGGCTGTTCGTCGTCTCGGCGTTCCTCTTCCGCGGCGGGCGCGGCGCGTGGCAGGAGTTCCTCTCCGTCGCAGCCGACTGGGTCTGGAACGTGCTGCACGCGGGCGGGGGCCCCGCGGAGACCATCATGCGCTGCTCCGATTCGCAGCAATTCATCATCAAGACGACGTTCTGGTTCGACATCCTCGCGTCCACCACGCGTCTCCAGAGCCCGCGCTTCCTCGCCATCTACCGCGAGCTCTGGTCGTCCCGCCGCGGCGCCTATATCGAGGGGAGCAGCGCTGCGCGCCAGCAGCAGCAGCAGCAGCACCAGAGCCCGCTGTCGATGATGAGCGTCATGGGCTGCGAGAACTCGACCGCGCTCGCTATCGCTGAGATCTCGGCGCTCGCGTGCTGGAAGGAGACGCACGCGCGGCAGGGCACGCTCAGCGTTCCCGAGCTCGTCGACCGCGGGCGCACGATCGAGTCGGAGTGCCTCGTGCACCCGTCGCCGATGCCGGCGCACCCGTCGCTCGGCGGGCTCGGCGGTGGCGGCGACGGCGGTCCTGGTCCTAGTGGTGCCAGTGGTAGTGGCGGCGGTGGCGGGCTGTACGGCGCGGGGGCAGCGGACATCGAGCTGGCGGAGAAACGGCGACTGACGGCGGACATCTTTCGCGCGACCGCGCGGGTGTACCTGCACTCAGTGCTGTCGGGGGAGTACCCTGGGTGCCCCGAGATCAGGGAGGGGGTGCAGGACACGATTGAGTGCCTACGGCGGGTGCCCGCGGGGGGTCACGGCCCACAGCAAGGGCAGCAACAGCAAGAGGGGCAGAGCAACGTGTCGCGCTCGGTGCTGCGCAGCGTCGTGTTTGGGATCTGCCTCTGCGGGTGCCTCACGGACGACTACAACGAGCGCCAATTTCTCCTCCGTAGGCTCGACGAGGAGCAGGCTGAGGGCGTCGGCAACTGCGCAGAGGCGCGCTCTGTCATGGAGCAGGTCTGGAGCCGCCGCGTCGCCGCGTCCAATGGCGCTGCTGGCGGCTCGTCGCTCAGCTGGCGAGACGCGATGCAGCATTTTGGAGGCGAGTCGCTGTTGCTCGTATGAGGAAGGGGGGAGGGAGGGAAACCTGCTCTTTCCTCCCGCTGGTCCCCTCTCCACAGCACAGGTATCCAACAACAACAACAACAATATTCTCCATCGTCCCCATCCTCCTCCCGATACCACCCTTTTTTCACTTTTCGGCCTCTGCGTGCCTCTCTCTCTCGCGCGCGCTTCCGCAATCTGCGCATTTCCGTTTCGCCGGAGGGGTCTGGTCCGCCGAAATGGCCAAGAACGCAATCTATCTCTCTTCTGGCGTCTCGCGTGCGTGCCTTGGCGCCCCTGAGAGGATTGCGGGCGGTGCCCGGGATTCGCAGGGCCCCTTCGCTTCCTCCCCTTGGTCTGGGGCGACGGCGGCGGCGGCGCGGCGTTCCCCCTTCATCTGAGAATTTAATTTGGACGGAAAGGGAACGAAAACAGGTCAAATAAAAATCGAAAACGTGTGTCGTGAAACAGAAAAACAAACGAAATCCAAAAGTCGACTTATTATTTTTCCGGCCCCTTTCACTTGCTCACTTTCGTGCTTGCTCTCTCTCTCTTCGCTTTGTTCACTCACATGGTATCTCTCTCTATCTCTCTCTATCTCACGGTTGTCTGCAATACGTGTATGTAGTCTTAATCAAAGCATGAACGTGAAAATGATGGCAGGTGATGCAGATGTGGCCCAAAGTCGTTACATGGGGTGGATATATCACGCGGTGTAGGGGACAACTGATGTGACTTTGATGAACGTTCTAGTAGCGCTCGATCGGGGGGGTGTAGGGAGGGGGGCCACGCCCTATTGCACCCAAGATCGCGGATGTGTGGATGGGACAAGGATTTTCCCCATTGTCTGTGCCAGGGGCAGCGGTGCAATGGCGATGCGGCACGAGTCAGGGGTCCGCAAGGAGGCTGGGGAATGGTCTTCTTTCTCTTGATACTACCAAAAATAGCGCTTTTGCGTTTACTCATATCGGGCTATCTATCTGGTAATCTGTTCATCTCATCCACACAGCCTTTTGCCTTTCGAGTTTGGGGTAACCGCGTCGTAGTCATAGTACAGCGTAAACAACAACGTATCATTTGTGAAGAGTAAGTATAATTATGAAATACGATGATGCGGAGGGCACCATGTGGAACATCGGAGAGGAACTCCGACCGCTGAATCAGAGCCCCACCATATTATCAAGGAGTAGAAGAGCGCCTCTTTCGGAAAGTGGCGAAGGGATACGATAGATGGGGCAGTCATGTTGCGTCTCCGAGCAAGCAGAGCCTCAGTGCGGGTACAGCTATGTAGCCTAGGAGTCAGATGGCGGATGTCTCGGAACGCAGAGGTGTGGCAATAGTGGCGAATTTTGATGGTCGAGTTAGGGACTGGATGGTGGTGACACATATGTGATCGACCACCGGGGGCGAGGAGGCGCGGAGAGATGGAACGCAGAAAAGGGCATCGGACTTTCCGCAATTACGAGGGAGCGGAGGGGAAGGGAGTGTCATACTGTGGCAGAGTGAGAGAGAGGAAGGTGAGAGGGAAAGGGGAGCCAAGCGAACGGAAGTAATAAAGGTGATCGGAGGGGATGAAAGTACGACGGAGATGGGGGGACATAATCGGCCGCACTGAAAGCGAGATCAGGAGAGATTAGCTGAGGGAAACTCAGCGGCGCGTTAGATGTAATGGGCCATGGCGACGAGCCAGAGGGGAGAGAACCGAACCAAATCGAACGGACCGAGCCGGTGGAACGAATCAGGAATGGTCTCGTGTGCTGGTCCGGGGAAATCCCAAGGCTCACACCGGTCTGCCGATTTGGGACGAGGCAAGATTCCCTTCAGTTCCGTCTCGTTTATTTCACCAGCCAGTGCTAGGCCCTGTCCAAAGATCGTAAAAGAGATCAATCTCGCAAACAATCTCGCATGTCTCCCTCATAACCATCCTCCCCCAACTCTTTTATCCTCCAACTTACTTGTTCGTTTTCGTTCTCGTTCCTTTTCTCTCCCCTCCCCCTTCCCCCTACAATAACTTCCTTCTTCCCTTTGCACAAATGACACGCTCTCCCATACCAGACGATTCCCACAATAATCCCGAAAACTCCTCCCCGTCCGACTTTCAATCCTCCGTAGAGACTTCCCCAGCAATCATCCCTCTCTCCGAACCCGCCGCTTCAGACGGTGGTCATTCCCCCTCACCCACCTCCACCCGTCCGTCGTACCAACACCGACACTCACTAGACCCTCAGAAGTCCGTCTCCGCAGCTGGCAGGGGCGGGTGCTGGTGCGTGTCGTCCCATAGTCTTTACATCATTAGCGCGTTTGTTACTAAGTCTCTGATGGCCTTTTTTCTCCATTAGGACGTGCCGTCTACGACGAAAAGTATGTGTTCATCGTTAGCGCGTCACTGCGCCTTGCATATGCTGATTGCTAACTCACCGGCCCGCTTTTCCCGTCCGTCCTTCGTTCGTTCCTTACTCGCTTCGTCCAACTGCGCCACGATCTGCGCTCCCTCTCGCCAATCCCCCCCTTCCTCTTCCTCCGTTCTTCCTCCCTCCGCATCCTTTTACCTTTTTCCTACTTTGCAGAAATGCGATGAGCAGCGCGAAGAAGGTGACTCGTGCCGTACCTGCCGGCGTCTGCAACTCAACTGCCTTGGCTGGGGCCCACGACGGCCAGACTGGATGCGGGTGCGTTTTTCATGATTGCCCATGCTCGCCGACCTCCCGGTCAGCCCGATGGATTACTGTGACTGACTCATCATCGGCACTAAATGTACAGGATAAGGAAGCGGTCCAAAACTACAAGATGGAAATTAAGGCTCACTTACTGCGGCTGGGGCTCATTCGAGGGCAGCCACGTACCTCTCTCTCCGCTGGCCCGTCCGGCCAAGCTAGTATCGTGGGCAAAGCGAGCATCGGCGGCACCACAACGAGCCGAGCTGGCAGCGATCGCGGCTCATTCTCGTTCCCATTTGATGACCCACAACAGTTCGAATTTTCCTTCCCTTCAGGCATACCATCCATCCCAGGTAAGGAAAGATTAATATTATGACTTAGTCTGGATTCGCTTACCTGACATTTTACCCGCGACGTAACAGGCAATGCCCCCATCCCGTCGCCATCGGTTGCTTCCTCCCCTTTCTCCGATACGTGGGTCCAGGGCGACTTATATGAGCTCTCCAATATTCTGGTACCTCCCACATCGCCAGGTCTTACGGGGGCAGCCGACGGCGGCGGGCCGCCGTGCTTGCCACCAGAGAACTTCAGTAACATCCCGGGAGCGGGCTCGAGTTTCCAGTGGGCGATGCAACCTGTAGGACTTACGGATCAAGATGCGACCGTAAAGCGCGAGCATATCGCGTATTACTTCAACCATGTGCGCGGTTTGCAGTTTTTATTTACATGCAAGGTTGCCCTAGGCGCTATACAAGCCGTGAGTGCCTAGTCGTATTTGACCTTGTTCTTTTCTGACGTCACAACGAACGCAGATCGTTACGCGCGACCCGATGGGTGCGGGTGCACTGTCAGATGCTCTGTGTGCAATTGCGAGTAGGCAGTATGCGAAAGCGCAGCGCCGGGCATCATTACCTGATACCAATACCCATATCATGGATGAGACCCAGTCACAGCTTTTCTTCAACCAAGGGACGTACCAGCTCGATGCTGCCCGTCGGCAAGGGCGATGTTCGCAGGCAGAAGCGATGGCAGCGATTCATTTGATCAGCTACTCACTCGCGGTGCGAGGGGGCGTAGTCGCAGGGGTGAATGCAAGCGTAGGAGGAACTGAATGGACGCCGATGCTCGAACTGGCGTGCGATTGGCTGGCCCAGACAGGGATGCATGTGGATGAAAATCCTCGCCTATTCATCATAAACATGCCGCTTCCGGCAGCGTATGCCGCAAAAGTCATCATGGTTCGTACCATCATTCCCTAAGCGGTTCTGAACAAGCGAGCTGATTGCCGCCAACAGTGTATGGACATTTTCATGGGGGTGACGCTACAGCAACCCCCACGTCTTCTCGCGCTGTACCGTAGGTTGCTGACCGCTACTGGGACGTCAAACCACACTTGGAGCGGTTCGCAAGGCGGCAATGCACCAGAATGGGAACTTCACATTCCTCTGTTGGTGGGCTGCACTGAGCAGGTACTGCTCGCATTTGCCGAGATCGCCGCGCTGGCGCATTGGAAAGCTCATGAGGCGCGCGACGGCAAACTCTCTGCGCGCGAGTTGATCATGCGAGGCAATGCGATCGAGCGCGGGATCAGGCAGACGGTGCTTGACCCGATGGCATTCGAAGGGAACCGCGCGGTGCAGGTTAACGAGGACACGTGCCGACGCATCCTAGCCACGATTCTGCAAGAGGCAGCACTATTATACCTCAATACGGTACTGAGCGGGAACAACCCAGGTGAGCGCTGATGTGGGACCTATTTCGCTGAAGTGATTTTGATGGGCGTTCACGTCAGGTGTACCTGAAATCCAAAGCTCGGTGAACCACATCTTGAACTTGCTCAGGCATTTGCCTCTGGGGAAGCTCGACCTTGGGCTGGTTCTACCCCTCGCATTCGCGGGGTTCATGGCCGATGCTCCGGCGGCACGCGATGCGATCCATAAGCGCCTTCTGCATATTGCCTCCGTGTACGGGAGTGCAAACATTCGGCAGATCGAAGGTGTGTTGGCACAGGTGTGGGCGCGGAGAGATGCTGGACAGAGAGAAGTTGAATGGCGCGAAGTAATGCAAGAGCGGGGACTTACCCTTCTCATGATATGACCGTGTGGAGACGTGGCGAAGCGATGACTACACATATTACCATACCACGGACTGGGCGGGCGGCGACAGCGCGCGGCGCCTCTAATTGATTTGACGTGCATGAGTGACCGTTTATGTATTGCGGAAGGCTGACTGACTTACTGTATCTTTTGCCCGATTTTATGTACGCTGCTTAGCTTAGATTCACAATTGCAGCGGCTTTGTTTAGTGGACACAGGAAAGGAAAAACCGAAAAAGCTAGTGTATGCGGGGGACGAGGGCTGAATCTCGAGGAGGGGGCGGGTAAAGGAGAAGGAGAGGGAGGAGGGGGGAGGGATTGGGGGGAGAGTAGAGAAGAAAGGCCATGATGTGGTTGTGGTTGCTATATACCGATCGACCGGGATATGCTTCTTCCCTGTAATTGGACAATTATAGACCACGTGAGCTCGGGTGGGCGCTGCCAACTGTCCGCGGAAGCTCGGGCGTCGACAGCGCCCAAGGACGACAGAAGAAGGTGCCTTGTAAAAGAAGATATTCTGACTGTGGGCGGGGTGTCTTGACGGGGGACTGCTGAGTGGGCGCGGGATGGGCGCGAGCACGGGCGCGATGTATTGCCCATTATAATTTCGGTCCAAGTCGGGCGACGGTCTCTCCTCGGCATCCTCGGCCGCGCGATCACATGTGTGTCACGTGTACAAACACGAACCGCGTCCCGACAAAGCTTTCCACGCCGCGTTCAAGTTGTTCACTCCTCATCACACAATGTTCAAGGGTATTCTTCCCCCACGACGTGTCCCAACTCCAGAATTTACCATTGTCAGCCCACTGGTAGAGAATGGCAAGGAGAACCTCCCGGCTTCTCCTGCACTACACCCTGAGGCTTCGCAGAATGGCAAGGTCGCAGCCGCTGCGAAATCGGGCAAGGCTGCAGCTGCCGCTCAGGACAAACCAAAGCGAAGGAAGGGAGGAGACGTCCCTCCTCATACCGCGCCGATCGCAAACTCCACAGATCGTGAATTCGACCGTCTTTTGGTTCGTGCTATTGCGGCGGTTCCCCCAGTCTCCGACGCCTTTTGCTCACGTGTTGGGTTTTCCGTAGGATGACCTCCAAATTCCATCCACGCTTCGCCCGAAGCTCGCTGGCATGGAGCCGTCCGTCAAGGCAGCCATGTTGAAGTCGTCTCAAGTCATCGCGCCTGGCTCCGCACCGGGGACCTCACGTGGCCTCCGGCGCGTGCAAAGCGGCAGCTCCCTCAACATCGAGTCGCCACGCAAGGGTGCCATCACGGATTATTCCTCTCCCAACACTCCCGATAGGTCCGCCGTTCAGGGCGCCGCCGCCCTACAACATTCCCGCGGCGTTTCGGTCGACGTGCCCCGCCCAAAGTCACGCACAGGCTTTACAGATGCGAGGGACGGAAAAGGCGGCGCGCAAAAGACACTCTCGCCCATGCAGTTCGTCAGCGTGCTGACGGGCAAGTCCAGTCTCGAACTCGAAGTTGATTTCGTAAAGAAACTCCGTCTGCTTCTCCGGAACGAAGCGGCTAGGTGAGAGCGGCGGATGCTGCTGCTGCTTCTATATGCGGGCGCTGATGAGTGGCGCTGTCGGCGCTGCGATGTAGTTGGTCACAGGACTTTTTAAAAGCGGGTGGCTACTCTGCTTTGCTCACTCGACTCAACGAGCTACTTGAAGTCGAATGGCGGTAAGTCTGCGTCCCTACTCGATGCTTCTGAACTTTTTTTAAACACCCGGCTGTAGAGAGGAGCAACACGACGATAAGCTCTTGCATGAGCTTCTACGGTGCCTAAAGGCACTGTCTACCTCCGAAATTGGATGTTTTGCACTGCGTAGCTCCTGCCCAACTCCCTTCGCGCAACTTGTGTCCCTTCTCTATTCCGACAAAAAACCAGGCGATGTGGCGACACGGCAGCTCATCGTCGATCTGCTCATGATTCTGTTCGAACTCTACCCGTCCTCGTCTCTTCCTTCCCTCGGATCGGTCCCACCGCGGATGGAAGTCTGGGAGACTGCCCCTCGTAGCACGATCACCCTTCCACATCCGCATCGGACCTTGTACTCTCTCCTTCGCACCCTCTTGTTGACTCCCGCGCCACGAGCGGCGGAAGCCCCAGAAGTTCCGCTGTCACCGCACGAATTCATCGACGCCTTGCATCGCCCTCGTATTTACAGGTCGTACCTGCAGGAATTCTCCGACATCTGTCGTGATTACTTCTGGATCTTCTGCCACCCAAATAACACCATATGGGTTCTGGCCGATACCGACGAGGCACGCGTCGAAAAGCCCCGAGCGCCGGGTGGTATGACTGGCGGCGTCGAATATGAAGCAATGTCCTACCTGGTACGTCATCCGATACCTCGGAGGCACAGGGGCTAAACTGGTGTGCCGCAGACGGCGCACTTTCGCTTGTTGAATGCGTTTACTAAGGCTGCTCATGACCTCAACCTGCCGAATGAACACGAGCTGTCTGCTTACAGACTCCACGCAGACCTCTTCCTCTCTGGCTTTGAGCGGATCCTTCTGGTACCTTTCTTTCACTCCCCCCCCTTTTTTTTCCCCTTTTTTAACGTCATTCGTCGCACTCATGATATTCCCGTAAAAAAAAAAATTGTAGATTGCGCGCAAGGCGTCGACGACATATTACCCGACCCTGCACCTCGAGATTGCGCGTTACGTCGCCCTCGCAGGACAGGTACGGTATGAGCTTCCGTGGACCGTGTCACGCCTCATCGGTCCACCCCCGGCACCACTGGCTCGCAGCACCAAGACGACGACGCCAGCCAGGGCTATGCCCGTGCTGCCGTCTCCGCGGCGCACGGAGCCACTGAAACTCGACTAGAAACCACGCAAAGGCTCTCGCGCGTTTACGGCTTCAAACCGGGCTGTGCTCGGAGTGCATGGGTGCGCAGTCTCCAGGGGGGGAGGGGATGAAGGTTTCGCAGCATCACCCTCTGACATGATGGGTCTGATGATCTCCGGCCTGGTGCTCGACTATGGTCATATTTGCTGCCTCCTTGAGCTATTTTTCTCTTTGTTGTTCGTGCTTTCTGTCTCCTACAATTGCCTTCGTTGTGGTCTTTTTTTTTGATGCTGATCCCCGCTAACAAAAACGCTGTTCCCGAATCGTGTAAAATGTGTATGTGCGGACACTAAGTAGATAGATGAGGTGACGATAAATTGGGGGTGGTTTGTGCCTATCCGAGGCGGCCTCGTGTGTGAATTCTAGCCCAGGACCATCACAAATTAGCATACGGTTTACACTGGATTGGTGCTGTATTGGTGTAATTTGTTGCCTTATAATAGAAGTCGAAAGCCGAGACCCAGCATGTAAGCGCGCGTCTAACTTAAACGCGCAATGGGCCTGCGAGAGAAGCTTTTTCGATGCCGTGGCTCTCGGCAGACACCTTCCTAGGGCTAGAGAGATCCGGCCGGGGATGAGAAAACACGATACAACCCTCTCACCCACGATAGGGAGAGATGTAAGGATCACGCACCGATTCAATCCGTGAATGAAACAAGTGACATTGTGATGGTAAGTTACTGCAGTGTGGCGGACGTAACTTGCTTGCAACTGGCAGTACAGTAAGTAACAGGTAAGCCACATCGAGCACACATGTGGCCTCACGGCACCAGACCCCTCCTCTCTGATACGCGACGATTGTGCACTGGGCCCAAGACATATATGGTACTCCTTACGGAGCTCAGCAGCCCCGCCTCCGTTGTCCTAATGAACAAGCACAGCAAAAACCCATCAGTTGATGCGACTGAGGGCTATGCACCGCTCGGGGATGCTGCTACGTATGGTAAACTAGGAAACAAAAAGACAAATACAGTAAGGTTTTCAGCCCTGCGGGATGACGCGACGTTTCGGGCTTCGCACGCCGGAGCGGGCCGCGAGCAGCAAGGCTACCGTAAGCGCAGCTAACTAAACCAGACAGGGCAGGATCAACCAAGCGGCTGGGCTGGACTGGAAACGCGCGCTAAGGCTCGCTGGAAGGCGAGCGAACTCGAACGAACGGAAAAAAAAAAATACACACACGGGCACCGAACCGTACATGTGTTGTATGCACAAACGCACAATACAATCACATTTTTTTTTACTTTAAGTTTACATCCTGTTCCCGTTAATGCGGTACGGTAACTCCGCAGATCTGCCTAACTTTCTGCAGCAACCAGCACCACCGGACCGGGCAGCACGAGATCGGGATTCTCCGTCCCACTCTATTACTGTATTACGGTAGGAAAAACAAAGAGTTGATTGGAGAAATCGTGTGAAACAAGGTGTGAAAAACGAACGAAGCGGCCGCCGCCAGACTCAAAACTCAGCACTGCTAACTGGTACCTTTACCCTGGTCACAGCCAGCCGACCCCTTGTGAGGGTATTTTTATTTGGGGGGAAAGGGTGGGGAGTGAGATGAGATGATAAGACGTGGTGTCACGGTGAATGCACTGAAGTTGGGCGATCGAGGGTTAGAGTGGATGGGAGGAAGGGGTGGTGTTAGTCAGCGCTATAATTGGATGGAAAAGGCTTTATTTCTTTTTTTTCTTTCTGTGAAGGGGAGATTTTGATCTGAACCTTAGAGCTGTGGCATACACGCCGTGGCAAAACAAGCAACTTGTTCGTACAGTATACCGCTTGGGGCATAAACTACCGCCAGAAGCGCCAGAGAAGCGTCAGGGCTCAGACGCATGCGTGGCCCAAGGGCAAAGGCTGACTGGTGGGCTGGCACGGTCGGCACGCCCCGTAATAATATAACGTGATCCAGGGATCAAGCGCAAGCGCAAGGCTCGGAGCGAACCGCGGGGCGATCCTGGAAATCGGGTTCGAATTCGTAACGTTGCGGTGTACTGCACGATTACAATCTCTTACTTAACTTGCAGATTGCGGACCAGTCATATTGTGTTGTTGTGAGTCATGCATAGCAACCGTGACACCAACACCGACGCCTAACTCTTGTTTTCCCATCATCTCCGAGTCCGGATAGAGTAGTTTGAATGTCCAGAGAGGTGGCGATTGGCGCGTAGCGTAAGAAATAATGGCCGGCCATGAAATCGATCAATAATAGGACGGGTTCGGTCGCGACTAACTTACGAGTGGACAACGTGAATAAGTGCAACCTGTCCGTACATGCCGTTACTCGACTGTCCACGTCTGCCATCCACACATAAACAAATTGGCGCTGGCTTGTCATTCGATCTCACAGGATACTGGTAGGCGCCCGCCGTCTTCGAAGGATTATTGTCCCGTGTCTAGAGAGCAGACCATCGTGCGTATAGTCTTCTCTCTCGGACCTGGAACCTTGTTGTTATTAGCATTAGCCTCATAAGAACAAACCCGTCGCCTGGGACAACTAAGTTAACTTCGACGCCTCATGTTCTTCTGGTCATAAGCGCCGGTGCACGCACGGAGTGTTCACCACCTCCGGCCAGAACGCACCCCCGGAAGTGACAATGTCGGAAAGGTGCGCGATCCGCTCCGGTGGTTCTAGCAGACCTTCCAGCCTCTGTCAGGCAGCTCAGGACGTCGCCGGGATTCTAGTATTGTGACGGTTCTGGTCGCAAGCCCATGGGGGAGCACCTGGGTGGCGGGGGGACAATAGCGGCACGCCGTCTTGTCCGATTACTTTTCGCCTAGCCCCCTGCTTAGGTGTCTTGGGAGATTCTTGCCTGACAGCCTAAGCTAGGTAGCTTTGGCCCGTTCACTTGCAAGACGTTATCTCATTGGGGATGTATCTCCATGAATGAACCCGCATATCGTACAAAACATGCTGCCAACGGGGCACATATCGTGCGTCGGTGTGAGGTGTTTGTGGGTGGCATTCGTGTCCTTTAAATTTTCAGGCGCTATTGTGATGATTAGTTGTGGTAAAGTGTACAGAAACTTACCAGATGGTAAAGGCGTGTCAAAAACGAGCCCACATGCCGAGCTCGGTGCCCATGCTGAGGCAGCAAGGCCTTGCGCAGTGGCGAACGTGTTGAAAACGTGCACGCACTCAAGAGGGAACGTGGTCGACAGCCACGAGAAGGTTGACTCGCAGATGGTAAAGCTACGAACTTGAGAAAAGAGTGAAGCACTCCAATCGACGTTTGGAAGAGGTCTAGTACTGCGAGGCTCTGATAGCGTCGTGACTTGATACTGGGGCAAGTTCTATGGGATTTCAGGGGGCTGGTGCGTGCGCTAGACGGGGTGGGGGGTGGGGGGGGAAAGGCGAGAATGAGGGTACCTCAGCGTGACTCCTTGCTGGTCCATCATGACACGCATGGGGAATAGGAGTGTATCAAGGTTTGGGCGCGCAGGAAGAAGCATAAAATTAGGGTCGTGAGCGTATTGCCGCCGCACAAAGCAACTTTGCACCAGTTTTTTGGAGAAGAGAGCACCAGTTCGGTTCGTAGCCATGCTTGTGGAGCTAGACGAAGTCCGAACGGTCAGTGAAATCAAAGGAACATTCCATGACAACGAGATAGACAGGCGTCCCTCGTCTGAACGATCAAAACAAAGAGTTCAGGTTCAACACGCATCATTACGACTCATCGATGCGTTGGCAGTTGGACTAGAATCGAAATTAATGAGCGCGGTCGGGGCCTTGATACGTGTTCTACGATGACTTTCGTGTCTCGGTACAATCAAACGGTTCGTCTCTAACCATTGATAGTAAGATCGTCGCTGATATATGGACACACCGCTGCAAGAGGGGTTAACAGAGACCTTGAAACCATGGTACCTGCACCGGACAGGGGCCAAAGAGAGCCCAATCACTATACGGCCGTGCCAGATGTCCGCTGCGTGGATCTAATCTCGGAGTTCAACTGGGAAGCACCGGTGGGGTCCTAGGAGCCCGCTTGTTTGAGGCAGGACGTTGTCATTATGAAATTGGGACCTACAGGGAGAGGCGGTGGTTCGTTGACACAGGAAATAAGACGACGAGGAGAAAATATAGGAAGTATACCTAAACTCATAACAAAAGGCTGTCAGATACAAGGTCTTCGCGCTGATTTTTACCCCGAATACCAATGCCTGTGAGGGTCTAGCGAACCAGGTATTGCCAGGTGATCGTACTCTTGCCTTTTTTGGTCCTTTGTGGCACTAGACGCCAATGATGCGTCGTGTGGCTTCTATGTGATCCTCGCCAACCCGCATCTAATGTGCCTGTACTTTCCGGAGTAGCTTAAACAGGGAAAAAAACACGGGAGTTGGGAAAATTATGCGCCCCGCACCAACTGTAAATGAAAGGGTTTTAGTTGCACAGCAGTCGGCCTGATACAGTCGGCGCGTCGAGGAGACGCTTTGGCCGACGACGACCAAACCATTGGCTCCCTGGAAGTCAACGGCACAGCCACATCGCCGATGATTTTCCCTCGACCATTGTTCGAACGTTTAGTTCGGGATGACACCGTCTTAAACCTGTGTGAATTCTGCCGGAGGTTCGAACCGATTTAGGGAATGGGCGCCTGATGCACAACCCGTATTAGCATAGTTCTGTGCATAGCACTCCTAAAACGGATATCCGGGAGAATTAGCAAGCGCCGATCCATAGAGAGGAACGTAAATGTACGTGCACATGTCGAACTGAGGCAAGCGGGGAAGTACGTCTGCATGTGTAGAACGGTCCCTCAAATCCTCCGCGCCTCCGCGGTGCTCGCCACCATCTGCAGCTGAAAATACCGGTACGCCGTACATACCAGACAAGGATGGCTTGAAGAAGGGGCTGACTCGAGGTGTGGTATATTAATTTCCGGTGCTTCCCTGCTACGTATTCCCGAAGCTAAAAAAAATCAAGCACGTCTGGCGCAAGCAAGACACCGCGGTCGAACGATGGACCGAACTACAAGCCAAATGGATCGACCGCGTTTACGGCTTGTAGCTTGCGTACGTGCACCATACACCAGCAAGCGAGGCATAGGCAAAGGGTCTTACACAGCTGAAAATGCCATTACTGCGTGCAGTTTACGTCCACTTCTGGCAGCATAGCGAATGTGTCAATGGGGAGGTGTCAACCTTTCGCTCTTACTCAGCTTATTCAGCTAGGGATTCATCAAAGATGGGGACATGCGGCGCTGGTAGGCCAGGGGTGCGTTCACATCCACGTCATCCTAAGAATGTGGCTTTGTAATACCACATTCTAAGTCCTGAGAATAGGTTCCGAAGGGATGTCGAGTTGGACGGCCGAAGAGAATTTTGAGAGGGGCGGTGACAGCCAGGTTTCGGGGAGAAGTATTGTCAAACCGTATAAGGGCTTATGCCATTGGAGGGCAACTGCGGAGAATTTTCGAAGTTGAGAAGGTCCGGCACTTGATGCTGAAGCTAAGAATTTTCATGTAAGCCCGACGAAAGAAGTAGCCCAAAAGCGTGTCTTCAGGGGGAGATAACAAGACCTATCGGAGACTGCAAGGGTGATCGTGAAAGCGGCTGTAAGGCGAAGCACGGTGGCGCTTCAAGGTTGGCATCACTGCGGACGACTGAAACGATTGATCAAGACGTCTCCCTGGGTAAGTACGCTATCTCAGCCTGAGTGAGATGGGAAGACGGGAGATAGAGATCCAATTGCAGTATCCTGAGAGAGGTGAGGTACACTCCTCGCCATTTCGGAAAAACAAAAAAAGACCCACGTGACCGTGCTCCGGGTTTCAGGCTTCCCGGAGCCGGGACCACCATCTTACCTTTAAGTTAAGATTCTTCCAGCTTGAGCCAGTTGAGAACACATCCACCACTACATCACGGGCCCTGAGTAGTATAGCCACTCACTCTAGAGCTTCCTATCGGTGGATACGCTGGCTTTACTTGGGCTACTGTCTCGGACTTTGGCTTCCAGTTTGGCTCTCTCATCTGAGAGTGGATAAGACGTGGATCCGCAGCTCTACTGATTTGTGCAGTGCAGCGTTGCTCTTGCTATGTTTGCGTTCGCGTTAGACCCACTCATTGTTGGCTCGTAGTCGTCCTGGTCTAGGGATAAAGTTTTGTCTTCGCGAAAGAAGGACATAGGGCTGCAGGGCTTGAGCCTAACAAACATTAACTCAACAATTCTTAGGTGCTCGCTGGTCATACTTCTACCTCCCGTTTAGCGGAGACCACCACCAGCGAGATCCGTTGCTGGGTAGTGAGGGGTGCAAGCCACGCTTTCCATCTGAAGCCTCTGGAGCCCTTTATTTCGACAACACGACAGGAATCAGATGGATGAACGCCATTGGGCACCAAACGAGCTTAGTCTCCCGTCCTCGACAATGTCGTCGTTCGTTGTCTAGACTAGCCCCCATAGTAATTGGCTCGTTTCCGTTGCACCATATTATAGCGGAGCATCGCTCTGGCTCGCCCAGGCTCTCTCACCGCGGAGAACGGAACATTGCAGCAGTCAACCAATCTCTTCTGGGTTTTTATGAGTATCATTCCCGTGTTCCTTCGATGGTCTGCGAAGAAGGGCGAGCCCGTCTCCAGGAAGAGTGACGAACTGGGGGATCTCCTAGAGTGCCTGGTTTCATTGACGATGTTGTCTAAAACCGACACTAGTTTCTAGGTCGTCCTTGGACTATACCAATGTACCCCAACCCAACAACATGTGAGACCGGGTTTGGTACTTTTTCCAATCGACGACACCTGGGATAGCCATCTATTCGCTTCCGGCGGTCTCTCTCTCTTTTTGCGTCTTACATGGCCCCATCGCCGCGACCCTTACTGGAGGACGTAAATGTTCAACTATTGACGTGCCTGACTTCCCATTGCGCATATACGGGTCCTCTACGGCCACTGGCCCCATGCGCGTTTCCCTCATACTGTTGGTCCGTGGAAAGCTGGTTACAGTCCCGGGCCCTTGGGAAGCTGAATCGCACAGACATAATGATTTTCATGTGTCGTATTCGCTTCCGCGGTCGTCACCTGGCAGCGATAACTAGCTGGATTGCCCAGGATCGCTTACTAGCCCTTCCATGTCAATTTTCCTCCAGTTCAATATTCTTTCGGGGCTTCTCGAGCTCATTACTGCAAAGTGGTGGGATATCAGACCCAAAGAACGTGTTTGAGTAGGTTGGGGGTCACAGAACCTTGGCGGGAATTGCTGCTAGTTCGTGTCGTTGTCTGACTCCCCTATCCTTGACGGCATTCGCCAATGCGTGGTAAAAGAAGACCCGACCAAAAAAATAGGAACGATGAACTACTTGCTAATCCTAATCGCCTGCCGAACGGTAGGGTAGGTCGGGGTGCAAATTAATGAAGAAGGAGACAGGTAAGCATAGCGCGCTGCAGAAGGAATCAGCTCAGGTAAGGCGTCCCTCCTTCCCCTGTTCAGAAAAAAACTAAGATCGACAAATCCGCGGCAAGGCAACACTGGGACGAGAGATGGAAGAAGAAATGGGAACCTTCGCCGAGATACGGCGAGACTAAGCATATCGATTCCTTACTTCCGTCACGCAATTTCGTCGTCGTACAACTAATCGGCGGTCACAGGACCTCCAGGTCAGACACGAGCTGAATCTTCCAGCTACGAACTGTACACATCCCGCTAAACGTGCACTTGGCGCGATTCTTCAAGAAAGTGGACAAGTCGCGCTACCCGGCTTGCAGATACCCAAATGAAAGCGTGCGACACTTCCTGCTCGAATGTTTACGATATGCTCACGATCGATCGGCCCTGCTCTCACACTGTCGACGCCTGAAGTGAGTTCTACTCACAGTCAAGAGGTCCCTCATCTCGCTTGCAAATTTTATACAAGCCTCAGGCCGATTCGAGAGCTCCAGTGGCCCTTCTGCGCCCTCTACTCTCCACGCATCGCCCACAGCCGCTTCATCATCTCCCCACCGTCCCTTCCTTTCAAAAATACATACCAACCCCAATCCGCTATTCCTTACAAAGACCCATTCAGTACACGGATGGGAAATGGATGGCGAAGGCCGGACGGATCAATGCAAGCACCAGCGTCAACTCGCCCCAACGTGCATCGCTCGCGGAAACAGACATCCTACGCACGCCAAGACCCAACTGCTCCTCAACACACTCGTAACTTGACAGGCCGCGATGTCACTCCCATCAGGGCTGTAGCCCAACGCGCACATCCACAGATTCAAAAAAGGTCCGCTCGCGTAATTTCTACTGGGCCAGGGGGAACGCGCCATAGAGTAATAGTGTGCAGACTCCGGTACAACGCGACTCGGGAGTAGTTGCCCGGACTTGAATACTACATTCGCCGCGCACGCTCGCGACCGCTTAGGAGGTCTCATAACACGGTTTCACGTTTGGATGAGTAGACGCATTTTTTTTCTCAGTTTTATTATTATTTCGGGCTCCTCTACGTTACAAGCGCGACCCATCCGCTACCGTAGATGACTCACACAGGGGTCATCTCTTCATCGCGCCTCCTTTACACTCCACTTCGATACCGCCTTATGTCTCGGACAAGGTCTCGGAGCTCACACAGCCACCGTGTACCATTTTGACTCGCTTCTACCACCCCTATCTCACTCCTATCCCCTTTTTTTCTTTACTCTTGTTTTGTTAGGGGCGTAGAAAATATGTATAAAATGGCTCGCATGTACTCGAATCAAATCCATCTTGTTCTCGAAATCCCTCTCATGTGCTTAGGAAGCACGCAACGCCAGCCAGGAGTATTCCGGTTAGTAAGCTATCTGAGTTTATACGGAGTGTAACTTACTCTCGCAGTATACTATAGACGGGAAAGCCGAAATATAGGGGAAATGATGATGCTCTCAGAACCCGACGTCCACCTCGACGTCTAACCATTATACTTTGCCCGTATCGCTTGTCTGGTCTGACACAACTCTCTCGAAAGCGAAGTCAAAATCGTTTTATTGTGGCTTTCGTTCCACTTCTACACATCGTCGACTTCGCACTATTTTGCCGACCGTACTGGTTATCTCGGACCCCTATACAATTCCTATGTTGCTGTCGTACTTATCTTTTTCCCTCCCACTGTTCCATCCGAAGCTGCGCTCATGTCTTCGGTCAAGTCCACCTAACCGGCTGTGCTCTCGAGAACAGAGGATCAGTACCCAAAAGCCATTCAGCTCCTTGTTCAGCTCTGTTTACCGTGCTGTGTTTTGCTGTGCTGAACGTACAATGACTGCATAAAAGGTCACAACGACACTTTGGCGAGAATGTCATAGACTCCATCGTGCTTTTTGCTGGTGTCGTGTCTGATGTTATGGCGGAAGTTGCAGTGGCTATACTGTAGTTTCTGCCACTACGTCCGACGCAACATCGTCGATCAACAAGACGGAATTTATGATATCTTCGCCAAAGTGCCGTTGTTCTCTGTGTTCACCCAAATCTGACTCTAAAATAGGTGGTTCCATATCATCCAGACCGCAATGTGGAAAGCCCGAAACACGGCAACGGTAATATCAACTTTTTTGGTGACATATTGCGGGTACTTCTTTCTCTCCTCTAGAAAATGCACCCGTTACAATCGCAAGCCGTTCCTTGCAGATGAGACAAATTCCAGTGGTAACTGGCAATGATCTGTCTGTGTGTGAGGAGGCCGTCCGCATTTCTGGATGATCTGGCGTGGTCTTGCGAATGAAAGCCCGTCGCGATCGATAGTCGTATTGGGCCTTCATTCAGTAATACACACCCCTCTATACATCAGCAGAGGTGATTGTTCAGGTGGACATAATCTGAAATGGACTCAACCATCTTGGTTTTTTGTCAGAACGATCACCTCCACGACAATTCTCCCCGCCCAAGGCAAATCACCTCCCTCAATATACTTGAGCATACTGAGATTAGATCACACTAATGCACACATGACAGTAAGACAGTAATACCTACGAGCGGCTAATCGACTGATGGCTGACGATGGCAATGCGACGCAGAAAACTATTGTACTACAGTAGTGTCCAGTGGAGTCGAAAGCAATGACCGATAATGCTCGGCGACGTTGAAAGTTCATAACTCACAGAGAACCAATATAAAACCTGCGAAGGATGCACGAAGCGAACACGATAAGTCAAAGAGACATGCTGCTGTGTCATGACAGACAAGCTTACGAAACGGACAAGAGAACCTGACAATGGCGGTCGTGCATCAAAAGAATGCCGGGCCCATTCGGGGTCCACCCAAAATTCTAGTAAGTTACCTCATACCCCACTACCGGACAGGGCTAAATCTTCGACAATCAATTCTACGGCTTTCTCCGCCACCGCGATCACTGGGGCGGCCTGTGTCCATACGGTAAGTCATAGTCATTCTCCTTGAGAAGCATATCGTGGACGGAAACAAGAGCACGTCCGCACCATCACGGAAAGCAGGTAGCGGAACAATCGTCGGCTGGACTCGCCAGCCGGTAAGTGCTCATCGGCGTACCAGAGCCTCGTAGTGGCTCGGACGGAAAATAAAGTCGAAATGGTAAACGAACGCACCGTGTGTCCGGAGATAATCGTAGGGAAGATGCTTGCATCGACGACCCGCAAACCGTGTACGCCATATACTTTCAGCCGCGCGTCGACTACGCCACCCTCAGACAGTGGAGCCATGCGTGCGGTGCAAGTCGGATGGTATAGAGTCTCCACGTTGTCCCGGACGTATGCACGAACCTCTTTGGGGCTTGCGGCCGGTAGCCAATTTCCCAGGCGTTTGTCCGCCGCGGTGTGGTCGATGATATCAGCGAGCGGCGAGGTATGGATGACGCGGGAAAGTATGGTCATTCCGCGCTCCAGGACAGCAAGATCATGCTCTGTGGAGAGATAGCTGCATACTAATGGTTAGCGTGAGTAAGTGGCCACGTGAAGAAACTTGCTTTGGGTTGATAGAAGGATGTTCGAACGGGTCTGTGGACTTGAGCAACAGGTTACCCACGCTCGTTGGCCTGTGAGAAGGTCGTTATGTTGTCTAGCACATTGCTTGTAATGAGATCCTGGCTTACCTGAGAAGTGTCATGTGAAGCCCGAAAGAGTCAACGTTTGGAAGAGGACCATTTCCGTTCTTAATATATGCTAAAGGCGACACGAAGAACTCTAGATCGGGGGCATTTGAACCAGATGTTGAGTCCTCCGCCGTCGGTGGAGGGGCCATATGGGGCGCGAAAAGCACTGGGTCATCGGAACGGAAGAACGCAGCTGCTTCCCCGATCTGGAGGGCCCGATCATTGAAATTGAAACAACGACGACAAAGAACAAGGACAAGTTACATTGGTGGTAAGGGGCCCTTTGCCAGTGAAAGAATAGGTAAGAAACGCGGTTGCGCGCTGGACGTGATGCCATACAGTCATCGGGTTGAGGAAATTTAATGAGTTTCCAGTGGTCTCTGCCAGTGCAACATCGACGACAGGATGATCCATCAAGTGTTCACCGACTCCGGGCAAAGAGGCGACGACCGGAATCTTGTGCTCGGCTAGATGGGCTTCAGGACCGACTCCAGAGAGCATCAGGACCTAAGATGAATCAACATTGGGCATAGGAAAGTCGTTCGAGAACTAACATGAGGAGTATGGATGGCGCCGGCTCTGGAAAGCGACGTTAGTGGTATGCCTGGTTGTTATGTCCTACTGCATCGAACATACGCGAGTATAATCTCGTTCTTTCCACGGACGCGGAAGCGAGGACCGTCCCTAGACGAGGCGAATTCAACCCCGACTGCTCGAGGGCTTGATCCTGTTGTATCAAAGATGATGCGCGTAGCCGGTGCGTTCACTGCGACCGTCAGATTAGGACGAGAGAGGACCGTAGGCGTAAGATACGCCGATTCGGTGGTAACACGGGAACCCCGAGAGTCGATGTATGTCACTGTGGGCTATTAAATTCCCATTCTCTGGGATTGTAAAGACCTCTTACTGAGCTGTTTAATTTATCAAAGGTTATCAGTACCGAAGTGGCAAGAACTATCGTGTTTTACATCGGCTGACCTTAGCTACGCCGCACGTTCCGTGGGATGTGTTTAAGTCTGCGCGAGATGGTATCCCCACACGGCTGCATGCATCAATAAACCGCTTGGCAAAGTCAGAGTGGTTGCCGTGAAATCCGACTGCGGCACAGATAGTGAGACAATCGCCAGACACGACACTAAGGAGATTTTTTTGTACCTTCAATCGGACCGTTGGAACCATGTTCGCCTTCGACAACGCCAGGGTGAGATTTGTTCGGAACGAACTTCTCGAACCTAAGGAAGTACCTGAATAGCCACGATGTGAACACCTCTCTACACTGTTGAAAGGGTACTATACTACGTACTTGTGGAAATCCTTGTATGCCCAGGCTTCTGCACCCTTCCCGCCGAGGCGGGCCCATTCGTCGTAGTCCGACGGATTACCGTAATGAAAGCTAGTCATATCTTGTCAGTCAAAATGCGACTATTCGTGGAAAATGCGGACATTTGTGCGTTGATAGAGGAACCTGGAAAGGACTAAGTAAGGGCGGAGGTAATAAGCCATTATTGGACTCACAACCACCAAGCATCTTAGCTGCATATTCGACAATAAGTTCCAGAGCCGGGAGCATACAGCGAAATTCACCTCTGGGCCAGAAATGTCTTCTCCCGCCCGTGTATTGCTGCAGCGTGGTATACAAACTAAATACCCTTGAGGTTCCAAGGATCAACGAGAATCCTGCCGGGATTTTCGAATATAGAACATTTGAAGAGCTGAAAATAAGTCAAGTGTCGGTGAATCTGGATTGGTATAGGTGACTATATGCACCTGTCGCCTGCTTCCAACAAAAGGACGCGCAGATTGCGATCTTCACTGAGGCGGGAGGCGAGGACGCAGCCTGCAGTACCTGCAAATGATCGCTATATCTAGACCACCCGTCGAAGCCGGTTGGCCATACCTCCTCCTACGATGACTATGTCATATTCATTAAAGTCACCCCCAGTGTCCACCTCTCCAACCACCTTTCCGATCTTTCGCGGATCCCTCTGGATTGCATTGCGCTTCGGACGCCCAACAGTGATGAGGCGGAGCACAAGTGCAAGCAAGGTGACTGCGGCGCCAAACCTCACGCGGCGGCCAAGACGCGAGTCTCCGCCCACGTAGTCAATGACGAGAGACGCGAGAGACGATAAAGTTTCGGCTCCTGAGACAGGGATGGGCGATTTCAGCGATGTCATGGTTGATGTAGAGTGAAGTGCCGCCACGAATACGGGCGCCTGGGCTCAAGTGCTTGTCAGTAGTTCACGGGAGCTATCTTCGTTCACGTAGATCCGGATCCGGATGCTCCCACGTACGATATAATTAAACAGGCTGTCACCTTGGGGTGCTCATATGTAGGTATTCGCAGAATGTGGTGGGAATATTGTATCTAAGGTATTGCAAGGGGACCATGATAAAACCTCCATGATTCCCATGGTTTTGGCGCGATCGTTGAAAGTTACGTATTGCTGTCCGTTGGATTCTGCAGATCTCCCACGTGAGCGAACGGACCTTAGTGCGTTGCTCATTTATCCGATTAGTGTGAGTGCGCCAGGCGTACTACTAGTATGTCGTGCTCCTCCTGTTTGAGAGGACGTTCGCGCCTCAGGGCACGCCGAGTAGCTCATTTTGGGAAACCCAGGGGAAATGTGGAGACGATAGCAACCGTGAGTAGCATCTACTCCTTCCTGCGTAACGAGTCAGACTATCGAGTATATTTGGTTGCCGGTTTCGACCCTAACTTTGCATTGGGAGTACGTAACCGGCCTTTCATGGCATATGTATGACCAGTGTTGGACAGTCGTTGACTGGAAGTCGGGAGTCAGGGTTACACAATGTCGACCAGTCACTGACTAGTCATTTGACTGTGGAACAACTGTGACTTTTCTCATCATGTGGTAGCACTGTTGAAGCGGGCGGGCCGCGTACACGAACACGAAGTTGATGCTAGGGGCCCTGGGGCGATGCTGAGAGGTAGGCGTGGGAATGTTCACTGTCAGTTGCAGTCGTTGACCCCCATAGTCAGACGGCCTCCCTGACTGGCACAACACTGTGTATGACGCAATCTCCCCAAGCAATTAGTTGGTTGGGCTTGGAAACATAAGCTCTACTACTCAAATCGGCCAAACTTGAAGCACCCCCTGCATTGCGTCGAAGTTAGGCGTTCCGAGACCCCTGATCTACGGAGCCCAGGGTCATCCGCCGAAAGTGAAGATCTGGTGCAACGCACAGGGTCCCATTCAGCGGTGGCGGAGAATCCATCGGTGTTGCAGCCCGGATTCGAGCCATCTGTGATGTCGTTGAGAGCTATGTAGCCGCTTCTGTACAGCCAAGGGTTGAGGAAGCCGAGCGGGGTCAGGCCTCTCGAAAGCAGCCAGTCATTAAGCAGCGATATTATGCCGGCCACAACCTGTAAATTGGCGGTCAGCTAGGTGCTCAAGCTCAAGACCCAAATAAGAGGGAGGAGGGAGAGACGCACGGGCGTTGCGGCGCTTGTGCCGACCCCCCGCACACCTCTTTGCCGTTGACGATGAACCGGAATCCGACGGCCTGCGCGGCGATGTCGGGGATGCCGCGACCAGTAGCGCTGCACCAAGTACAAAGTATGAATAGGTTAGATTAGGTCACGGAAGCGAACGCACTTGTAAAGACCTTGATGCCGGCTGCCGAGGTCCTGGAGAAAGGCGGACACAGCCTGCTTCTGGTAGATCGGCCGCTGAAAGTACTCCGAGAAGCCGCCGCTGGAAAACCTCGCTGCGACCTCCGGCTCGTAGCCTGTCGTCCCGCCGACGACGGTGATATAGGGACCTGACAAAGCGTGGCGAAGTAGTGAGCGTCCTGGACCCGCACTTGTATACTACTTCCAATCCGAAAAAAAAATGGCACGCGTACGGGTTGCAGGAAATTTGGGCCGGAACCGGACGGAGCCGTCTTTTTTCACGCACTTCCCGTCGCCGACGCCGTGGTTACCACTCGAGAAGAGGACACTGACGCCACGTGCACCGAGCTGTGCGAACAGGTTGCACACATACGTTGCATCTTCCTTCGATATGCTATCCTCGTTAAGGGCGTACGACGTGCTGATCGTCTGAGGGATACTCTTCTTGTCGAGGATGTATTTGAGCCAGAAGACGAACCAGTCAGTATCCTTGTCTGACGACCCGCGGCTGGTGCTGTAGAAGATGTGAGGGGTCGGATACGCCATGGCCTCAGCGTACTGGATGTCCATGTTCGCCTCTGGGTGTGGGTGGCTTGGGTCGTTCCCCCCACCATTGACCTGTTCGACGGTGAAGGTCGCATCCGCCGCGTCGGAGCGGTATGTGCGCATGAACGCCGCCAGGTCCGCCGGACTCGGATAGTCCTTTAAATATCCCGCAATCCCGAGCATATTCCGGTCCGTCGCAACGGGTTTATAGGCGAACGTGTAGTATAGCCGGCGCAGGAACGACGGCGTGATGTACTTGACATCAACGCGGCTCGACAGCATCATCGCGGGCTCCCCCGATGCTGCCCCGCCAGAGCGATTGCGCGGTGTCTGCAATTGCGTGGGCGGGGAGACAAAGGACGTCGTCGGCATCACAGTCAGCACATGCCCGTGCAGCACCGCGGGAAGCGCATAGCCGACAGTGCGGACAGTGGTCTCACTCGTTTCGACGTGCCTATAGAGCTGGTATGACGCGTCGAGGAGAGCATTGGCTTGGGTCACGGATACGCCTTTGAGCATCAGTGTGTTGCCGCCGTGTGTCATGGAGACGGACGAGGAGGGTACGCCGTGGTGTTCGAGCCAGGAATTAACAAGCTCGAGCGTCTTTGGATGCGGAGCGACGAGCTCGGCGACCTGTTCCTTGGACAGGTGTGCGCCGTATCTGCATCGGAGCAGTGACACTCGTGAGAACACGCGTGAGCGGAGGAGTCGCGGTGGACGTGCCTTGAATTCCCGGGTTCACTGACCTCGTACAGCACGTCGGTCAAGGCGTTCTCACGATGGGGCTTGAGCGCAATGTAAAGGTCGATTGTGGTGCCGGAAGGGGGGCGGCCCAGGCTCTCCCAGTCCTTCGGGACGGCGTTCCAGGAGTGCTTGATGTGCATGTCGTCCCAACGCGGTGAGAGGGGCTTCGCAAGGCCGCCAAGGATAACAGCGGCAAGTACGAAGATACAATAGTGGTGCATGATTTCGGGAGGTCAGCGAGATGACGTCTACGATACAATGAGTCCGTCAGGTTAAGAGGGAGGCCCGATGTTCATAGAGCCGAAACGCTGTGAGAGCTTTTATGGTACATTTTGCGTGGGAACAGAAACTCTGAGGGCTGCTGAGGTAGAAATATGACCACGGGGCGGGCTGGTTCAGGTTTTGATACTGAGATGAATAGGGCACGACCATTGACTGAGATCGTAACGGAATTGAGCGAGGGTGAAGTCTGACCCGAAGCAAGGGTCGCCAAGGGTGCGTGACCGCTAAGGGTCGCGGGTGAAGTCCGATCAGGTTCAATACTACGTGGGCTAGCATCAGTGGGTGACTAGAATAATACTTCCCGTAACGATTTGGTGCACCAAATCGTCTCCAAATTTAGGTGACAGCATGTTGGAAATACTGTAGTGTTTGCCATCCTTTGTTCTGTTGATAAGCTACATCGCGTTCATCCACGTGAGCTAGTACATATGACTAGGTGGTATACTCGGATTCGCAGAAGCTACAAGTCCAGCTTGAGGTTGTAGTATGACATCAGTTTCTTCGGCTCGTCAGACGCACCAGATCCTATGCTGGCCCTCGACTCTGCCTTGCGTGTGCTAGTCGAGTCCGATATCCGCAGCCCACTCGCTCACCCACGCTACTACATCCCTCGCCATCTGTAGACCTTGGGCACGCCTGTCCGGTGCATGCATGCCCTCCCGGCGCTCTAACTTGCGCTGCGCGCCGGCACGCCACGCATCCGAAACAGCGCTAGCCCACTCGCCCGATTCATATGCATCGCGTGTCATCTCCACACCAGTGCCTTCGCGGTCGAGTAGGAGGCGCAGGCCGTGCTCCTCAACAAAGAGCGGCCGAGACACTGAAACGCGATGAGGGGATGCACAGGAATATAGTGAAGCAAGTAGGCGCGACTCACCGTAGACAAAAGGCGTGCACGAGTCGACACACTCGGAGACCGTCCCGTATCCCTGTGAGCATGTTAACGCAACGCACCAGCTGAGCGACGTGTATACAGAAGACGTACGAGCTTTCCCAGCAGGACGTCACCGACCCCCATCAGGTCGGGCATATACACGTCTCTCGGGGCAATGTAAAACCCGTCGGGTAGGTCTCCGTCCTCCTCTCCTGAGCTCGTGTTCGCGGAACCTGCATCGCGTCGCTTCGTCTGCCATTCGCGCGAGTCAGCGACGCCGCATACAACCGCGATCCACGACGCGTCGGGTAGCATGAGGCTGCGCGCGTCCGCGTCTTCCTGCCCAGCAGAGGTGTCCCCGTATGGATACTCGAAGTCACGGAACGTCGGCGTCGGAGGGATGGTGGTTACTGTTGGGAGCGACGGGCTCAGCATGGCCGCCGGAGCTGGTGCGCCAGGGATAAATATATGTGACGGGCCAAAGACGTGCCCTGACTTCCTCAGACCGTGGCCACTTGAGAGTGAATTCAGTTCGTGTGACAGCTCTCGAGAAAAGCCGTTCGTTTGCAGATTTTGTTCGCGCAAGTTCTCGGGCCGGGGGCGGTTAGGTGATGTAGGGCGAGACGGTGTGTGGCTCCTAGAAGGCTTGTGGAATGTTTGACCACCAAATGAGACGATCAGGATCTTCGTTGTGGCTGGGTCGTGTAGATTTCCTGGAATACCGATGGAAGAAAGAAAACGAGAGCGACCTTCGGGGGTATAGATGCCGTCATTGGGAGGACGAACGAGTAATGGTGCAAGACGGGCCCTCCGCGATCTAGGTTTTGCGATAGGAAGGCCACCAGAGTGGCTAGAGGGAAATGGTATCGATGGGTGCAGGGTATACGTGTGGGGGTCGCGAACGAGATGTTCGATTACTTCCGGCTCGAAGGAGCGTGAGATTGGATCGACCCAGTGCGTGGCAGGGAGGGACGGGGATACAGCGAACGAAGGAATTGGGATGGCGCCGGGGAGTGCAAGAAGGAGATCGGCATAGCGGTAGCCATCGAATATTTGTTGAACTAGGGGAGAGAGGATTTCTTCTGGTATCGGAACGTCAGGTTCTGGGGGTTGATGTATGGAATTAGTCGGATTAGCTAGGAGGTGCTGGGTGTGATTTTGGTCAACGAAAGATGCAGAGAGCAGGCTGTAAATCGAGTCAAAGGTGAAATTGGTGATCAACACTGAGGGTATGCGGGCTTTGTTAGCTGCGAGACTTGGAGACAGTAAGCACCCGCGGCCCAGAGGCAAAGGTTAAGCAGTCAGACTACGCACAACGCGAGAAAGGCAGCATCACTCAAAACACAGTCTGCCCTGATTTCTCGTAACCATTGCGCTTCTTCCTCGACCTTTCGTTCCTTATTGTTGAGGAAATGCTCAAGGACGTGAATGCTCTTTTGTCGGTCTACATGGTATCTGTGGGCAGGATAAACTCATGAGAAATGAAAACGGCACATCCTTTGCAAAGCGACGAACGCCAATGGTTGAAGTATGACGGGGTCGATCTCTGCATTGCGGTATATGGCCCCCAGGGCTATGGACGTGGCAAAAACGCGATTGGGAGCGGAGGATACGATATGCACCGTGTGCGATTCATCAAGGGAGAGGATATGTCGAGCGAAAGCCGACACCCGAGTGGCATGCCCAAAACCTAGTGACTAGTTGGAACATATGGCTTCAGTGTCAGTGTTGAATGCTGCACACACCATGACCAGAGCAATAATATGCGAAACACAGTGGAGGCATTCTGAGGAGAAAGGTAGTAAGTGGTAAATACCCTTTGACAATCGTACATAGTTGATAGAGACGTTCGAATAGGCCCAAAAGTATATTGTCACAAGAACCTTACCGCTCCTGTGTCATTGGTACGGAAATATCTACCGCAGGACACTCTATATTGGGAAAGACTCTACGTACCGCGAAGTATCGTACAACTTGTATCAAGGGAGAAATGAGAAATGTCAATAGTGCATTGGATGGTGCGGAATTGGCGGGCCGGGTTGAGAGTCAAATGACTAGCCCGGGGTTTGGAGAGTGTTTGGGGACCGTCTGACCCAGTGAGGACATGCTCGCGTGTACTTTGGATCTTACCCGCATACATCTACTTCGGATCATCAAGTTACCCTACGAAGCGAGATACAAGTCAAAATACCTCAATCGTAATGGAAAAGGCAGATATACAACACGAAGATACCTGGGGAGCTTCCGTGTCTCCGAAGTTCGCCTCCAATTTACATACCTTATCCCTGACCCCGCGGCCTTCTCGCACCTCTGATTCACCGGTTCCAATAATACAGCGACCGCAAAGTTCACCGCCGCGCTCAAGTACAGAGAGTGACGGTCTTCCTGCCTCTCCTCCGGACTTGATGCCGCACCTGCAGAGGTCTGCACCCTCCATCGTCAAGACTAGGACCGGGAGTGTTCTGTCTCGGGGGTTTATCTTGAAAACAGATTTTTACCCTTCAGGTGAGTCAAAAACACTTCATGCACCTTCATCGACTGACACGCACACGCAGGGCGAGCACTTGACCTTGACCTGAACATCCATGGCGCACCAAACTTCAGGGCTCCCAGAACCGGGAGCTTGAACGTTTTCGGCGCTGCCCAGCCGCGATCCCAAGGCCTAAGGGCTATCCTTTCCATTCTTAGAGCCCGTCCTACAGAGAGCTCTCCTTCACATGTCATCTGGTTCTCAACACGGGAAGAGCCTATAGGTATACCTTTGCCTATTCCTCCGTCCCCACCGCTGTATTGCTTGACGTTTCTGTGGAATTAGTCTATATATCTGGGCGTCCTTTTGTCCTACGAGACTCGGCTGAACCAAGGAAGACTTTGCCCCTGTCCGATCGTCCTGAGAACCTCGAAGCGATCGAACAGCGTCTCAAGAACGACATTCTCGCTGAAGGGGTCAGGTGCGAGTGGTTTTCGAACTCGACTTCAATACGTATTGAATGCGTTTCTCTAATGTGCAGATTCGGTGGCCTCATCCTGACGCATAATGAGATAGGTGAGTAATTGCATACTTTTTGTGTCACGAGTCTCATCAAAATTATTTTAGCTTTAGAGGATGGTGACGGCGCTATCTTACCTACGTGGACCGCTGTGGACTCCAACAACGTCAGGACTTCCCGAGAGCTTTGGGAATACATGAGAAAGGAGGGTTGGCACGTGGAGGTGCGTGCTCATGTGTCACTACTCGTAACACTAAATTATTAGAGTACATTAGTACCATCGGTATGCACGTTTCCGCTTATGGAGACTGCCCTCTAATCTGTTGTAGCATACCAATTTCTCCCAACCGTCCGATCGAAGTACGCATCCTGTGGCCTTGGGTGTCTCTTCGTCTGAATTGTATTTTTAGGACAATTACGTGGACGCGTATTTACAAGTCATCAAGCATGCAGATCCCGTCCGTACTTCCTTGGTATTCTCTTGCGGCATGGGTGCCGTGCGGACAACATTCGCGATGACCGCTGCGTGTCTTGTGCGTCGTAGGCAACTCATGCTGCGTGGTCTCCCAGATCCATATGCGACTCGGCTATTGAGTACACCAAACCAGCCCAACCAAGGCAGTGGGATCAATACGGTCTGTCGAAGCCATACCTCACCTTTTTCTGTTGACTTATGGAGATATACGCGACACAGCCTAACGGATATGCTGTATGTCTTCTCGTGATATCAGTGAATGATACTAAGTCGTGGTTCAGACCCCTCCGCAGAACATTCTTGGGGAGGCCAAGATTCTTCAGGCGTTGGAGCAGGCCAATGCACAACAAGACCTCAATCGATCGCTTTTACGTCTTACCCACATCTTACAGCAGATACTCCCCAGTGGCCCGTCGCGCCAAGTCATTGACCTGTTGCTTACCAATTCGTCTCTACTTAATGACTTACGCAAGGCGCACATGGGAAACTATGGTATAATTCTGAGCCTACTAGGATGCCTAGATGACGGACTGAAGGCGAAGAAGCTTGTGGATAAAGTGGTAGATAGCTGTATGTACTAACTCTCAGACGGACCATGAAGAGGCTAATTCGTGTTTCTTTAGGTGACCATGTCGTTAATTTGAGGGAGGATATCTTAGTGCATAGGATCAAGTATTCGCTCAGCAGTCTCGAAGAGTCCACCAGCAATGTATTGCGAGCCGCAAAGGCCCTGGAGAAATAGTATGCAGATTGGTGACGTTGCAGTGACCGCGGCTGACTTAGCTTTGTTGTTCAGCTTCTTCACGATTGCCTTCGCCACTTTTGTAGAGGCGCAGCATGATTTTTCCCAGTCGTTTTCTGATTGGCTCAAGGTCTGTCTGTCGCATTGTCCCTTGCAAGTTGCTTACCTTCACCTTGACGTAGGCAAGAATTGAGATTTACAAGTAAGTCCATCGTGACTTATCGGTTGCTCTTGCCATTCTCAGAAAATCCTAGCCAAGTCCTGTTCCTCCGCAAGTCGTATGGCACTCGCTTGAGCATATTCTCGCCTGTCAACGACCTGTCCTCTCTTTCCAAGTCCGGGCGGCCTCAGCGTTCTTTAGTACGCGGCCAGACGAACGATGTTGCTATATCTGGAGGCCAGATCTTGGGTGACGAGTATTCTGACCATGTCGTGAAGGTTCGTCCGTTCTCTGCTGACTATGTCGCTTGACCCTCATCGAATCCTAGAACCGGAGCGGCATCATCTTGCGAGAGGGGTGATTAGTCTGTATCTGGCGTTCGTTGGGCAATACTGATGAGGTCTATCAGCACGCTACTCAAGTCAGATCAGTGGCTTTCGGAGTCACAGCATGTTTCGCTCCAGATGCGCGGGGCGATTAACTTCCGCAATATCCCGGGGACAAATATCTACGCACTCGGTCAGCCCATAGTTGAAGCGATAGATGGGGTTATTGATCACATCAAGCGCGCTCATCCGGAGGCGGAGCGTATTGCATGGGTCATGTTACGTGAGGAGCCGATTGTCTATGTGAATGGGGCGCCGTACTGTCTAAGGAGGGAACGGTCCTCCCTACGGAATATGAAAGGTCTGCCCTTCTTTCCGAACTTCCTGAAACTTCTGACTGTGTAGCTAGACTATGGTGGAATTTCTGCAGAGCGTCTGGAAATTCTGGAGGAGCGTTTGCGAGATGACGTTGTTTCTGAGCTCCATTCATTCGGCGGAAAGTATGCGCAACCCTTGCTTGCCTCACCGCTTGTTCGATAACGTTGGATATTAGACTTCTCTTGCATACCGAGACCACTGACGGATCAGTGATCCCAGTGTGGGAAGAGGTCCGCCCAGGCAATGTGGCCGTCATGAAAGATGTAATGTCCGCTTGCAAAGGGTCGAACATCAGCGTCGATGTCTTCTATCGCCGCGTGCCTATCACTGCCGAGCGCCAGCCCGACTTTTCTGACTTCAGCGAACTAATCGCAGTGATGCTTGGTCCGCATATGACTCACACCCCTATTGTTGTTAATGACCAGTTGGGCAGAGGGCGCAGCACGTTAACTTCTGTGAGTGCGACTCTGGACCTGGGAACACGTCTGTATGCGCTTACGGCGGAGTCGTTCCAGATCATCCTCATTCTTCTTGAGCAGTGGCTCGCAAAGCCCTTGCCCCCATCGGTAAGCCGTCGATCCAGCATCAGCCGCCCACACTCGACGGTGCTGTCCCATGATGTGCTTTCTGGTGATCCCCCCCTTCGGAGACAATCATTTCAAGTCATCAACAGTGAGTGGCAGTGTCCCGTCTTAGCCTCGACCCAAATGTGTATTCTCCTCTAGACCTGTTACGGGTCATTCGAAAAGGCCCCGTAGTGAAAGCAGCGGTGGATGACGCCATCGATCAATGCGCCGAAGTCTTCAATTTACGTGACTCGATCGAGGAAGCGCGTATTCGCGCGGAGCAAGCCGCAGATGAACGTGAAAAGCGATCGTTTGCACAGAAGGGTCTGCTTCATCCCTATTTGCACGCGAATGTTTCACTTATCGCTCTCAAGGCCTCCAGAATCTACGACGATACTTTGAGCTTATCGTTTTCCAAGCGTATTTGCAATCGACAGAGCCAGATACCTTACAAACGTACCAAACTTTTGAAGCCTTCGTAAAGAGTCTGCCAGGTAAAATTCAAGTTTCGGGAGTCAGGTGCTTGGTATGCTTATGGATGTAACAGTGATAAAGACGTTTGAGAAGGAGTTGCTCGCAGAAGGTATCGATGCCTTGAAACCACTGAAGCGTGTTGACCTAGCGGATGGCATCGCGTTGCCTGACGAGGTCACCAATGTTGTGACCAATCGTTCTGGAAGCATACTATCCGCCTCAACGATCCTCAAGAGCGACTTCTTCACTAACCTACAGAAGATGACTTTGCCTGAGTAAGCCTTCATCCGCAACGTAACGACGGACTTTGACGACTTTCGGACAGGCGGATAGACGGGGCGCCGAATTTCCGCCGCGTGCCTCTTGTGCTTCAGCTGATATCTGAGAGAGGGACACCTTCCCCCAATAGCATTTACTTTGCTCCGGGTTCAGGCGGCAATGGGAAGAACGTTTGTGGAAGGTGAGCCTACTCCCATCATTTCGTCGAGCCCTGTCTTAGTGAGATTACTTCAAAGCGGGATGCCAACAGTTCAAGGGTACAACTTTAGCCTTTCGCAGTGGGAGCTCGCTGACATCGTGCCGTAGACTTCGGAGAGCTCTGTCGCGAGTGAACGCAGGACCAGATGGTAACAATCGCGTAGTTTGGACGTCGTTGCGGGAGGTTTGTAGAGGAGCTGTATGTTCTTTCTCGATCTGATATACTTTCAGGAACCGGTCATCTACGTTGCTGGCCGCCCGCACGTTCTTCGTCTAGTCGATCGTCCTTTAGAAAATGTCGAGTATGTGGGCAGTCTCCCCTTGGCAGCTCGGAGCTGAAATCTTCACAGAGCGACGGGTATTACTACGAGTGGCGTTGAGGCCATGGAGGAGAACTTCAAACGCGATGTCATCCAAGAAGTTCGTTCCGGTAACGGCCGGATACTACTCCACGATGAGGTAGAAGAACGACCGAATGTGTTCGCCATCGTACCGCTGTGGGAGAATGTATCTGAAGAAGATATCATGACACCGGGAGACGTATTCAAGCTTATGGCAGAAGAGGGTTATAAGGTAAGCGTTTTCGCGTCTGTTATCAGTGGAATGATTGCTCAGCGCGTCGTTTCGTAGATTGATTACGGTCGTATTGCTATTGTGCGTTGGGAACGTCGTTCTCGTAACGCATAAATCTGACTCCCCGCAGACAGATGAACAAGCCCCTTTGCCAGGCGCACTCTCTCAGCTTCTTGAGAGAGTTACATCCACCTACGACAGCACCGGGGATTTCATCTTCAACTGTCAGATGGGTCGTGGGCGGACAACTACAGGCATGGTCACTGCGTGTCTGATTGCGAGCTCTATGAACTTGGAGCGGGATGAGTGCGTGCCGGACGTAGGGCTCGAGGGTATCGTCGAAACTTATGATGCTATCGATGGGCCATCCGAAGAGGAGGCATATTTGCAAGGCACACTTCTACCAACTTAGCGCTGTGTAACGATGCTGACGGATCTTTCAGGCGAGTACAAGACCATCTTGCAGCTTGTGGGCGTCCTTTCCCACGGAAAGACAGCAAAGCGATTAGCCGATGGTGCCATCGATCTCATGCAAGACGTTCAAAATTTGCGCAAAGCCGTTTATGAGTACGCCATCCTTGCTATTCTAGTACCTTTTGTCCAGGTGCTAACTCCGGATCGAAGCAATAAACTCAAGCTTGGGGCTTGCGAAAAAGGAAGCACAAAGTACAACAAGCTGTTCAACTTGGCAGTCAACTACTTGTTAGTCTCGATTCGTCCGTCTGATGATCCAGTCGCACATTGACACGAACGTAGATACCGATACGGCGTCCTCATTGTCTTCGCGAATTACCTCATCGAACGTCGGTTTGGCGAAGCGAGCCAGGATACGTTCCCCAAGTGGCTCTCGGAGCATCGCGAGATTACGAAGCTGTTGGGTCGTCGGTCATTGGACTGATATGAAGAAGGTCACCGTCGCACGCACAAGTACCATAGATGCAGCCTGGCGCAGCGTCACAATCATTTGTTACAAGGAGTAGAGGAATATAAAAGATCTCGAAACGGCGGGACGACTTGAAGAACTGTATGTACCTGTCTAGAAGATGCATGAACCTTCTTCCTTGTCTAAAATCTGCTTCTCGTCTCATCTGTTTGGTATTTTCACTCCGTTTCTTGCACCGCTGTCGGTTCTCTCCATTTTGTGTCTGCCTTCCCCCGAGTTGACACCCGTGCTCGCCGGTCGGCGCTAAGCGCAACATACAAAATAACTGGGGGGAGTGTTGCATTTGGGGAAACATGAATGCTGAAATTTACCGAGTTACAGTATGCAATTACAGTAATCTGATGCCTGAAAACGTACTAATTGACTGGATGGTGTAAATTTGCGAATTCTAGTATGTAGCAGCAAATTATTGTGCTCAAGATTGTGCTACTTATGGTCAAATCAAATGAAGTAAATAATATGGTTTGTTCACGGCCTTGTGTTATATTATGGACGGTGATCCATGTGTGTGAGGTCGAGCGCGAGAATCCAAGGATGGGTGAACTGGTGAAGCCGAAGACGAAGGAAGTGAGCGGTTTGCAAGATTTGGAAGGCCCGGGGTGACTTTGATTTGTCAAAGGCAGTGCCGAGATGTTGTTGGTCTCACTGGAGGACTCAAATGGTACACAGAATGAAGAAGGGGCCCTGGATAATCGTCGACAGTTGTATAATGCTGGCTTATATACAACAGGTACCATAGATGAGGCCAAAAGGAAAAACAAGGGGAAAGTAGGGAAGGGCTCGGGGCAAGAGTATGTATATGGAAAGAGACTAGGTGAACATTTGTAAAAACGGTAAGTGCTTAAAGGTGTTCAGAGTGTTTATTAAATGGTTCGGTCCATTTACAGCTGTTTTCATATGTATGCGGAAACGCGCCAAAAAATTCATGTGTTTGGTTATGTTTATTTTGTCCTGTGGCCTAGCAGGTTTCACGCACATGGACACCTCACAGTACTGTATACCTGTTCCAATATACCCCGCTCTCCTCGCTCAGATTCTCTTGATGCATCTGGCAATCAACTGACACTTGAAGTTGTGTGGCTTTTCATCCTACATTCTGGTGTTCTCTGTGGCCAAAAGGAAGAAGCCAAATCATCATACTCTCCCTAGCATATTCCCGTGTCCACGCCCTCTTTAGCCAAAACAATAAAACTATGTCTATCAACGTTACTGTAAATGGGGACGTGAACGCCTCCAGATCCCACTTCCCCCAGCTAATGCAGCCGAGGGTGACATACGCGATGGTCGTGTATATCGGGAAAAGAAACTCGCGGCGAAAAAGAGGAAGACGGATACGTATGTGCAGGAGCCTGGGGATTGTGGTGACCGGCGCTTGCCCCATTCCGAATCTACTAAGGCCATCGGATATATATGCCCGCATACGACTGCGCCTGTGAGTGGCGCCGCGGCGCTGTGCGAGTTCCTGATACCGTCGGGCCCATTGTTGCATCAAAGTCGCGGAAAGCACGCAATTCAAGCTAAGGACCAAGCTGAGGAACCACAACACGTTGACCCTCACGGCGGAGGCTGTTGGTTTGAATGGCTGAATGCTCTGCAGTATCGCCGGAATCGGGAGACAATAGCTTATAGTAGCTTTCAATAATGAAGGCAGCGATGGTGGCGGAGAACAGACCAGCCTTTAATATGTGGTTTAGATGGCGAAAAGCTGTTCCCTTTGTAGGCTCGCCTGGGTGAAATCGGCGCATCCTATAAACCAAACAGGAGCACCCAATCTTGGTACAACCACCGTACAACCACTGACAACTGAGCTGATTTAGAAAAGCATAAAACACTCGAACGGGGAATCGAACTCAAGGACGGTCATGTGCATTCGTCACGGGACCCCCCAAAAAAATAACGATTCCGCATACATATGAAAAGAGCTGTAATGAACACACAGAACACCTCTCAATTTTGCAGACAGTGCTGCAGTCTTGGCGAGAGTATCCCAACAAAATGCGGCAAGGATGCACAGATGGAAGGAGTCAAATCACAACCGTGACTGAGCAGAGACCGAAGTTGAAGCTTTGAAGATAAAAGAAACAAAGGGAAGTAAGGACATCAAGGAATGAGGCAAGGATCCAGCGTGATGACAATTGTCGAAATAGGAGAAGCTCAACCGAGAACGCGAAGAAATCTGAAGCCAAACATACTAGAGTCCTTAGTAGCTCTCAAAAAGCGGCGGCAGTACAGGTGTGATCGGAAAGAGCGCAGACAACCTTGCAAACAGCTTGTTTCGCATTCCGAGGACTCGGAGTAGCGGTGTTGGATGGCATCTAAAGAAGCACGACAGCAAGTCGTGTACTACATATGAGTCAGCGTCGTCTTTGTAAATACTACTGTAAAACATGGAAACCCACCTCGGTCAGGAAAGAAATAGTCTGAGGTGCACACAATCAAATCTACGGTTTTAAAAGGACTCCGCGAACTGTACAGTTTATGAGCCCCTTAGCTACATATATGGTAAGTCCACTGCCTAATTCGAACCCCAATAAAAGTCGAGAACAGGACTTGGAACATCGGCAATTCGTCAGAAAAGTTTTCACTGGTTTCGCAACCCGAAAAACCATTAAAAACCATTAAAAACCATGAAAACCATACTCATTCTGAGACTTGGTGACCCAAGTCGATTTTTGTGAAAACCTAAGGTAGCGACAAGGGAAAAAACCCAGAAAACTGGAGGAAACTGCAATAACTCGAAAACGGTACTATACGTCTAAATGTGTCCTAGAGTAGAATGAAATGGAGTGGAGAATGGACTCCGTCTAGCTAGATTAAGAACCACGACAAAATACTAAAATATGAGAGGTCAAATGACGGGTTATAGGTACTAAACCCCGGACTTTGTGGGGCTAGATGAAAGATAGAAGTTGGCACGATATGCTGACAGTAGCGATTCATCAATGCGGTTCTCTATGTCACAGTCCACGAAATTCAGAGCTCGTGCCCAACGAGACTCACTGACTCGGTCAAGGATCCTGTCAAAGTCTTTCATCGAGTTCCAGGTGGTCCGGTGATTGAAATCACCAGGTGCGTTGAATCCACCTGTCAAGTGGGCTCTCATCGCACGCTCAACCTGTTAACCTGTCAGTTAAAGAGATGAGTTGCTGCAAATAGTGACACCAACAAACCGCAGTTAAAATCATCGCATAAAGGCCCTTTGGTGGGTTCTTTGGTCCAAGAGACGGATGGAGGACCGACCTTGATGCAAAGCTTATATATGTCTCAGCAACTGGGAGAATAAACTGTGAGCGCAAAAACCCATCAGGTTTCTAACATGCGGCGTGAGCCTGAGTAATAATCTCCGATGGCAAAAACAAACTCACCGTGTAGTTTGGATCGTCCCTCCTAAGCTTGCTGGACTTTGGGACAGGGTTTTCATAGTAAGCCGGCCCACCAGACCACAAAGCCCAGTGAACGTAATCCCTGATCTTCTCTGGTTGGCCCTTGAACTCAGCACGCTCGAAAAACGTCTTCACCAATGTAAGAACATCACTTGCGATCTTTGACCTTCGAGTCTTCATTTGGTCATAGGCCTATCAGGAAACATTAGTGAGTCAACAGCGACACGACAATCATGTGACATACTGCCTTGACAATGCCGTCCTGTGGGCTCAGCGTATAGGAAATGTTCGTGAATGACAGTTCAAACACGACTTGGACAGTCTTGACAAGGGCACTAGACTCCCGTGCCCAATCAGTAAATGGGTGATCGGAAATATAAAGAGCATGAGACAGTGTTGGAAGAAAGATTCGAGTCCAACGCGAGTCATCAAGGCACTGATGAGTGATGTCAGGGCGTGCCTCAGTAAAGCGCTTGCTGGATTCGTGTCCCTTATATGAAGTGTCCTTCTTGACTATTGCCTTTGCAGCTTTCGATTTGGGTACCTAGTTAATAGGTTTTGGGCCAAATAACCAATGAAAAACATCCTAACTCACCTTCCGCATGGCTTGTGGTTCACCTGGGTGGACGTCTGCTTTCATTCCGATCCTCACAAGCTGGTAAAATAAGAATAGTGAGACTTCTGATGAGAAAACGTGCAAGGAATACCTCATTTACACAAGGTGGCTTGTCAGAGATCAGAGACTGAACTTCCACGATCGCTGGGCATGTTTCTTCAAGATCACTGTCGCCAAGACCCCCAAGCTCAAATGGGTCAGCAACATCTGGCCGCTGGAGCAGAGCAGGAGTGGGAGCGGCATTGGGTGGGGCAAGAGCTTGTGGTCGAAGACCAGAGTTTGGGTATTTCTTACAATGAAGGTCTTGTGCCGTGAACCTGCCAGTGATTATTTCACAACGAATCAGTTATGCAAAGATGTAGTGATCACGCATGTCCCACCTTTCGATATCACGCATCGACTTCTGCTGTCTTCGAGTCTTCTCAATGTGTTCGGTGCCACGTAAGTCCTCTGTCCTTGTCATGAGTTCTTGATGGGCAGCACCCTTGACGCGTTTGTTACCCCGAGACTGTTGGTAGCATAAGTTGAGAATGGAGACCCGATCTATGACATTAAATACTGGCCTTAATTTTAGTGGCTTTGTTGGATTCGGATGGAGAGTCGTCGGGGTTGGAGCCATCGTCAACCTCCCTCAAGTCAAAGCACTCGTCGTCACTGTCGGTCTCTACATCCATGTGGCGCCGCTTATGAATCGCGGTAGATAAACGTTGCGGATGTAGGACAGGTAAGTCATCCTCCTCGTGTTCTTCCATTAAATTCAATTGTGCGAGGTGTTCCTTCGCCATCCAGACTTCGTGCATCTTCTCCTCAAGGGCCTTCGCCCCAGCTTCACGATCGGCCTCGATCTGTTCTTTGCTGCGTCGGGTTTTTGGCTGGCCTGCAGGGTGAACGTTACGGCCTGGTCGACTCGGAAGCACGCGAGTGGGCATAGCAGCCTTTACTTGTGCGTTTGGTCTTCCTCCTTTCGGGGCTACTCCATTGTCAGCAGGTCACTGTCACCATGGCCAAAACCCGCACCTTGGCTTACTTTGCCCCGACGCCCAGAAACCTTTTTATCGTCAACCACAAGGCTTAGACCTTCGTCAACCTTGGCATCTGAAGAATGATCAATAGCAACAGCGGGCTTTTGGCCTCGCTTGCCTGGCCCCTTAGTTGAAGGACGCTTGTCGTGAGAAAGAGTAGTGCCACTGTTGGGTGTAGACACGTCATCGTCGGGCATAGTGGTGCCAGGTGTAGCCTTCCTTGTGGCCTTTCGGGTTCGACAGGTAGCGGGCATTGTTGTGACAAAGTACGAGTAGGAGAGAATGACGGGGGGTGAGCGCGAGTGACAAGCCAAGGGAACAAGAAAACTGAAAATTTGACTGAGAAGGTAAGACGGGTCAAGTATATCTATAAGTCCTACCTAAGAGCCCCAAAAACGTTGCAATGGGGGTCAAATTGGGTAGTCCCGGCAATGGGAACACGGCGGAATGAAAGATAGGTCTTGTTAAGGTATAGTCCACTACATGAAACACGAAGACTGAGGCAAGAATGCAGTAGTAGCATACGGCCAAGTCCTGTAGTGTAACGAGGGGGCTGTCAAAAAAAGTGAATTGATTTACTAAATGGCAGATCGGTGGGACGGGGAACTTACAATAGCATGAAACAAATTCACAAGCACGCTGTTGCACCAGTCCATAAAGGGGTTTCCCATGGTGTGGCGTCATGATGGGGTCAGCAACAGCGGGGTGTACTTGACCGGCTTGAGATGAGTGACCAGATGGCAGCAGTCGAGAAGTGCCCAAGTTGATCCTGTGCCATGGTGCCTTGACCAGCAGGAACCAGTCGAGTTGATCTGCATGCAAGGCAATTGAGCCTGTGGCGGGAACAGTGGTTACGACAACCTCTGCACCAACAATCTTGCAGAGGATACTGAGGAAGCTTGAACAGTAGTGCGTGCGCAGCCTGTGGACATTAAAGCCATATAACCCTGTGACGTCTGAACGGAGTTGAGTAACCTTTGTACTGTGACATGGACGGGGGGGAGAAGAAGGTGTGGGGCGTACCATGGCACGACACGATGGGGAACCGTGGTGCACAGAGCAGACTGTACAGCACTAGATTGTGCATTGGGTGGTCAATTGCACCGCAGTTCTTGTGTTCTATGGGAGATAAGAAGGGAAGTGTAGAAGGTGTATGCGTAGTAGATAAATTCTTGAAGGTATTCCAACGCAATCCCGGAGTTAGGAAAGTGATGGAGGAAGGTAAGCAACTCATAACTTAGAGAATGTGTGGGTTGGTGCGTGTACGTACCTTCCGTCATGGGCGCACCTAGCATCAGCGGTTTGCGATTAGACTTGTTGGTGGCTTGCGTGGTACCACACTAAACTTGTTGAGTCACGGAAATCAAACAAAAAAAGGGTAGCCGCACAGTGGATACATGTTTAGTTGTACCCGGTTCGCTTGGATAAATCACCAAAAGATGTAGTTGGCGCCCTTGTTGACATCCTGGCTGCCAGTATACTCAAGGAAAAAAAAGGGGGACCCTGTGAGGACACCAAGTCAGAGGAGACTGAAACGCGGAAACGTCAAAGGTAAGCACACCTTGCCAGCGGGGAGCTTGTTCTTAAGTACGTCAGTCCTATTTAGGAAAAGGATGATCGACGTACACAAGAACCACCGCAATTTGATGACTGATTTGAAGAGAATGAGAGACTCCTTCATTTGGTTCCGCAACCCGTCAGTCGGCGAGATGGTGATTTCAAATCCATTTACGCACCTGGTTCTCCTCAAGAAGGACTTGACCATACTCCGATGATGAGTGCAGAAAATAACGCTCTTGAAATTGTGTATCCACTTCTTATGCCCAGACTGCTGTTCGCCAATGTCGACCATATGTATTGATAGCTGGCCCATGGGATGGGAAACCGACTTTCAGTGATTGCGGTCATCTTTGCACATGCCCGCAGGACGTCCTCTTTGATGGAAGATAAATGCTAGCCGCTATCCAATTTGCTTCTGCAAAAAAGTTGCAGATACATAAACCAAGTAAGCGTACACGGCGGGTGTTGAGACAGTTGCACAGGTAGAATGGAAGATACTCGTCCTGCTTTCGACAGTGTTTTTCCTTTTCTATCTTCTGCAAAGGGACTCACTAGCAAGATATGTTTGCGGTTCGCCTGAAAGAGATGGATAAGAATAAGATGAAAAGGAAAGGAGAAAGGAGGCAGCAGTGTACTCTGTTGGTGCCGGGGGTGATGGGTTCGAGGTCGAATTTGGTCAAGGCCTTGACAACGGCATGGGTGCTCTTGTAAGGTTTTTCCATGTGAGCAGTCGGAAAGTGAGAAGCCCTTCAGGGGTGTAGCCATTCTGGTGAATAATCTTCATTTGCTTGACTATTGTTGACTCCCGGACTCACCGGAACCTAAGAAAAGAATGGTTGAGCATACATGCACATATACTGGGCACAAAATGAATGGGACGAATAAGATGATCGAGAATCAATCCAAATGATGACATGACACTCCCCGAATGATGAAAACATTGCGGTAGACCGCCACGGAAACAAAGGTCACAATCAATCATCCCAAGACGCGGGAGGTGAAAGGAGTCGCAACCATTCCATGATCAATCGGAATTTGCCCCGGTGAAATAATTTTCTTTGTTTTTGGGGGAGAGGGAGAACAGCGGGGGAAGGGGGGGATGGGAGGAATACGCACCAAACAACAAGATCTTGCATTCTCGCTTATATTTCTTAGAGTAGCCCTCAATCTGACAGTCTATCGTGTCTGAGCAGGCTCAAGTATCAGAAGCGTAATTCCCCATTGTGGTATGAGGGAAGGCAGGGGAGGTGATAGTGGTAAGTTAGGAGGGGGATAACGGTGGGGGAAGGGAGGAAGGGGAGAATACGCACTGAGCAACTAGTGTTCTCGCATATATTTCTTAGAGTCCTCCTTGATCTGACGATCTATCATGTCTGAGTGGGCTCTCTCTTCAGCTTCTCGAGTATTAGAGGCACAATTCCCCATCATGGCATAAGGGAAGGGTGGGGAAGGTGTTGGAAAGGTAGTGATAACTTGATCAATTGCTCTAAGACGGCTCAGTCAGCAGTTCGGCAGTTCTGACCATAACGGGAATTCCCATTTTTTTTCTTCAACTTCATTCAACGTGGTGCCGACCTTCAAAGCTTCAACCTTTTTGAGCGAGTCCACCCAACCTCAGTCTACATACTCTATACACCATGACTTTTTTTTGTTCCTTTTGTGGAGATAGTTTCCGCTCACAGGGAGGCTTGACAAAGCATGTGAACTCGAAGCACAGTGAAAACAGTACACTTGCAGGGATGGCTGCAGCGTTACAGTCGCACACGTTCATACGCCATCCCCACCTCTCAGGTATGTCACAAACCAGTGCGTGATTACAAGGAGCTGAGTCCTTATGAGCCCGGCCATGTTCGTCTGATGGCGCATTCCTCAGAGATATCTCACAACTGCCAACATCGGAAGAGTCACACAGCAATCCTTGGCTTCCCTTTGGCGACAGGCTGGCATACGAATGGGCACGCTACCACTACGTACAACTTCAGTCCTCTGCAGGTGATGTTCAGCAAGGCCTCGACCTCTGGAGAGCAACGGTGATGATGTATCAGGCTGACCACAACAGCTGCGATGGAGTCCCGTGGAAGAGTGCCGCGGAAATGTATGCCACGATCGACTCAATACCGGTTGGTGGAGTTGGTTGGACGACTTATCAATTATCATACAGCGGGCCACAACCGACCGGGATTCTTCCCCGGTGGATGCAAGAGACTTATGAGCTAAATGTAAGGGACGTCCTTTCTGTTTTCGAGGGGCAACTAGCCTTGAAGGAGTTTGATGGGGAGTTTGAATACACGCCATATGAAGAGTATGACAAGAAGGGTTCTCGCGTTTATTCTAACCTTATGTCAGGAAATTGGGCATTTCGTGAGGCGGTACGTGACTCCATATTCTGTATTTTATTCATCTGATGCATGGCTCTAGGACACGATTTCTCAAGACAAGAAGATGCATGGGGCAATGTTTGTTCCAATCGTCACTGGCAGTGACAAGACCACGGTATCAGTTGCAACCGGGAATCAAGAATATCACCCAGTGTATGCGTCACTCGGCAACGTCACAAATACTGCCCGGCGTGGGCACGGAAATGGCGTAGTGCCCATTGCCTTCCTTCCAATCCCAAAGAGTATGTTTTAATTTACTTGTTGTCTTGTCTTTGTCATTGAGGGGTGGACCGCTTTTCAAGCAAGCAAACGCCAGCGAAAAAAAACGGAGTTTCAGATTTTTTGTCGCCAACTTTACCACAGCTGTCTCGAATTGGTCTTCGCACCACTCAAGCCCTATATGACGGAGCCAAAAGTCATGAAATGCCCTGACGGGCGCTTTCGCCGCACAATTTTTGGTCTTGGGCCATACATCGCAGACTATCCTGAACAGGTCTGGCTCACTGGTATTGTATCTAATTGGTGTCCGAAGTAAGTCGTTGCGGGGATCTCTTTTACACGTGTCGCTGACCCTTTCTTATGTAAGATGTGATGCGCTACCAACTGACCTTGACGGTTCAGGGAGCCATCAGCGCTCACATGTGAAAACTGACCTCCTTATCAAGATGTTTGACCCAAGTGTCCTCTGGGACGATTTTGGTCTTCGACACAACATTGTGGTACGTTTTACATCTTCATTCCGACGCTGTGGTCTGAAAAAGCATCTGGCAGCCGTTCACATATTCATTTCCCCGCGCCGACATCCATGAACTACTTGCACCAGATCTCCTTCACCAACTAATCAAAGGAGTATTCAAGGACCATCTCGTTGAATGGGTCCTAGAGTACCTATGCCTGGAACATGGAGAGAAGGCGGCGTTGGAAATCACCGAAGACATTGATCGCCGGTATGGTCTTTTTTTCTTACTTCATAGGCTCATAAATCATCTGGTTCTAGGATCTCAGCTGTCCCTCCATTCCCTGGTCTTCGCCGGTTCCGAGATGGGCGTGATTACAAGCAGTGGACGGGTGATGACTCGAAGGCATTGATGAAGGTACATTCACATTGTGATTTTGTATCGGATCAGGGATACTAACCATACTATTCAAGGTTTTTCTTGCCGCAATTGCTGGCTACGTCCCATCCGTGATGGTCCGCTGCATTGCAGCATTCATGGACGCATGCTACATAGCCCGCCGAAATGCCATTGACTCACCATCACTTGAACACTTTCGAGACCGTGTCCAGACTTTTCATCAACTACGCACCGTCTTCATCAAGGTGGGAGTTCGTGCAACCATCTCTCTTCCACGGCAGCACGCCTTGAAGCATTTCTACCACGCAATACACCTCTTCGGCTCCCCTAATGGGCTTTGCTCATCGATTACTGAATCAAAGCACATTCGGGCAGTCAAGGAACCCTGGCGACGATCCAATCGATATCACGCTCTCGCTCAGATGCTCAAGACCATCCTACGCATGGACCAGATGACGACACTACATCAGTGCCTCGAGGACAGTGGGGTGCTGCGGGGACCTGGCTTCCCACCCGAGCTTGGCAATAGCACAAACGACGCAACTAATGTGCCAATGGACTCGGAGGAACTTGAAGTCGAAGATGAGGCAGTCGTTTCAGGTAAACCCCAAAACGTGTCCGAGTTTGATGTTCAGCTTGCAGCCAGAACACGTGCGTGTACACTATTTTAGAGCGGCCCTATCATTCACGCATTGAACTTTCAGAGTGTGGTTACCCGTCTCAACTCCATGCCCTTGCGACGTACATCCAACAGCCCAAGTTCCCTCTTGTCTTCACCCAGTTCCTCTACAAAGTTTGCCACCCCGATGAGCAGATTGCTCCGTCGAAAATCGAGGAATGCCCTGCCTTTGACGGCGCGATCAAGGTTTATCACTCCGCTGTTGCCACCTTTTATGCCCCTAGTGATCTTTCTGGATCTGGTGGCATGCGGCGCGAACGAATTCGATCGACTCCACACTTCTTTGGCCACCCCCGTCGTGACACCGTCTTTGTTGTCATTGACGATTCTCAGGCTGGCATGGAGGCCATGGAAATCGGACGGGTCTTACTATTTTTTTCATTTGAGTATCGGCGAAAGAATTTTTCATGCGCATTGATTAACTGGTTTGTCCATACTGACGAACGCGACTCCGACACGGGCATGTGGGTTGTGGAGCAAGAACTCGATCGCCTTGGCCAGCCCACTGTTGAAGTCATTCACGTTGATTCCATCGCTCGGGCAGCGCACCTTCTGCCCGTCTACGGTGGCTCACGGGTACCAGAGGAATTTCATTACCACAGCGCTTTGGACACTTTTCACACATTTTTTGTTAACCATTACGTCGATCACCATGCCCATGAGTTCATTGGTAGGGATTAGTTGATTGTATAGGTAGTTAGCTACATTCTGGACTTCCCGTACAAATATCTAGGCCGGGATGAGTAGGTTTTCGGGTTTCCGGGTTTCAGGTTTCCGGAAACCGTGAAAACGTCTGAAAACGATGAAAACAAACGAAACAGCGGAAACTTATTTGTCAAATTGCTGATGAACAGGACATGTTTAGGGATACCATAGCCTTATTCGTACTTCGGTCCGTGCTCTCGCGCGATTGACGCCTCCAACACTCGTGTCTTTCCTTTTCCGTTTCCTTCTGTCCCCTCTCCCCATGTAAGCACGCATATTCTCAGCCGCACGCATCAGTAGTTGTGAAAATTTGTTTTTGGTGGTTTTTTCCCACGAAAAACCACGAAAAACCGCCTAAAACGGTGAAAAACGGCTAAAATAACAAAACCTAAAAACCTATGTCCATTTCTGCGAAAACCTATTCAAATTAGTGCAGGAAAACCCCCAAAACCACTAAAACATATTGAAACCTGAAAACTTATTAATTTGCTTGCACATCACTGTGGCTCAATCAGGCACATGCCCTACTGGTGGTGTCTATCACCACAAACACTACTTCTGACTCCTCCAAGTCCTCTCCCCACTCTAGCACAGTACTTGTAAAGGCTCTCATGAGTGCTAATAGAACTTTTGCCCAAATTTGAACATATTTTACAGATTTTGCCAAAATTATATTTATTTAGATTGGTTTTCAGGTTTCCAAGTTTCCGGTTCCCTGAAACTGAAAAACCCGGAAAAACCCAGAAAAACCCGAAACAAATTTCACGACTTACTGATGCGTGCTGCTTTCTCATTGGCCCACGACAAAACCCGGCAAAACCCGGTAGGAAGCATCGTTACTTACTGGTTGGTTCGTTGGCTATTTCCGGTCAAGGACTATTTTTGATGATCCACTCTCAGCCGTGCCGAATGCTGAATGCTTCCGTCTGCTGCGCGTGCTCCTCCAGATTTGTTAATTCCACGAGTTTGTTTGACTACTCTGTCTAAAATTGACCGTATTGGCACCAACTTGAATTTGTCCTCGCGCTATGAACACGCCACGCCACCACACAACAGGTCCACGTGACTCAGCAATTATACGCGCCTTTGTATTCGTACACACCTTTTCCCTTTTGATTTTTCCAGGCCGATCGCAGGTATCTCTTTGCATAGGTCCGAATTACACGCTTATCTTAATTACTTAGTTGAATAACTCAAGTGCTCAACGTTCAACCTTAGATACATGTATCGGAATACAAAATGTGGAACAAAACAAGGACAAAAACGAATGCTGTCATAGAGGGATTGGACCAGTGAAGCCTGATGCTTACTGTAAATAGCACGACTAGGACAGGTAGCGCGTGGGGCGGGGTGTGGAGCTAAAAGTGAAGATTGTTATATCATGGATGGAGAGCGTCAGAGTGTCGATGTCAAACGTCAAACACGATTAGCTGCTACAGATAATCTTCTGGTCCATCTTCAATCATGTGTGCATAGTCCTCATAGCTTGCGAACGTTGGTAATGAACGAGCCTTTTTTCTCCGGGCTGGTGCGCCATCGTTTCCACCCCTACTACGCTTTCTTTTATTGTCGGTGACGTCGACGCCACCTCCAAGACCCATCCATTCGTCTGCAACGGAGTCAGCCACGTTATATTCAATGAGATCGACCGGAGCCTCGGCAAGATCCAGTAAGTCATCGGCATCAGAGGCCTCTGCAAGTGAGGACTTGTCGTCATCGTCGTCGTCATCGTCGTGGCCAACGTCGAATTTATCACCATGTTCCCCTTCGAAGGCCGTCGAGGCGTCCTCGTCAGATCCTGACCCGAGGAAAGCATCTTCGACGTCGCTGATTGACGGAGACGTGAGACCTTCAGTTTCTCCATTAAGATCGTCATCGTCGTCATCATCATTATCACCAGCTCTCGGCGGCATCGATGCTTTCATCGCCTAAATCGATTATCAGTCAGATACTTTTAGCAGCTCTGAAGTACCAACTTTCCAGATCTTGCCCTCCTCTGGGTCGCTGTCCGGGTCAGCGCTAGCACGGTTGTTTTCGTTATCGGATTCTGCGTCAGAATCATTACGTTTAGACTTCCGCTTGTCTACTTTTGCCGCCCTCGCGTGCTCCTTTGCATGCTTCTGTGCGAAATACCGCTGGAAAAATACCTGCAACCGTACGTGTTTATGACGCGGTGTTTCTGCTCTGTCACTAAGCAGCGCACCTGGTCCGCGGGTACGCCACCTTCCCCACGGCGCCACCAACCTTCAACATTGAGTGGTGTTTCTTGCACGTCTGCCCTCACCCTCCTCACTCCGCCTGCCCCTCCGGCCGTAGATGGTTGCATGGCGCTTGCACCCCTAGCTGCGGCCCTCTTTGGGTTTTTGTACACAAAGCGGTCCAAGAAGTGAGCGAGCGTGTAGAGGGTCAGGTCCGGACTGCTCGTGAGTGGTTCGTTGGAGAGTAACTGCCTCGCAAGAAGAGCAACTGTGGGGTGCGCGTGATGGACTAGCGTGGTCTATTCGCATGATTAGATGCCGTACATCAACCGCGATATCGCCGACAAAGCAACGCACCAACTCCCAAAGAGCAGACGACCGCGCGCGGGCGTATAGCGGCTCGCGTTTATGTGGGTCATATCCTTCGCCCTTGGGGACTGGTGGGGCTTTATCAATAAGTGTGGGCAAACTTGGGGATGCGCTAAATAGCTGGTGTCCCCGCGTGAGCTGTTCTTCTGGTGCAGGTTGGGGAGCGGCAACACACCTCGCCAAGCAGCCACAGCCCACCTGCGACGAACTCGGAACCCCCAAACCCGCCTGCAAGAACTTGACAGAATCGCTTCACGAATGCCATCACTCGGGCTTGCTCTGGGTCTGCCTTCAAACTCTTGAATAACAAGTTCAGGAAAAGTGCTTGGTTCCGCGTGGTATGCAGACGCGAATCCAGTAAGGTCGCGTATAGCGCGCGATAATATCGTGACACTACAGGAGAGTTACTGGGGAAAGAGGTCGCAATTTGTTGGATCAGGGTAAGGGCTTGAAGGGAGATGTTGAACGTCGAAGTGTGCACAAGAAGAAACAGCGTGCCCATGTGGGTGTCGAGTCTAGCGAAATTGATCAGCTGGTTCGAGGTCAATAGATTTGGCGGGACAAAAAAGGCGTACTCTAAATCTGCCCCTCCAAATCGCGCGTATGGTATGGCACGGTTCACGCCCGTCAGTATCGCGCCGAGCAGCCTCGCGTTCGAATCCTGCATCTCACAGAATCCCGCTGCACCGCGCACCTCTTTACCCGTCACTTTCTTCTTGGGCTTTGGCTTCTTGTCCTTCTCCTTCCGCTTATCCTTGAGCTCTTCCACGGCGGAGGTAGGGTCGTCTGCGTGTTCAGGATCCCGTTCACCAACAATTTCGAGGAAGAGCTTAAAGTAAACGTCAATCAATATACGCGCCACGGCACGGTCAGCGTCGGATGTAGAAAGGACGATTTGATTGAAGGTGATAGCGGCGTAGTAGCGTGCGTGCGCGCGCCAAACGTTCTTTTCCTGCTTCGGTGTTGGTTGGGGGTCGTCCTTGAATCGGACGTGGGTGGTTGATTTCGCGCGGGAAACAGTAGGGAGTGAAGGTGGGGGAGTCGGACGCATGATAAGTGCAGTAGTCTCGCGGATAATTACAGTTTTCATGGCGGGATGTTCTTGCAGAACTTGAAGGAGATGATATGATGTACGAGCAGAAATAGCGCTTTCTGGGTCGCCCTGGCAGGTCGCGAATTTCAGCAAACGAATTATGACACAGAAAAAGCAGGCGCACGAGCTTGTTCACGAGTAACCGTAGTAAATTTTGCTCCTGCTCCGGATTAGAACGGAGAAGAGTGGCGATCAAGGTGAGCGACTGGGTGCGGACATATGGCAGAGGGTCCGAAGAGAAGGTCTGTGGAACGAGGCAATGAGGGGTGGATGGGGAAGGAGAAACGCAGCAGCACCTCCAGTGTCTGAAGGTAGGAGAAGAAGAACTTCTTCAACCAGTCTTCGAAGTACCAGATGACGAGGTGCTGATCTGTTACGTCTGGGTGCAGCAGTGGCTGGTCGCGGAAATACCTAGATCATCAAATATCGTTCAACTTGTGTACGTGTAGAATGGATGGGGGATGAAGGAGACGCACTTGAGTTTTCGATTCGGAGCACCACCTCCAACCCACCAGTCCATGATCGCCCTTGCAGCTTTGAGCCTCTCCTCCCTCCCTGCCGCCTTACCTCTACCCTTCTCCCCATCCTGCGAAACACTCACACCACCTCGCCCCTTCTCTGCTAGACTCTTCAATGCTTCCAGTGCTCTGATGTTGTGTAAAGGCGCCCCCTGAACCATGAGTGTGAGAGCACTAAGCCGATCACTGAGGGTACCGCCTGTGAGGATATTGCGCAGGAAGGTTTGATCTGATGCAGAGCCACTCGAACCGTTCGGCAAAGCGGAGACATTTGCGAGTTCGGAAGCATGTAGAGTGGAGGCACGGTTGAGTGAGGTTGCAATGTGAGACGCAGATAGGGAAAGTACAGGCTCCTCGGGGGGACGAAGGGGGGAAAGAAAATTGTACCAGTCAGGCGTCGGGGGGACAAGTAGTTTGGTCTTTGACGACGAAGCAGCTGGTTTTTTGGAGACTGTTGGTGGCATGCCAGTACTGTATTGACCAAGAGATGGGTTCTCCCAAAACCGTCTCTACACGTAATTTTCCGTTACACCAACATCTTTGCCTTTGACACATTTCCGCGGTATTAAACTGACTTTTTTTGCCTGATGCCGCGCACGACAAGAAAGGCGTTGAACGGGCTCTAGGTTCATTCTCGACATTTCTATTTATTGCCTCGCTGGTGCCTTCACAGACTACTGACGATGAGAATGATTCTTAAGTTAGGAGGCTTCGGATTCCCCATGTGGTATTGAACGTGGCCGAACTTCACCCTTGCTCAACTTACATCTCGGTCTACTGTGACCATACGGGTTGATCCCGGCTTCGACAGTTCAGTAACAAAACCCGCGGATTGTGCTCCTACCTCCATTCTAATCCCTCCGGGTTCTGTTCCCACGCTGAGGCCGCAGGTGCACCTTAAAATCTCCCTCAGCGTTCCAGCCCCGAGGCCTGAGTGCTCTCTGAACCTTTCGCCTTCAAGGTGGACACCATTTGGTGGCCTCGTGTGACCATGCGCTACCATCTGCTCTCTGTGTTCTTCGCCCTCGCCACCGTTCCCCTTGCCTGCCTTGCGACACTCCTCTCCCCACGTTGGAACGACCTGAGAGTGAAGCACACTTGGAAAGCCGTCCCGGAGAACTGGGAGAATCTGGGCCTCCCGCCCGCCGGTACCACCATCAACCTCCACGTAGCGCTCAGGCCCCACCGCGAGAATGCTTTGATTGCGGCGCTCTACGAGGTCAGCTCTCCTGGGCATCTAAAGTACGTCCTCTCTACCACTCCTCCACGCACGCACGTACTCACACGTGCTGCTGCTCCGTTACAGATACGGCGCACACCTGTCAAAGGAGCAGGTTGCAGAGCTCGTCGCGCCGCACCCAGATACGCTCGAGCTCGTTAACTCCTGGCTTAAATTCCATGGAGTGCTCTCTTCCTCCATCTCAGTGACACATAACGGCAACTGGCTGAGGCTCACGGGGGTGTCCGTGTCCAAAGCTAACGATCTCCTTGGCGCGTCGTATCAGCTCTACCGGCACGCCGAGACGAAAGAGACGATTGTCCGCACGGTCGGCTATTCCCTCCCTGTAGCGCTACACGCGCACGTACAGACCGTGGCGCCAACGACGCACTTCGCCTCCCCACGCATGTCGTGGCAGACACCGAGAAAGCGCTCCAGTGGGGCAGCAACGGGGCTGGTGAAGGCAGGATCAAGCGAGCTCGGGACGGCGCTGTCGGGCCGCGATGAAGGTGATATTACACCGGCGATCCTGCACTCGCTGTACAGTTCGGCCGCCTACGTGCCCGCGGCGACGGACCGGAACAAGCTCGGGGTTGGGGGATATGGCGGGCAGTCCCCGAACCCGGCGGACCTGTCGGTGTTCATGGACCATCTCCACCCAGCCCCGGATGCGTTCGAGGCGACCTACACCGTCGTACAGGTCAACGACGGTGTGTACAACCCGGCCGACCCCGGCCGCGAGGCGACCGTGGATATCCAGTACACTTCAGCCATGGCGTACCCGACCCCAATTATCTACTATAGCACTGGCGATGGGCCGTTGCACGAGGATGACCCGTACCTCATCTGGCTCCATTACATACTTGACCAGGACGACATCCCACAGACGATCAGCACGTCGTACGCCAACTACGAGAAGGACTACCCGCGGGAGCATGCGATCATCTTGTGCGACCTATTCGCACGGCTCGGCACGCGCGGCGTTAGCGTCCTCTTCTCAACCGGCGACTGGGGTGTCGGCGAAGGGGACTGCAAGACCACCGACGGGGACGTCCGGTTCAGGCCCACCTTCCCCGCAAGCTGTACGTGTGACGTTTTTCTCTGCTTGCAAGCAGTATACGAGCGCAGGTGAGGTCTTTCACCACACTTACACGCTTTCGCAGGTCCCTATGTCACTAGTGTCGGCGGAACGAAGGGCATCGAACTGGAGATCTCATGGGAATCCACCAGCGGCGGCTTCTCGGACTATTTTCAGCGCCCAGAGTACCAGGACGAGGTCATGTCCGCCTTCTTCGACAACCTTGGCAACGAGCATCACGGCCTCTACAAGTGCGTCCGTTGCCGCGACCCGATCTGACCTTTTCTTACTTTGTAATTTGTGCAGCGAATCGGGCCGCGGCTTCCCCGACATTGCCACGCAGGCACAACAGATCATAATCGTCCTCAACGGCGGATACGTAGCCTTGTTTGGCACAAGCTGCTCGACGCCCGTCCGTCTCTCCTCTGTGTCTTCCATCCTGAAGCACCTAGCTGACCGCCAATGTGCAGATTGCGGCGGGGCTTATCTCGCTGCTTAATGATTACCGGCTTTCGCAAGGCAGGCACCCGCTCGGCTTTCTCAACCCTTGGCTCTACAGTAACAGCGACAGCGATGGCATAGACGACATCACGTCTGGATCGAACCCGGGCTGTGGTACTGATGGATTCTCTGCCATCGTTGGATGGGATCCCGTGTGTCCCACCAGACTTATCTCTCACTTTTGGTGTTGGCTGACGCTGGGCTCCGTAGGTGTCAGGTCTCGGGACGCCCGACTTCGAGGAACTAGTGATTATAGCTAGTCACCTACCGTAATTGAGTAGTAGAGTTTACATGCTACAAACCTAATGAAGTAACTGATCAGGGAGATAGCGCCAGACATACGCCATTCGTATGTATACCATGACATAATCTGAGAGTAGTTGATGAATAGAAAATGTGCAGAAGCTAGCTGGCCTGTATTCACAGCAAGGTCACTCAAAAGCCCGTCGACAGATCACCAAGTCACCTTAGCCGCCAGCGCCAGCGGATGATTCCAAGCCTTTCTGTCAGGTTAGGTTATGGAAGGTATGAAGGATATAAGAAATCAGGGGAAAGTAACAATGACCGGGGATGCAAACGGTTGTCTTATATCTGATTAGTGTAGGAGTCGAAGGTGCGTGTGTTGGTGCATCGTTAATGTGTTGAGTGTTGAGTGACGTCGACGTCGAAGTGTGTCGACTGACGTGAGTTTAGTATTTGCACCCGGCTTGCCCGGGTCCCTCTTCTACTAGGCGCGGCCCTCAGCGATCACGCACCCTTGACGACCCTTGCTTCGGATGGCCCACAGAGTATTGAACTTGGTCAGACTTCACCTCAGTAACTCCTATTCATCTCCGCATCAAGCAACCCGCGGTCATACTTACTTCTACTTCAGCCCTCAGAGTTCTGTTCCCACGCAAAAATGTACCACAAAAGCTCTCACACGTTTCGGCTCTACGAACATCGGGCTTCCTTAACCTCATGAGCTCATTGTATCGTAGACACCATCTCGCTGATCTCCCCCCGTTGTCATGCGCTACCATTGTATCTTTGTGCCTTCAGTACTACTTGCCGCTGTTCTCCTTGGCAGCCCTGCGAAGCCCCTTTCACCACGTTGGGACGACATGCACACCAAATACTCTTGGGACGCCGTCCCGAATAACTGGGAGAGCCTGGGCCGCCCTCCTTCCGGCACCACAGTATTGCGCTCGAGCCCCGGGCCCATCGTAAGAACGCCTTGGTCGACGTGCTCTACGAGGTCAGTGAACCCGGGCATCCAAGGCACGTCCACCACGACTCCTCCGCTCACGCATGCTCTCACGAGATCCACTGCTCCGATGCAGATACGGCGCACACCTGTCCAAGGAGCAGGTTGCTGAACTCGTCGCTCCGCATCCAGAGACGCTCGAGCTTGTTAATTCCTGGCTCGAACTCCACGACACACGACTGCAACACACTGATGGGCTAGTGGAGTCAGCATTGGGAGAACCCGCGACGACGCTGTCGAGCCGCGATGCAATTACATCACGCCGTCGCTCCTGCGCTGGCTGTATGACCGTACGCCTAAACTCCTGCTGCGACGAACCGGAAATTTCCGGGGTATTTAGGGGAATTTCCGAGCCTGGTGGACCTTCCTTCACCGTCGTACTTCCATTCTGATGCCCTTCGAGTTCTGTTCCCACAGGTGCGCTTTAAAATCACTCTCAGCCCATTTGGTGGCCTCGTGTGACCATGCGCTACCATCTGCTCTCTGTGTTCTTCGCCCTCGCCGCCGTTCCCCTTGCCTGCCTTGCGATACTCCTCTCACCACGTTGGAACGATTTGAGAGTGAAGCACACTTGGAAAGCCGTCCCGGAGAACTGGGAGAATCTGGGCCTCCCGCCCGCCGGTACCACCATCAACCTCCACGCAGCGCTCAGGCCCCACCGCGAGAATGCCTTGATTGCGGTGCTCTACGAGGTCAGCTCTCCTGGGCATCCAAAGTACGTCCTTTCCATCACTCTTCCACCCACACACGTACTCACACGTTGTAAGGCCAGCCCGAGCGCTGAGCCCGAAACCGTGCATTTCGATCACTTCGGCCATGCGCCATTCCCCTGCCACATGTCTCAGCCACTCGTACCTTAGTGCCTCATTTCCGCGTTGTCTCATCTCATTCCCCATGCCACTTCCTCCTTATCTCTTTTACTTCCACTTTACTGGCTTGTTTAGGTACAGGCTCCCTTGTATTTAAACAACTTTACTTCCACTTTACTGGCTTGTTTAGGTACAGGCTCCCTTGTATTTAAACAACTCATCCCTTGCTGAATAGAAGAGGAGCGCTCGGTCGTCCTGTGGTTTCCCTCTTTATCTCTGTGTGATCAACTCGTGTCAGGCCCAATCGAGGGCACTCGCAGTTTGTCTCGCTCGTCTCACCCAACCTGTCTCGCTCTTGCTCTTGTTCTCTCGCGTTCCCGGTTCTTACCTCTGGTCTCCTCTCATCTCTTCCCCTCTTGGAGTAGAACACTCTCCGCCTTCGAACTCACCTAGGACCCTCACGTCCTTACAACGTGCTGCTGCTCCGTTACAGATACGGCTCACACCTGTCAAAGGAGCAGGTTGCAGAGCTCGTCTCGCCGCACCCAGATACGCTCGAGCTCGTTAACTCCTGGCTTAAATTCCATGGAGTGTTCTCCTCGTCCATCTCAGTGACACATAGCGGCAGCTGGCTGAGGCTCACGGGGGTGTCCGTGTCCAAAGCTAACGATCTCCTTGGCGCGTCGTATCAGTTCTACCGGCACGCCGAGACGAAAGAGACGACTGTCCGCACGGTCGGCTATTCCCTCCCGGTAGCGCTGCACGCGCACGTACAGACCGTGGCGCCAACGACGCACTTCGCCTCCCCACGCATGTCGTGGCAGACACCGAGAAAGCGCTCCAGCGGGGCAGCAGCGGGGTTGGCGAAGGCAGCATCAAGCGAGCTCGGGATGGCGCTGTCGGGCCACGATGAAGGTGATCCGAGTCGTGATGGTGATATTACACCGGCGGTCCTGCACCGGCTGTACAATTTGGCCGCCTACGTGCCCGCGGCGACGGACCGGAACAAGCTTGGGATTGGGGGATTTGTTGGGGAGTACCCGAACCCGGCGGACCTGACGACGTTCATGAAGCGTTTCCACTCAGATGGGGCCGAGGCGACCTACACCGTCGTACGAGTCAATGGCGGTGGATACGACCCGAACAACCCCGGCATCGAGGCGAGCGTGGACGTCCAGTACACTTCGGCCATGACGTACCCGACCCCAATTATCTACTATAGCACTGGCACGGGGCCGTTGGGCGAGGATGACGCGTACATCTCCTGGCTCTACTTCATACTCGACCAGACCGACATCCCGCAGACGATCAGCACGTCGTACGCTACCTTCGAGAAGAACTACCCGCCGGATCATGCGATGACCTTGTGCGACCTATTCGCGCGGCTCGGCACGCGCGGCGTTAGCGTGCTTTTCTCGGCCGGCGACTATGGTGTTGGCGAAGGGGACTGCAAGACCGCCGACGGGAACGTCCGGTTCAGGCCCACCTTTTCCGCAAGTTGTACGTGTGACGTTTTTCTCTGCTTGCAAGCAGTACACGAGCGCAGGTGAGGTCTTTCACTACACTGACACGCTTTCGCAGTTCCCTATGTCACTAGTGTCGGCGGAACGACGGACTACCGGAGATCGCAGCGGATCTCACCAGTGACGGCTTCTCGGACTACTTTCAGCGCCCAGAATACCAGGGCAAGGTCGTGTCCAGCTTCTTCGAGAAACTTGGCAACAAGCATCACGGCCTCTACAAGTGCATTCGCTGTCGCGACCCGATTTGACCTTTTCTGACTTTGTAATTTGTGCAGCGCCACGAGCCGCGGCTTCCCCGACATTTCCGCGCAGGCATTCGATATCGCAATCATCTTAAGTGGCAAATACGAACCCATAGAAGGCACAAGCTGCGCAACGCCCGTCCGTCTCTCCTCTCTGTGTCTTCTATCCCGAAGCACCTAGCTGACCGTCAGTGTATAGATTGTGGCGGGGATTATCTCGCTGCTTAATGATTACCGGCTTTCGCAAGGCTGGCACCCGCTTGGCTTTCTTGGCTCTACGGTATCGGCCGCGCGGGCCTGAACGACATCACGTCTGGCCCGAACCTGGGCTGCAAAACTGATGGGTTCTCCGCCGTCGTTGGATGGGATCCCGTGTATCCCACCAGACTTGTCTCTGTTCACTTTCCGCGTTGGCTGACGCTGGGCTCCGTAGGTGACAGGTCTCGGGTCGCTCGGCTTCGAGCACCTGCAGCACATAGCTGATATTATTAATTGAGTAGTAGAGCTCGCATGCTACAAACCCAATGAAGCAACTGATCAGAGAGAGAGAGAGCAGACATACGCCATTGCGTATGTATACTATGGCACACTAATCTGAGAGCAGTTGTTGAATAGAAAACGTGCAGAAGCCAGCTAGTCTATAGTCACAGCAAGACAACTCAATGTCAGAAGCTCAAAAGTCCGTTGACAGAATACCAAGTCATTTTAGCCGCCAGCGCCAGCGGACGATCCCAAGCCTTTGTGTCAGGTTGGGTACCACGCTGTCGTGCACTACGGCCAGGCATGCCTGTATTCGTGAGACACTTAGGGAAAACTGTGGACGATTGGATTGGATTGAGGGGATATACTTTGCAGTCTACTCGCTCACCCTAACGGTTTGCAAGCCATCACCCAAGAGAACGTGCAGCTGACTCTGCCTAGCACTTTTCGGTGGGGCCTACGCCTCCGTAGTCTCCACTTGACTAGGATTGCCTCTCCCGCACTCCCGCAGCTTCTTTATTCTTCTACGAACTAAGTTAGACGCAGCGGCTGTCAAACCATTATAACTTAGTACTGGGGTTGTACGCTGCGCCATCATGATCGCAAAGCATTGCGTGCGCTCAAGCGCTCACGCGTGACGATCCGTAGGTATGCCATGGGATCTCATCTCAGGCTCGGAGTTGTTCCAACTTCATGGTTTCGAACTCCTTTCCTGTGCTCTCTTTTAGCTGGACCCGGCGGAAAGCACCTCACAACAAAAGAGCCAAATACGTATGGATACAAGTACACTAGCAGATTTCCCCCATATGGAGCGTCTGTCACCGCATGACCGCTCTGTCACGATGTCGTATTTCAGAACGCACTGCCCTGGCCGAAGATTGCCAGGGCGTCGGCACGGTTGACGGTGGCCGTTTCGGTCTCGCGGCGCCGACGTTCAAGGAGGAGGAAGGAGACGAGGATATAGTCACGGATAGGTTCCACTCTCTCGTCGAGTAGGAGTGTCGAAGGCACTACAGGCGGGTTCTTGCGATCGGTCTTATAGTCTTTGTACGTACGAACGAAACGAGCAACAGGCAGTGTCTTGGACTGTGGGCCAAACAACTACAGAATGGCGGTAGACAGTAGTCAGTGGTTTGTTTGGAATGGACAGCAGAAACTGTCGTAGGGTGCAGTACCTGAAGTGCGAGCCCGGGCTTGTTGTTCTGCCAGATATACTCTGTACCGGCGTCATCAAGGAACTTCACATCGCTGGCACACTCAATCAATCACCCGAAGACGCCAGGGCACACAACCAGACGCGTACTCGCGGAACGGAATGAAGCTCTTTTTGAGCCAGGAGCTCGCGGACGTCTGTGGGCGACCACGGATGGTGAGCAAGTCCGAGCGCGCATCGCCCCATATCCACTCGGCGACGAGTTTCCCGATCCCGTCATGCACGCGCGTCACGGGCTTGCCGGCACTCGGAAATTCTGTCGCCACAGTATAAACAATGTTCCCGTCCTGGTCGACGATGGTTGTGTTGCACGGGTTGTCACGCTCGAACCGTAGCGAGATAGCAGACTCGCCTGGCATTGGTAACAGAGATGTGTCGATGATAATGGTGGGTAGGGGGGGGAAAGTCTACTAGACAGTGATTGTTGAAAGAGTACAGTGGGGAGTCGACGACTCGAGCCCCTCTTTAACTGGGAAGCATCAGCGCTGCTTGACATGCGATCACTGCGGACAGGAAGAGCCAGCCACCAAAATCGGGGCAGAAAGGCCATACATAGACCAGGTAAGGGTCACTAGACCGGTGACCACTTCCTCTACGGGTGCCGGCTCCATTAGGACCTCGATAGATAGCTGAGCTTAAAACAGGGAGGTAGCGACATGATCGAGAGAATTTTCGATAGTTGTAGACTGGTACTACCTCCTAATTGAGCGAATCATTTTTTTGCTTGGCAAGGTCATATGCCAGGTCGACATGTGCAGATCGTAAACATGAGCAAACTGAATCTGGTTACATGAACAAACACAATCGATACCATCACGTCTACGTCCTATGTAATCTACTGCTGTCAGCACCATCGACGTGAAAGAGCACCTGAAGCAGGCAACATTGCGAAACATTGTGCACTTAGACGCACTCAGCGAACATTATGATAGGTAGTACTACATGCTAAAATGGAGGCTGCTAAGCCCTATCTTCGAATAAATACAACTGAGGTTTCTCCTGCCTTTATCGAGCAATGGGATATACACAAGATTATGGAGCCGCTTGCATACAACATCACCCCTACACTGACGAGCATTATCAATAGCACAGGTGAATCAAAGGTCTCTCGCGCTAAGTCAAAGTCCGCCAAATCAAAGAACTTGTCTCTCTGTGTCATACCAGTATTGCCTCTATGATTCACTCGCTTGCAGAGTACTCTATTGAGACGGCTCAGGCTGTCTCCTTGCATCCACACGCACTTGCTTGTGATAATGTCAACATTATCTTTGTCGAACAGGGACTCCATACTAACTATGAGCAAGGTTCAATTGGGAGCGTTTTTTTTTTTTTTTTGAATCCATTTTCGTGCGCCTGGGAGTACAGAACTCTATGTAGCACGTTGCCTTTAAGTATCTATGTTTCGTCCTCATATGCGTGTGTGTAAGTCCGCCTCCGAAAAAGCAACTCCCTCGGCCTGAATGGCCGACGTTGTGCGGTAATCGGGAGCGTTTGCTGTTATCTACAAGCTTGCCAATGCCCATGCGGAAGATATGCAAATCCTTCCTATGATCAGCAACCTTCGACGATCGAGTCATCCCTTTTGGAGATTACTAACCTTTGTCCTTCAGTAGAATTGATGTCAATTTTTTTTTTTTGGAATCCATTTCTGTGCACCTCGGGGCATATGACCCCACTTAGCACGTCACTTTAAAACAGATGGGCTATGTATACGTCAACTACTTCCGGTACGATGTGATCTTACATGTCACATATGGCAGTCAATATTATTCGCGTATGTGAAGGGGTTCAGGGCGACCACGGATGGCCATGGTGAGCAAGTCCGAGCGCGCATCGCCCCATGTCCACTCGGCGACAAGTTTTCCGATCCCGTCATGCACGCGCGTCACGCGCTTGCTGGAACTTCGACGGAAACTCCAAGTTGAACTCGGAAATTCCGTCGCCACGGTATAAACAATGTTCCCGTCCTGGTCGACGATGGTTGTGTTGCACGGGTCGTCACGTTCGAACCGTAGCGAGATAGCAGATTTTCCCGGCATTGGGAACAGATGTGTCGATGATTATGGTGGATAGGTGGGGGGGGAGTACGGTGGGGATCGGTAGTCGAAGCGCGACGACCTCTTTAACCGGGAAGCATCAGCATTGTCATGCTGCAGACAGGAAAAGCCGGCCACCAAAGTCGGTAGCAGAAAGGCCATACCAAGGGTCGTGACAGTACACAGCGATGCCTGACAGCGGGACATCGGCCCGCGGAGCCCGCCAAACCGGATCACTTCTCGGGCGACTTGGATTGAACTGCTACGATGCTCTTATCATTCGCGAACTTCATCCCCCCTCTTTTTAACATATTTTCTCCACCGAATGTCCCTCAACGTCCTATATCCTCTCAAACGTTGACATTCCAGCTACGCCACTTTCATGCGGTTACGCCCTCCGCACATGTATATTTTGCCGACGCCCCATTACGTTCCACCATCAACGCCGACACACAACCCCTATCTATATCTACTGCTCCTGTTCGGACAGCACGCCCACCATCCGCAGCTGCTTTTTCAGAGGCGCGCGCTCTTTCCATGCGCGCACAAACCTCAGCGCTAGACTGGGAGGATCACGAGATCCCGGGGCCAGATGTCTCCAAGCGTGAAACACTACTCCTTCTCGCAAAAATGACCAGCAACGCGTACGTCGAACCCGATACAGGTGAATGGTACAACCTCACCGACGAGTGGGGCATCGTACGTTCTCTCGGGTCTTCCGTGTTGCACTTGCGGCTGATACTATGTAGCACGCGCCGGTCGGGTGGGAGCCTGACGATGACGGCTTCCGTGGATACATCTTCGCTACAGATGACAACAGTACCGTCGTGCTCTCCATCAAAGGCACGTCCGCGCTGGTGGTTGGCGGCGGGCCAACCGCGGAGAAAGATAAGCTGAACGATAACCTGCTGTTCAGCTGCTGTTGCGCACGTATCAACTGGTCGTGGAAAACAGTTTGTGATTGTTACCGTGGCGGGTGGAAATGTAATCAGGACTGTGTAGAAGAAGCACTTATAGAGGAGAGCTTGTTTTATACTGTCGGGATCGTACGTATGCCCTTTCTGTCCTTCCGTGCGGCACTGATACCGTCGTTCTTTTTTTTAGAACCTATACAACAACATTACCGACATGTTTCCTAACGCAAACATCTGGATCGTCGGGCATTCCCTCGGCGGCGCGCTCTCATCCCTTCTTGGGATAACGTTTGGTGTACCCGTGGTGACATTTGAGTCCCCTGGCGAGCGCATGGCTGCACAACGCCTACACCTTCCATCTCCTGTATGTTCCCACCCATTCGTGTGCCGAAACGAGAGAGCCGACCGTACTTTCAGCCGTCTACTCACCACATCACGCACGTGTGGCACACCGCAGATCCTATAGCGATGGGCACATGCAATGGGGTTCTTTCGAGCTGCGCGATAGGCGGATACGCAATGGAAAGCGGGTGCGACCCAGTAATTCCCCAGAACTGTGAAAGCGTTTCGCTGATGCCACACTGCCCAGCTGTCATTTGGGGAACATCATTGAATATGATACGGTGACCAACCTCTCGTGGTCTGTCGACCTGCGCACACACGCCATCGCGCAGGTCATCGAGAGGTTGTTATCACAACCGTGGGATGCGGCTGAACTGTCAGGCCGTGAAGTCCCGGCTCTCAAGCGACAGGATGATTGTTTTGTATGTCCCCATATTTCACAGTTGTTCCGATAAACTCAGCAAGCCAACAATTGCAGGACTGTTTCAAATGGGATTTTGGAAATTACACCCTATGACCGGCCAGAATTGACGTTGCATGACCTCAGATACCATCTCCTGCAGGAAACAAAGTCAAATAGGGAATGGAAGCACGCCTCTTGGGGACGACAGGGGTCTCTCGTGATCACATTGTTCCTCCGCAATTGATTGTTGATCGACGCCATGTACGCCGTATACGAAACCCGCAGTTCGGTCCCGAAGCGTTGTCGTCGCTGATGGGCACGTTTCCGTGTCCTTCCAGGTTTCAACATTTTCAACGTGCAACTGCGCACGCTGTGATGACATCATGGAGAGTTTGAGGTGTGGGGTTCTTAGTAACTCTCAGGTGCTTATCCATCCATGTACCGTACCCCTAACCCATCCCCGAACGAGGATATGCGGTTTCCCGTCCCGAACGACGGCATCATCGCTCGTGCCATATATGGCATGAGTCAGCGCCACGGAATGGGTGGGTCGCGAGAGATAAACCTATGATGTATACGCAACGGATAAGTCCATATGCAAGAACGTCTCGGCGCTATCCGTGTGGAACGATCAGTGGCAGCGTGTGCTGGAGCCTGGACATGATAATACAGTATGGGCCCTACACGCGTAGATCCATCTCACACCGAGTCACCCCAACGACTTCAATGTGGGACTTTCGGGCCATTGATATCTCGTGATGCGACTGTGCCTGCTCGGGTAATTGTGATCAGCAGATTTCCATAACGAAAGCAAGGATCTAGAAGAGCCACAAATAATCTGGATGGGGATGATGATTTGTGTAATGTGTGAAATTCCCTGGAGTCTTGAAAGGTAAGCGGTCTGCGCCCTAGCGAGTCAAGCCCACGGGGATGTCTTTTACGGCGTTGGGTTCATTGGGAAGGATAAGGATGTGATAACAGTACCAAGTAGCGTGTACCATGGAGGCCAGACCAGAGAGGCGACATACAACACAGAGCTAGGGAAGGTCGCTCTCGACTACGATTGTGGGGTCACTGGGGTAACAGGACGAATTGTCATACAGCCAAGCTGTCGGGTCCCATTGCAAGCTGGGTCAGGGTTTCGTTCGACAGAGAAGACGAGAGTTTCCACACTCAACAGACCCCCAATTCCCTGATCATACCGCGAGGTAACTGTACTTCCAATAGCTGGAAGCCAGCAGCGTCGAGGAACACTCCTGGGAAGCCACATTTGAAAATGGATGACCCTCACGCAACTTTAAAATAGAGTTTACGTAAACACGTGAGCGGGGCTATCAGCTAACTTATGGATACAGGACCATATATATTGCATCCATTCGATCCCGCGACTCTACTCCTCTTGCCGCCCCCTCTCTTCATTCTCACCACTCACCACCAAAATAAAAATCATGTCCACTGCAACTGACAGTCCTCCCAAAGACAACTCCAACTTGAATGATTTCAATCATACTTCTCCCATTCCCATTCTCAGCTCCCCCCACCGCCGTCGCTCTTCAAGTGCTTCCTCTGACGGCTCACCGGCGTCCCCACCTATCCTTCAGACACCCACCTCCTACTCAACCGTTCTCGCGCCCTCTTCGCCGCCCAATTCCCCAATCTTTTCTTACTTTATGAGCAGTCCCCCAAAGACTGCCTCGTTCCCATATAGGCGCCTTCCGGGATTCGGAGCCCCGCCTGTATTCGAGGGTATGTGTCATTTAGGATTATGGTTATCGATTTGTTTAACCAATGTTGTGTTTACACCCCCCCCCTCCCGCCTCTCACAGATGATGACGGCCAGGAGATCGAAGTCCGCGGCGCCCATCACCAGCGTTGTGCTACCACTGGCTGGGTAGGCAACGGTCGTGTAGCTTCTCAAAGGGCTGCCCCAGCACCACCAGTGATCGAGGCGCAGGAGGCGCGCGGTGCAGGTGTCCTGCGTCGCCTCTCTCTCGGTGGGAGCTTTGGGGTTTGTCGTTTCCTCATATGAAGCATAGCCGCTTTATCTGATATTCCTTTTTTTTCACACAGTCCCCCTTCCAGACCAACACGAATAAACCCTCTTCGCCCCCCGAACCTGCTACTCCTCCGCCCTCTGCTGTGACACCACCTGCTACTCCCGGATTTGCGAACCAGACTACTTCGCAGCCTCGGAGGGTCCGTCGCGCTGCGACCCTGAGTGCCCCCACATCCAACGCGAGGCGTCGAGCTCCATCCCCCATGGGAGAGCGCATCTTGAAAGGGCATTTCGATGGCTTCAACTAACTTATCTGATCATCCATCCACTATGGCCGTTCCTCTCGGCGTTTCTTTACTCGCCATCGCCCAATCCAACCTCTGCACTGTCACTCATTCTCAGGTTACCCGTGCCGTCTGTTCGAACCTCTAGTCTATCAGCTGCCGGACGTTAATCGACCAAAAGACGAATGGATGGAAGACTGAATTCGTGCACATTCGTCATTTCCTCGTATCCACACCGTCACATTCCACCATTATCAACCTCCTACCCAACCACGACCTGCCCATGTTTCGCTCGGCTCTGCGTCATGAGTACCACACAGAGACTCGCAAACCGTGGAGCGGATGTACACGTAGTTCTACGTACACTGTGCACATCAGTTTATTCTACTCGGCTCATCACCGCACCCTACTTTGGTGCATGCTTCTTTTGTATGAAGCGTTCGAAACACTCCACTCGTTTCCCTTCCCTTCCCTAGCTTCCGACTTCTTTCTGCTGGCAGGGTTTTTCCGGGGTGGCCATGATCGGTGGTAGCTTCCTTTCATTATTGCGCTCCTCTAATTCGGGGTGCTCGTCGTCTTCGCTGGTTTCTGGTTGTACGATGAGTTTGATCCATATTTCACTTTTCTGTCACTGTAACCATATATTTATTGTACGTTGTGGGCAGTGTATGAACGTAGATCTGTAGAGATGATCCCCAAATTCTTGTTACAGTAACCACTGAACTACTTGACTGTGTGCTGGTCGATAACGGGACGCGCAAGCGCCAACTTGAAGCATGTCGTAGCAGTGCTTTAATTCGCCAGTCTCTTGGAAGCGACACGTATCAACCCTGTTGCAACAAAACCCTGATCATATGGTGTTATCGGTCCTGGCGTAATACAAAGAACCCAAATCGATGGAGCACGTTCTTTTTTTATGATAGTTTCAGGGTTGCTCCAGCGCTATTGCTTACTGCTAGTAGTAGTAGTAGTACGACGAGATTTGCTCCTTCGAACATCACAATTTCGGCCATTTTCAGCAATGGGAACTCCTAGTCAAATCTCCCCTGTCTACGCCTATGCTGCGTGTGCTGAGACTCGGATTTTGCACAGTGCGCAGGGGGCTTGAATCCCCTCTACGTCACGCATTCGTTTCCAGAGGAACGGTGCACTGCAGGTTTTCTGAGTTCTGGATTTCAGGTCGCATTTATCAAAGACTAGCTGTATTTTGGTCCTGTGGAGTACTGGAGCTGTGTTGGAGCGAGGAATAATACAATGATGCGCGGATGATTCTCCAACTCCAATTAACTGTACGTATCGCTGCTTCCTTACGAGTCACCGTTTCCTTTTTGTAGCGGACCTTGTCCCCTTCACCCGTTATAGTGGGGCTGGCACCCCGATCTTCACACTCGTGCCGACGATCGGCGTGGGTCGCTTCGAGAAAACGATCTTCTTGCGTACGAGGGTGCGTATCGTGTACGACGCCGCCGCCGCCGCCATCGTCATTGCCGTCATAGAGGGTGCCCCCTCGCCCGCGGCGCCGAGTCCCCCACCCTCACTACTGTCGTCCCCACAGTGCATGCTGATGTCTTCGTCTGGGGCGTCAGGATGTGGCGGCGGAGGTATTTGTGATCGTGATGGGGTGGGCACGCGCTGCAGCACGGCCAGTGGCTTCGCCAGGCTGACGATCGTCCCCTCGAGAAGGTGGTAGCCGATCCGCAGCGTAGGCTTTCCCTGAAGCAGCAGCATCCGTCCCACAACCCTTGAATGTCACGGTGAAGGGGGGAGGAGAAGAGTGCAGGGACTCACCTTTCCATTGTCGTCGATCGTAAGGTGCCCGACAACCTGACCGCGCTTGTCGCCGGATACTTCGAGGTTGCCTTGGAGCTCGAGCAGGAAGAGTTCAGAGGAACCCAGCTGGGCAAGTGCGGGAGGGAGGGTACGAGCACCCGCGGAGGGACCAGAAGGGAGTGTCAGTGGGACTATCATATCGGCGTCGGGTAGTAGCGTCCTGGGAGTTCCAACAGCGTGGACGCCTGGAAAGTCACTGGCTTCGACGCGTCGCGACGCGTCTCTACAGCTTGTGACATTCGCGGTCAGACCGGTCAGACGGGCCGCACTTGGCCGGCTAGGAGAAGACGACTGCCTAGATGTGCAAATGTATTTGTGCAAATACGCCATACGCCTCCTGGCACTACTACTAGTAGCACAGCCTACTAACCCACAACATCAGACTCAACTCTACAACTAGTTAGAACGACGACTATCGAATGGCCGCATTGGAACGACCACCGTCAGAGATCTTTCCAAAGATTATCGAGCTTCCATCGGGGCTCAAGCTCGAGGCATGCTTGACGCCTCCAGGCCCAGTGACCGAGCTGGACGAGGAACGCGGTGCAGCGCGGTTGCCCGGGAAGCGGCTCGCCGTGTGTTTGCACCCATGGGCCCGACTGGGTGGGAACATGAACGACCCGTGCGTCTCACAGTCGCCTCGTCTCCCGCCGCGGGCAGTCCGTTGACCGACTCGTCGCACAGGGTGCTCCAAGCACTCGTGCATCCGCTCACGCACTACCTCAAATTCCACGTGTTGCGCTACAACGCGCGCGGTGTCGGCCGCTCGTCGGGCTGGAAGTCATTCACGGGGCTGCAAGAGGGCGAGGATCTGCGCGAGCTCGTGCAGTATGCGCTCAAGAGACTCGGCGACGTGCGCCAGGTTGCGTTTATCGTGCGTGCTCCCCCCCTCCCCACATATCATCACTCTGCTCTGACAACTCCACGCTAAACACAGGGATACTCAAATGGCGCGCTTACTGCTTCACTGCATCCCATGCTACCGGCGCACATACACACTGTACACATCCTAATATCGTACCCACTTGGCCCGCGCGGGCTGCTCACCGCATTCCGCACCGGGACGTACCAGCGCGCGCTTGAGGACCTCGTCCGCCAGCCTGCGGCACGCGTGTTATTGTGCTACGGCGACGCAGATGACTTCACAAGCGCCGAGGCCTACGAGGAATGGACAGATGCGCTGGGGAAGCTGGCTGTTGCCACGGAGGAGGGAGGAGAAGGTGGAGAGGAGGAGGAGCGCCATCAGGGTGCCAGCACAGGTGAGGTCAACCAGGACGAAAGCGGGACAGCAGAACAGGGAGGCAGTGGGCTGGAGGTGGTGCGGATACCCCAGGCGACGCATTTCTGGGGTGGGCACGCAGGCAGTGGGCTGATAGAGGCTGTGACTCAATTTCTGACCTAGGAAGGGATGCGAAGGGTATGTGTGTGAATTCACGGTACTACTGTGGGAGTTAAACACTCAATCGCAGAGGCGCATACGCCTCGATGATGATGAGAACGAGTGCTTGTACGTGATGAGAACCGCTCTTCCCTCCCGTTACTCACTGACCGGGTGCCTAGATTACTTTTTTCCAACTTACTGTAAACCTATTGCCGTATGTTATACATGTCGCTCTCACACGATTACAGCGAATAAGCTCTGATTCCGCTGCGCGGGCCGTTCCATTAGTGATGAGAGTTGGCCCCGTAGCGACATCTCACTGCACTACTAGAGTGTGAATATGTGAATGGGACACATAGTTTCCTATTGTCGAATCCCGTCTTCTCCCCCAAGTTGCCAAGGCTTCAAGCGTGCCTCGTTTCCACATTTTTTACGTCCCATTTCCCACTACAATTGCCATCCTACCTCGAGGGTGCCTCATGGTCACAGTACAGTTGTACTGTAGCCAAACTCCCGCCGCATTGCGGTGTACAGCCTCAGTCCCCGAGATGGCGCCATCCGTGGCAGTTGTGATCTCGCGCCAACCGTGAAGATACGTACTGTACTAGCGTCTCTCCCACAACAGTGTTACCTGCTGTATGTCTTGTTGTACTCTCCGCCATTAGCGGGACTGTGATCCGTCTCTACAGTACATACAGAACACGAGGTACAAAAAATATGCTGTACAGTATTGTGCTATGAAATCAGGTCATAACATCTACAGTAATTGTTTTTTTTTGGACCCATTTCCGTGTACCTGAGGAGATTAAAACATCTTATAGTATTGTCTTGGCATTTACTGTGAAGGACAGGTCGGTGAATTCGGACATCGGGTAGGAGAGTGCCCCCGTCATTGATTTGTAGAACCGTCATGGGGTTCTGTGCCGCCATAGCGCCTTTGGGGGGGCAAGAAAGGACCACACGTGCGTCCCATGGGGTGCCCCGGCGGCTTTTTGGACGCTTGGACAATGGCGGGTATCCCACGGCCGGCAGCGCTGACGACATCATAATTGTCCCCATACGTATTAAATTACGCGTATCTCCCCCAGAATGGCCTAACGCCCTCGACGTCACCCGGAAATTACACGTTCTGCCGCGGTGGTGTTCAACGTGGTGTACTGTACGGGTGTTGTAGCAGGCGTGTTGATGGGATGCCTGGCGAATCCAGTCTCCTGAGGCCTGCCGCCTGAGGGGCTCTGTCAACGTCAAGTGCCACGAAGGTGCCAAGAGATAAGCTTCGCTCTCTCGATCGATCCTTTTCGCCATAGGCACAACCTTCAGCCGCGATTAAGATTTGCTGCACAGCCTTCGGGGAAGACACTTGCCGAAGCGGAAGCCCCTTCACATGTACCAGGCGTTCCTTTGAGGTTGGTTGCTCGTCAGAGGAAGGTAAAGCTTTGCATGGTAGACACTGGCACAGGGAAACGCCCTCATCCTCAGAGCCTGTCGACAATCGAGACAGGCACCTTGGCGGTGCCAATGGCGCTCGCGTGACCTACGTAATTTGTTTGGCACTTGGTTTCAGTTGGCACGTGCTGCGCAGTCTTCGCGCCACATTGGTTTGAGTCTGAATAATCACTGTGGTGCGCACCATACCCTTTATTGTCTTCTTTCAATGGCTGGCAGAGGCCATCATAAAGAACAAGAACAAGGAGTTGGTCAAAGGGGTTTTGTTCTTCCCCAACTGTGAATTCTAATTTGTGGAGAGTTGAGCCGGAAATGCGGTGACGGATAGCTCGGCAAATGACAAAACGCTACTGCCTCATTTGAGTCTCAAACTGCTGCTTGGGTAAGTGAGATTATGTCTCAATACACAGGAGAGCTGACACTGGTCCGGGAGTCCTTGCGTGGGTTTTTCCGGACGCATCGCAGTCAGGACTCTTGACAGGGCTCCGATTATCGGAGCTCGGAGCATTCTTTCTGCGCACCGCGCACTTCTGGAATGAACACTCACGAGTTCTTTGACTGCGCAAAAGCGATCGAGGGACCACTGGAAGTTCTAGCTTGTATGCACCGCTCTCATGGATACGGTGGTCGTGCAAATGCAGAGGTGCCAGTGCCGCGTAATACATCAAAATCTACCCCAAGCGAGCTCGCTTGGCCACGATCGAGTATTGGGCACTAATGTGCTGCGCATTGCCCCCGTGCCCGAGACCAAGAACCAAGGGTTATGGCTGACATTCTTGGCCCTCCTATACTGATTAATCAGTGACCGCTGGAAGGCACTGCTGTAAACACCTTGGCAGGGATTGCCCAGCGTGCGCCCAGAGCTCTTCCAGGATGCCGTGCGCTCACCCGATGATTTTAGCGTCACAGCAGGCTCTTTCCCAGTGAACAACGGCTGAATGAATGTTTCCTTATGGGAAGCTGTATGTCCTGGATGCATGCCCAGGAATGTACAGAGGAGTGCTGGTACTTTAAAGTGTTTCGCATTTTCCCCAGATCGTAAATTGGGCATAACTGGAGGGTGAGCTGCCCCCCAATCCCCGGTTCGGCATATGGGGATGTCGGACGCGATCACTAAGAACAGTTGGACAAAATTCTGGACCTTTTTACTGGGAATTTAACGCTGCGCAGTTAGCTGTGCAAGCCGAGTAGCGGGGAGACCGAGGTCTCCCCGAATGCGCATTGTGGAACACGGCATAGTTCGCACAGACAGATGTCACTGCGCCCAGTCTAGCGGCTGTTAGTACGAATACACAGCATCGGCCCTATTGGGGGTGCCCCGAAGTTTGGTCAGAATGCTCCTAGCAAGCAAAGCAAAGAGTGCTCCAAAGAAGTTGTGGGGCCGCGGTAATCCACAGATGACGATGACTGTGGATCGCGAAGTCCATTCGAGTCGGCAATGAAATCTGAGCCAGGTCTTTCGGGATACGTCAGTAATAGCACATGCAAGAGACGCAAGGTCATTTCGATCGAATTGCCTGATTTCCCGGGCCACTGGCATAATTGGCGTGTGTCCACATCTCATACGGTTGTCGGGACAATCTGAGTAGGGCTATTAGTACGCAGGGCATTTTGCGAGTAGTGTCTGTATAAGCTGGTATTTGTGCTAATGTTCGGGGAGATACAGAGTAAGCCCGAGACCAGTGACGAATGGTCGATTGGGAGCAAACGTCAAGAAGTGCCAACACCTCAGCAGTTCTATATGATGGAAGGCTCCGAGAAATCTAAAAGGGTGGTGTCGGTATAGGCTGTGTCCTCGTTCATCACGAGAGGAGTGCCAGTATGTGCCATTCTTGAGGAGGCCTAGTGAGGCATGGGACGCTGACAAGATGTATAGAGAGGATTTTGCGATGGCGCAGCCTCTCCGAGAAAGTCTATTTGCCCGAGAATCCGGCCCTTTATCGGGGGCTGTGCTCTAGCGGATGGTCCAGTGACCTCGAGGATTAGGTGCGCGAAGGGCCTCGGTGCATGGACCCTTCATAGCTCACATCAAGCCGTGGCTTGGCGGGTTCCGTGATAGCTGCTAGAAAACAGACTGGGCTTGTGGTATTCTCCTACAGACGCAACATTGTCACTTCACAATTACGACCACTAGTAAGTGAGGGTAAAATTGACCGGATTTGGTAATCACAAGCAGAGGGCGGTGAGACACGTTGCCAAGAGATTCATCGGGGAAGCACAGCCTTGGTGGTTGCAGTTTTATAGTTGGGCGTGTCGGGGCTACTAGAACCTTTCCGCCCTCATCGTTCAATGGCCTCTGATGACTTGGACATCCCTCAAATCGCTGTAGTTGGCGTACAGGATGATAATAGTTCTGGTCCCACTTTAGACGCTTCACCCGCTACATCCCCTGACAACTCCTCTTTCCCCCTCTCCCCTATGGGCCATGCCAGCTCACCTTCTGATAACCACGGCTTTCTCTCACTCCCAACACCAATTCTGAGAAATTCTCGAAATTCTCTGGATGCCCCCAGCTCTCCAGCCTCACATACCTCTGATGCATCCTCCTTGCACCCACCGCCTTCCCCCACTCTATCTGCCCACTCGTCGGGCTCGATTCGTTGGGCCACTTCTACAGTATTACGCGACAACAACCCAGAGGAGCATGACGGCCTGTCCTCTTTGGGTCTTCTTGCCCCGGTCACTCTGACGTGCCGAGCACGCTCCCCTCCCCCACCAATACTCACGTAGATCCTGGATCGGACATCTCACGCCCTTCGTCAGCCGCCAGCTTCTTCAAGAGGACTGTACAGCGCGTCCGTCATCCATCGCCATCTCCTAGTGGCGACACCGACATGGGTTCTGACACAACACGAAACGATAGCGTTCAGAAAGGAGACAACGCAGACGTCAAGCGCAAGGGAGCCGAACTGGCGCGCCCGGCTCTCCTGGATCTCAAACAAGAAGCTGACTTGAATGTCGAGCCTTTCGCGTTCAAGCCACTTCAGCTCGCGGGTCTCGTTGACCCGAAGAGCTTAGAGAACCTCGAGAGCTTGGGTGGTATAGAGGGTCTAATTCGTGGTCTTGGGACGAATCGCCTTCGCGGTCTGAGTACCAAGCTCGCGCCACCAAGTCAACTCGGGTCACCTGATCCGGGGACTATCAATGCTGTGACCCCAATTGGCGTCGAGATGACACCGCCTAAACCGGATATCATGATCACATCTCCTGCAGGTGTTCCCGAAGAGCTGCAGAGCACGGCGAGTCTTGCTGGTGTGGGCCGTCCCGCTTCCCTCAAGTTTTCAGTAGGCGCCCACGAAGCGACTATAGGGGATCGACAACGCATATATGGACATAATATACTTCCCCAACGTCCGAGCAAGAGCCTACTTTCCTTAATGTGGCTGGCACTCCAAGACAAAGTCATAGTAAGTCCAAAGATACCCGCTCATTTCCTAGGATCTGATGTTCGCGTATCACAGATTTTGTTATCGATTGCCGCCGTAGTATCGCTTGCCCTTGGCCTTTTCCAAGACTTCGGCACACCCCGCCCTGATGGGCAGCCCCCCGTGGATTGGGTTGAAGGCGTTGCTATCATCGCGGCTATCCTTATTGTCGTCTCTGTTGGTTCGCTGAACGACTGGCAAAAAGAGAGGCAATTTCAGGTGCTCAATGAGAAGAAAGAAGATCGTCTTGTCAAGGTCATTCGTGACGGTGGAGAACGGCAGATTGACGTACACCAGGTTGTTGTTGGTGATGTGGTGCTGCTCGAGCCAGGCGAAGTTATTCCTTGCGATGGTGTCTTCCTTTCTGGTCACAACGTGCGGTGCGATGAGTCCAGTGCGACTGGAGAGTCAGATGCGATCAAGAAGCTCTCCTATGAGGAATGCATCGCGCTCAGAGACAAGCGGCTCATGGAGTTTGACCCTGATGGTCCCTCTGGTGACGGCGAGAGTATCAGCGCCTCTCAAAGGAAGATCAACCCCTCTGGCTTGGAGTTGCTTGGACACACGGACTGCTTTATTGTTAGCGGAAGTAAGGTTCTTGAAGGGGTTGGCTCCTACGTCGTTATTTCTGTTGGGACCAAGAGCTTCAATGGCCGTATCATGATGGGTTCGTTTATTTCTCTTCCTCACATCCACACCCTCTGACGAGACTGACTTGCAGCTTTGCGCCGCGACTCGGAGAACACGCCGTTGCAGCTCAAGCTGAATGACCTCGCGGAGGTAATTGCCAAGATCGGCAGTATTGCAGGTGGACTCCTTTTTGCCTCACTTCTCATTCGTTACTTCGTTCAACTCGGAAAAAATGATCCCCAGAGGTATTTTGATGTGTCTCCACTCGCATCTGAGCAAACATTGAGCTTTTTCATGCAGGACGTCGAGCGAAAAGGGAATAGCCTTCGTGAACATTCTCATCATCGCTGTGACTCTCGTGGTCGTCGCCGTTCCTGAAGGTAATTCACCCGCTCATGCTAATATTCTAAAAGTGACGTTATAATCCCCAAACAGGCCTACCCCTTGCCGTCACTCTCGCCTTGGCCTTTGCGACGAAACGGATGACCAAAGAGAATCTCTTGGTACGCGTGCTCGGATCATGTGAGACCATGGCGAATGCGTCGGTCATCTGCACCGACAAGACCGGGACACTGACACAAAACGAGATGACCGTCGTTGCTGGCTCCGTCGGCGTCCACGCCAAGTTCGTGCGAAGGCTTGAAGAAAATCGCGAGCGGACAGGCAGTGAAGCGCGGAGCGGTCCAAACGCGAAGGACTTCGCCGTCGATTTGGCCAACCTGAACACAGTTCTATCGCCCCCGCTGAAGGACCTCTTCAATGCAGCTATTGCTATTAACTCGACTGCGTTCGAAGACCTGGACCCCGAAAGCGGTTTGCCTGTGTTTGTCGGAAGCAAGACCGAAACGGCGTTGCTGGGATTTGCAAAGGAGCTCGGCTGGCCGAACTACAAGGACACTCGTGACTCGGCCAGCATCACTCAGATGATCCCCTTTTCTAGTGACCGCAAGTCCATGGGCTGCGTGGTGCGGCTTGCTGACGGAAGTCACCGTCTATACATCAAGGGTGCGAGTGAGATCTTGTCACGGCAATGCACACGTCATGTGGTAGTGTATCGTGACACTGCAAACGAGACCCCGAGTGGCAACGAAGTCGAGACAGTGCCAATCGGAGAAATGGAAGGGGACAACATCTCACGCACCATCACGTTCTACGCATCCCAAGCATTACGCACGATCGCCCTGTGTTACCGCGACTTTCCCTCCTGGCCTCCTCAAGGAGCGCGGCTTTTGGACAAGGATGAGGCGAGTAAACCCATCCCTGATCAAGTGTTTGACACCTGACTCCGTGGGACAGGTTGATTACGATGACTTGACGACAGATCTGACACTCATTTGCATCACCGGTATCGAGGATCCTCTCCGTGCGGGTGTCCGAGACGCTGTGGCCAACTGTGGCAAGGCAGGGGTTCGCGTGAAAATGTGCACAGGAGACAATGTGCTTACCGCCCGATCGATTGCTCTACAATGCGGCATCTACACTACTGGAGGCATTGTTATGGAGGGACCGCATTTTCGGACACTCTCGCTGGATGTCATGAAAGCGATTGTGCCACGGCTGCAGGTCCTCGCGCGGTCCTCTCCTGAGGATAAGCGCATTTTGGTCGAGACGCTCAAGGAACTAGGGGATATCGTTGGCGTCACTGGTGACGGTACTAACGATGGGCCAGCACTAAAGACTGCTCACGTCGGTTTCTCTATGGGCATCGCCGGCACTGAGGTAGCCAAGGAAGCATCCGATATCATTCTGATGGACGACAATTTCTCCTCGATTGTTAATGCTATTATGTGGGGACGCTGCGTTAATGATGCAGTGCGCAAATTTCTTCAATTCCAGATCGCAACCAACGTTACGGCTGTCGTCATCACATTCATCTCGGCACTGGCGTCGTCGTCGGAAGAAGGAGTATTGAGCGCTGTTCAGCTGCTTTGGATTAACATTATCATGGATACCTTTGCCGCGCTTGCGCTTGCGACGGACCCGGCTTCCCCAGTCCTGCTCAATCGCAAGCCCGACAAGAAGACGGACCCGTTGTTCACCGTTAACATGCTCAAGCAGATTATAGGACAGGCAATCTATCAGATTATCGTTATTCTCATCTTCCATTTCTTTGGCTCGCAAATCCTTGGGTTCCATCATACCGACGATTCTACTCTGCAGAAGCATCGCGATGGCGTTGTGCAGACGCTTGTTTTCAATGCGTTTGTGTTCGCGCAGATCTTTAATTCGTTTAACTGCCGCCGCCTGGACAGAAAGCTGAACGTTTTTGAAGGCATGTCGAAGAATTGGTATTTCATTGCCATCACTATCATTGGTTTGTCCCCTCGCCTGCGTTTGTGTAGTGTGTCTAAAATCTTCCATCAGAGGTTGCCGTACAAGTCTTGATCTGTTTCGTTGGTGGCGCAGCTTTCGACGTCACTCGCATGGGCATTAGAGAATGGGGCATTTCGCTTGCGCTTGGCTGTGTTTCTCTTCCTCTTGGTGCTCTTATCCGTCTGGCCCCCAACGAGCCTTGTGAGCGCGTCTTCAAGTGGTTACGGCTGCTACCAAAACCAGAGGTGCTCCCTACAACCCGTCCAGGCGCTGAGCCAGGTTTTTCGTTCGCCGTGGATCAGGTGCGCGACAATTTAGGCACGTTTGCAAAGCTCCGCGGTGGCCGCATGCGCGGATCGTCATTTGTGCGCAAGAGCCGCTCTGCGTTCCCTGATTCCGACGGCCCGCGTCTTGTGTAAGTGCCGTGGTATCGCGTCAAGGAGTACAGCAGCATTAATTGATTTACTTTGTTTCAGGCCAGGGCTGTTGGCGATGGTCCCTTCGCTGGTCGCTTCTCATATTGTGGCTCCTGACTGGCAACCGCGTACCGGTGGATCACTCTCTGATCCTGCTGGCTTTGATCCATCGAGGTCATCTGCTGCTCTCTGGGAGAATAAGTTCGAAGTACATCCAGACACACCTCGGGATGATCCTGTGTATAGATTATTGGACATGACACAGCGACCGGTCACACCGCGGTGACGCACGCCACGTGTGTGGCCGTTCGTCTGTTGCCATGCGTATCATCAACCTTTGATATTCCTTCGGACCCCTCGGTTGATTGTGTTGCTTTGGCTGTACGCCAGTGCACGGCCATATACCCCGGAGCCTAGGATACCCGCATGCTATATTGCCCACAGACGCACCAACCTGATTTGACCTCATTGTCTCGCCGAGGGACCTCGAAGGAACTCGTGCAAACGTCCATTCTCTTATGTTACTTATACGTCCTCCTCACATCCGAATCGTATACCTTCCATAACCATAATGCTTAAGTTCTTTCATGCAAGCTTCTATGTTATTATTTCGCATGCAGACATAGCACCTTACATAGTTCTTACCTAGAAACGAGCTGTAGCCATACTGATGTGGCCATGACGAATGATGCAGTGGTCACTCAATGCCAGTCAAATCAGTTACCTAATCTGTCCTGCCGAATTCGTTTTCTATATGGGGAAAGGGACGGCGGTGTGAGGACCGAGGCCGCGACAAATCGTTACCACCGCCAGTGGTAAGTCTCATCTCTCTCTTTCTCTCGAACTGCAACTTTGTATTCTCGTTCACAAGATACATGTATGTCTCTTTCTCTTTCTCTTTCATTTTGATCCTTTGATCCGACATCCGCAGGCCCCTACCTGACGAGCGACCACGTCAATCCGTCGCGAACCTCATCGGACGCTTCGAACAACAACAGAAGCGTCAACCTGCCCTGCCAGGACCATCCTCGCGGGCTACTAGTGCCGCCTCCAATAACGCTGGAGATCCCGTTAAAGAAGAACAGCGCACCGCACGCGAATGGCCCCCTGTCAAGACGAACGGTAGCACAAGTGGTACGAGTGCCAATGGCAGTCCACCTCCGAAGCCAGCCATCTCGCCCGCACCATCCGCAACGACGGGCGGAACTTCGTCGTCACCTGCTTCCGACAACGTGCTACCCGTACAAGTGGACACACACCCCGTTCCCACGCCAGAGACTTCTCCTTCTCCTGCTCCCAACACGACCCCCCCTGCCGCCGAGACTGAAGTGGCCCCTGCCCCTGCTCACGACATGTCAGCCCCTACACCCGCTTCTATTCCCGCTCCTGTTCCCGCGACTAAAGCCCGACCATCCGCTTCTACATCGTGCCCGGCGGCGGTAGCTTCCAAGCCTACGAAAGCGCCGGGATCTCCCTCGAAGTCTACTTCCTCCACTGGCGCGCGTCCGTCCATGGCGACTGCTCGTGCCAACCTTTGCAAAACGCCCACCCCACGCACACCGTCAAAGAGTCTAGGGACCCGAAGCGCGCCGTCGACACTTCCGCGCACCACCATCAAGTCTCCCACACCGCTTGGAACGGCCACAGCCCGTCCAAAGACGCCGGCATTGAAGAGCGCTGCCCCGCGGGCTTCCCTCCCCACGTCTGGCCTCTTCGCGCCCACCGCGGCGTCACTGGCCAAGGTGCGCAACGCCCCAGCACCCCCACCCACACCGAGCGTGCCACGCAAAGTCGATCTGTCACGGCTCAGCAAGCCGACAGCAGCATCAGCTGGGAAAGTCCGCACGGTTGCTACTGTGGTGTCGCCTCCACGGCCATCTGGACGCGGGACGGCGGTTAAACGTGGGAGTAGCGCGGTTTCGCGCGGCGCTAGTACTGCCGTGCGGGGTGGGGCACACATGGCGGTGAAGAAGGCAGCTGCCGCCGTTGCTGGAGTGGCTCCTGGCGCAGAAGTGGTAGGCGAAGTGGGAACGAATGCTGATGCCGAAACCGCCAGCTTGGCAGAGCAGCAGCAGTCCGGAGAGGAGGATCAGCCCTCGCACGACGCAGAGGACACCCTCGACGATGGCGCAGCACGCGAAGAACAAAACCACGAGGACGCAGCACCACCGGCGAATGGAGACGGAACTGCGGAATCGGATATAGAGTTGACGCGGTCGCAAAATCTGACTGCGGAGGAACACCCCGAGGCCGGGGATGGCGTTTTGTCGGAGCAGTCCGCTCTTCCAGGTGAGAAAGAAGCAGAAAATTCAGTTTCAGAGACAGAAGCTGAGGCTTCTTCGGAGCACGAGCCTGAGGCTGCCCCTAATGCGACCGAGCCCGAAGCAAGGTTGGACGAGGTTAAGCCTCGGCACGCCGCCGTTGGCAATGAGCTGGAGGAGATGGTGACTATGCTACAAGGCCCTTCCTTTCCGGCGTCCACACATTTGGACGTGGCTGGCGAGATTCCGGATGAAGAGTAACCAGATTGGTTCGCGACCGAATGGACACGACTGGGTTAAGCCTCAGGACTGGTATGTGGACCCTCCCCTCCGCACCCAGACAGGTTTTGGTACAGCTAATTAATAAGGGTTTCCGGCTTGCTCCTTCCCCCCTTCCCTCTCGTTTAGTGATGTGATGATGACGTCCAGTTCTTCTATGTTATTTACCCCCGCACCATCTGATATCCCCATTTATGACACTGTCGTTCGCGCGTTTCGATCCTGCATGGCCCTCTTTCTCTAGTGGTTTTTCTTTTGAAGGAATTTTTAAGTAGAGTGAAAATTTATTTGCGCTTGGCAATAAAATCCGCGGGCGTTCGCTTGCCAACGAACGAAAAGGCGGTGCATGGTACGGGAACGCCGTCAACAAAAACACTGCCACAAATCATCGGGGTAATCGCCGGCTGCATCACCAGGGTAGCTGAGCTGGTCTTGCTTTTACTTTTTCTTTCCTTCTATCTTACCTCTTCCTTTCCTTTGCTCTCTCCCCTCCTCGACATGCGCGCACTCCCCCCCCCGCGCGCTTTGGGCATTCTGTTCACCGTCACCTGCTTCCTAGTTTTTTTGCTCGTCCCTCGTTATGACCTATTAGACGACTCACCAGCAATGAACATCATCTCACCTCGCCAAGGGATCTCTGTATCCCTTCCGCAGAATACCTCCCCGACTCCAGCAAGTTCAACAGAGCCCTCGTCATCGCCGCCGCAGCCGACGTCGACTAGCAGTACCAGTACATCTTCTGCAACCCCACAATCTTCCTCGTCTGTGGTACCATCAACCACAGAACAGAGCTCTTCATCGACGCCTGCAAATACTTCACCTACGAATACCCCCACCACTACGACAACGTCACGTTCCTCGGAACCCCCAGTGACCTCTGCCTTCTTGACGACGAACCAGGGTGGACAGACCGTCACCAGCATTGTCGTTATCTCAGACCCAGCGGCCAGCTCGTCGACCCCTACACAACCTCCGGCTGGTGGTAGCCCAAGTAGTTCCGGTATTTCCAGTTCCACCATCATTGGGTTGTCTGTTGCAGGCGGCGTCGCCATCCTTTGCATTGTTGGCTTCTTCGTGTGGAAATTTACCCGCAAGCGGAACAACGAGTTTAATGATAGTAAGTGCTTCTCCCTTTTCCCTTGCTTCGATCACACCTCATGTTTAATCGATCTGCGCCGTTTTCAACAGACGAGGAGATAAAATGGCCTGAACTTAACGCACACGATGCAAACGTCCCCCTGCCAACACACCGCACGGGTGGTTCGGGCATCGATACCACTGCCGATACTCGTCGGAACTCGGTCGGCTACGCATCCTCCACCGCGGCCAACTCCACCGCGGAGCTCTACCCAGACCCGTACGCTGTTCCGCCACTTCCGCACCTCGACCCCAACCAACCTTACCACGACGACCCCAACGGTCGATTCTACGATCCGTACCGTGGGCCCGTCCCCCAAACGTTCGACCAGGGCGTGCCCGGCGAGGCGATACCAATGACGCAGCTCGCCGGGCGTCGCTCGCCTGGCCCTGGTCCGGCCTACGGCGGCGATTTTGGAGGCGGACGTGCGTCGCCTGCGCCTGCGCCTCAAGGGGCCTTTGGCCCCGGCGACTTTGGTGGGCGAGCGTCGCCGGCTCCCCAGTATGCCCCCGGCCTTGGTGGGCGGGCGTCCCCCGGCCCGGGGGTTGCCTACGCTACTAGTGGTCGAGCATCGCCAGCGCCGCAAGCGGCATACGGTAACTATGGTCCACGGTAGCACGATATTCCTCGGTGCCGATGATTCTTGGATACGAAGTAATACGTTGTCGTGCAGTTATTACTTATGGCAGGTTTGTTTGTTATATCTTGATTGCCTTCTTTGTTTTTCTTATCCCTTACCTGCCTGCCACGGGACGCTTGCGCTCGATGTGCGGTTTCCGGGCTGTACTTAGACGTTTCGCGCATCTGGTTCTGAGCACTCTTCTGCGCTGCACTTACCGTACACTGCCCTTGTTCCCTGTCGTCTGCACCACGAACTAGCATCTACGAATACCACCATAATATATATTGTGTAGGAAGTCCATTGTCTCTCGCTTGCGAAGATCGGTTCAGATGAAGAGGTTCTCATGATCGAATCATGATTATATGCGGCGCAGTTTCGCGAAGACGGTCACACAATTGAGGCCTTACCGGCCTCATCAGGTGATTCAGATCACATCATTCGACCCCATCAGGAGCAGCCACTGCTGGGCATCTACCAATCATCACATCCAAAAAAGTTCACTACTTTAGCTGTCATCGGGACCGCGTGTGGACGAAACTAGTGAGAATCTGGTGATCTGTTTTTGCTGTCCCCGATCGAAACAAAAAGTTCCGCAACACGGATTGCCAGTGCTTGTTTCACTTATACTGCAACCGGGTTAAGAAGTAAACGAGATCATCTTCGGAGGCAGAAGTTACTGAAACAGTTATCACCGGCCACATGAAAGGACAGCTGCCGGTCAGGCCTCTGAATCCACCTCATTGCCAAGCATTGACACGTTTCTGTTCGGGTTTCTCAACTACGTCGAATTAAGAGAGATGACGGAGGAAACCGGCGGCCATACCGTACACAGCAGGAGTCATGAGTGAAAGATTTTCTAAAGGATTCCCATATCACCTTCGAGGAGCGCATGGTGCAGCCGCCCTCAGGCTGTGCTGGTACCGAGAACTAGGACCCCACTTATCGCGAATACTGCCAATTCCTGTGTTTCGGTTCAGCTGACGGTGTTCCACGTTTGCTCTGGAATGCTGCATAGTAACGCCTGCTCTCCAAATCGAATCTTTTTAAAAACAAAGAATGTGCCAGATGCCTCTATGGGTGATGTTGCGTCTAAATTTTTTTTCTTCCGGATGTCTTCCATTGACTCACTGACGCTCAATCAAGGAACGTCGCTCGGCAATCGGACCCCTTTTTGGTGTGTGGGTTCTTCCTGTCTGCGCCTGACTGAGTATTATCAGTCTCGTCAATCAAAACGCTAGCTGGAGATGGACATACCACATTCTCAGGCTTACTATATGGCCATTTCTTCAAACTATCGCTTTGATCTGTGCGGGTCTTTGAGAACTCGCTGTGCTGCAGTTTCAGAACCAAGAACAGTTCGTCCCGACTTACATTCCCGTTTTTCTGAAGCGGAAGGTCCAACGGTATGTCAATTGGGTATTGCAGCGTCTCACGGACATCCGTTCAGCTCGCGGAAAATTGTTGGAAATGTGTGCTAATGTGCGCCGCTGGAGACGGTGAATATGACTTTTGGGGCGCTCTCTCTTCGTCTTCGTTAGTTGCTACAAACCAATCCGTAACAAAATCCGTAAGTCTTACTCGCCACTATTCGGGCGCACGCGCTCGAAACTTCCGCGGAACTTATTCCTTCGGAAGGCATGGTGTTCCTAATCGGTCTTTGGTATCGTCCTCCTCTTTGATATCCCCTCAATACCCACCAGGTGTGCTGATTTATATCTGCCTTCGAAGAATTCCCTATCACATTTACTGAAAAGCATGGTTTCAACGTACAAATGGCGGGAATGATTCTCTTTGGTATTGCGTTTAGTTTTCTACACCCGAGTTTGTTTATACTTACTATCCTCCCCCTAGATACTATCGGCGCTTTGCTGAGAAACACCCGAGCTTCGCCTCGCGAAGGGGCAGATAAGCAGAATGCTTGTCTCGACTCGGATCAGTCTGTTTTGCCTAGCCTTCACACATGGACACATCCACTAGATTGCATCAATGATTGCATCGGTCCCGTTCGGCACTGGACTGCATTTTGTCTTCTAGCCCTGCTTCACATACCCCGTCGTTGCATAGGACCAGTTGTGACGCCCGCAATGACAAGCAACGGCGCAATGCGCACCCCATCCACAGCAGCTTTCACGCGTTGTTCGCCTCTGAGATGTGTCATACATTTAGCATTGTCTGCGCGACCGCGGTCCTTACAAGTCTCGCGACGGTCATGACGCTATTACCGTAAGTGTCAGTGTTTACTGAGCGTGTGGTATACAGTATATCGCCAACATGCTGACTTCGTGTGTAGGTTTTATCGCGTCAGCGCGCGGCGTTCATTCAGCCTGAAAGCTCATGCGCAATGTAGGAATACGGAGGTCTCCAACAAGCTTCAAAGCCATGGGGCCGAATCGCCCTCTCACGGACCCCGAGTCTGTGTCGTAATTTAGCACACCAATGTACAATCAAGTCTTAATAGGGTAGTGTGATCAGAGAATTCCCTAAAGTTTTATCGCACGTTTCAAGCAATCAAGAGATATAAGCAAGGAAAGATTCGGAGGCAAATGCGGCTCACACGTTGTTTGGCTGTCGATGATTGACAACATCAGTAGTGCTGTAGCACTGCCCAGGCGCAACAATGTGCCTCAGTGTGTTGGCAGCATGTTCCGTCCCGACCCAGTCCGAATTCCCATGGCATACGGAGTCATTCCTACGTTCTGGGACAAGAAGGAATTGAATTTCGGACAGTAAGACCCATTTTTCGGGACACGGAACGATAAGGGAGTGGTACGTGAACGAGAAGTTGAACTCGGGTCCAAGGTATCTGCCTGCGTGGGAAGCAGAATTAATATTATCAAGCTTAGCATGCCAAGACCATATATTAGATAGCTCAAGTGACAGGCCCCACTGGCGTGGGGACAGAGAAGAGATTCGGAGCTGCGAACGGGCCGTCCCCCCTCCTGCCGTGAGACAGGAAGAACTTCGGTCAAAAGACGCGGCTTCTCGGAGACACGTTCGAGACACGTTCTCAAGGCTTATTGGGTACCAAACGGATAAGAGCGCCTCGAGGAAGCGAAGCGGAACCGAGCGTGAGAGGAGTACTCTACTCTGATGGAGTGGCCTCAGGCTCAAGACGGCGCCGCTGGGGAACGTTAAATCACAGCTTTTGCTCGAGAAATTGCCACGATATGACATTCTGACCGAGGATACTGTCTTGATTCGGAGCACACAGACACTGGCACTCGACCTTTGGCCTGGCAGGTGACTCTCAAAGGGCGGCAAGGGTAGCAAGGGCCTGCCCTTTCCCTTTTCCACCCTTGGTTAGTGCCTTTGGTGCCCTTGCCGCCCTTTCGAGAGTCACCTGCCAGAAAGGTTGAGTGTCTTTGCACTCCAGTATTATGTGGTTAAAAGAGCCCACTTATCCACCCGTGTTGAATAGCAAACATAAGAGCGTGTTAAAAAAGATCCTGGTGACTTTGAAGCACAGTGGACAATATTTGTGAGAGTTTGTGGGCTGGGGGGGATTAGTGGCCATCTGTTTTCGCTATCCGATAAAATAACAAACCAATATTCGGCTTAGTCGTGATGGTGGACAAGCCAACTCCACAAGTCCAAGCGGATTTGTCCTGTCAAGGTCACGCCTGGGTAGATTGGTGAGTAGTGGGCCAGTCATAAGGGTGAGAGCAGTACTAGCGAAGGCTCGGAGGCTCCAGCACTGGAGAGAATAGAAATGCTGTGGCCAACATCGAGGTGGCAACCTTCTGTCCCGCGTCCGCCAGTCCTACGACTCGTGTTTGACACAATATCGTGCGTGAAGCAGCCCTCGAGATAGGCCTTACCACTGAAGATCCATCGAGATGATATCGGGTGGTTCCTGCCCATCTCTTTTCTCAGTCTTGAAGAGAAAACGGGGACCACAACAAGTTAATTTCGGCAATGGGCTCCAACTTGGTCAGTCAGTTGAACGACATTGTGTGTTCTTCGGGCCATCATAGAGACAGAGCTTCGGGTTATACCAATAAGATCAGACAAAGAGATGAGAAGTAGAACTTGAATACGCAACCATTGACGCAACCACAGTGCGGCAATAAACGAAGTCCAAGCGTCCAAACAGTGCGAGTCGTTTATCCCAAGCACGACACATTTCTGGTGGCATCATAATCGCTTCCGTCTTGTGTGTCGCGTAATTCTCTCCGGACGTCGCATCGGAAAACCTCGCCAACTGAAGTCCGAGAAGCACGACCAGTCACATTGGCATCGCGATAATCTGACGTTGATTCGCCGGCCCGCTCTGCCGTCTTGCATCATATTCCACCCTATTCGTTGAGCGCCTCGAGCCCGAGTCCGGTCCACTGGAATCCTTGCCAACAGGCGAATGGGGCAGTCCTCGTGAAAGAATGGTCGCCATCGGCCAGGATGCCAAGTTCGGAGCTCGGAGCGGGTTCGCAACCCAGAGTGATGGGCGGTCCCAACTTTTGTTCTGTAGCGCCGTCGACACCGTCGGTCGACATGATGAATGATGATGAATGATGATGAATGAGAAGGCTCTTTGTCAGATGTCGGTCAACAATCCCGCGCACGTCACGCCCTCCGGATCGAGCTCCCGGCGTGAACGTGGAGTCGTGGAGTGGAGGACTCATGCCAGACGCATTTCCAGGATCAGCGCCACAGCGGTATCGCGTCCGGATGGATTGGATAGGGGGGACCAAGTGAGGAAGAACTACTGTATGTAGCTACATCAACATAAGCAGAGCGCAAATAGCGCTGCGATATGTTGGAAGGTCTTTTATCGCCAAACCTCGCGGTGCTGCCTAAGCTGTGCCATCCCTGCGGGTCCAGAGTGAAACCGATCGCGACGTGCCTTTTATCTTAGTCCCCCGCAGTGCGACCGGCGCCATGATTTGCCTAACGATTAATACCCGTACTACCTAACGCTCGAGCGATGTGTATCCGAGTCCGAATGAGACTAAGCGTAGCCTAGGGAGGGGAGCCGGAGAGGGCCCCCTGGGAAGGAAAAGGAACATTTAGCTCGTTGTCCTCTTACACTACCGTGGGTTGTCAGGCCATGTCAGGCGGCAAGACGATGCCGGGGCACCACTGGGGTACCTGCTGATGAAAACGTGTGATCGTATGGGGACTGAGTCAGATTGTCCTACCGGAGTAGGTCGCCCCTTCCGTACGCGGTGTGCCGCCGGGATAGCCCGTTTCCAGATACTGTACATAAACAGCCTCCCATCCGCAACAGTATGCCAGGAGGCAGTTCCCATGCTGGGTGCCCGAGTCACGCACTTCGGCGAGAAAGACCTGGCCTACGTTACACTAATGTTTGACAGTTGGGAATCTCGAGGAGCTTCATTGTGAGGTCCGACCGGAGTCCATTCCCGCGCTTTCTCATGAGGGCAAAAATCACACATTTACCTCAGGTTGGAACTAGGTTGGACACCTCGGACGGCCCGTGTCTGCATAAAGACAAATGACCTGAAATTTCGAGCCAACCGAATGGTGCATAACGTGTGCTAAAATGCGAATACAAAACGGAAACCGAGGGCCTGATACATACAAGGCTTTTGAACCAGTTGTAAACGGAATTAAGCGCCGAGCCGGAGAAAACGTCCATCCGTAATAAGAGTCGGGAACTCGGATCTTACTTGCAGCAAGTTGAGTGGCGACCATCAACCCTCCGTGATCTCCGACAGTCGAAGTACGAGGTTCGTCCCCAAGGCAGCAAGAAGGATGACACATAAGATGGTCGGACCGTACTTGTCATAGTATACACCCTCGGCACGCCGTCGGCGTAGATGCATCGCGCGGTACACGAAAATGCCAGCAGAGTAAACAATAGCGAACAACGCGGTGAATGTGAACAGTGAGGCGCAGATAAGTCCGCGCTCATCGTCCGGGGGGATAAAGTTAAGCAACGTCGTTGCGATCGCCGCGATGTATATGGCAAAGTGCAACCACTTCTGTAGGAGCAAAAGAATCAAAGAGCCAATGAGAGTGGAACAAGACCGTCTACGGAGTGGACACGCACGAGGAATGTCCGCTCGGTGGCGAAGTACACCTTAGGTTCGATACGCACCGGTATGGCGATGCGCTTGCCTGGCGGGGCGCGCCACTCGCGAGTCAACGTGCGATCGTCTCCCGTCTCGTCGCTTCTAGGGCTCACTTGCGCCTCATCAGCTTCAGCCTCCTCCTCCTCGTCGGCGTGTTTGACTGCGCGCAAGCGAGCTTCGAACCTCTCGTCAAACGTCGATGACGGCGCCAGTGGGTCGATTGACAACGTTCGCATTCTCGGGGGCGGTCGCGGTGCAGGTGTGGTCGGAGGAGCATGGAGCACTGGCAGGCACTCGCTGCTGCGTGCACGCGAGGGTCCAGCCTGCTTTGCGCGTTCTTTAAGCTGCTTTTCGCGGTATGCGATGGCGTCGGCGGCTTGTGCACTTCCAAGACCGATGCGAGCACCTTCATCACGTGCAGGCGCCAGATCCATTGCTTCGTCGTCTTCGCCTTCGGATAGGGGCTCGGCGTACGTGCGATCCGCATCGGTGGCATCTGGAGTTGGGGCACCGGAACTTCGTCGCTCGGAAGGTGTGCGCGTATGCGGGCGTTCAACGGTCATAAAACCCATATTGGGCTTGGTGATATCAACGTCCACTGGTGGTGAAGTTAGCGGGGTTTGAAGCACCTATGTCTTGGGAACTGACTTTGTGGAAGCCAGAATGGGACAAGATGTACACGGTGCGGAAGGAGGGTTGCGCAGCCGTGGATGAATTTGCTGAACTTGGGCACAGCCTCAACGAGATGCGAGTTGACGAGTTCAGTGACCCATTGCGGAGGCTCCTGCCCATACTGTGTCTGCAACTTGACTTCAAGTACCCCGTACCTGCATCGCGACGTCAGTTCTGCACAGACACTAACAAGGATGTTTCGTACTTGAAGAGTTCCTTGTCATCGGGTTGGACCTGATCGAACGGCCAGTCGATGCCTATATCTGTTCGACGCCAGTTCTCGCTCGCCCGGTCTTGACCATCCCAGTTGTCCTCGCGGACCATTGTAAGCTCGGTATCGAGTGAGATGCGCACGCGTGCGTCACCTGGAAGCTGGAAGGCAGTACGATTGTAGAATGTTCGCATGACTATCTCACATCAATGGAAGTACAATCAAGGGAAGGAAGACAATACCAGGCTGTAGTTTGCGTGTAAGCACCGCGTACTGCACCTCGTTTGCGAGTTGAAGCATGCTGTCTACCTCCGCCTGGCTCTTCTTGCCTTTCTCGACCAGTGCCGCGAATTCCTCGTCCATCGTGTATTCGCCGCGAAGGAACGCGTTCACCTTTTCTTCCTTGATCGAGAAGCGGGCCTTGACTGACTTCTCGCCGGTCCAGTCCTCTCTGTGTGTCTTGCGCTCAACGAAAATTTGGGTGTTATTGACGTCTCCGTACCAGCGGAGGCGAATAGCTTGTGCACCTTCCGTCTTTTCGAGGCGACCTAGGTAGAGCTCAAGGTCTTCATTGTCAAAGTAAATGGACGTGATAGCTGCGTCTTTGGGCTCAAATTCCTTGTCCGGGTTGAATACTGCAAAATTAAGGGCTCAGACCGCACTGCTTCGGAAAGGGAAGGAGAGACAGCAAACCAAGGACAGGTAGGTGTCGCATAATAGCGAGTTTGAGTGGTACGAGGTTGTCTGGATGCACCCAGTACTTTGTTGTCTGTCGTACGAACGCGCTTTGGGATCCGCCGGCTGAGGAATCACCCTGTACGGGATGGCCACGCGTTCGAACAAGATCGTACAAGCGTGATAGTTTGACAATGATTGCATCCCAGTTATATTTGTAGAAGGGGCGTTTCTCGAGATAGTTCTGGATGAAAGTCTGCATGAGGGGTGTCGGAGTTTGTTTCTGCAAGAAGCATGGGCCAGGTCAGAGGGGGGCAAAAGCATGGGTACAGCGTGGCAACGTACATCATGTTTCTGTTAGGGAGAGGCCAGTGGATAAGGGCGATACAACGTAAAAACAGACAGAAGGACGTACTTTGAGTATCTTCATAAAGCCCGTAATGTTGAGTTTGGTGTATAAAGCAAGGTCATGCACGTCCGCGACAAGGGTGGCCACCTCTTCCTCAAGGAAATGAAATTGCTCTTCGAGAGCATCCACACTCTGCGCGGACTCATCATCTGTGGCGAGAGTATCGCCTTCGTCGTCGGTGTCGTCGTCGTCAGAGCCGGCGTCCTGCTGGACAGTATCGCGCTTCCTTCTTGCCTCTGGATCCTCGGCGTCAGCGGCAGAAGCTTCCGCCGCGCGGCGGCGGGTCGGTGACGGTGTGGTGAACTCCTCGGAGACGAGTTTTCTCACTTGTCTTTCCGCAATCTTGATACGGTTAGACAACTCTGTTGTCTAGTGGAGCGTAGGCAGTATTAGCGGTAACCATTGCAACGAAGTAAGGGAGCAGACCTTTGTCTTTTGAAAGTCATGGATTTTATCAAGCTCGCCTTCGAGCATACTCGTGAACTCAAGTTCGTCTACGGCATTCCAACCGTGTGAGGTAATGCGAGCCTTGAGATAAGAGTGTGTAAGTCGGATGCGGCAGTGGGTTCAGAAGGAGGACCGACCTTGAGCTCACGTTTGAGAAGGTTATAGTCGATGTAAAAAGGACGCCATTCGGAGTAAAGGTCGTTCTGCAGATGTGTAAGATAGAACGGCAGATGGTAAGCGAAATAAACGAAGACTTACGGATATCTTTCTTCCAAACTTCATGGCGGGCTGAGGGAATGAGGAAGGTGGGCCCTCGCCTGTTATTTTATGTCATGTCAGTTAAAATACTCGATCCGATCTCAGCTGCGAACGTGCTTCTATTCACTGGTTGACATTCTGTACGTAACTCGCGCCCCTTTGCACTCACGGCTCGTCCCCGCCGCAAACTCTGCTCCTTTCTTTCCATGGCCACGGCTGCAGCTACAAAGTCGAATGGCCCGCCAGCGACCTCCCTCGACAACTTACAATGCACAAAAATTCTTCTGTTGGGTCAACGGGGGTCTGTTTAGCCCCTTATTGTCACCCCACCCCCGTGCCGGATCTCAACCCTCCGTCCTGCAGGAGCGGGAAGACCTCCATCCAGCAGGTCCTATTCAACGACGTACCCCCGAAGCAAACCTTCTATCTCGAACCCACATCCAGAGCGGCCAAACACCGATACGAGTACGTCCGATAATGCCCCATCCCTTGATCCCCTTTCAACGTGTCCAAGCACCGTCATCCCCCTCGAGATATGGGATTGTCCCGGCAACACAACCCCCGACTCCCTCGGCGCTAGTCTTGCCGATTTCTCCTCGATCATCTTTGTCATTGATATACAGGTGGCGTACCCATCTCTTATCCGTTGTACGGCATATGTGTCCTCATCATGCTCATGCTCGCCCTTGCAGGACTCCTATCAACAGCCTATTGCTCGCATGCTGGATTTCTTCGCTGCGGCATATCAGGAGAACCCGGGTGCAACGTTGGAGGTCTTCGTCCACAAAGCAGAGTCACTCGCGGAGGATTACAAGATAGGTATGTGGTCGTGTGACACTCAATTCACCTCGCGATTGTCATATCGGTTGGACCTGACCCCCGCCTCTCCCCTTGATGTGTTCGCATGACCTCAACGGGACGCGCGGAGCTCCTCATTATCTGGCGGTTCGAGACTTACCTCTTACCTCAGAAAATTTTCGACATATCCAGCAGCGTGTCATCGACGAACTGTTCGACGCCTCGCCAGAGTACGAGCAGATGCCAGTCAACTTTCACCTTACCTCGGTCTATGACCACTCTATCCGCGAAGCCTTCTCTCGTGTTTTACACAAACTCATTGATTCACTGCCATATCTTGAGGATTTACTCAACGTGTTTTGCTCTGTGAGCGCACTTTTCTTCACCCGGTCCGGTTCCTGACACGTGACTTCGCAGAACTCGCAGGCGTCCAAGGCATTCCTTTTTGACGTCAAATCGAGGCTGTATGTCGCCACTGACGAGTCGCCCGTGGATGCCGGCATGCACAATCTCTGTTGCGATTATGTGCGCACCCTAAGCGCGTTCGGCCCTCTTTATATGTAAAATCTAGTCTTCCACGCCGCAAAGTGATCGCCCTTATCTGCCTCGTAGGTCTGCTGCTGTGAATGCGGATTCGCGTTCATTCTATCCCTCCGCCGCCGTCTCGCTTGCGCAAGGCACAACCTTGACATACCATCTAATCACGCCTCAGCTTGCGCTACTCGCTATGCTTCATCCTGGTGTGTTTGAGGAGCGGCGGGGTTTACTGGAGTATAACGTAGTGTTCTTCCGCGAGGGTGTTCAGGAGATCGCACTGGTGGAAAGGGACGCCCGATCCGGCAATCTTTGACCTTTACCCCCATTCGACCCCTGTTCTACCCGTCGCTGACGGGAGCTGCGTAAGAAAAGATGACGATTTTTATCCGTAATAGTGCCTGCGATATAGGTGCGATGTCATCGTGTCCTCATGTATGTATGTTTACCGAATTTCATTCCGTACCCCATCGCGCCGCGGCGCACCCCATCAGCGGGGGCATAAAGTTCTTTTGCTGGTCCATTGACACGGCAGGGCCCTGCGCTAGATCCGAGCATGCTACTGAGATCATCAATCTTGGCGGTCTGGCTCGTTCAGTCGTCTCGACTGCAACAGACGTTGGGGTACATCTGCGCTTATTTCCGGATGGCAATCCGAATTCCGGACAATGATGAATGTATTGACAGATTATCTAAATATTGGAAACAATTAGGTATATTTGGACCCGATCCATCCGTGGCATAGATCGCCTTGTCTCATCACCAGAGCAGTCACGGAGGGGGCTTTGAACTTGCGAGGTATCGTACTGTTAGGATCGGTGTGGGCTCTATCACAGGCACCAGCGCTTGCGTCTCGCTAGACGAAAATTCCTTGTAATCCTGATAGGTGACTTGTAAGCTGTGGATAGGTCAGCATCAGCGCCAGGCGATCGAAATGTCGTAGAACGAGGCACTCGCCGGAGGCATTGCATACTGCATATTTTTGGGGCTGCAAGGGGTCTTATGGCTTTGCGTGCCATGGTATCCAGACGGGGGTATATGACGAAAGTGGGCCGGAATTATCAGGGGACGTGCGGACACTGTTCTCGGACTTTGGCGGCACACAGGGAGCAATGAGCCTTCGGCAGACTGGTCGTGGGTAGGTGTCGGCTTAAGGGGCGAGTGGGGTACCATATATGGAATGACGTGGGGAATGGGAAGTGTGATCCCAAAGATGGGTTTGAGATGGGCGATCCGCATTCGGAGCGAAGATAGCAGTTTGAATCTGGATCTGGCGATAGACACGAAAAATCAACATCCACGTGACCGCATAGTGACTTGGGGTTGCCGTAAAAGGTAACGACCTCATTTCTTGGGGCGAGGAACGGGTAACTTGCTCGGTTGGGGGACGACGCGCCTCAAGTCTTTGCTCGTGGCTGTCAACTCGGACCCTGTATAAAACTGCTAGAGCTTTTTCATACCGTTTCCTCATACCTGCTCCCCTTTAGATTTCCTTCCGACTAGAGCTTCAGGTCTTCTTGCTTTCTTTCCTCCGCCTCTCTCTAAAATGACACACACTGGCGGCGGCGCTCTCGCTATTTCATCTCGCCCACTTGCTATTCAGGTTGGCCCACTTAGAGTGCGTTCATATACGCCATGCTCCCATTTATATCTCTTCTAATGCTTTTATTACTCAAGGTATCGATCCCTGTTTCCACTTGCTCTAATGAGTGGATCGCAGGGGAAGTTCTTAGAGACGAGTTCATTCACGCACAATCAGTAGACGATGCCCAAACAGAAATTGATGAGGCCGGAGAGGCCACCACCTTATTTTTCGCGCGCTTCCTCGGCTTCGTAGCTGATCGCGTCCGCGCTACCCCAGAGGACACCCCCGAACACGCGGCCCGCCTCGCGGTCCTCCTCAAGGCCGTCTCCCATTTCACAACTACACTCCTCTCGGATATCGATATCCATTCCCTCGTCGCCTCTTATGAGCACGAGGCACGCAAGAAAGTCCTGTCTGCATTCTACGTCGCACATGCTATCCTCGTGAAGTATAATGTGGAGGGCACCCCCAAACTCGCTACACCGTCCCTCCTGGCCGAGGCGCTTTCTGGCCGTGCCTCGGTTTTCGCCCTCTTTGGCGGACAGGGCATCAACGAAGTGTACTTTGACGAGCTCCAGACGCTATTTGACACATACCGTCCATTTGTCGAGCCTTTCCTCCGTGTCACGGTCGACGAGGTTCTCCAGCCGCTTGCTTCGACTTCTCAAGACACAACCTTCTATGAGCACGGCATGGATGTCATCTCCTGGCTTACCGGGGCAATCCCACGCCCACCGGTCGCTTATTTGGCTTCCGTCCCAGTATCGTTCCCTCTCATCGGCCTGACTCAGTTTACCCAATACCTCATCGCGGCTCGCGTATCTGGCCTTTCGCCTGCGGAGTTGTCCGCTCGTTTCTCTGGCGCCTCTGGCCACTCACAAGGCCTTGTTACGGCAATCGCGATATCATCTTCCAAGGACGACGCGTCCTTCATTGACAATGCGCGCAAGGCGCTCAAGTGGCTCTTCTTCGCCGGCTTGCGTGGCCAGCAGCTCTTCCCCGTCCTCGCGCTCGAGCCGAGCGTTGTTCAGGATTCGACTGAGGGTGGAGAAGGCCAACCCACACCCATGCTGTCGATCAACGGCTTGCTACTCAAAGACCTTCAACCCCATATCTCCAAGACGAACAAGCACCTTCCCGAGAACTCGCAGCTCGGTGTCTCACTTCATAATGGCCCTCGTACTTTCATCGTCACGGGCCCACCGCGTGCCCTTTACGGACTTGTCACCAACCTGCGCAAAATCCGCGCTCCCAACGGCGTTGATCAGAGCAAGGTTGAATTCTCGAAGCGGAAGCCTGTTTTCAGTGCACGTTTCCTCGTCGTAGGTGTTCCGTTCCACAGCCAGTACCTCCAGGGTGCCGCGGACAAGGTCATTGATGAGGATCTGCATGGCGAGGAGCTTTGGACTCCCGAGGAACTTCAGATTCCTGTTTACAACACCGAAGATGGTGAGTTTCACTTTTGGCTACCAATTTGTTGGCTCATCGTCTTTTTTAGGTTCCGATCTCCGCACGCACGCCGGCTCTCTGACACGCTCAGTCTGTGACCAGATATTCACCAAGCCCCTCCACTGGCCAAGGGCCACTGACCTGCCAGAGGGTGCTACGCATGTTGTCGACTTTGGCGCAGGTGGTGTGAGTGGCATTGGCCCACTCACCGCGCGTAACCTCGATGGACGTGGTGTCCGCGTCATCGTTATCGGTGACAAGGGGAAGGGCGACGCCGAGTTCTACTCAGCGTCCAGTGTTAGGACTGAGGAGTCGTGGGCCAAGAAGTGGATCCCTTCGCTTGTGAAGACCAGGTAGGTTCTCGGTCTGGCGTTCGTATCACCTTCTCAAGTTTTTCCTTTAGCGATGGCAAAATTCACATCGATACGCCCTTCTCCCGTCTCTTGGGAAAGCCCCCGATCATGGTTGCTGGGATGACCCCCACCACCGTCAAGGCAGGCTTTGTTTCCGCCGTCTTGGAAGCAGGGTATCACGTTGAACTGGCTGGGGGCGGACATTATTCTCAAGCGGCTCTCCGTGCTAAGGTCGCGGAGATTCAGACAAAAATCTCTCCTGGCATTGGTTTGACGTTGAACTCGCTCTATATCAATCCACGCCAGTTTTCCTTCCAGCTACCACTGTGGCAAGAAATGCGCCGCGAGGGATTGCCTATCGAGGGGTTCTGCGTAGCTGCTGGCATCCCTACCACTGAGAAGGCCGCCGAGATCATTGATGGTCTTAAGTCCGTCGGGATCCGCCATGTTGCTTTCAAACCCGGCTCCGTCGATGGCATTCGTCAAGTTGTCAATATCGCTGCGGCCAATCCCGACTTCGCCATCATTCTACAGTGGACTGGTGGCCGCGCCGGTGGTCATCACTCCTTCGAAGACTTCCATCAACCCATCCTCGCGACGTACTCGAGCATCCGCCATCACGAGAACATAGCCCTCGTCGCTGGCTCCGGTTTCGGCGGCTCAGAGGATACCTGGCCATATCTTTCTGGAGACTGGTCGAGGGAATTCGGTGTGGAACCGATGCCCTTCGACGGTTTCCTCTTCGCCTCCCGCGTCATGGTGGCGAAAGAGGCGCACACCTCGTCTTCGGTCAAGGACCTCATTGTGGCTGCGTCTGGTGTTGATGATTCCCAGTGGGAAGGCACTTACGTGAAGGACACTGGTGGCATTATCACCGTGCGCTCTGAGCTCGGGGAGCCTATTCACAAGGTCAACAATCGCGCACTCAAGCTCTGGAAGGAGTACGACGATACCGTTTTCAAGCTTCCCCGTGAGAAGCGTGGTGCTTGGCTCCAGGAGCATCGCGCAGAGGTTATCAAGAGACTCAATGCCGACTATTTCAAGCCTTGGTTCCCGGCGAAGAAGGACGGGCGCGTTGTTGAGGATCTCAGTGACATGACTTACGAGGAGACAGTCCTTCGCCTCGTGCGCCTGATGTATGTTGCACACGAAGAGCGCTGGCTTGATCTCTCTTTGCGCAACTTAACAGGCGATTGGTTGCGCCGTGTTGAGGAGCGTTTTGCCGGCGTCAACGGCGGTGGGCCTAAAGCGTCTATCCTACAGTCTTACTCAAGTCTCGACAAGCCGTCTGCATTCGTTTCTACTTTCTTCGAGAAATATCCTGTTGCAAAGGAGCAGCTCTTGGCTCACGAGGACAAATCATACTTCCTCAACATCGCGCAACGTTCTGGCCAGAAGCCCGTACCATTCATTCCCATCCTAGATAATACCTTCGAGGTGTGGTTCAAGAAGGTATGATAGTCCACTAGGATTTTGGCGGGGCTGAGCTCACTGTACCTCGTAGGATTCACTTTGGGCTTCGGAGGATATCGAAGCCGTTTTCGACCAGGACCCGCAGCGTGTGGCCATCCTTCAGGGCCCTGTTGCCGTTCGTCATTCGATCAAGAAGGACGAGCCGATCAAGGAGATGCTTGATAATGTCGTCTCTGGCCTGGTTGGAAAGGTACTGGAGCGCTACTATGGTGGCGACGAGAGTAAGATCCCTGTCGTCGACTATCTCGGCATGAAGCCTACCTCCATTTCTCCTCTCTCTGGCGTTGATGTTATCCGGAGTGACGAGGTCAAGCTCGATGTATCAGCTGCCGTACCGCCTACCGAAGATTGGCTGCGATTCCTTGCTGGTCCTGAGCTGAACTGGTGGCACGCACTTGTGATGTCCGAATTCGTTGTGCAGGGTACATCTTACATCGCCAACCCCCTTCGTCGCATCCTCGCTCCCCGCCCTGGCCAGAAGCTCGCAGTGCGTATGCTTGATGGCCAACCTAATCACATCTCCGTTCACGGCGATGTACGCTCGTTTGGCGAGCACCAACCTGACTTCCTTGCTGTCGATATCAAATATGATGCCTCTTCTCGTCTCATCAATCTCACACTCTTCGAAGAGCGACGGGGTAACGCCATCCCATTGCAACTCCAGTTCAAGTACGAGCCGTCGCAGGCCTATGCCCCTATTCACGAGGTTGCGGAGGGTCGTAATAAGCGTATCAAGGAGTTCTACTGGCGGCTATGGTTCGGCGATGACGAGAAGCTTCCGGAACTTGGCGTCCGTGATACGTTCACCGGTCCCGAGGTCACCATATCCGCGAGCGATGTTGAGGCGTTCTGCGCCGTGGTTGGCAACCAGCAGGAGAAATTCAAGACCACCCGCACCGACGAGGTCAAGGCGCCGATGGACTTTGCTATCGTCACCGGCTGGCAAGCAATCATGAAAGCTATCTTCCCTACTACTATCGATGGCGACTTGCTCAAGCTCGTCCACCTATCTAATGGATTCAAAGTTGTTCCTGGGGCCAAGCCTCTGAAGGCTGGCGATGTCTGCCGTGCAGAGGCGAAGGTTACTGCTGTGGTTAACGGCGACTCTGGCAAGACTGTGCGAGTTACCGGTCACGTCCTGTGTGAAGGCAAGCCGGTCATTGAAGTTCAGTCGGCCTTCCTGTACCGCGGAAGGTTCACGGACTATGAGAATACCTTCGAGACCATTGACGAACCCGATTACACTGTCGAGCTTGCTACCGACGCGGATGTTGGCGTTCTCTTATCCAAGGACTGGTTCGAGTGGTCTGACGAAGCTCAGCCACTCGCCGCTGGCACACGCCTCATCTTCCGCTTGCGTTCCGAGGTCACCTACAAGGATAAGGTCAACTACTGCTCTGTCGCCGTCGCCGGTGACGTCTTTGTCCGCGGTCATCTCGGTCGCCTCGTCAAGGTTGCATACGTCGACTTCGAGCGTGATGAGAGCCAGGGAAATCCTGTTGCTGCCTATCTCCAGCGTCATGGTTCTGCCAAGTCGGCTCCTATTCCGCTCGCTTCCGAATACCATCTCACTTCGAGCGCCAACCCTTCACTTTACCATGCACCTGCCACAAATGAACCTTATTCGATGGTTTCTGGGGACTTCAACCCCATCCATACTAACCCTTACTTTTCATCGTTCGCCTCGCTGCCAGGCACGATCACCCATGGCATGTTCTCCAGCGCTGCAACTAGGCGCTATGTCGAGACTGTGGTGGCCATGGGGGTCCCAGATCGCGTGCATAAGTAAGTCACTATTATTCACATGACTAGCCCCGGACTGATCATTTTGCTCGTAGTTACAATGTCAATTTTGTTGGAATGGTCCTCCCTGGCGATGAACTGACCGTCAAGATTAAGCACACCGCCATGCACGATGGCAATTTCGTTGTCGGCGTCACGACGGTTAATCAGCGCGGCGAGAAAGTCATCGAGGGTACCGCGGAGGTCGCACAACCCCCCACTGTCTACGGCTTCACCGGCCAAGGTTCGCAGGAGCAGGGCATGGGCATGGATTTATACAACTCATCCCCCGCCGCTCGCGCCGTCTGGGACTCTGCCGACGCACATCTGATCCCGGCTTACGGCTTCTCCATCGTGGAGATTGTGCGCGAGAATCCAAAGAAAAAGACCATCCACTTCGGTGGTATCAAGGGCCAGGCTATCCGAGAGCGTTACATGGAAATGACTTACGACACAACTGACAAGGATGGCAACATCAAGAGCCTTCCCCTCTTCGCGGATATCAATGTCCGCACTCTCCAGCACACATTCACTCACCCCAAGGGTCTTCTCTTCGCCACTCAATTTGCGCAGATCGCATTAGTTATTATGTCCCGCGCCGCTTTCGAAGATATTCGCTCGAAAGGCTTCGTCCAGCCCTATGCCGCATTCGCTGGTCACTCCCTCGGCGAATTCTCCGCTCTGGCCTCAGTTGCCGACATCTTGCCCAATTCGTCCCTCGTCGATGTCGTGTTCTATCGTGGGTTGACCATGCAGCGCGCCGTCGAGCGCGACGAGCAGAGCCGCTCGAACTATGCTATGTGCGCTATTAACCCCGGTCGGGTCAGCAAGACGTTCGATGACGCGGCCCTCCGTGAGGTCGTTGACACCATCTCTAACGTCAGGGACTGTCTGCTGGAAATTGTCAACTTCAATGTTGAGGTATGCCGAGTATTTTTTTCGTGAGGAACGGCTGCTGATTGAAATATAGGGGCAACAATACGTCTGCGCTGGCGAGCTCGTAGCATTGCAGGCGCTGACCAACGTCCTTAACTATCTCAAGGTGGAAAAAGTTGACATCACCAAGGTATGCGCCGCACCCCTTTTGCCATTCATTCTAATCATAGTCAATCTCTAGTTGACCGAGAAATTCGGTCTCGCAAAGGTTAAAGAGATGCTCAAGGACATCGTGAACAACTGCTACGATCGTGCTCTTGAGAAGCAGAAGGCCGAGGGCTACATCATCCTCGAACGTGGCCTCGCCACTATTCCGCTTGGCGGTATCGATGTCCCCTTCCACTCCCGCTACCTCTGGTCTGGCGTCATGCCTTTCCGTGCCTGTGAGTTCTTGCTTTGCTTTTGCTCCTTGTCTGCGTTAAACACTGCCACAGACCTGTCTAAAAAGATCCCTGCTGACCTTCTGGACCCCTCGCTTCTGGAGGATGTTTATATCCCCAACCTTGTCGCATCGCCCTTCGCTGTCAACAAGGACTATGCTGAGCTAATCTACAACCGCACTTCGTCGCCGCGTCTCTCGAAGGTCCTTCGTAAATGGGACGAAGAGCGCTGGGATGCCCCCGAACAGCGTCAAAAACTCGCCTGGGTCCTCCTAGTCGAGCTACTGTCTTACCAATTCGCCTCTCCTGTGCGCTGGATCGAGACCCAGGACTTGTTCTTCCAACGGTACAAATTCGAACGCTTCATTGAGATCGGCCCATCTCCAACGCTCACTGGTATGGCCTCTCGCACGCTTAAGGCCAAGTACGAGACCAAGGACGATTCCACCAGCCTCATTCGCCGCGTCTTCTGTGCATCCAAGGACCAGAAGGAGATCTATTATCAGTTTGAGGACGAACTCGAAGCCGTGTCCGAGGCAGAGGCACCCGCCGATACCGCAACGTCTGCCCCTGTGGTGGCAGCTCCAGCTGTGGTGGCCGCTCCGGCTCCAGCCGCCGCCGCCGCCGGTCCCGCAGCCAGCATCGAGGACGTTCCGATCCGTGCCGCCGACATACTTGCCTCTATCGTCTCTCAGAAGTTGAAGAAACAGCTCAGTGAAATTCCTATGTCCAAGTCTATTAAGGACCTATCCAACGGCAAGTCGACGCTTCAGAATGAGATTATGGGTGACCTTCAGGGTGAATTCTCGTCTGCACCCGACAAGGGCGAGGAGCTCCCGCTTGAGGAGCTGGGCGCTGCTCTCGCATCCGGTCATTCTGGTAATCTCGGCAAGTACTCTACTGGGCTTGTATCGCGCGCCATCGGCGGCAAGATGCCTGGTGGCTTCAACACATCCAGCGCGAAGGCGCATCTCTCAAAGACATGGGGTCTGGGTCCTCAACGTGCAGACGCTGTACTACTCTTTGCCACAACCATGGAGCCCACCAAACGCCTTGGTTCTGAGGGTGAGGGGAAGGCTTGGCTGGACGCTGCTGCGCAAGTGTACGCCCAGCGGGTGGGTATCACTCTTTCTACCGGTGCTGCCGGCGGCGCTGCCGGAGGAGCGTCTGGTGGCGCTGTTATGAATAGCGAAGAATTCCTCAAGTTCCAGGCCGAGCAACATGAGTTCGCTCATCAGCAGATCAACCTCTATTCCCGCTATCTCAAGCGAGATCCCCGTCTGGGCGAGATCCTATACGACAAAGAGAAAGCAAATACCGCACAGATCCAAGCCCGGCTCGACAGCATTGCGCGCGAACACGGCGACTCATACGTAGATGGCATTCAGCCTGTCTTCGATGCGCTCAAGGCCCGCCACTTCGATTCTTCCTGGAACTGGGTTCGTCAAGACGCGATTCTCATGTTCTACGATATCCTCTTCGGACGCCTTACTAACGTGGACCGCGAAATCACTGCTCGTTGTATCGCTATCATGAATCGCGCCGACCCCGATCTCATCAAGTTCATGGAGTTCATGGTCAACCGCTGTGACCCCTCTAAGGGTGAGACGTACGCAACTGCCAGGAAGCTCGGTCATGAGCTTTTGGAAAACTGCCGTGGCATTGTTGGCCAGCCTCCGCTTTACAAGGACGGTGAGTACTTCATTAGAAACATGCATCTCAAGTTCTCAACCATCTCCTAGTTACTTTCCCAACTGCGCCTCATACCGAGATCACCGAGAAGGGTGAGATCGTGTACTCCGAGGTCAACCGCGAGAACGTTCGCAAGCTCGAGGCGTATGTTGAGGAGATGACGAGCGCTGACCAGATCTCTGGATCGGTTAACATCCAGAAAATTCAGGATGACGTAGTCAAACTTTGGAGCGTCGTCAAGTCACAGCCGGAGATCAGCGAGGAGCAGAAGAATCGTATCAAGGCCCTCTATGATGGTGTGGTTCTCTCGCTGCGCAAAGCTCCTGATAATCGTCCGCGCCCCGGAGTACCGCGAAGCCGTCGCTCTTCGTCTCAATTCTTACGCCCCCAGATTTCGGGCATTGCCTCAGTATCTGCTGACAAGGTCCCGCTTCTCCATCTCAAGCGTCGCGTCGGCACCCAGTGGGAGTACAGCTCTAATCTGACGGGTGTGTACTTCGATGTGCTCCACGAAATTGCTACATCCGGCACGACGTTCAAAGACAAGAACGCGCTCATCACTGGTGTTGGCAAGGGCTCAATCGGTGTGGAGATTCTCAAGGGTCTCCTGTCTGGTGGCGCACATGTCGTTGTCACAACTTCTCGCTACAGTCGCGCTACCGTGGAGTATTATCAGGGCATCTTCCAGCGTTTCGGCAGCCGTGGATCCGCTCTTACTGTCGTTCCATTCAATCAAGGTTCAAAGCAAGATGTGGAGGCGCTTGTTGACTATATCTACACGACTCTGGGCCTTGATCTCGATTATATCATTCCCTTCGCTGCTGTTCCTGAGAACGGCCGCGAGATCGACGGTCTTGACGATAAGTCCGAGCTTGCTCACCGCATCATGTTGGTAAACCTCCTTCGCCTCCTTGGCGCAGTCAAAACAAAGAAGGCCGGTCGCCAGATTATCACTCGCCCTACTCAAGTTGTCCTTCCCTTGTCACCCAATCACGGTCTCTTCGGCAATGACGGCCTCTACTCTGAGTCCAAGATTTCTCTCGAGACACTCTTTAATCGCTGGTCTTCCGAAAGCTGGGGTGAATATCTCTGCCTCGTGGGTGCTGTAATTGGGTAAGTACTATTTAGCAACCAATCACATACGCGATACTGAATCGTCATTTAGCTGGACACGTGGCACCGGTCTCATGGACCAATCCAACATGATCGCACAGGAAGTCGAGACTCATGGCGTACGCACATTCTCCGCCAAGGAGATGGCCTTCAACATCCTCGGGCTTATGCACCCGATTTTGTTCAGCATTACTCAAGTCGAGCCAGTCTGGGGTGACCTGAGTGGTGGTTTCGACCGCATCGCCGATCTCGCTGACATGACGAGCCGAATCCGCATTAGCATGAATAAGAAGGCTGAGCTCCGTCGTGCTATTGCCCGCGATAACGCCGCTGAGTTCAAGGTCATCAATGGGGCCGAAGCCGAACGTGTACTTCAGACGGTCAATATCACACCTCGCGCCAATTTCCGCTTCGAATTCCCTGAGCTCCCGGAGGCACAATCTCTTGAATCCCTTTCTCAGCTACGCGATGTCATCGACCTTGATAAGGTCATTGTTATCTCTGGCTTCGGAGAAGTTGGACCATGGGGATCTTCTCGCACACGGTGGGAGATGGAGGCTAAGGGTCGTCTGACGCTCGAAGGGTGCATCGAAATGGCGTGGATGATGGGTTACATCAAACACTTCGACGGACGTCTCAAGGATGGCAGGCTCCACGTTGGCTGGGTTGACGCCAAAACAGGCGAGCCTGTTGATGACAAGGACGTCCGTGGCCAATACGAGAAGGAGATCATGAACCACGCTGGTGTGCGCTTCTTCGGTAAGCGTCTTTCTGTGTTGGTTCATTTCCTTTGCTGACGACATCACTCAGAACCTGAGCTTTTCCGCGGCTACGACCCCAAGCACAAAGTGTTCAACTCCGAGGTTGAGCTCATTCACGACCTCGAGCCTCTGGAAGTCACAGACACGGACGCCGAGAAATTCAAGAAGGAGCATGGGGACAAGTGCGACATCTGGGCAGGTGAGGGTGGTCAGTGGTTCGTTAAGCTGAAGAAGGGCGCTCGGGTCTTCATCCCAAAAGCCATTTCATACAACCGTCTCGTCGCCGGCCAACTCCCCAATGGGTGGAACGCTACGCGCTACGGCATCCCCGAGGACATCATCGCACGCACCGATCGCGTTTCTCTCTGGTCTCTCGTTGCCACCGCTGAGGCTCTCAACCACGCTGGTATCACGGATCCTTATGAACTATATCAGTACATCCATCCTTCCGAGGTTGGAACCTGTCTCGGCTCTGGTATGGGTGGCATGCACAGTTTGGCCCAGATGTTCAAGGAACGTCGCGACGAGAAGGAAGTCCAGAGTGACATTATGCAAGAGACGTGAGTTCCTTGTTCTCTTTATTGAGCACTATTGACGCCTTATTGTGCAGTTTCATCAACACCACCGCAGGGTGGATCAACTTGCTGTTGATGTCCTCAAGTGGACCTGTCAAGATTCCAGTTGGCGCTTGGTGAGCTGCCAAGTTCTTGCCAATTTACAGACAACCTAACGTCACTCGCTTGCAGCGCTACCGCTCTTCAGTCCATGGAGATCGCCACCGACACCATCCTCTCTGGCAAGGCGAAGGTCATGATCGCTGGAGGCTTCGACGATCTCTGTGAGGAAGGCTCCTATGAGTTCGGTAACATGAAGGCGACAAGCAACTCAGAGACCGAGCTTGCGATGGGCCGTGAGCCTACGGAAATGTCGCGGCCGACCACGACAACTCGTGCTGGGGTGCGTTACCATCATTTGACCAGCCTCCCTGCTGCTAATCCGGTGATCCATAGTTCATGGAGTCTCAAGGTGTTGGTGTACACATTGTTATGTCGGCTAAGACGGCCCTTGAGCTTGGTTGCCCGATTCGCGGCATTCTCGCCTTCACCTCTACGTCTACGTGAGTTCACATTTGCCTTGGCATTCGGTTGTGGAAACTGACCACTTCTTAGTGATAAAGCCGGTCGCTCGATTCCTGCCCCTGGTCGCGGTGCACTCGGCGTTGCTCGTGAAGTCCAATCCAAGCACCCATCCCCGATCCTTGACATCGGCTACCGGGCCCGCCAGATCTCCTTCCGCCGCAGGCAGATCGGGGACTGGCTTGCCTTCGAGCAGGAGCAACTCAAGGAAGAGGTTGAGGTCCGCAAGAGCAAGGGAGAAGCCATTAACCCCGACTTTTTCGCCAGCCGTGTCGCTGACCTTGAGGCTGAGGCTTATCGTCAGGAGAAGGATGTGCTCGCCACCTACGGTATGCTCATGCAGAGCTCAGAAGGTGCTGACCCTCGTATCGCTCCCCTCCGCCGGGCCCTCGCTGTTTGGGGTCTCACCGCCGACAGCATTGGTGTTCTTTCCATTCATGGTACTAGCACTCAGGCCAATGAGAAGAACGAGACCTATATGTGGAACACAATCCTCAAGACACTCGATCGTACTGCTGGCAATGCCGTACCCATCATGGCACAGAAGAGTCTGGTCGGCCACTCGAAGGGTGGCGCTGCATCCTGGCAGATGGCGGGTCTCCTTCAGTCAATCGCGAGTGGTGTAGTTCCTGGCAATCGGAATGCCGACAACGTCGATGCTCTCTTCCAACAGCACTCTCTGCTGATGTTCCCCTCGAAGACCATCCAGACTGACGGCATAACCGCCGGTGTCATGGTAGGTGTGCCTCTATGCCAAATCCGATTTTAGGGCTAACAGTCCTTCAGTCTTCGTTCGGTTTCGGTCAAGTCGGTGGAACTGCTCTCGTTGTCCACCCGCGATACGTACTCGCCGCAGCACCTCCGTCTCTGTACCAGTCATATAGGATCCGACACAAGGAGCGCCACCTTAAGTCATACAAAGCTATGTCAGAGATGATGACGACCAATGCGCTGGTGAAGATCAAGGAGGCTCCTCCATACTCCATTGAGCTCGAGACCCCTGTCTTACTCAACTCGCTGGCGCGCGCCTCGCCGGACAAGAAGACCGGCAGCTACACGTTCAAGGGGAATCAGCCGACTGAGATGAAGCCGAATCTCGCCAATGTTGAGGCGATAGAGGAGACGCTCAAGCTCTCTGGATCTACTGCTGGGGTTGGTGTTGACCAAGGTGTGTTCGCTAGGCTGTTCTTCGTGCTCGCGGGCTGACAGTCCGCATAGAATTGATCTCTTCTGTGCCATCCGAGAACCCGACGTTCGTTTCACGTAACTTTACGGATGCCGAAATTGCATACTGTCGTGCTCAGCCATCCTTCCAAGCGTCATTCGCTGCTCGCTGGGTGGCCAAGGAGGCCGTGTTCAAGTCGCTTGGCGTCTCCTCCAAAGGTGCGGGCGCGGCGATGAAAGAGATTGAGATTCTTCCCAATGAGGCCGGGGCCCCTGAGGTCACACTCCATGGAGACGCTAAGGCTGCAGCCGCAGCGAAGGGCATTTGTAAGATTCACTTGTCGTTGAGCCATTCTGATGTAAGTTTCTCCTTGCTCGTCTGAACGACCCGTGCTGAATGAACAATCCGCAGACTGTTGCCGTTGCTTTTGCTCAAGCTTCCACTGCATGAAGGACTCGTTTCGATTCACATTATATCACACGTATACGCATATCCATCTTATCGCATTCCGTCTCTCTGTACGCATTATTGTGCAATAGAATTTTCATTCTCGATCACTGGATTTACAATAAGGTTGGGCACGGTTCAAGGGGGATCTAGGTACAAATTTTGTTCTTCGATGTACTTCGCGATGTAACTGGGAACCATGCGGCACCAAGAATCGTCTCTGGCACGCACTTTTGCGCGGACTTCACTGGAACTGAATGTCTGCAACTCATCGTCTATATCCGCGATAGATATGCGGTCAGCCCGAACCCACTCTCGCGCAGCCTCAAGGATCGTGGTCTCTCTGCGGGGGCCCGCAAGCTCCATCGCACGTCGAGCGCAGATGACCCGAGCATCGCTGCCATCAGGAGCGAAGAATTGTCGCAATGCAGCATCCATGACCTCGGGCGAGCCGTCGCCATAGTAGCGAGGTGCGAGAAAGCGCTCGAGCGTGTCGATGCCCTGTATGAAGGCAAGCTGAGCTCCTGCGGGGAGTGCGGTGCGCAGCCGTTCTGCTTTATGAATGAACGCCGGCGCATCGACTAACACCACGGCAGCATTGACATCGCACGCTAGGCGCACCATCATCTCGACACGCTGTGATGGCGAGGCATCACCAGGGCGGGGGGTTTTGTCGGCGTTGCGCACGCTCAAGAGGAGCAGGCGTGCTTCTGTCGGAGAAGCGGCTGCGGGAAGTAAGGAGAGCGCCCGGTGGGCGAGGGTCGGTGGGTTGAAGGATGAGTCGAGAACGGCGACTCGGAATGCGGAGACGCCTGTCGCGACGGGTGAGCCTGTGAGAGCGCGAGGACCAGGTCGCGGGTATGGCCAGCCTGGATAAGGCTTGTGGATAAACTCGACCTTTGTGGCTCCTCGTTGTAGTCTGGTGATCGCTGCGCTAACGAGGTCTGTCGTCATGCCGTGGCGAGCCTGTTTCGGGGCGGCCCAAGGGTTGTTTGAGTCAGGCTACTCAAAAAAGGTAATTGAACGTGAACGTGACTCGCTGCACTTTGTTCTTTGACCTTGACCACCACGTATCGCTGTTCGTTATGGAAAAGGATGCAGACGGGTTTTACACCGCGCCAGTAGGAGGTGCGTGTATCGACGGTGTTGCGGGTTACGTCGTCCGATCCAAGATTAACTGCAGCTGCATCCAATTCGGAGACCACCAAACCAAATGATGCTGCAGCAGGTATGTCACATGCAACTACTATTATGGAACGCGGTGAACACGAACACCCAAAGCAACCCCACCTTCCAATGAGGCAACAGACCTGATCAAATCTACTTTTGACGTCCATGTGGGTGCCGCAGACTCGGCGCATGGCGCTAGGCCCATAAATCGCCTTCCAGGTCACATTAGCACAGCAACAAGAGGACAAGAGCTCGCCGTTGTATAGCGTTAAGTCGTTTGAGGAGCTCGGGCTGTATGCTGTCCCCGTCCCTGTATACCGCAGCAGGTTTACTGTTCGCCGTCAGACATGCGGATCTTCTCAAAGGCATCTATGATATGGGCTTTACCAAGCCTTCTAAAATCCAAGAGAGCGCGCTTCCACTTCTTCTCGGAGATCCGTGAGTGGGCTATATGGCATTACTAGTGTGGGTCTCACCCGACCACAGTCCACAAAACATGATCGGCCAATCGCAGTCGGGGACGGGCAAAACAGCCGCCTTTGTCTTAACAATGCTCTCGCGGGTCGATTTCGCCAAGAACAAGCCGCAAGCTCTATGCCTTGCCCCTTCACGCGAACTCGCACGCCAGATTATGTCTGTTATCGCTGCTATGGGCAAGTTCACATCGGTTCAGACGGAGTACGCGATCAAGGATCACTTACCTAGAAGCGTGACCAACGTCACTGCACATGTCGTTGTTGGCACGCCCGGCACAATGACGGACCTCATACGTCGGCGTGTCATTGATGTGTCGGACGTGAAAGTATTCGTACTCGATGAGGCGGATAACATGTTGGACAAAGATGGACTGGGAGACCAGACATTACGGGTTAAAAAGTGCGTACGAAGGCACTTCTGTATTATTATATTCTGATCGTTTCACAGTATGCTCCCGCGGAGCGGACAGACACAGATCATTCTCTTCTCTGCCACCTTCCCCGACCACGTCCGCACCTTCGCCTCCAAGTTTGCGCCTAGCGCGAACAAGATTGAGCTAAAGCGAAACGAACTGTCGGTTGACTCGATCAGGCAGTTCTACATGGATTGCAAGAGCGAGGAGCACAAATACGACGTCCTGGTCTCCCTCTATCACCTGCTCACTATCGGGCAGAGCATCATCTTCTGTCAGCAAAGACGTACGGCAGATCGCATCGCACAACGTATGACTGCTGAGGGCCACAAGGTCGCCTCGCTGCACGGCGCGAAGGAGGGCAGCGAGCGCGATTCTATCATCGATGGGTTCAGGGAGGGCCGAGAGAAGGTCTTGATCACAACAAACGTGATATCCCGAGGGATCGACGTGCTCCAGGTCAACATGGTGGTAAACTATGATCTGCCACTCATGAATGATCGCGAGGGAGCGGGTGGGGGCGTAGACCTGCAGCCAGACATTGAGACCTACATTCATCGTATTGGTATGTGCCCATACTCAATGGCGCACAACGTCTATTGATCGGCGCCGCGCCTCGTCCAGGACGAACGGGACGTTTCGGTCGCAAGGGTATATCGATCAACTTTGTACATGACAAAAATACGTGGAATCAAATGGAGACGATCGAAAAGGCGACGGGCAAATCTATCTCACGCATTGAGACTACGGACCTTGATGTCATGGAAGAGGTACGCACACATCACCGACTTCATGCTTTTACTGCGCCTCATGCGAATGTGTGCAGCAAATGAAGAAGGCCATGAAGTAGCTTTTTTATTCGAGAGGGCCTCAAGTCGGGTTCATGGAACTAATTCTATATTCAATGTAGTGGCAGATGTTATGTAGCACTGGCGAATTTGCACCATATCGGCATACTAGTTGTATCTCAAGCTCTTGCGCGTATCCCTGCCATCTGAGAGGCGTTCAATTGTGCGTGACCCGAGGCGCACTTCGCGAGATTGGCACACGCAAACGTGCACCCGGCCCAGTCTGCAGCCAACTTTGTGAGGCTACTGGCACTTCCTCGCTAGATCCGGGCTGTGTTGGATTAGCACGTCTGCTACGACTTGCCAGGTTAGGGATGACATGTAGTTCCCTACCCCGGGCCACTCGCTATCATATGGAGTACACGACATCACCACAGGTCTGCTCAAGTGCGAGCCACTGCTGCAGGCATTTAATTTTGAGCTCGTTGTCAACTCTAAACCGAGATAATGTCACCGTAACGACGCTTCTTGCGCTATCATGATGCAGTCCCGGCCGTTGGTACAGTAAACACCTTGGTACGCACACACGCTAAGATGGGCTACGTTCTTCGTGTTGCTCGCTAAGGAAGCCCGGATTGTTTAATTATTTCTCCTCGGTTTGGGTACTTTACTAGGGGCACCGTATGTATGCCCACTCAACTGTAGTTCACTACGACCGGTCTTAGTCTCTGGCTTGTATCCGGAAAACGGATTTAAAAAAAAAAAACAAGGTCAGACGTGCGCGTTAATGTTAATCTTGAATTGAGGTACGGCGTAATGAAGTTAATGAAGCTGCGACTGCGCCTTTCGAAAAGGACCGAGGGCAAACAACAAGACCGATTTAGCCCGAGATTGACAACCGCAATCAAGCCCGCAACTCAGAGAGCGAGCGCCGACGGAGCCTTGGAGCGAGAGCGGATCCGTTGCGGTTATAATTATTGATACCGATTAATCATATTCCACGCGTTCATCATTTCCGTCCGTCGATCCCGACCTGAGGTTACCTTTGCCTTGCAGGAACCACGATGATGGCGTCATTGTTGATGCCGATGTGACGATCTCACTTTTTTTGGTTGTGTCACCTTGATGGTCGAGTGAACGAACTCTACCTCAAAATCTCTAACCTTAGCCGGGGGATCGTCACTCCCCTTTTTCGGTTCAAGGACGTCATCTCATCAATTTCCCTGAACCCGTATAATTCAAATTCAAAAACCCTGTTCTCAACACTCGAGTATCAATGCGATCGTCGCGTGTTCTTGGCAACCCCCTGCTTGGTTGAGAACCCTGTGAGGAAGTCATTGGGCTAGATCTCGGTAGTCCTTGCTATCTGCGGTTATTTCTTGTCTTGTTCGTAACAAACAATGATGATATCTATTCGCCGTTCATTTCGATTTTATCATCCGACCGGAGGATATTGAAGAACAGGTCAGACAAGTGTCAGACAACGATGTCGCGTGCCCCCCCCGGAGCTATACGGCATTTGCGTCCGACCATTTTACGCCTTATCTCTGTGTCACCGCAACCCCAGTTCTGCCACGTCTTCGTTTTGAATAAAATTCTAGACCTGCCTTGTGCGCCGTCCATGTCCATGGGGAGTCCGATTGGCTGTCTCCATAATCTACGGCGCATGTACCTCCGCTCTTCCAAGCGGTTCGTCGTCGGTCCATCTTGCACACGCTCTGACGTCATGCTTCTCGGCACCATCGCACGTCAATGTCACAATTGAGTTTGTGATATTGGGATATAAGTGAAAATAGTATGTGTCTATAATCCTAACTGTCTATAATGTGAATGCGAGTACGATACATAGTGGTAGTCCAAATAGTAGATACATCAGTCCAGGAGACACTGCGCTGCACTCAGAAACGATAAATTAGTGTGGGCTTCATTGGCGCTATTCCGCCACTCAGGCTTGGACCACATGGTCTATTCTGGGATTGTCGACTCGAAGATTAATCTAAGCCCAGTGATGTGAGAACGGGCTACGTACGGGAGCGTTACTGTCGAAGGTTGTCCGTCCTCAGTCTGAATCACAACGACGTGGGAGTTCTAATCACGAAGCATTTTAGCGTCAGCCGAGAGTGAATCTGTCAAGAACGTACGTCACTCAAGACGTTGATGGCTTTTACGGTCCCGTACTTGTTTTGGCCCCGGGCATCCCACCACCTGACACGGCTATCAATCTGCGTCGACTCGTCTGAATACCGAAACGCGGGATGAAAACAGAAGATTCCAGCTCACCTGTGGTGGGGGGTTCATAGTCGAAACAAAAGGTTTTTCTGAGACCTGACCAGACCAGCTCTGAACCTCCTTTATACGAAGAGTGGGGGACGAGCGATCGCATATGTCACTCCCACAAACCCAGGCCGTCTGCACTCGAGGGAGGTGAGCCAGAGCCAGACGGTGGATCGTATGAATGGATCCTGGGTCTCTGATCAGTAGAGAAGGGTTGAGATAGCTTCATCGTCACATTCGGGTGAGGGTTGCGTCAGGAGAACTGACAAACAACTGTCTATTTGCTAAACCGTGGCGATCAACTCGAACTTGCCACGATTTCCATTTTGCGGCGGGAGGGCGGATCAGGGTCTCCCAAACCAAAGCCGAGGCCATCGAAGCGTGAATGGAGAACTAGGGCCAATACAAAGCAGCGTGATGGCGTGGCGAGAATTAAATCTCTGCCGAAAGCGAAAGGGGGTGCCCGACGGGTGGAGCGAGGAATGCCCGAGAAAGCACAGAGCAAGCACGGCTGCCAGATGCCCAGATACACGTAATTTTAGCGCGAGGCCTGCAGACGACGACCGTCGAGGCTTCGGCGGATCGAGGCCGGCAGGAGTTGGAACACAGCATGCTTTCACGAAAGACGAAGGGGTTGCTGAGAATCAATTCTGGCACGTGCATAGTTGGAACGTGAGTGGAATTCCCACCGGTGGCTTCGGGCCGACCGATTTTGTACTTAGTTTACTGCTCCGGTAGTTATATAAATATAACCCAAAATAAAGTTTCCAACTGGCACAGTAGCACATGAAGTTCGCATGAAAAGAAGCACCCTAAATGGTGAAAGAGCACCACATCCTGGGGTAAATAAAGTGTACGGGTGTACATGCGGATGTAGTTTTCGCATCCGCATGTACTCCCGTGCACTTTATTTATTTCCCAAACTAATTTAGTAAGCCGAGTAACTCTTAGATCAGTCTCGGGATCAATACCGGCAATAGCCGACGAACAATCTTTTCCTCTCCCACCATCTCCTTCGATCAACACCTTGATCTGAGGCAACAGCTCACCTCACAATAAGGGGCTTATCTGCAACACAGAAATGCTCTCAACAGCGTGGCAACAGAGCGACGCACAGCAATGAAAGGCGTCCTGCTACCCTTTACCTGCCATGGGTTCATCAGTGCATGAGCCAGTCTCACCTGTCAGTCGGCGCTGAATGCACAGTCCCATATCCAGTGTCGGCGCCGATGCCTTGTAAAAACATCTCGAATTTAAACTCGTAACTGGGAGAGATCAACCAGATCTTCACGTTGGTGTTCGCCTAGCAGGTGGTAAGATAACTGCCTGGCTTAAGATGAAAAGTAGCGAAGACGCAATGAAGACTACGAACTTCACGTAAGGGCTGAGATGACTATGCGTCAAATACACATTGGGCCCGAAATTTTGTGACAGCTTACGGGGCAACCCTATACCCTCTAAGTCGATCTTTCACGCATAATACTTGTCTGGAAAAATGATTATTTCTTAAGAGTTCGTGGCATGAAGGTCCTTGTTGCAGTACCAGCAATTATCCATCTGGCGCTTACGTCTTAGACCATATCGCTGGGGTGCCCCCAGCCGGCGTCTTGGGTCTTTTTGAATTAAACAGTGAGACCGGCACTAGTTCGTGCGTGCAGATGTTTTCGGACAGATCTCATTGCTTGGTCGCAGGAAATGAGCTTCCCTTGGTTCGGATGAACACAAACATCGTTGACTGAGTGTGCAGCAAGTTTCAGTCACTGGCACCACGATCGCGACAATTAGCAAAGGACGTAAAAGCGACCCGGTGCCTCGTGTTATAATTGAATTGCAGTGTAGAGCGCGTCTTCCAAGTGATTCACGAATCACGCAATCGAACAACTGCGCATATATCTGTTGGGCTCACCGGAGATCCATATCTTTATGGTACTATCTTCACTTCCCGTCACTAACCACCTCCCCTGGCTATGAAACGAGACCGAGGTGACGTTGGGGGTGTGGTCCTCCAATGTGATGACTTGTTTTCCTTGCTGGAGAAGAGGGCGAGGGTAAACAATCAAAGATCCGATTACTGGGAGCTCGCAATAACAAATACATTACCTTTCCGGTGAATGGTGGGGTGGCATCGGACGAACGCTTGCTGCAGGGGATCAGATCACACGACGAGATAAGGCCGGGGATAGGCGGACGTATTCCGGAGAGGTTGCTGGTCGATTTACATTGCTGTGTATACGTCGTAGGCGTTTCTAAACCCCTTCGAGATCCGTTAACACGTCAATAATACCATAGGGGACGGGATAGAGGGTTGCACCAAACCCCTGGTATTTTCGCGAGTAGAATCGTTAGATTAGATTAAGCTACTTGTCGACTTCCCCAGCTGCCAGTAGCTTGGTGTGGCATATGGTTATCCTCAGGATGAGCTGAGAAATCCGAGGATATGTATGTCAATGCGGGCTGGTTTTTGTGGGCACACATGTGTCGAAGGCGTGAGATAAGGCTAGGGTCCAGGGCTTATTTGCGCCGCTGGAAGGACAACTTGATGGATTTCCATGCATGGCCAGTCCATTGCGGTATTTCCTTTTATTTCAAGCGTGTGAGTTGCCAATCTACAGCAGTTTCTATTGGCCCCCGTGTTACACGACGTATTTAGAATCAAGAGCGGGGTTCATAGTTAAGTCCTCAGGATATTAGTTATCTTGCAAATTCTGGGGTTATCAAATAGTTATCCCCCTTTGCTGCGGGGCATCCCACTTGCAAAGTTTGGGTTATCTCATAGTTATTCAAGCTGCGGAGTGTCATCGTTGGCCATCAATATGTCAGATGTTTTGCACACAGAATGAGGTGGTCAAGGCGTGCCCCTCTGCACTGCAAGCACGACTTGGTGTTGAAAATCATAAGTAGATTATACGGATTAATAATTTTTAATTACTACAATTAATTTCAGTGGGAAAAAATCTCGGCATGCGTGGCCCAAAAAGTGGTCAAAAGGGGCCGAACCCACACTCAAATCGTAACTTGACCACTCCCGACATCGCTTTTAAAATTTGTCTCGTCATCGTCTCGATCTCATCCCCTACTCCCTTCTTGTCTTCACTTCACACTTTGGCCATGGCTCGATTCACTACGAAGCAGACCTCGACCTCGACCTCGATCAATCGACCCTTCATTTCACAGGAGCGATAATCCTTCCACCGGACCCAGTTCAAGCGTCGTTGAAATTTCCTTTACCTGCCCTTATTTATTGCTCCTAGACGTTCACTGACAAGCGGTCTGAAAATATCAAAGTACGCGATCAATCCCTCAGCTATCTCGAGACCGGCCCCTTGAAGCGTTTGACGTTCCACGCAGTCAAATTACATCTTCTCTTGTGAGCGCACCTGGAGCCCTGATTGTGGTGGAATCTGGTGATGGGGTGAGGAATATCGAGGAGATGGCGGTTCTCTGCAGGCTACACCCTGAGCGCCATCACAGCCTTGGCTAGAGTTGTTGTCACCAGAATTCTTATTAGGAGAGGAGAGCACCCTTCAGAGAAAGTCATCGGGTTCCTACGGGAGGCGAAGGTACGCCTACCCGGTTTTCCACCGAGGTTTCTTGTGTTCTCACCCACTCTTTTATTGTTTGTCTTGTAATCATCCAAACAGTGACTGCGAGGAAGCGACGGCTATCCTGAATGAAGTTTTCCATCCCGATACCCTGGGTAGACGCGAAGACTATTGTTACAGTGACAGTGGCAACCTGTGCACGTGCTCGATTGTTCCTGTCAAAGAGCCGAGTACGTAGAGGAGGCAATCTACCGCTGTCGTACCCTGCTCGGCATTCCTCCGAGATCGGCGCCATCCTGCTTTCATTCCGAGTCGGACACTGGCACGCTGCGCGCTGCGGCGGTTCGATTATTTTGGTTTCACAGAGGGTGTCCAAAAACCACGTTCCTTTGGCACAGAAATTGTTGACTCATCGTCTTCCCCACTCATCGGCCCCATCCAAAGAAGTATCACTTCTGTTCAAACTCCTTATTTGATGAAGACTGTCGAGAAGATTCGGCAACTTCAAGGTCTTTTTTCGGCGACACCCCCTGTTGTCTCCTTATTATACAATGAACATCTAGCGCTCCAAGGTTTCTCATACTAACGATACAACGGTTGTCGAGGAGGTTGTCAAATGTTAACTGCTTCACCTTACTCAGCTGATCCATATACCAGGAATAGGTGGTGATGGAGCCGAGGGTCATTGTTACGGATTGAACCAAGACTCTTACTCACCAGTTGTGGCTATGGCGTAAGAGGTACTTAGTCACGGACACTTACATCAGTCAGCAGTGGAAGGTCGTCGAAGGTCGTGGAATGCGAGCAACCCATGTGATATCTGTACGATAACCGATCTAGGAGGCGCTTTAAAGCCCTCTTCATTTGTATATAAACTACTCGTAGTAGACCAAGCTGTTGGATAAGACGTACCTCAAAGGAGAAGACTCTATAACGAGTATCCCGCGTTCCTGGTTTGCTAAACCCGCGGGAAGATAGGAAGGGGATCTGTCGCGCGCATATCGAGGCGCTGCTGAAGCATCCGCATACCACACACGACGTGGTTGCCATATCGCTAAGTATCCCCTGAGTGAGATTGCCGAGTCATACGCCTAAGTCAGGCGCACGTACAGTGACTACGTAACAGTCATGAGGACATGGATCTATTCGGTCGTATCGTATGGAAACAGCGGAAAATTATTGAGGAGCGTGACACTCTCATTTCGCGGATACAAGGATTACCCGGTTTTCAAAGGGCACTATCATTTATACTCTCCGTGCTGCAGCTTGTGTGGACCAGTCAATTTCCCCAATGGTGCTCCGACATTCTTGTTCTCCTTCGTGAATCCCCTCCTTACACTCACTTTGGACAACTTCTATGGCTATGCGAGCAGATGAAAGGATCAACGTACGGAAAAAGTGCAGTCTTGATCTAGTGCAATATCATCTCACTCTAGCTTTTGTTCTCGTAGGAACGCCAGCCATCGATAGATTTTGTGAGTTGAGGATATCGGATCAGTCACCAGTTTGGTGGTGCCCAACATCTGTGTTATGTTCTGTTCCTCTCCGCACCATAGGGCCCGGCCCAATTCTATCTGCCGAGGCGACAAGCTGTACTTCTCAGATATCTACGTTTCCTCACACGCCGGCGCTCTCCGCACTCATTCAATCTTGCGAGTGCGGTCCAGATTCACAGACGCCGGACCGACCTTCTTTACTTCTTGTTGCGCACCACGGCCCATCTCCTGTCTTGCTTTACTGCTACAGAATTTGCATTCCTCTCGGCTTGTCACGCGACCGAGGTGATTGGTGGACGCATTGCCGACGAGGTACTGCGCATTGTCGCGTTGCTGCAATACTGCATGTTCCAGGCGTGGTCGGGACGATGTGGATGATGTCTGATGAAGATCGACGGGATCTGGCTTAGTTTTTTACAGGTCAGTGTTCTCAGGCAGAGCGCAGGGGGTACCCTGCTATGAGAGATCCACGAAGGCATTTCGTGATCCTGTGAGAAAGCAACAAAGGAAGAGATGAGCCTTCACAGATCTCTTGTGATAGGGTACCCCTTGCTTTTTTTGAGAACATTGACTTGTAGAAATGGCGAGGTCTCATCCATCTCCATCTGCCATTGCCCACATTGTTCCAACCACACTCCGGAATCCACAGTATTGCACCACAGCTGCAAGGTGCAGTCCCTCATCTGCCATGCCTTCGTTGGTCAGTCCCGCAGTGAATTCCGCAGACGGAAGTCAAGACTACGCCATATTGAAGAGGACGAAGCAATCGTCCCTATAAAGTCAGGACATAGCCTAGTAGCAGCAGAATGTTTCACTACCTCGAGCATACCATGGTATGCAAAATGAACAGATCGGTGATCCCTGAGTCCATTAGTCACCTCATCTTCTGGGATAGGGCTTCTCACTTGCACCTCTGAGGCGTGTATAACTTCGACCCCTCCTATCGCTCTGGAAAAGATGCGTCTGGCTGTGCGTCGAGAAGAGGTGAGGATCAATCTAATGTATGTGGACTACGACTGCGCGTCGATGAGTGCGGGGAGGGTCGGAGTCTATAAAAAGAGATGTAAAGGTAGCGGGTATTCACAATCACATCCTCTTTCACGACGGATGTCCACCTCCCACAGCAGCAAGCACCCTAAGCACCCCTGCCCTTCGTTCCCGAAACTCTGGCAGCCGGGCCATGCCCAACGTGAGCCTATTCACCCGCTTCGCACCTGCGACCGCGCGGCCCCCTCCGAGTTCCGTTTTCCGCTGACGTCGTACCCCGCCCCGCGCTCCAACAACCGCCGCGGGCACAGGCGTGGGGTGGCACGGCGCGGCGCTCCTAAATGTGCGCGATGGTGACGGCCACCGTATCCTCCTCGATGCGTGCCGCCTCCACGCTGATCACGACGGCGCCAGACGCACACGGGCGCTAGGTCGCGTGCGCAGGTGCGATGTGCTCACGAGCACGTCGGCCAACGCTGCGTAGAGCGTCTTGCGGATCGGCTTGATGGCGAGGCTCGTCCGGCTCGCGAGCGTCGGGCTCCTCCTCGCTCGCTCAAACGATGCAGACGCGGACGACATCAACGAGGACGAATATAGCAGTAGTCGCAGTGATGGTACCCTGCTTTACCTGTGCACACGGACAGCGCATTAGCAGGTGGAGGGGGAGGCACGAAGTGGTATATCCTTTGACAGAGTTAGAATCTTGGATGAGAAGACCCTCAGGCTGTACGTGAACCAGAAGATACGACATAGGATACATAGTGCCTGCTTTCGAGTCCGGACTGAGACACCGCTGCGCATAACAAAGACTTTGGATCCAATTCGTGAGCAACCTCTACAGTCTGGCCACAAGATCAATCAAATATGGCGTTCAAAATCCTGAGCACGCTCTCCTTCACCATGCAGGCGCCGATCCAGTACACATTTGATTGTTGTTTCGACCAACGCCGCCAAGCCCACCTCGAGCATAGCATTCCGCGGCCCATACCAAGCGTCGACTCGGGGAAGGGGAGTTATTGGTATGACTATTCCAGCAAGGCACGTATAGTAACTATCATAAGGCATGACGGCACTTTTCGTAGCACGACTAGACAAATACACAGCTATCACAAACATCACTCATGGTGTTCTTAGTGAGGTGGTAACTAGAAAGCATTCGTGAAGCGGAACTCCGTCGCATGAGGTGAGCATGGGACACTGGAACTAGAAATCGGTCTTCTAACAGCAAACAACTGAGGAGAGACTCTTCTCACGCCTCACGTGTATCCCAACTTCGCGTCTCGTTTAGAGTCCACACCGATTCTGAGAACTACACCTTTGTTTACACAAAATAGCGCGGTACCTCTTGCCGACGGCTGTGCTAGAACACAGTATCCGTTGAATCGATTACTGTATTACATCATAGCATTGCACATAGTCTAACGATAAGGGTTATTAGGGAGTAGTATGTGTGGCTGGTCAGATAGCACGTGTCTACGAAGTAAAGTTACCGTATTCCCACTGGAAGCAGTCCTGCAAGGGGGTCGGAGATCAATACACAGAACGAGCAAGTGGGTGGTACCGGCGTACCACGCAATCGTCCTGCCTCGTGATCGGAGGCACTTCGAGGCTTTGCTCCTCCGCCGCGGCCCACGGCTTCGAAAGGATACTTTCGATGACCGTTGCGATCGGGTGTGTGGTCAAGCGCACAGACCAAGAGAGGTTCGTGACGGTGTCGTACTCGATGACATTGCCGAGGTGACACCGGCTCTCCATCGCGTACCCGGCAACGCCGCACGTCGAGAGTTTGCCCGTGCAGGTGCCCATGGCAATGGGGTCCGCAGTGTGCCATACGTTCGTGATGTGGTGTGTCGACGGCTATACGATGACGAATCGGAAGTGAGCGCGGATTATACTCGGAAGACTCGGACCGGAACGGAGAGCGTACGGGAGATGGCAGGTGCAAGCGTTGCGCGGCCATGCGATCGCCTGGCGGCTCGAACGCCACGACGGGCGCGCCGAACGTGACTCCTAAGAGCGAAGCAAGCGCACCGCCGAGCGAGTGGCCAATAATCCATATATTCGCGTTGGGATACATCGCGGTGATGTTGTTGTACAAGTTCTGTTTTCCCAATAGTTAGTGGTGACGATCCACGCGGGGAGAATGGGGTGCGCACAACGCCAGTGGGGTAGAAGAGGCTATCGTCGATCAGAGCCGACTCGACGCATTCCTGGTTGCACTTCCAGTCTCCGCGGAAGCAGTCGCACACGGGCGACCACCCGCTGCTGACGCGCGCGCAGCAGCAGCTGAAGAGCAGGTTGTCGTTCAGCTTGTCCTTCTCTATCGTCGGCCCCCCGCCGATGAGCGGGATGGACGTGCCCTTGATCGTGAGCACGACGGTGCTGTTGTCCTCCGTCGCAAAGACGTACCCCCGGAAGCCATCGTCGTCTGGCTCCCACCCGACCGGCATACCCTGCGCTCAGCAGCACAAAACGTCAGCTCCTCTTTCACACGCAAGACAAAAACGGCGGCCCACGCACAACGTTCCACTCGTCCGTCAAGTTGTACCACCCGCTGGCGCCGGGCACGAAATACGCGTCGCTTGTCATCTTCGCTAGCAGCAGGAGCGTCTCGCGGCGCGTCACGTCTGGTCCAGGCACGTCCTCCTCTTCCCAGTCCAGCGCGGCGCTCTGCCCGCGCATGGAAATTTGCCGCGCACGTGCGATCTCCGCGAACGACGGCGGGCGCGCCGTGCGCACGCGAGAAGAGCGGATAGATACAGGTGGTGATGCAAGGTCGCTGACGGAGGAAGCAGCCCCGGGCCCGCCGGGTGGCAGGTCAGCAAAATAGACTCGCGCAGATGACGTCGCGGCGTGCATGTGCCGTAGACGGAAGTCCAGCGCGTTGTTGAATGGTGGTGGTCTTGCATGAGGATGATGTTCGGCAACTTCAGAAGGGAAGAATTTGCTGAGTATGGAGAGGGCGATGTTCGCCAATGATATCGGAAGCAGCATACCTGGTGGCCTGGGAGAGAGTATCGAGTCAACGGCCTTTTGGGGATCCTCGTGCAACCTGGCCACCCGGGCCGGTCCTTGCCGCCAGATCAGGATGTCAGTTGTTTAGACCTCCTTCACGGACACTTACGCCGCGCGACACACGCACCAGCTCTGGAAATGGTTGGCATGCGTCGCAAAGCTAACTACTACTGTATCTGTTGTTCCTAGCCTGGACAACACCACTACAGCACCCTTTACAGTCGTGGGATCATTCGGAACGCCACACCGTGGGCTGGGTGGTGTCATGCGGACAGCGCGTGATTACCTAAACGCAACGCTCACTCTCACCAACATTCTTCTATCCATTATGGCCCCCGCACAAGATGTGGATTCGGAGCACCAGCAAACGATCTTGAATTCGTGCGTGATGGCCATTTACTCTTGACTTTCTTTGATTGTGACCCACTACCCCAGCCCGGATCCTTCAGCATCGCAAAACTCAGGAAGAGGGTACGTCAATCCCTTCCTTCGTGTAGCGATACTCACTCAAGAACCGTTCTTGGACAGCACTCAAATCATTGAATCGCAGGGAAGCCCATCTCAGTTACGTGCTGAGGTGGCTGGTATGTATTAATTCCTGACTCGTTGATGCCCCGATAACTGTTTATTATCTTTGTTAGTCGTCCGAGCGCACAACATTCCCCATATCAAGAGACAATTTGGCTGGAAGAGGCGGTTCTTTGTCACTGTAGCCAATCTTGCGATAGTGAAGAAGACGGAAATCGTTCGGGTTGATGGACAGACGGTGCAATGGAACCAGAGGCTTGGTGCCTTGTAGGACTTTCCTTTTCCAATCTTATTTTTCGGCTAAAAGTTCAGTTCAGTTCTACACAACGATCTTCGCATCTTACACTATGTCTTTATGAGAAGCGGTTCGCACACCGTGATGTCCTTATCGGAACACATGAGATTCCGATACCTGTCGCGTCCCAGAGTAGTCCGTCTTTGTTTAGATTTCCTGTTCGTTCAACTGACTGGACACCTTGCGCGTAGATTTCCCTTTTGTTCTCAGTAGTGGCGATAGGGATGCTGGACAGTCGACGCACCCAGTCACGCTCTACTTGACGATCACCGTGTCAGCGAACATGCCCCCTCCGATCATTTCCAACAACCCCCCAGAAATACCGACCAAAGGAGATGACACTCTTGCAGAAGAAGCTACTAAGCCTTCTATCGACCCGGGCTCCCGGGGACCCATCCAATCCACCGCCCCCGAACGTCTTTTACCCTCGTCAGATCCCCTTCCCGTCGAGACTGCCACTCCTATGCCAGATGGCCAGGCAGAGATGTCGCCTACCGAAAAGGCTCTGATTGCTCTCCGTCGCGCCGATGAAGCTAAGAAGCCAATCAACCGAAAGAATACATGGAAAGGGGCTGTTGGGAGAATCAAGCGGGTGATGGACACTGTAAGCCCGATTGCGGAAGTGCGTGCAATATCCATTTTGCCTCTCCTCGACTGAGCCGACTTTCGCACTCAGCTCCACCCGTTTGCAAAGATGGCATACGGCTTGGTTTCAGCCATCCCCGAGGTGCATATGTTTGCGTTATTGTCGGAAGGAAACACTTATTCCATGTTTACTCGGGTGCCAGACACTCCTAGAACAGTATCAACGTGATGACAATGTCCTAACCTTACTTGAAGCCCTGCACGACGCGTTTGATTTCGCGGACCACGAAGATACTTTGAATTCGATCACGCCCGACTCCAAGCAGGCCCAAATTCTTACTCTCATGCTGCAGGATGTCTGTAGTTGCAGTGACTTTATCCAATCGTATGCAAAGGACTCAGAATTCTGTAAGTTGTCTTCATCTACTCCATTGGCTGGCGTAAATGTGTGATTTTCAGGGAAGCGGACGTTGAAGAATATGGGTGATGGAGCCACCAAAGAAATTGAGGACCTGTCCGCCGCCCTTGTCGGACATCGAAGGGCTTTCTTGGAGCAGGGTATCATCACCACGGAGATAACCGCGTTCCAGATTCTGGACGGAGTGGGAATAATGTCAGCCAAGATCGACTGGATATCTACTCGCCTTGAGTGGGTGTCAAGCCAAGCTTCAGACGCCGGTACGTAGTCCTTGTGGCTTGTCGGTTTTATGGGTTATCGATCTGATAATCATCATAGAATTAGATAGAAAAATCGGAGAAATCCCATATGGAACTGGGTCGCGATTCACACCAGACAAGGGCTGTCTTCCGGGAACGCGCACGGCCTTCCTGGACTTCATTGTCAATTGGGTGAACGATCCCGCTTCAGAGACTAGTCTCGTTCTTTTCGGGCATGCAGGGACGGGAAAGTCATCCATGGCGCATGAGATCGCACGTCGCTTCAAGAAAATGCACCGTCTTACATCATCCTTTATATTTTTGCGGAAGGAGCAACCCAAACCCTATCACCTCTTCACGACTCTTGCTCGCGATCTCTCCGACCGCTATCCTTCATTTAAAATCGCGCTGGGAAGGATCGTAAAGGACGACTCCTCTCTTCGACTTGGAACCCGTGACTATGGTACCCTGTTCGAATCCCTTATCCTGGAACCACTAAAGGGTCTGCAAATTGTCGGTCCCGTTCTTGTCGTAATCGATGCCTTAGATGAGAGTGGGGACGTAACTGGCGGAAACGGTTTACACAAATTTCTTGCTAAAAGCCTCTCTAGACTGCCGTCGAACTTCCGTGTGCTCATCACCTCACGGCCGGAGGATGGTATCGAGTCTGCGTTCGTTGGAGCTCCGTCAGTCCTCATCAAATACATGGGTGATCTTGAGCTGGCTGCTAAAACGCACGACGATATTCTCACCTTTCTTCGGACGAAGCTCCAGTCTGACGAGTTGAATATGTATTGCGATGCGCTGGCGACAAAGGCGGAGGGATTGTTTCAGTGGGCAGCGGTTGCCTGTGGATACGTCTTAGAACCTCCCGAATTCTTTGATTTTAGCAGGATCAAATGCATAGAGCATCTTTTGAAACCCACGGCGGATCACCGTAGACCAGATCCGTTGGACGAGTTATACGAAGAAGTCCTTCAAGGATACTTCAGACACCAAGGAGCGCAGCGTCTATTCCGCTCTGTCATGGGACAGCTCATTGCCGCATTTGAACCCCTCTCCATCCGATCCCTCATCGCTCTACGTCAGCATGCCTCCATTGGTAACGACTCTGATCCTGAATCCGTTCGTAGAATGCTCGGTCGCCTGGGCTCATTGCTGAGTAATGTCAATTCATCTGATCAAAACCTCCCCATCGTTCCTTTCCACACATCATTCCGCGATTTCCTGACAAATGAAGAGAAGAGCGGCGAGTTTTACGTTGACCTTCGTCATTCTCATCGTCATTTGGCCGATTCCTGTCTTGGTTTAGTGCTCCGCGAGCTCAAGTTCAACATCTGCAACCTCGAATCATCATATCTCGCTAACAACGATGTTCAAGACCTTAATTCCCGCGTCCATAAACACATCCCACTTGTACTGTTGTATGCCTGTCGTTTCTGGGACGACCACTTAAAACACGTTGCTTTTGAAACCAATCTCATTGGCAAACTTCGGGCCTTCTTTGAGACAAAATTTCTCTTTTGGCTGGAGGCACTTAGCTTGACAAGCAATGTGCGTCTTGCTTTGCCAGCATTATCACTTCTGAATGTATGGTTGGCCTCTGGTGAAGGTGTGAGTATAGCTGTTGATTCGATGAGGCAGGCAGACAACTAATAGCTATGATCGCAACAGGTGTCTGAAACGGAGCTAGACAAATTCAGGGCATTCATCAATGACGCCTCTGCATTTGTACGGTATTTCGGGATCGCCATGGTAAAGAGTGCTCCCCATGTCTATCTCTCCACCTTACCATTTGCGCCGACTCGTTCTCTTGTCTCTGCACATTATTCCAGCACATTTCCTCGAATGTTGCGCGTGGAACATGGGCGATTGTCTCATTGGCCATCATCGGAGTTGGTGATTTCAAACGTTGGGGGTGGGGTCTTTTCCATTGCACTCTCACCAGATGGCCAACGCATCGTCTCAGGCTCGGACGATGGAACAATTCGTGTGTGGAACGCCACTACGGGAGAGACAGAGGCAGACATATTTACCGGACACATGTTATTGGTCAGGTCTGTGGCATTCTCGCCAGATGGCCGGCGCATCATCTCAGGCTCTTCCGATCGAACAATTCGTATGTGGAACGCCACGACGGGAGAGACAGAGGCAGGTCCATTTACTGGACACACGGATTGGGTCAGGTCTGTGGCATTCTCGCCAGATGGCCAGCGCATCGTCTCAGGCTCGAACGATCGAACAATTCGTGTTTGGAATGCCACTACAGGAGAGACACAGGCAGGCACATTTACCGGACACACGGATTCGGTCAGGTCTGTGGTATTCTCTCCAGATGGCCAGCGAATCGTCTCAGGCTCTTCCGATCGAACAATTCGCGTGTGGAACGCCACTACGGGAGAGGCAGAGGCCGGCCCATTTATTGGACACACGGATTCGGTCGAGTCAGTGGCATTCTCGCCAGATGGCCAGCGCATCGTCTCAGGCTCGAACGATCGAACAATTCGTGTTTGGAACGCCACTACGGGAGAGGCAGAGGCAGGTACATTTACTGGACACACGTCTTCGGTCGAGTCTGTGGCATTCTCACCAGATGGCCAGCGCATCGTCTCAGGCTCGGACGATCGAACAATTCGCGTGTGGAACGCCACTACTGGGGAGACAGAGGCAGGCCCGTTTACTGGACACGCGTCTTCGGTCTGGTCTGTGGCATTCTCGCCAGATGGCCGGCGCATCGTCTCAGGCTCGGACGATCGAACAATTCGCGTGTGGAACGCCACTTCGGGAGAGACAGAGGCAGGTACATTTACTGGGCACATGGACTCGGTCAGGTCTGTGGCATTCTCACCAGGTGGCCGGCGCATCGTCTCAGGCTCGGACGATCGAACAATTCGCGTGTGGAACGCCACTACGGGAGAGGCAGAGGCAGGCCCATTTACTGGACATACGTCTTGGGTGTGGTCTGTGGCATTCTCGCCAGGTGGCCAGCGCATCGTCTCAGGCTCTTCCGATCGAACAATTCGCGTGTGGAACGCCACTACGGGAGAGGCAGAGGCAGGCCCATTTACTGGACACACGGATAGGGTCAGGTCTGTGGCATTCTCGCCAGATGGCCAGCGCATCGTCTCAGGCTCGGACGATCGAACAATTCGCGTGTGGAACGCCACTACGGGAGAGGCAGAGGCAGGCCCATTTACTGGACATACGTCTTGGGTGTGGTCTGTGACATTCTCGCCAGATGGCCAGCGCATCGTCTCAGGCTCGGACGATGGAACAATTCGTGTGTGGAACGCCACTACGGGAGAGACAGAGGCAGGCCCATTTATTGGACACACGGATTCGGTCAGGTCTGTGGCGTTCTCACCAGATGGCCAGCGCATCGTCTCAGGCTCGGACGATGGAACAATTCGTGTTTGGAACGCCACTACGGGAGAGACAGAGGCAGGCCCATTTATTGGACACACGGACTCGGTCTTTTCTGTGGCGTTCTCACCAGATGGCCAGCGCATCGTCTCAGGCTCGGACGATGGAACAATTCGTGTTTGGAACGCCATTACAGGAGAGACAGAGGCAGGCCCATTTACTGGACACACGGATTCGGTCTGGTCTGTGGCATGCTCGCCAGATGGCCAGCGCATCGTCTCAGGCTCTTCTGATCGAACAATTCGTGTGTGGAACGTCACAACGGGAGAGACAGCGGCAAGTCCATTTATTGGACATATGGATTCGGTCGAGTCTGTGGCATTCTCGCCAGATGGTCAGTGCAGTGTCTCATCAGGACATTGATCAATTCGTATGTTGAACGCTATGACAGGAAATACGGAAACTACAAGACGCGTCGACTTCACTGACCACTCAGTGATCAACGAGGAGGGATGGATATGTGGTAGTAAAGGTGAACTCCTAATGTGGATCCCGCCACCTCATAGGGCACACCTTCACCGCCCAAGTAATATCTGGGTTGCCGGCGAATATGAAACCCGCCTCGATCTTTCTACTTTCGTACATGGGCGGAGTTGGATTACTTGTATCAACACCTAGATAGAACCGCTACAGCAATCCGTGGTCTTTCGTTAGGGGGTCTGAAGTGTAATGTGATACTCTAGGTAAGAACTCTTTGAGGCAGAACAAGTTGAGCCATGATTGATGTACTCGGACTTGTCGAGCGCACGCCGGTCATCGGAGCTCTTTGCGATAGCGGGCAGGGAGGGTCCCCCCAGGTGAGTGAGCAGGTGTGGTGGGTAGCGAGAAGGGGAAGGAAAGATCGGCACGCACCGTGTCCTGGAAGCGCGCAAAGCTTGTGTAGTGGCCATTGTCGATCTGGCCCTCGTGGTTGACCACTGCGAAGAGCTCCGAGTCGTAGTCGTACTTGTATGTCTCCGGGCCGGGATGAGCCGGCGGCGTCCGGCGTCGCAAGGGCCCGCTTACATCCTGCTGCCATTGACGACCGCTGTTGTGTATGGAGCCACGTTGATCGACGAGGGAACTCGCACGGGAGTGTCGATCTTGTGCGTCTCTGTTCCGCGCTGCTCGAAGCGCTGTGCCATACGCGTCAAAGTATATCTTCGTGAAGTCAAGTGGACTACTGACCGATGGAGAGCACAGGGGGAAGACGCTTGATCGAGAGTCGTTTATTCGCCTCCTGTGAGACCCTGCCGCACTTCCGACGCGACCAATCCTTAATAACCGAAAGGCTTCCAGACTGCACAAATCTATTGTTTTCGCAGTCAGAACGCCGATATCGATATCACCGAACCGGGAACTGCGCACCGCTTGAGATACCGAACGAGGGTGTTCTCTCTGGGACCAAGGCCGAGAGATATGTCGAGGCAAGGATCCACGGTCTCACTCAGGCAATTGCAATGCGGAGTAGCCCGCCAAACTTGCTGTGCACAATTTCAACAGAGTGGATCCTCGAGCGGCCGCGTTCAGCAACGCGATCAAACACTCGTGGGCGTCTTACTGGGCATACCCAGCCAATGACCCCGCGGCCAAATCTAAACTATAGCTCATGGCTCGGGTTTAGCTCGTGAGCCACTAACTCTTTGAGCCCTTGCTTGCCATCAAATACGACATTCTTGGTAGTCAGAGTTATATGATCGTGTTAGGCAGCCCACTATCATACAATGAGTCCGAGTTACATCAAGCCAATGTACAACAAGTTATATCAAGCCAGGGTGTGTGACAATTGGAGCCAGTACTGAGATATAGGTCCTTTTGCCAATGACCCGCAAATGATTTACCCCCTTACCGAAATCGGGAAACGCTGACCGGCTCTAGTCTTTAGGGTGGTCAGTGGATCGATTGGTAACTCGTATTTTACGGATGTTTCTCACCAAGCTCTCAAGATTGAACCTCTCCAGTGGAACAACGTACAGTCATGCGTCGTATCTCTAACCGAGGAACCCATTCTCATTTGGACTCGACGACTCTGCTGAAACCGACGAAAACACGCATCAGAAGCTGGAGACAAGTACGCTCGACAATGGCAAACCTTCAGCGGAGAGTTCAGTATCCAAGGGCATCGCGGCTCCAAGCACGGCGAGGATCGAGATGAGGAACAACGCCAAGTAAGTGCGCATGATGGCTTAGCAGCACAGAAGAACAGTGACGATTGAGCCGCCGTGCATCGTCGAAACATCTCTTCTTTTATATCCGTTGACCCCGGCGAAATGCCGCAGTCGAGCCACGCCCCTTCGCGGCGTAGGATGCACTCGTGCCAAAGTCACCGTAACCCCCCGCAGAGATCAGGCGGAGAAGACGACTGAAAGTGCTCTGCACGTTCCGCACCGTGACGTGATAACGAGGAGAGCTCTGCACACCGACTACTGCTTCTATTATCGAGTGGTTCTATGCATGGAAGCTAGAGGTGTGGGTGTACGTGTATGCATGGGCGACGCAGTTCGAGGGCACCATCGTTGCTCTTGCTCCGAAACTTCGAGAACTCCATCGTAGTTCGTAGGTGCTGCGCAATAAGGACTCCCTTGTTCCCAGACAGGTAAGGCAGAAGGGGAGTGCCTGGACGGGCTCAAAGTGGGGTCAGAATATGTGCGCCACGAGGCCCTGCAATTCCCACAGCTAGTGACGTAGTAGTGGTTGGCGGCCCTAAAAGAGTATGTGGAAGTCAGAAAAAACAGTGGGTCGAGGGCCAGGTGACGAATGGCAAATGCAGTAGAACACTGACCCATGCGACAACTTGCGCCGAAGTGATAAGGTAGAGTTCGAGGCTCAGACGCTCGGTATTCGACAAGGGACCAACGTTAAACCGCCAACTCAATGACCTTGGTCACCGACCAACACTAGACTGGGGGGTATTGGGCACCAGCTGACGGAAATACGAGAAGGGTGTCATAGTCCAGTTCTCCATTATTTCCCAAACCAGTAATAGTGATGCCGTACGCCAAGTGACGCTAGTGTACGCAAACGAACTAGGTTCAAAGCATGTCCGAGTCTGTCTGATCGGGTGTTGGGACGAAACAGGGTGCAAGAACTTGTAGAAATCACAGCCCCAGGAAAATCCGTAACGTGTGGTGACAAGGCAGCGAGGGACGATCCGAATAGCCCCAGCTAGGCTCATACACTCACAGACCTCACATGTCTCACAAGCCACGTTCACACAGTATCCCCACAAAGTACGATCGTCGGTGACCGAGGCTGACCTGAGCACGTGGACCGCATAGTGTTTGCAGGCAACATATCGCAGATCAGATGAGTGCCGTGGGAAGCGGCAAGCCAAGTAAAGCACTTGAGGATCTATATTGTTCCCACGCCTACTTACCGGCGACAGGCCTCCCAATGCCAGACACCAAACGTCCCCAACAAGGCGGCGAGAGACCCAAAAAAAAGAAATTTCGCTCGGTGAGAGAATCTGCGTGCGATGCTCAAGTACATTACTATCTAACGTCCTTGTTTTTCATGCCACATGCAGGATGGTACCCCAATCTGGGCGAAAAGGTCAATCGACGGACCAGGAATATGGGTGAGCTGTGTAAAGGGAAAGGAGAAGCAGACTGTTGGGGAGCTGTACGATCTCTTTGAAAGTGTCAGTCGTGCTGCGTCCTATCAGCGAGGCTACCATTCTATCCCTTCATCCTTCTAGCTTGCCTCCGAGCTCTGGCCAGAGACGGCGGCTGTCCCCGATGATGCCAGTGATAGAGACGGCCGTGACGATCCAGACGAGGGCGCAGTAACGGAGGATCTGGAGAAACAACTTTCGAAGGAGCTTGCGTCGATCAAGCGGCCGCGTAAAGAGCAGATATTCGGTAAGTGGGCAATCCGTCTGCCTTGGTTCTTTGATAATCTGAGTTTTGGCGGTTGGCTGATCACGCAGCAAACTGCCAGACCAACACGCCATGCGGTGCGCTGAGCGTGGCTCCACCTAGAGGATGATCGTTTTTCTCTGAAGATAGATTTCCTTCCCCCATGCGTGCAGTGATCTTCATCTCGTGCAAGGCGCCCGTGGATCCCGTCAAACTCGTGCTCAAGTACATCGAGGACGTCGAAACGACCGGAGTGACCCGAACGAGGTGAGTATTAAAAAATTTCCTTTGTCTTTCCCCCTCCCAACCGCTGCGGACTTGAAAAACCCCAAACTGGACGCGTCGTGGGGTTCACAGGTACACTCATCGTTTAACGCCGGTTACGAATACATGTGTCGCGAACGTCCCTGAAATCAAGTTGCTCGCGCAGCGCGTCCTGAAACCGTTCCTGGAGCAGCATCCAGGCTCGGACTTTCGAGTGCGTCACACCGATTCAAAAAAAAAAAAAAGGACGCGCTCAATCATAGCCGATATTGATACTTCTCCCGCACGCGCAGTACAAGATCGAGCTCAAAGTGCGGAATCATAATTCGATACCGCGGCAAACGATCATCGACACCGTGGTGTCGTGCGTTCCGAGCGGGTGGATCGTCAACCTGAATGACGCCGAAGTTTTCATCCTTGTCGAGGTGTTCAAGGTAAGGTGTTCCGCTCATTTTCCGCAAGGGTGACTATGTAGTGACTACAACTCCTAACAGAGCATTTGTGGCGTTGGTGTTGTGAAAGACTATTACGCGCATCAAAGGTTCAATGTGATGGAGATTGCGAACGCGAAGAATGCGGAAAGTAAACTTGACGGCGATAGTCGAGTGCCGTAAGGAGGAGATAGGAGATAGTGTTGGCTTCGCTTAGTAGAAATGTGCCCACGCTGAGCGCCACACGCGCGCATCAATCCTTCCATTTCGAGTGCCTGCCGCATCCGTGCTGTACCTGTACAGTACATGACAGTGACAGCCGCTGCACTCAACTCGCGCCGCGCCTGAACGCCATCAATTTGGCAGCAACAACTTTTTACCATCTATTTTGTTATTTTTTGCCACCATCTCACATTTCAATTCCGATTCGATTCGCAAAAGTCGTCATGGATATCGTGTCGTCGATGCTCGATCTCATGCGGCGTCTCCCGCCAACGAAGATCGAGGAGAACGTCGATGCGCTCGTGCAGATAAGCCCCGACTACGCCGACGATCTCTCGGGAAACGTCGACCAGCCACTGAAGCTGCGCGTCGACAAAGCGACGGGCAAGGAGTACCTCGCTTGCGTGTACAATCAGGACGGCGAAAGTTACAGGTGCGCAGGGGCTCTGTGGGGTGCCTGCCTTTGTTTGTTTGACGATAAGGTTGTGGCAGGTCGCCTTGGTCGAACGAGTATGACCCTCCATCGGAGGACGGCCCCGTCCCTCCTCCGAAACTGCGGAAACTTGAGATCGCGGCGAACGAGGCGTTCGATACGTATCGCGAGATGTGAGTTTCTCTCCACTCCGACTCCAACAGCTATTGGTGGCACGCTTAAAACGCAAAAAAAAGACCCCATCATCTGCCACCTAACTACCCGTCTATCCCAACTCTCGTCAATTGACCGTGATGTAATGTTTTTTTTTGTAATAGGTACTTCGAAGGCGGTGTATCCTCCGTCTTTCTCTGGGATCTCGAGGACGGCGGTTTCGCAGGAGTAGTGCTTCTAAAGAAAAGTACGTAAATGTCGTGATTGATCTCATTGGATCACCCCCCCAAACCCGTTAGTACATCATTTGCTCGGAATACGGCTGACACCGTAACCGTACACCTCCTTTGGGACTCTTTTCTTCCAGCGCTTACGCCAGCGTCGCCCTCGGAACCATCTGGGAGCTGGGACTCGATTCATGTCTTTGAAACTGTGGAGCGCGGACGCCAGGCACACTACAAACTCACGTCGACGATTATGCTGCAGCTTATTACGCGCCGTGAGAGTGTAGAGGCTAATTTTGATGCGAAAGATTCCGCGGCACGGAAGCATGATGGGGAGGTCAGCTTGAGCGGCAGTATGACCCGGCAGGTGTGTATTGCCGTGTGTGACTGGAAGATCTAGCCTAACTTGTATACAACAGACGGAGCAAGACCATCCGGTGCAGGACGGAACATCACACGTACAAAATGTTGGGAGGATGGTTGAGGATATGGAGATCAAGATGCGTAATTTGTTGCAGGAGGTGTACTTCGGAAAGACGCGTGACGTAGTACACGACCTCCGAAGTTTGGACGATCTTGAGAAGGCGCGTAGGCAGAGAGAACTTCAGAAAGAGCTCGTGGGCTTCATCAAGCGGTGATAGGGCTAAGAATTTTGATAGTATGAAACTGTATGCTATGATATGTGTAGGTACGAGAAACTCTAAAAAGGGTGGTTGCTAGCGGTCGGCGGAAGCAAGGGGGGGTAGAGTTATCACATGTGGCAACCAGAGCTCCAGTCCACGAGGTTAAGGCCGAGGATAAATGGTAAATCAACTTACTCGTGGAGAGGCAGAACTCAGCACATGCCACGATGGAGAAGGAACACATCGCGATGGGACGCGTAACGGAAGATTCCGATCAAGATCGTAACTGTGCATCCGCTATCGGATTTGAGTGGATGGTAATCTAACAGACGAAATTAATTTGTTGGGTTAGAGAAAGCAAGACAGTGCAGGATCATA
>WNGR01000069.1_pt1 | contig 159042 bp, 129 predicted proteins | sample 5407581 | NCBI WGS metagenome assembly WNGR01 (sample SAMN13153383, study PRJNA577476) | soil metagenome | isolation source: 80 cm soil or saprolite under Garry oak tree replicate 2 | place: USA:California | collected 2016-06-15
GCGGCCTCGACTTTCTTCGCGGCGGAGCTCGACCGCCCACCCCGGCGTCGCACGCGTCGATCAGGGCCGCTCGGCAGGCGCGCAGGCCGCGGCCCAATACCGCACCGATGAAATGTATGTCGGCGTCGGTTACCGGAACAGTTTGCCGATTCGAGCGCGCTCAGACCGGCTGGGACACGGTGTATCCCCGAGCGCAGTCAAGGGATACACCGTGTCAGCTAACTGAAGCTCGTTGGGTTAGCTTGCGGCTTGTACGAATTGATTTGTGAAGGTCTTGGGCAGGTCGATTGTCTTGCCTTTGACCGCGGGGTTGAATGCCTGCTGGACTTTCAAGCAGGTTTGCGGACCGGTGGGCGGCATCATTCCCGTGGGGTTGTAGATGCCTTTTTCGCTGTCGAGTGCCTTGACGTAGGCGGCGAGTCCGGATCCTGCGTAGTAGTCGGCCGGCATCTGGGCTGCGATCTCCGCTCCCGTGTGGGACTGGATCCACTTGAGCGTCTTGACGTAGGCGTTGACCAGCTTCTGCACGGTGGCGTGGTGCGAGTTGACGTAGGACGTCGTCAGGTAGAGCGACGTCGCTGGGTACTCACCCCCGAATGCTGCCTGTGCGCCGGCGGCGGAGCGGGTGTCGTAGAGGATGTAGACGCTGCCGGTCGCCATCAGCGTCGACACTGTCGGCTCGGTCGTCATGCCACATGCGATGTTCTTGTGCTGGATGGCTGCGATGAACGTCGGGCCGGCCTGCACGCCGATCCGGTGCGTGCTGGCCGGGTCGACACCGTTCTTCTGAGCCAGATACTGGGTGAGGAAGTCCGTGGACGAACCCGTGTCGGTGATGCCCAGGCTGAGCCCTTTCCAGTCCGCCGCGGAGTGGATCTGCGACTTCAGGTCGTTGCGGCACAGCTCCACCTCGCCAGGAACCTGCAACATCGAGACCACCGACTCGGCGGATTTGCCCACTGCCTGTAGCGCGATCGTGTGGTCGTAGAAGCCACCGACGCCGTCGACCTGTCCCGCGAGCATCGCGGTTGTGGCGTCGCTGCCGGCGGGCTCGTCGGAGAGCGACACGTCGAGGCCGGCTGCCTTGTAGTAGCCGAGACGCTCAGCGAGCATGTAGGGCAGGTAGATCTGTTTGTTCAACCCGCCAACCATGATGCTGATCTTGTCGCCGGTGGTGGCGCCGACGTGCTGCTGAGTCGTTGTGTGGCTCGCCTTCGAGCTACACGCTGCCGCCGCGAGGGTCGCGACGAGCGCAACCACGGCGAGCGTCCTGATTCTGGACACGTGTCCTCCTAGAGATGGGTCGTGCGCTGGTTCGTGGGCAGAGACGCCCACTGGCTCGGTGCTGCTTGCTATAGATCCGGCCCGCCGAGCTGGCTCGGACGCCAGCGCAGCAGTCGTTTCTCCAACCGGGTGATCAGGAATTCCGCGAGGAGGGCGACGACGGCCATGATCACCATCGCGGCCCACACGCCGTTGGCGTCGAACGTGCCTTGCGCGTACTTGATGAGCACCCCGAGCCCGTTCTGCGCGCCGATGAACTCGCCGACGATCGCGCCGATCAGGGCGAAGCCGAAGCTGACGTGCAGGCTGGCGACGATCCAGGTGAACGCGGACGGCAGCACGACGTGACGGGTGACCTGCCACCTCGAGGCACCCAGGATCGTCATGTTGGCGATGAAGTTGCGGTCGACCTCACGCGTCCCCTGAAATGCGTTGAAGAAGACGCCGAAGAAGACCAGGACGATGACCAGGAGCACCTTCGACTCCAGGCCGAGCCCGAACATGATCACAAAGATCGAGCCGAGCACGATGCGCGGAATCGAGTTCAGCACCTTGATGAACGGGCCGAACACCTCGGCCAGGAAACGCACCCGCCCGAGCGCGATGCCGCTGACGATTCCGAGCGCCGTCCCGATCGCGAAGCCGAGCACGGCCTCCTTGAGGGTGACTTCGATCTGCTGGCCGAGGGACCCGATGGCCGTGCCGTCCCTGATCCAGGTATGCAGCCGGCCCACGACGCCACTCGGCTTGCCGAACAGCACCGGGTCGAGGTGGCCGGAACTCGCTGCCCACTGCCAACCACCGAGGACCACCAGAAGGACGCCCAGCTGGCTGGCGTGCACGATCAACCGATGGCGCCAGCGATTCGGCCTGCGTGGCATCTCTGTCTCGGGCATCGATGCGATACCGGCACGCGTCTCGTACTCGGCTCCGATGATCTCCGTCACGCTGCGCTCCCGGCCACCTTCGCGGTCGTCTGGGCGTAGGCGATGTCGACCTCGGTACGCAGTGCCTCCCAGATCTGGTGATACAGCGCGACGAACTCCGGATCGAAGCGGATCTCTTGGATGACGCGCGGACGCGGCAGGTTCACCGGGAAGGTGGCCTTGACAGTGCCGCCCGGGCCGGCCGTCATCACGACGACCTTGTCGGAGAGCGCGATCGCCTCCTCGAGATCGTGCGTCACGAAGACGACCGCGGGGCGGGTCTGCTCCCAGAGGCCAAGCAGCTCGCCCGACATGATCGAGCGGGTCTGCACGTCCAGAGCGCTGAACGGCTCGTCCATCAGCAGGACCCGCGGCTCGTTGATCAGGTTCTGCGCGAGCGCCACCCGCTTACGCATGCCGCCCGACAGCTGATGCGGGTAGCGGTTCTCGAAGCCTGCGAGTCCCACGCGACGAATCCAGTCCCGGCTTTCCGCAATGGCCTGAGTCTTCGGCACCCTCCGGAAGCGGGGCCCGGCAGCGACATTGTCGAGCACCGTCTTCCACGGCAGGATCGCGTCGGTCTGGAACATGAAGCCAACTCCGCGGGTGATGCCGTCGACCGGCTCGCCGTGCACGCGTACCTGTCCCGCGCTCGCCCGCTCCAGCCCTGAGATCAGCGTGAGCGTTGTCGACTTCCCGCAGCCCGTCGGCCCGACCACCGCACAGAACTCGCCCTCGTCAACAGTCAGGTCGAGGCTACGAAGCGCGACGTATGCCGATCCGGCGGGCGTCTGGAACCTCTTCGTGACGTCGCGCAGCTCGATTGCCGGCGCGCCCGCCGCCGTCCGCGATTCGGTCGAAGTCATGATCAGCTGCTTCCCTTCGCGTCCCGTCGTTGAGTTGCGGGGACGCTAGGCGGCTGATCGGTCCGGCCGGCACCGTTGCGGCCGTTAACCGCGTTGCTCGCGTTAGTCGTCGATCGTCGTAATAGTGCCCGTGAACGGAGCTTTCCGAGCGTTTCGTGCGTTCTGCTCAGTGACCTATTGGCTTCTCGTCCGAGGCGTGTTCCTATCCAGGCCATGTTCCGCACCAAGACGTTGGCGTTCCAGATCCTTGCGGGCGTGCTCGGCATCCTTCTCGCCACGACGACGATCGGCGCGTTCCTGTTCGTCCGGCTCACGAACCAGTCCGTCGAGCAGCAGTACGAACAGCGAGCGGCTGCCATTGCAAACACGGTCGCCGAGATCCCGCAGGTGCGAACCGCGTTGGCCAACGATGATCGCAGCGGGATCATCCAGAGCCTCGCCAGCCAGGTGATGCGCCGGACCGATGCCGCCTACGTCGTCGTCATCGATCGCAACGGAGTACGGCACTCGCATCCGATCCCGGCGCTGATCGGTCAGCGCATCACCGAGCCCGTAGTCGCGCTGGACGGCAAGACGCACCTGACGATCGACCACGGTTCGCTCGGGTTGTCGGCGAACGGCAAGGCACCGCTGGACGGACCTGACGGCTCGGTGATCGGCGAGGTGTCGGTAGGCATCCTCATCAAGGATGTCGCCGCGAAGCAACGCGGTGCGATCGGCGCGATCCTCCTGTACTCCGCACTCGCGCTCGGCATCGGAATCGCGGCCTCACTCGTGCTGGCCCGACGCATGAAGCGTGCCACATTCGGACTCGAGCTTCCCGAGATCACATCGCTGCTACAGGAACGTGAGGCGATGCTGCACGACATCCGCGAAGGCGTGATCGGATTTGACGCGAGGGGCAGGGTGAGCCTCATCAACCCCGAAGCCCGTCGCTTGTTGCGAGTCCACGGTGACGCCATCGGCCGGCCACTCGAGGAGGTCGTGCCGCCCGGACGGCTGCGCGCATTGCTCGCTGGCGAGCTTCCCGGCGTCGACGAGATGACGCTGACCGACGACTTCCTCCTCGTGGTCAACCACCGTCCAGTGGTCGTGGGAGGTCGCGCCGTCGGCGCCGTCGCCACGCTGCACGACCGCACCGAGACCGAACTGCTGGTACGCGAGCTGCGCGCGATGACCGGCTTGACCACCGCACTGCGCGCGCAGGAGCACGAGTACGCAAACCGGCTCCACGTCGCATCCGGACTGCTCGAGATAGGTGAATCGGACGAGGCGGCGCAGTACCTGGCAGAGATCGCCCACTCGTCCGGAGCGCGAGCCGAGGACTTGCGGGCTCGCATCGGCTCACCAATGCTCGCCGCCCTGCTCGTGGCCAAGATCGCAGTGGCTGCAGAGGAGGGAATCACCCTTGTCGTCACTGAAGATTCGCACCTCGACATGCCTGACGCGGACGCCCAGGCACTGATCACCATCATCGGCAACCTGACCGACAACTCAATCGACGCCTTGCGCGGCAGCCCGAGTCCACGCGAGATCACCGTGCGGCTCACCGATCACCGTGAACTACGGATCGAGGTGAGCGACACCGGCCCGGGTGTGGCACCCAACGCGGTCAACGAGTTGTTCGTCGACGGCTACACGACGAAGCCCGGGCGAGGGACCGTCGGACGAGGCCTTGGGCTTGCCCTCGTGCATCGCATCGTCAAGAGGGCCGGCGGACGCATCGACGTCTCCATCGGCCCAGGCGCGCGGTTCGTCGTCGTCATGCCGCTACCCGATGCCGCCAAGGTCACGACAGGGGCAGACACATGATCCGGACGTTGGTCGTCGACGATGACTACCGCGTCGCGCACATCCACGGCGCGAGCGTCGAACGCATCGATGGGTTCACGTGCGTGGGCGAGGCCCATTCCGCGGCCGAGGCCCGATCGGCGATCGCCGAACTCAACCCCGATCTTCTGCTACTGGACGTGTACCTCCCCGACGAGGACGGGCTGTCATTACTGCGGTCCCTGAACGTGCCCGGCGAAGGGACAATCGACTGCATACTCGTTACTGCCGCGCGCGATGTCGAGACCGTGCGAACCGCATTTCGAATAGGCGCCCTGCGCTATCTCGTCAAGCCCTTCGGCTTCGCTCAACTGCGTGAGCAACTCGAGAGCTACCGCCAATGGCGCGAACGCATCGACGCCAGCGGAGAAGCCGATCAAGCCACCATCGACAGCCTCTACGACCTGCTTCGCGCTCCGAGCACGGCGAGCGGTGCACGCCGGCAACTCGCACCTACACCGCGCAAGATCCTAGACGCGGTCCGCGACGCGCCGCACGCCGTCGGTGCCGCCGAGGTGGCCGAGCAGTTGGGCATCAGCCGACCGACCGCGCAACGCTACCTCGCCGAACTCGAACGGACCGGAGTCGTGGAGTTGGTGCTCTCATACGGCTCTACCGGCCGTCCGATCAACCGCTATCAGACTCCGCAGCGACAGCGCTGAGGTACCTTGACCGGCCGTCCACAAAGCGTGATCGCCTGCGATAGGAACCCGACAAGTCCCCGCTGCGCACAGATCAGCCTGATCTGCGCAGGCTTCACTGAGGTTCTCGGCGACACGGGCCCGCGCATAGTCGACGATCTCGAAGGCGTACGCGGACGAAGCCTCCAAGCACGCCCCCGCCCCGCGGGGGTTGGCGGCGGCGCTGGTGTCTCGCGTCGTCGCCCATCCCCGACGACAACGACCCGCTCCCACCCCCCGGGACGGTTCGCGTCAGTTCGGCTTCAGCTGGCGTGGGCGCTCGCTATGTGACACATCCGATTCCTCTAACGCTGACCAAGACGCGCCCGTCACCCTGTCCTAGGCCAACGGGGGTGTAGGTCTAGCCCCCGTAACACCTCGGAGGCAGCGATGCGCTCCTCGCCGGGGCGCGGCCGGCCCGAATGAGATCCCACCGCTGCATTGAAGCAGAGCAGCGCCGACCGTGAGCGGCTTGACTGCGGATCGCGGTACGTGAGTGCGATCAGGCCCAGTCCGGCTCGACCCCAGGGGGAGCCATTCGTCGATCGCGTATGCCGAGATCCACTCCGACGGCGTGGCTTTGTGCAGCCAGGTAGTCCAGTTGTGGTCGTCGTCGCCCGCGGCTCCTGGTCGACGCATCCATGTGCGTACTGCGTCCGCCGGAGGTGGTGTCTTCCACCCGTCACCGCTCTCAGGTTCGACGAGTACGTAGCTTCCCGATTCGGGAGCCGTCGTCGTACGTTCGTTTTGACTGACGTCGGCGTCCTTATCCGGCAAGCAACACCCCCAGCAGCAGCGCGGTCAAGGCGCTGATGCCCGTGAGCGCCCCGAAGACGGCCAGCCCCGTGCGGCTGCGGGACCGAGCGTGCAGAGCAGCCGTCGCTCCGGACACCGCGACGACCACGATCTTGACGACGAGCGTGGTCCGGTATTCCGCGGTGACCTTGTCGCGTTCGGCGACTACGTTCCACACACCGGTGACGATCAAGACGCCGAACGCCGGCCAGGCAACCCTGTTGAACTGCCGTGCGGCGACCTTCGGCATATCCGTTCCGAGCCGCCGCAGAGCCGGCACTAACGCAGCTAGTGTCAGCTGGCCACCCACCCACACCGTCGCGGCGAGAACGTGTAGGAACAGCCGAAGGGTGTCCCATGACGGCGTCAACACGACGGGTTCCCCGGCACGCTGGCCGACCACTCGCCCGGACGGCTCACGAATGCGAACTCTATGCGTCGCTCCTCCTGCATGCTGAGACCGTGACAGGGCGGGTTACCTTATTACGCTGGTGATCGTGACGACCTGGGTCCGTCAGAATTCTTGGGCAAGTGGCCACTGCTAGCAGGTTCCTGGGCAGTCGACGCGTGACTCCTGCGCACTGCGCCGGCGGGGTCGTCCACCGATCACGGGACAGGCGTTTCGCGATCTCGGCGGCTGGGCAGCGCGGCGTTCTACACGGTCACACGCACTGTCCGCGGCGAATGAGTGCGTTGTAGCGCTGGACATCGAACTACGTTCCGCTGAGGCATCATCGAACCGTCAGCGAAAGGACCGGCGTGAATCTACCTGTGAGCCGTGGCGAGGACGGCGCTGGCACGGACTCCGCCGGGCGCGCGACGTGAGGGCGATGGCGAGCTCTGGGAGAACGCGCTTCGTTGGGGCTTGCCCCGCTTCCGGCCCTGGGTCAAGTACGTCTCCTTTGCCTTCACTGGCGGGCCGATTGGGCTTGTCGTGCTCACTGCCGGCGTTGTCTTCGGCGACGCTGGCATGGCCGGCACTGGTTCGGTGTTCGTGTGCCTCGCGCTGTGCGCGCTGGCCGCCGGCACACGCATCAAGCGCCGCTAGCAAGCCACGTCGGTCGTACGGTCAGCACATGCCCAGCACGTTCGTTCCAAGCGGCGCGGACGGTGAACGCCGTCGCGGTAGGCGGCAGCAGCGGTCAAACGTCGGCCCGGGCGTGCACTATCGGCGACAGGCCCGCGCGTTCGTGTCGCGCCATTAGAGTTCGTCGCCGTGACCGATGACGTGCTGCCGTCCCCCGTCGCGATCGCAGCTGCGACTACTGCGCGGACGACGCGCACATGTTCTACGGCCATGTCGAACAGATCTCCAGCAACGAGGAGCGCGGAACCCTGCTACTTCGTTGCCCGAGATGCGGCTGGCTTTACGAGACTTCTCCACGAGGAACTGCGGAAGCTCAGCATCTGACCGTGCGAGAGGCACGAAGCCTGTTTCGCTTCTAGGACGCCCTCGCGCACACGCTAACGCTGCGCGCCCGCAGCGGCATGTCAGTGCGCTGGGATACTGCCCGGCATGGGAGTCGACTTCATCCTCGAGATCGAGGGTCGGGTCGTCAGCGTGCCTGATCCGTCAGGAGGCGAGTGCAACGCAGCGGGCGACTTCGACGGGCTCTTGCCGGTGCGCGCGGATCTCCCGACGCTTCATCGGATTGACGTATAGGGCGAGGTGGAGTTCGCGCCGTCCGAGATGGCCGCGATCGTCGAGAAGGCCGAAGAGCTCCTCGACAGCGCAAAGGACGGTCCCGAACGACGAGGCTGCTTCGGCTGCGGCACTCGCGGCGCACGGTAGCCAGGTCGCAAGCTCAGTCCTTCGCGCTCGCGGGGACTGATAGCGCTGACGGCGGCATGAGCGTGCGTTTCGTGCGGCAGGATCGGTCGCATGCCGAAGCTTGGAGACAATCTTGGCCGGGGTGTCGTATCGACGCGAGTGCGTTCGTGGAGAAGGTGAGTGGCAGCCGTCCGGGCTGCCCGTGAGCAGAGGAGCTTGAGATGGCGCTGTACCTGATCGCCTTCAACGACGAGTGGGTGCCCGACCACACGTTGGAGGAGCTGCGCGAAAAGGCCACGTCCGCTCGGGCCGTGATCGAGGAGATGACGGACGCCGGTGTCTTCGTCTTCAGCGACGGGGGTCTGGACGCGTCGACCGTCGTGTGCAGCGTCGACCCGAGCAGCGGCTCGCCCCTATTCACCGACGGGCCGTTCGTCGAGACCAAGGAGCACCTCGGCGGCTTCGCGGTCGTCGATGTGCCCGACGACGCCCAGGCACGGTATTGGGCCGGCAGGATCGCGGTCGCGGTCGGCTGGCCGCAGGAGGTGCACCGCTTCCCGCATCGCATAGCGTTGAGCACTGACACGCAGCCTGAGGCCTTGGCTTGACTGGGATGTTCTGATGGGCATATAGGGGACGGAACGTTCGGACCAGTCCGGGCGTCAGCACGGCGAATCTCACGCCCACGATCAGCCTGCGAAGTCTTCCGCTGATCCTAGACGCCGCTCGGATGTCAAAGAGTCACCGCCTTACCTGCTGGCGGATGACGATCGGGTGCGCTCGGGGCTGCGGTGCGCAAAGTGGCGGCCGAGCACGGCACTGCGTCTTGCGCTGGCAGCCGAGGGGCACCTGCTCTGGTGGGGCGTGGTAGGCAGCTCCCGGTCGGGTACCGCCCCGCGCGTCCTGCCCGACCAGGTCCGGATAGACCAGCATTGCGCGGAGGCCATGTGCCGCGGAGCGGGACGACGCCGAGGTGCGTGGCCGGAATCGTCGGCACGTCGACATAGGATCGCGGCCACCGCAGGAGGACCGGCCATATGAACTTCGACGACATCGACGCGCTGCGCCGCGCGAACCCGGCGTGGCGTTTGCTGTGCGCCGACAATGCCCCATTGCTTCTCAGCTTTCTCGGCAGGGTCTTCGTTGATGAGAACGTTCGGGAGATCTCCGCGTCGGCGCTCACCGACATGCTCGACGATGAGCTGTACGCGCTCAATCAGAGGCTCGGCGATGGCACATTCCCCAAATCGGCGAAGGCCTACCTCGACGACTGGGCCAGTTTGGGGTCCGGCTGGTTGCGCAAGTACTACACGACCGGGGCGGACGAGCCCCAGTTCGACGCGCTCCCGGCAGTCGAGAAGGCGGTGTCCTTCGTGCGCGGCCTGCGCAGCCGCGAATTCATCGGTACCGAGTCACGGCTCAACACTTTGCTGGACCTGCTGCGTCAGATGGCCTACGGCACCGAGGACGACCCGGCCAAGCGGCTAGCCGAGCTCCACCGGCAACGCGCCGAGATCGAGCGGCAGATCGCCGAAGTCGAGGGCGGAAACCTCGCGATCCTCGATTCGTCCGGGCAGCGCGACCGCTTCCAGCAGTTCGCCTCGATCGCGCGCGAACTGTTGTCCGACTTCCGCGAGGTCGAGGCGAACTTCCGAGAGCTCGACGCCCAGCTTCGCGCGCAGATCGCGGGGTGGACGGGTTCGAAGGGTGAGTTGCTCGACGACGTGCTCGCCGATCGCGGCGACATCAGTCGGTCCGAGCAGGGGCGCAGCTTCAGCGCGTTCTACGACTTCCTGCTCTCGGCCGATCGGCAGGCCGAGTTCGAGCAGCTGCTCGACCACGTGCTCGGCCTGGACGCTCTCGCCGACGCAGATCCGCGCACCCGTCGCATTCACTACGACTGGCTTGCGGCCGGCGAGCGCACCCAGAGCACGGTGCGCCTTCTTTCCGAACAACTGCGGCGCTTTCTCGATGACTCGGTCTGGTTGGAGAACCGCAGGATCGTCGAGATCCTCAACAGCGTCCAGTCGCACGCCGTTGCGTTGCGCGACCGAGAAGCCGACCTGCCGGGCGGTCACATCGACGCGTTCGTACCCGAGTTCGTGCTGCCGCTCGAACGGCGGCTGTACGAGCCGGGACGGAAGGTGCCGATCGACAGCGAGGTCGACGAATCGGAGGCGGAAGCTGCCGACTCGTCCGCGCTGTTCGAGCAGTCCTACGTCGATGCGGCGGCTCTCGCCCAGAATGTGCGTGATGCGCTTGCTGTTCGGGCCCAGGTCGGCTTGCCCAGCTTGCTCGGCGAACGGCCGCTGGACGAAGGCCTTGCCGAACTGCTCGCCTATTTCGCGCTGTCCGACGATGGCTTCGCCGTGGTGTTCGACGAGATGAATTCCGACACCGTGCATTGGCGCGGGCCGGACGACGCTGAGCGGGTCGCCACCCTGCCGAAGGTGAGCTTCGTGCGCAATCTGCCGTCAGGATGCCGCGAATGAGCGTGGGAGTGAACAGCGATGCCGACTTCCGGGTCGGGTTGATCAATGTGCTGCGCGGTCCGATCTATCGCGACGAGCGCGAAGGATTGTGGCGTCAGCTGGTCGCGGCGCGCCGGCGCATCGACGAGTACGTCGGGGTTCTCGGCATGACCCTGGTCGTCGACGACGTGAAGGGCTATGCGTTCCTGCGCTCGAACATCGACGAGGACGATCCGGGCGCTCCGCCGCGACTGATTCCGCGGCGCGCGCTGTCCTACCCGGTGAGCCTGTTGCTCGCCCTGCTGCGCCGACGTCTCGCGGAATTCGACGCATCGAGTAGCGACGCGCGCCTGGTACTCAGCCGCGACGACATCGTGCGGATGCTGCGTGACTTCCTGGCGGCCAGTTCGAACGAGGTTCGCGTCATCGACCGCATCGACAGCTATATCAAGCGTGCGGGCGAGCTGGGATTCGTCCGCGAACTGCCCGGCCAGCCCGGCCAGTACGAGGTCCGCCGAATCGCCGAGGCATTCGTCGACGCGCAGTGGCTCGCCGACTTCGACCGCCGATTGGCGCAATACGCCACAGCGGAGGCCGAACGATGAGCCTGTTCGGTGCAGCCGACCTGGAAGCGGCGGCGCAGATCCGCGGCGGCTATCGGTTGCGCCGCCTCGAGCTGCTGAACTGGGGCACGTTCGACGGCCGGGTGTGGACGCTTCTCCTCGACGGCGCGAACACACTGCTCACCGGCGACATAGGATCGGGCAAGTCCACGATGGTCGACGCGGTCACGACACTGCTCCTGCCGCCGCGCAAGATTGCCTACAACAGGGCCGCTGGCGCGGAAACCCGTGAACGCGACCTGCGTTCGTACGTATGCGGTTACTACAAGTCCGAGCGCAACGAAACGACCGGGGCGTCACGCCCGGTCGGGTTGCGAACGGACGGCACGTCCTACTCGGTGCTGCTCGGCGTATTCAGCAACGAGCAACTCGGCGAGACGGTAAGCCTCGCTCAGGTCTTCTGGACGAACGATGCCGAGCGCGGGCAGCCCGAGCGGTTGCACCTCGTCGCGGATGTCGACTTGACGATCGCCGACGACTTCACGAAATTCGGCGATTCCATCGCGCAGCTCAAGGACCGGCTGCGCAAGCACGGTGCGCGCGATTATCCGAGCTTCCCCGAGTACGGCAAGGATTTCCGCCGCGCGATGGGCATCCCTGCCGAGCAGGCGATGGACCTGTTCCACCAGACGGTCTCGATGAAATCCGTCGGCGACCTGAACGAGTTCGTCCGCGTGCACATGCTCGAACCTTTCGACATGCAGTCGCGCATCGACGGGCTGATCCGGCACTTCGAAGATCTGTCCACGGCCCATGCCGCGGTTCGGCGAGCCCGCGACCAGCTCGCCGCGCTCCAGCCGCTGCTGGCGGAATGCGACCGTTACGACGAGATCGGCGCCAACCTGAACGCAGTCGCGGCGCAACGCGGCGCCCTGCCGGCGTTCGTGGCGAGCGGGAAGGCTCGCGACCTGGGCGCCGAGATCGCGCAGCTGAGCGTCACTCGTGACGAGCTCGACGGCGGCCTCAACACGGCCGTGCGCGAGCTCGGCGAACTGCGCGAGCAGCTTGACCAGGCCAAGCGGGTTCGGGACGGTCTTGGCGGCGGGCGGCTTCGCGAGATCGAGCAGCGCCTGCCGGAGCTCGCGGCTGAGCGAGACGGTCGGCAAGCACGGGCCAGCAGGTTCGGCGAACTGCTCGCTGAGCTCGGTCTCGAGCCGGTGGCTGATGAGACCCAGTTCCTCGCCCGCCGACGCGACGGAGTCCAGAGCCGGACGGACCTCGACGCCCGCCGCACCGACGTCGACAACGAGGTGCAGGAGCGTGTTGTCGAGCAGGCGAGGTTCGACGACGAGGCGCGCATTGTCAACGCCGAGATCCGCAGCCTACGCGAGCGACCGAGCAACATCCCGTCGGAACACATTGCCCTGCGCCACCGGATGTGCGAGGCGATTCAGGCAGACGAGAGTGAGATGCCTTTCGCCGGCGAACTCATCCAGGTCGCCGACAGTAGCGCCGAGTGGCAGGGGGCGGCCGAGCGGCTGCTGCGCAGCTTCGGTCTGGCGCTGCTCGTGCCCGACGCGCTGTACCAATGGGTCTCGACGTGGATCAACGCCACCCACCTCGGCCAGCGACTCGTCTACTTCCACGTACCGACCACCCTCGGCCCAGAACCGCCCGGTCGGGCCGCCGGCGACGTCCTGGCGAGTCGGCTCGAGCTCAAGCCCTCGCCGTTCGTCCCGTGGTTGCGCCGCGAGCTGGACCGCCGGGCCGACTACGAGTGCGTGACGACGCTCGACCAGTTCCGTGCCGCGGTACGCGCGGTCACCCGAGAGGGCCAGATCAAGCACGGCCGCGGCCGGCACGAGAAGGACGACCGGCGCGCGGTCGGTGACCGCAGCAACTATGTCCTCGGCTGGAGCAACGCCCAGAAGCTCGAGGCGCTGATCGCGCGAGCGTCCGATCTGCAGCGCCGGCAGACGGCGCTCGGCGCCACGATCGATCAGCTAAAGGCCGAGCAAGACACATTGGCCCGGCGGCGCGAGGGACTGGCCAAGCTCGACGTGTTCACCTCGTGGGACGAGCTCGACTGGCGGAGCAGAGCGACGATGATCGCAAATCTGGAAGCCGAGAGGGCGCGGATCGAGGAGCAGTCGCGCGAGCTCGCCGACGTCTCACGTCAGATCGAGAAGTTGGAAGCGGCGGTCAACGCATTCGATGAACGCCGTCGCGAGCTCGATCGGCGGCTCGCCGTCGTCGATGACAAGTTGGCCACCTGCGGCGCGGAACTGGTCGAAGCCGAAGAGCTGATTGCCACCGTCGACCTGGCTGTGTTGACCGACGTCTTCGCGCGGCTCGACGCCCGCGCCGCCGGCGGCCCGATCGGCAACTGGGATCGCGTGCACGCACACCTGTCCGACCAACTCAACGAGTCCGAGCAAGCCGCGCGCGCCGACCAGGCCAGGGTCAGCAACCGGATCGTCAACAAGATGGCGGAGTTTCGTCGTCAGTACGATGCCGAGACCCGCGAACTCGACAATTCCGTCGAGGCGATTCCCGGCTACCGCGAGCTGCACGACCGGCTCATCGGCGATGATCTGCCGCGCTTCGAGGCGGAGTTCAAGCAGAACCTCAACCTGAACACGATGCGCGAGATCGCGCAGTTCCGCACCAAGCTGTATGAACAGCGTGACGAGATCCGCCGGCGCGTCCACACGATAAACGAATCTCTGGTCCGCATCGACTACAACCGGGGCACGTACATCGCCCTCGAGCCGAACGACACGCCCAACACCGAGATCCGGCTGTTCCGCGACGAGCTGCGCACGTGTACCGACAACTCGCTCGGCGGCGACGGATCCGATCAATACGCGGAGGAGAAGTTCCTCGATGTCAGCCGGATCATCGAGCGCTTTGCCGGCCGCGACGGGCAGGCCGACGCGGACCGGGCATGGACGCGGCGGGTCACCGACGTTCGCGAGTGGTTCACCTTCTCCGCGTCCGAACGCAACCGCGACGACGATACCGAGCGCGAGCACTACACCAGCTCCGGCGGCAAGTCGGGCGGGCAGAAGGAGAAGCTGGCCTACACCATCCTGGCCGCGTCACTTGCTTACCAGTTCAAGCTCGAAGCGAGCGGCGTCGCTGCCAAGACGTTCCGGTTCGTCGTCATCGACGAGGCGTTCGGCCGCGGATCCGACGCGTCCACCCGATTCGGGCTCGAGCTGTTCGGCCGACTCGGCCTGCAGTTGCTGATCGTCACGCCGCTGCAGAAGATCCGGGTGATCGAGCCGTACGTCTCGGCGGTCGGGTTCGTCGACAACGAGACGGGTAGCTACTCGCGGCTGCAGAGCATGACCATCGAGGAACTGCACGAGCGTCGCCGCCGACACCTCGCCGAACGCGAATGAGCACCGGCTGGACCACGCCGGCGGACGTGATCGTTCGGCTGCGTCGACGCTGGGACCGGGGCGAGTTCTTGCGGTCCTGGGCGCACGACCTGCCGTTCGAAACCGTCCGGGTGCCGATTCGCGGACCGTCGACAGCCGAGTTGTCGACGCGATTCGACGACGCCCGTACGTGGGTCGCGACGTGGGCCGCAGTCGACCTGGCCGGCGTGCGGGTGACAACGCGACCGGCCGGACTGCGGAGCATAGGCGCCAACGCGGTGCCCAGCCGCGTCGAGGTCGACAGCTACGACGCGTTGTTGCGGCTGCTCGGAGTGCAGGCGGACGTGCGACGGTTCGCCGAGCTGCGGACCGCGACGGAAGCCGAGCTAGCTGATCTAGTCGGCTTCATGAATCGCAGCCCGATGACGGTTCTTGCCCTTGCCGGTGAATGGCGCAAGCTCGTGCGCATCGTGCGCTGGGTCGCGTCCACCCCGTCGCGCCAGCACACCTATGTGCGAGAGGTGCCCGTCGTCGGGGTAGACACCAAGCTCATCGAACGCCGCCGCGGCATCCTCTCCGAGCTGATCGACGAAGTGCTGCCGGCGGAGCAGATCGACAGTGCGTATCCAGCGAGCCAGTTCGAGCGCCGCTACGGGTTCGCGTCCAGGCCGACGCCGGTGCGCCTGCGCTCGCTCGATCCGCGCCGTCCGCTGATACCGGGGATCAGCGAGGTGACGGTGCGAGCCGTCGAGTTCTCTGCACTGGCGCCGGACGTGACTACCGTCTACATCGTCGAGAACGAGGTCACGTACCTCGCCTTTCCCGACGTTGCTGACGCGGTGGTGCTCTGGGGAAGCGGCTTCGCGATATCCGGGTTCGCGTCGCTGTCATGGTTCCGCGATCGTCGCGTCGTGTACTGGGGCGACATCGACACGCACGGATTTGTCGCGCTGGATCGGCTGCGCGCCGTCGTCCCCCACACGACGTCGCTACTCATGGACCGAAAGACGCTGCTCGCGCACGCCGAGCAGTGGACTCAAGAGCCAAGCCCCACAACCGTCCCACTACCCCACTTGACCGACCCGGAACGCGAGCTCTACCGCCAACTCGTCGACGGTATTCACGGCGACCGAATCCGTCTTGAGCAAGAGCGCATCAGCTACCCATTCATCGAGACTGCTGCCGAGGCGCTCTGCAATGACCTTGGTCGTTAAGCCTGCGTCCCAGGGTCGGCAGCCGCGCATACCGGTGCCGGTTCGGTCGACCACGCCAACGCCATCCGTACCCCAACGCCGAGCAGCGAGCAAGGGATGGCAAGCATGGTTAGCTGCCATATATATCGACGGGCGCTGTCGCTGACTACGACGGTCGATCGGCTGCTACCTGCGGACTGATGCCTCGTCGAGTTCGATACCTATAACGGATGCGACTCGTTCGAGATCGACGTCGAAGCAGAGCAGGCCGGCGCCGCGGCGCCACGCCACGGCTGCGATCATGCAGTCGATCATTCCGCGTGGTGTGATTCCGGCTTGCCGGCAGCGCCGGTAGATCAGTGCTGCGGCATCGAAGTCGGTCGCCGGGTCGAAGGGCAGGAGCCCCCCGCGCAGCATCAGCCGCCGCAGGTCGTCCTCGCGTGCCTTGCTGCGTGCCCCGGCAACCACCTCCATGATCACCGGCTCGGTAACGACGAGCGGGCCGTCCGCGGCGATCAATGCTGTGATGCGTTCGTCGACGGGACCGCCTGTGGCGCGGTCGTATTCGATCCAGGCGGAGGTGTCGGCGAGGATCACGCGGCGCCGCGTGGGGCCACGTCGGCAGGGATCTCGCCGATCGCGTTGGCACCGCGAAGAGCGAGCGCTTCCTCGTGGGTCATCGGCTGCCCGGCCAGGTGACGAAGTGCAAGGTTAACGGCCTCGGTTTTGCTGTGCACGCCGTAGCGGTCCATGATCACGCGGACGTAGTCGTCCTCGATCTCAATGTTGGTGCGCACCTTGCTCATACACGCAGCGTACACCTGACGTGCGTAACGCGTGTATGCCCGGCCACAAGGACCTGCCACGCGAGCGGTGTCGGTTGTTGACCCCTCTGGTCGCCGCGGACATCCCTCGTTAACGTCGGCAACAAAAGGATTCGAGCTAACTCGCGCGTGGTGCCGCTTCTGGTGCTGAGTTTCGCACCATGAACCGGGCTAATCAGACTTGCGGACAGGTCGCTGAGCGTCCGCCGTTCCGATCCTGACCGCGCGAGCGCCCTTGTCGATGCCGCGAACTTGCCCGTGACCGTCACCGCCGGCGCGACGGCTTGGCGATCAGCGTGCGAAGCGCTGCGCCAGTGCAGCGCTTCGAGGTAGCTCCAGAACTCCGGCTCGTCCTCGGTCAGATACGCAAGGTCGCGATCCGTCAGCGAGACGCGACCTGCTGCGCGGGCGCGGACCTGTCACCTATCACCCGCGTCAACGGCGTGAGGGTGGCCGGATTCGGTCAATTTCCGGGCAAAGGCTCGCCGTCGGGAGCGGCTCTCTGGAAGCTTGTTGAAACGTTGCAAGCCCTTGTCCTCTGAATGACCTGAGTGATAACGAGATCACCCGCTTCCTGGGGAAAGGTCGCCGATTGTGATCACCCGACGGTTTGCCCGCACCGCGGGCCTCGCGATCGCCGTGCTGGCGGCGGCCCTCGCGCCGGCGAGCGGCGCCCTCACCGTGACCGACCGTGGGAGCCGGCTCGGCCACGGTGCCGATCACCGCCACGGACGACGTCGTCCGGACCGCGACCATGGGCGCGTCCAGCACGCACAGCGGCTGGCAGCCGGCCCGGACGAACGACGGCCAGACCGCCGCCCAGACCGATGACTCGCTGTGGAACGCCGGGGCCGGGTGGAACGACGCGGACGAGAGCGTCTGGCCGGTCACGTTGACCGCGATGTGGCCCGCGCCGGTGACCCTCTCGCATGTCACGGTGCTGACGCTCGACGCGCCGAACGCCCCGGCCACAACGAATGGTCTGCGCGACTAAGACGTCCAGGTGCTCGTCCACGGGGCGTTGACGACGGTGGCGTCGGTGCGCGGCAACACTCTCCGGACGATCACGAGCGGCTTCCCGCCGGTGACGACGAGCGCTGTCCGGCTGCTGATCACGGACAGCAACGACGACGGCTACAGCCGGGTCGTCGAACTCGAAGGGTTCTCGGCATGATCGCCAAGTATTCGCGTACCGCGTGGCTCGGAGTCGCACTGCTCGCAGCCGCACTGTTCGTGGTGCCCGCTAGCCCGGCCACGGCGACGCCGACGAGCTCGGTGCCGAGCCGGCTGCGCGCCGATGACCTCACCGACCCGCTCGGCATCGACGACACCACGCCGTCGCTGAGTTGGCAGCTTGCGGACTCGGGAAGTAGCAGCGTGCAGCAGGCGTACGAGGTGCGCGCGGCCACAAGCGAGGCCCGGCTCACGCGCCCGGACCTCTGGGACTCGGGCAAGGTGACGTCGGCCGACTCGATCGACGTCGCGTGGGCCGGCGAACCGCTCACCTCCCGCGAACGGGTCAGCTGGCAGGTGCGCACCTGGGGCGGCGACGGGCAGGTCTCGGACTGGAGCGCGCCGGCGCACTTCGAGATGGCCCTGCTCGACGCCTCGGACTGGAGCGCGCAGTGGATCGGCAACCAGCAGTGGCTCAACCGGCAGCCCACGCCCGTGACCGTCGACATCCCGCCGCAGGACACCCGCTACATCCAGGTCACCACGTCCGAGCTCGGCCGGCCGCTCGTCGAGAGCGGCACGCTCACCTACCGCCTGCAGCTCGCCGAGATCGTCGCCGAGGACAGCGAACACCCCGACACCGACCTGGCGCTCGGCGCGATAGTCACCTCCAGCGACCCGAAGATCTACGCCGGCAAGTGGGAGCCGCGGTTCCTCGTCGACGGCCTGCTGACCTCGAACCAGGTGCCCAACGGCTACAGCAGCAACGGCTACTCCACCGCCACCCCGGCGAACCCGATCACGCTGACTCTCGACCTCGGCCAGGTGCGCCACGTGGACCGCCTGCTGCTCTACGGGCGCACGGATACAACCACGGCGGACAGCCGCACGCCCAACTTCCCGTCGGACTACACGGTCGCCACCTCGACCGACGGCAGCGCGTACACCACCGTCGCCGACATCCACGGCCAGAAGGAGCCGCCCGCCTACAATTTGACCTTCCCGCTGTTAGCCAAGCAGTTCACGATCGGCAAGCCGGTGCGCAGCGCCCGGCTGTACGCGACCGGGCTCGGCATCTACGACGCCCGGCTCAACGGCGACGCGGTGAGCAAGGCGGTCCTGCAGCCGGCCAACACGGACTACCACGACCGCATCGTCTACGCGACCGACGACGTGACGGGCCAGCTCCGGCAGGGCGCCAACTCGCTGTCGGTGCGGCTCGGCGCCGGGATCGATGTCGTCCCCAGCTTCCCCGACCGCTACACGAAGTGGAGCGGCATCCTCGGCCCGCCGAAGCTACTCGCCCAGCTCGAGATCACCTACGCCGACGGCAGCACGCAGCGCATCGTCTCGGACGGCTCGTGGCGCACCGCACTGGGGCCGACGACGTTCAGCCACTGGTACGGCGGCGAGGACTACGACGCGCGCCGCGCGCAGCCCGGCTGGGACCAGCCGGGCGCAGACCTGTCGTCCTGGCCGGACGCCGCTACCACCACCGCGCCCATTGCGACCACCAAGCTGACCGCGCAGATGGATCCGCCGATCGAGCCGGTCGCGCACGTGCACACGGTCGCGGTGACCGAGCCGCAGCCGGGGACCTACCTGTTCGACCTCGGGACGAACATCGCCGGCTGGCCGGTGCTGCACGTGTCCGGCCCGGCCGGCACTACCGTCACGCTGAAGCCCGGCGAGCGGCTGGGCAAGGACGGGCTCGTCGACCAGGGCACGATGATCGCGGGCGGTAACACCTACCCGCCGATCGTCGACCACTACACGCTGGACGGCCAGGGAACCGAGACCTGGCACCCGGACTTCAGCTACCACGGCTTCCGCTACCTGCAGGTGACCGGCCTGCCGTCCGGCGCGAGCAAGGACATGGTCGAGGCGATCGTGCTGCGCGCCGCCAACGAGTCGGCGGGCAGCTTCGACTCGTCCAGTGACCTGCTGGACGACATCCACTCGCTGGTCAACCGGTCGGTGCAGGGCAACATGTACTCGATCCTCACCGACTGCCCGGACCGGGAGAAGCTCGGCTGGCTGGAGGAGACGCACCTCGAGTTCGACACCGTCGCGCGCAACTACGACGTCGCGGCCTACTACCGCGAGCTGGTTCGCAACATGGCCGAGGCGCAGCAGTCGAACGGCATGGTGCCGGCCATCGCACCGCTCGTCTACAACGTCTTCGGCGGCAACCCGGACCAGCAGGGCGAGCCGAACTGGGGCAGCGCGCTGATCATGGCGGCCTGGCAGATGTACCGGACGTACGGCGACGTACGGACGTTGAGCACCTACTACCTGAACATGCAGCGCTACCTCGCGTACCTGCAGGGCAGGTCGAGCGGCGACATGCTGAACTACGGGCTCGGCGACTGGGGCGAGATCAACGCGTCCACACCGGTCGGCGTGACCGCCACCTACGCGCTGTACCGCGACGCTGCGACGATGGCCGACATCGCGCGCGTCCTGGGGAACTCGGCTGACGCGCAGACCTACGCCGACTACGCCGGCACCGTCGCAGACGCGTACAACACCAAATACCTCGACAGCGCGGACCACACGTACGCGAACGGCACGCAGGCCGACGACGCGCTGTCGCTCGACATGGGCATCGTCCCGGAGTCGCAGCGTGCCGCGGTGCTCGACCACCTGGTGGCAGGCATCCGGGCCGCGGGAAACCACCTGACCGTCGGCGAGATCGCGCTGCCGGCGGTGCTCCGGGTGCTGTCGGCGGCGCACCGCGACGACGTGATCTACGACGTCGCCACGCAGACGACCAGACCGGGCTACGGCTATCAGGTCGTGCATGGGGCGACAGCGCTGCCCGAGTACTGGGACGGCGCCACCGGCTACGGCTCGCAGGACCACTTCATGCTGGGCGGGATCGAGCAGTGGTTCACGTCCGCGGTGGGCGGCATCTCGCAGGTGCACGGCTCGGTCGGCTACCGCGACCTGCTGATCTCGCCGCGCGTGGTCGGCAACCTGACGCACGCCGCGTCGAGCTACCGCACGCCATACGGGCAGGCGGCCAGCTCATGGGAGATCAGCGGCCGCGAGTTCGCGCTCGACGTCACGGTGCCGGGCAACTCGGCGGCGACCGTCCAGGTCCCGCTGTGGGCCGGGCAGGGCGGCGCCACTGCGACGCCGGGGGCGCAGCTGGTCCGGCGGACCGCCACGATGGCGGAGTACCGGGTGGGCGCGGGCGAGTGGCGGTTCGGTGCGCTGCTGCCTGCCCCGGTCACCGGCGACCAGCTCCAGCTGGCCGTCCAGCCGCCGGAGGGCACCGTCCCGGTGATCGAGTCGCGTCCGTCCACCGCCACGTTCACCGCGTACAACCTGATGGACCACGCCGTCACCGTCCGCCCGGAGGTCACGACGTCGGCCGGCTTCGCGGCCACCGCACCGGACTATGTCACCCTTCCCCCGCACGTCCTGACCGACGTGCCGGTCCAGGTGAACCGCACGTCGACTACGGCTACCGACGGGACGCTGACTCTCGCGATCGGCGGCCACTCCGCGAGCGTGCCCATCGAGGGCACCGACGACCTCGCCCGGGTCGCGGTGATGGCAGCCTCCAGCACGCACAGCGGCTGGGACCCGGCCCGGACGAACGACGGGCAGACCGCGGCCCAGACCGACTACTCAGTGTGGAACTCCGGCGCGGGCTGGAACGACGGCACGACCAAGGAGTGGCCGGACTGGCTCGCCGCGACCTGGTCGGCGCCGCAGCAGGTCGGGCACGTCCGGGTCCTCACCATCGACCAGAGCGACCACCCGGCGTCCCAGTACGGGCTGCGCGACTACGACGTCCAGGCGCTCGTGGGTGGGGCGTGGACGACGGTGGCTTCGGTGCGCGGGAACACGCTCGGAACAGTCGACAGCACGTTCCCGCAGGTGAGCACGATCGCCGTCCGGCTGCTGATCATCGACAGCAACGACCACACCTACAGCCGGGTCGTCGAGCTGGAGGCCTACGTCGGCTGATCAGGTCGACCTGAAGATCAGACGCGTTCCGTTCGTGGCCGCTGCATCGTCGCATGGCGTCGCCCCTTCTTGTTGATCTTTCTAGGAGGCGTCCCTACGGCGCGGGGGCATCGTGGCCCCAACGCCAGAACCTTTCGTATGCGCGGCTGGAGCAGCTGATCAACTGCCCGGACGTCGGCCCGTATCGACGGCTATCCGTGCCTAGGCCGCTCATCGCCGGTCATCCCGGTGGGCCAGAACAGGAGACGGCGGAGCCGGAGGCAGCGGCCGGGATCGCTCGCGGTTGCCGTTCGCTGATGGCGTCACTCGCGGTCACGCCGGCCAGGTATTGCCCGCCAGGACATAGCTGTGGGTGAGACGTGACTCGGACTCCGCAGCCGGGGCGGAGTCCGAGTCGGGGTGGCTCAGTGCATGTGGATGGGCGCACCCGCGGTGGCCTTGGTCTTGGGCAGCGTGAGCGCCGAGACGGCTGCGACGATCAGGGCGAGCATGCCGGCTACCGCGAACCCCCGCCCGGTTCCGACCGCGGCACCTGCGGCGGTTGCGAGGGTGCCTGCTGATGACGCTGCCGCGCCGAGGACAGCGACGCCGAGTGCGGCACCGACCTCGTGACCAGTCATGAGCAGCCCGGACGCCATGCCGGCATGCGCGGTGGGTACCTCGGCCATCGCCGAGATTGAGACGGCGATGAACCCGACGCCGGCACCCAGGCCGAGAACGATCACGGCGGGCAGCAGCGTCGTCACATAGCTGCCGGGATGGGCGGTCGCGCGTTGGAGTAGGAAGGCGCCGGCGGCGGCGGCGATTAGGCCGGAGGCCGCGACGGTGCGTGCTGTGAGGTGTTGCAGAAGGTGACCGGCGACGTGGGCCGAGGCGGTGATCGCCGCGGCGAGTGGCAGCAGCGCCAGCCCGGTGCGTAGGGCCGAGTAGCCGAGAACGGTCTGGCAGAAGATCGAGATCAGAAAGATGACGCCGACCAGGATCGCGGTGATGCCGGCCATGGTGCCGGTGCCAGCCACGAGCGAGCGAAGCCGCCAGGTGTGCGGTGGGACCAGAGGGTGAGCTACCCGTTGCTCGTGCCTGCTGAACGCACCGAGCAGAACGGTCGCGGCGATGAAGGCGGCGATGGTCCGCGGTGCGGTCCAGCCGTGGCTGGTGACCGATTCGATGCCGAAGATGAGCGTGCCCAGGCCCAGCACGACGGCCGCGCCGCCGGACAGATCCAGCTGTGCCAGTCCGGGGTGGGTGGCCGGCAGCTTGGGCAGCTTCACCACTGCGATGCAGAACGCGATCGCGCCGATGGGCACGTTGATCCAGAAGATCATCTGCCAGCCTGCCCAGGTGGTCAGGACGCCGCCGAACAGCACGCCGGCGGCGATGCCGAGGCTGCCGACCATTCCCCACAGCGTCAGCCCGCGGGTGCGCTGCGCACCGCTGTAGGTCGTGGTGATCAGCGACAGCGCGGCGGGTGTCATGAGCGCGGCGCCGAGGCCTTGGCCGGCTCGGGCGGCGATGAGCACGCCGGCGTTCCCGGCGAGCGCGCTGATGACCGAGCCCATAGTGAATACGGCGAGGCCGGTGAGGAAGACCCGACGTCGCGGGAAGACGTCGGCGATCCGGCCGCCGAGCAGCAGGCCGCCGCCGGACATCAGTAGGTAGGCGGTGACCAGCCACTGGAGATCGCCGCCACGAAGGTGCAGGGAGTGGCCGATCGTGGGCAGCGCGGTGTTGACGACGGAGATGTCGAGAACGACGAGGATCTGCGCGGCGAGCGCGATGGCGAGCACGGTCCATGGGCGGCGGGCTCCATCGTCACTATCGAGGTGCGGACCCGCACCGTAACCGTGGTGCGCGTGTGGCGAGTGGCCGTGAGGCATGCGCCCTGCGTCGCCGTGCGTGGCGGGAGGTGCGTCGGTGGTGGTCATCGGGTCTCCTCAGTTGTGGTGGCTGCGCTCAGACTGGCTTCGCCCGGCGGCCTATCGCGCCGGCAAGATTGCCGGGTTCGGGTGCCGGCAAGAATGCGTCGGCGAACCTCGGGCCACGGGACAGGAAGCTGCGCTGCCGGGCAGCTCCACACGGCGAAGGTCGCGGGCCGCAGGCGGGCTTGTAGGTCGACCTTGGCGGCCTGGTGCGGGTCGCTGTGCTCGAAAGCGGTGAGATCGGTCCGGCTGGTCCAGGCCGACACCGTCCACAGGGCGGACCCGGAGATCTGAAAGGCGAACGCGTATCCCGCCAGCCCAGGGGCGTCACGTAAGGCGCGGCGGAGTCGCCAGGTCGACGCCATGGTGGCCGGCAGCGAGCGCACCGACCGCAGCGGCAGCCGGGCCACGATGACGGTGACGATGCCTGATGGTGTGGGGGCAAGTTTCCAGGGCAGGGTGATCACACTGCCGGACGCTAAGGCGGCCGCCGGTTGCTCGGACCGGTGAAACCGCCTGGCTTGCCGGGTTCTTAGTCGAGGTCGAGCCGGGCGAGTTCGGTCCGGGAGCTGATGCCGGTCTTGGCGAACACGTTGCGCAGATGAAAGTCGATGGTGCGCGGGCTCAGGAATAGCTGTGCCGCCACGTCGCGGGTCGACAGTCCTTGCGCGACGTGTCGGGCAACCTGCCGTTCCTGCGCGGTCAGCTTGGTGACACTGCTGTCGTCGCGGCGGCGAGCGGTCTCGCCCGAGGCACGCAGCTCGGTGCGGGCGCGTTCGGCCAGCAGTGCGGCTCGGACGTCCTCGAAGATGGTCAGCGCGGCCCGCAGCTGTTCGCGGGCATCGACTCGGCGGCGTGCCCGGCGCAGAAACTCGCCGTAGGCCAGATGAATCCGCGCTGCCTCCAGCGGCCGGTGGGCGGCCGCCTGGTGGGTGAGCGCTGCACGGTAATGCTCCTCGGCGGTCGCCGCCGGCGCCAGCACGGCGCGGCCGTAGCAGACGACTGCGTGACTGCGGGGTGAGTCGACAGCGTCGGCGAACCGTTCGAGATCGGCCAGCCATTCCCGCGCCAGATCGAGCCGCGCGGCGCGGACGGCGGCGTCGAGTCGCTCGTAAGCGGCAAGCCGGATCAGCGGCGGCGTGGTCATCTGCTCGAGGTGATGCACCGCGATCCCGGGCTGGCCGGCCAGCAGGTCGTGCCAGCCGTGCGCCCAGCGGCGGGTGTCGTGCACGAGCTCGCCCAGAATCCCGGTCTGCCCGGTGCTCATGACCTGGTCTACGTCGGCCATTAGGTCTGCGTAGGAGTCATCGCCTCGGATGGCAGCGTGCAGCGCCAGCTCGGCGAGCGGCATCACCGTCAGCGCCTGCTGCCCGGTGCTGCGCGCGAGCTGCAAAGCCTCGGACGCGTCCGCGGTCGCCGTCGACAGTTGCCCGGCGGACAGGTCGGCCAGCGCCAGCCGCGGCAGCGCGAACAGGACCAGCCCCACCGCGCCGCTATCGCGTGATTGCGCCAGCAGCCGGGTGAACGCGGAGCGGAACGCGTCATCGTCGCCGAGGTGGAATGCCGCGATCCCCATGTTGGTCAGTAGGTCGGTCTCGGTGAGGGATGACCCGGCGGCCAATCCGGCGCGCAGCGATACGGCGGCCTGACCGAGCTCGTCCCGCAGCAGGTGATGGAAGCCGACGAGCAGCCCACTGAAGCACTGATCCCGCAGGCTTTCGCCGGGACGAGCGGGCAGTACCTCGTCGGGGTTCAGGTCGGTCTGGGCTTCGCGAGGCAGGAACGTCGAGCCTGCGGTGGCGATCATGGCGATCTCGCAGGCCCGGCCCGGGTCGGTGGCGGCGACGTTGCGCGCCGCCTGGCTCCACAGTCGGATGCCGGCCCGGACCGAGCCGGCGTTGAACTCCAGACGCCCGCGGAGCCGGTCGAGGTCGGCCTGCAGGACGGGGTCGCTGGCGTGCTGGCGGCCTTGTTCGGCCAGGGTGCGCGCCCGCGCAAGTTGGCCGGCAAGCCAGGCGTTGTTGGCGGCGCCGAGCAGCCGGCGGGCCCGGTCTTGGCTGTCGGCGCTCAGGTCGGCGGCCCGCTCTAGCGCGGCGCTGGCCGCTTCGTGCCCGCCGCGTGCCTGCGCCCGCTCGGCGGCCTGGTCGAGTCCGGCGGCGACGGCCTCGTCCGGATCGTCGATCGCGGCGGCCAGGTGCCACACTCGCCGGTCGGCATCCACCCCGACCAGGGCCTGCGCCAGCGCCGCGTGGGCCTGCTGCCGCGCCCGGGTGCTCGCGCCCTGGTACACCGCAGACCGCACCAGCGGGTGCCGCAGCTCGACGTTCGGGCCGGCAATCCGCAGCAGCCCGGAGTCCTCGGCTTCCTCGAGCGCCGGGGCGGGATCGATGCCGTAGACCGCGAGCGCTGCGCGGGTGACGGCAAGCAGGGTGGAGTCGTCGGCTGCCGCGACCAGCATCAGCGTCTGACCGGCCGCGCTCAGCCGCCGACCGCGGTCGAGGAACACACGCTGCACCTCGGCGGTGAGCGCCAGCTGCGGCGGCAGCGGGTCGCTGCCGCTGAGTTGACCGGCCGTCAGGGCGCCAGGCAGCTCAACCAAGGCCAGGGGGTTGCCGCGGGTCTGTTGGAGTAGCTGAGCCGTGACGGCATCGGACACCTCGCTGCCGGTGTGCTCGTGCAGCAGTGCCTGCGCCGCGCTCGGCGCGAGGCCGCCGACGAGCAGCTCGGGCAGGTCCTCGGCGTCGAACCGGCGAACGTCGCCGTCACGCGCGGCGAACAGCAGCGCTATCCGTTCCGGGCCGAGTCGCCGGGCGGTGAACAGCAGCGCGGCCGCTGACGCGTCGTCGAGCCAGTGCGCATCGTCGATGACGCAGGCCACCGGCACGTGTTCGGCCGCCTCGGCCAGCAGGCTCAACGTCGCCACGAACATCAGGAAGCGATCCCCGCCGCCGGCATGTTCACCCGTGGCCGTGTCTCCGAAAGCCGCGCGCAGCGCCGCAGATTGCGGGGCGGGCAGCCGGTCCAGCTGACTCATCACCGGGCGGAGCAAGCGGTGCAGCGCGGCGAACGGCAGCGGGGACTCGGACTCGATTCCGCGGGTCGTGAGGACCTGGGTGCCCTCCATCCGCTCGATCGCATCCTGCAGCAGGCTCGACTTGCCCACGCCGGGCTCTCCGCGCACGACGAGGGCACCGCCGCGGCCGGCCCAGGCCTCGTCCACGAGCGCCGCGATCCGGGCACGTTCGGCGTCTCGACCGTGCAGCACCGGCTCAGCGTAGGGAACCGAACCCGCCGACGTCGGGGATCCGACGAAGGTCCGTGACGCGACGGTCGCCGAGAACCCGGCGATCTCACCGGCGCGACCACCCCGCGGCGGCGGACAGGCTCGGGGCCACTCAGTAATCGCTGGACGACAGAGGGAGCCCGTCATGACCGCTCAACTTCAGAAACCAGACGCAGCCGAGGCGACCGAGGTGGCCGAGGCGAAAAGAGGGCACATCGGTCGCATTGTGATCGGCTCCATCGGCACCGGTCTAGTCGCGGCCCTGATCCTCGTGTTTCTTGTCCTTCCGGGCGCCACCGAGCCGGTCGTCCTCAGCGCCGCCATGCTCTCCTTCGCGGTCGGCTGGGCGATGCTCGCCGTCCTCTCGACTCGGCGGACCAGCCAGCCGCAGACGTGGGCCCGCGTGCCTGCCGCCGCCATGGCGATAGCCGGTGCGGCACTGCTTGTGTCGCAGCCCGGCGACCAGGCGATGAGCGCGCTCGGCTGGATCTGGCCGCCGGCCGTCCTCGTGCTAGCCATCTGGATGATGCGCAGCGTCCGGCGTGCGCTGCGCAGCCGGACCCGAAACTGGCTCGTCCGGCCCGTGTGCGCGGTACTCGCGCTCGCCGCGGTCGCCGGCGGCGCCGAGACCGTGCTCGAGTCGATGGACCACAACCTGCAGGCGCCGGCCGGACAGACCTACCAGGTCGCCGGGCACAAGATGTTCCTGCACTGCACCGGCACCGGCAGCCCCACCGTTCTGCTGTCCAGCGGCTTCGGCGAGCGCAGCCCGAGCTGGGCCTGGATCGTCAGCTCAGCCGCCACCACTACGCGGGTCTGCGTCTACGATCGGGCCGGCGAGGGATGGAGCGAACCGGCTGCCGGTCCGCAGGACGGCGTTGAGTTGGCCACCGACCTGCACGCGACCCTCGCCGCCGCCGACATCGCCGGCCCCTACGTGCTGGTCGGTCACTCGGTCGGCGGCACCTACAACATGATCTTCGCCGCCCGCTACCCGGCCGAGGTCGCCGGCATGGTCCTGCTGGACTCCGCGACGCCCGAGCAGTTCACCGCACTGCCGAACTACCCCGCCTTCTACTCCACCTACCGGCGCGTGTCCGGGGTGCTGCCGACGCTGGCCCGGCTCGGAATCGGCCGCACGGTGGCCGCCACCCAGTTCGCCGGGCTACCAGCCCAAGCCCGCCAGCAGGAGCAGGCCTTCGCCGCAACCGCTCGAGACTTTCGTGGCATGAACGACGAATGGTCACAACTGCCGACCGCCTTCACCCAGGCGAAGGCGCTGACCACCTTCGGCGCGAAACCGCTGATCGTTCTCACCGCCAGCAAGGCCCAGGAGGCCGGCTGGGCCGACGCGCAGGACAAGCTCGCACTGCTCTCGACCGACAGCGTGCACCGCACCATCGACGGCGCGACCCACGCAGAGCTGCTCGTCGACAAGCGATTCGCCCGGCAGTCCAGCACCGCGATCGTGCAGGTCGTCGCTGCGGCACGAACCCACGCCGCACTGACCCGCTGACCGCGCCGAACCCAGGGGCGCCCCGCCACAAGCAGGGCGCCCCACGGCTGTTGGGTGAAGTTGTGCCGTCATCGGTCGCGGCAGTCGCCGCTGCAGAGCGTCAAAGTCGATCGCTTCAAACCCGCCTCCCGGCTGGCTCGAGAAAGATCCATCTGCGCTGCAAGTCGTTGACCTGCGTCCCAAACAGATCGACGGCTCGCGCGCCTTCTCGGCCGCGTCGGCGTGTGTCAGCTTGTGTGGCTGTCACCCCGATGTGCGAAGGATCAGCGGGGTGAGGTCATCCGGGAGCGATGAATGCTCGGGTTGCGTGACGGCAGGCGAGTGATGAGTTAGACGAGCAGGCCGTCGACGACGACCTCGAGCATCGGCCCGACGGATGCGGCGGGCAGGTTGCCCTGGTCAACGACACTGGCGATTCCGCCGACGAGTCGGGCGAACTGGAGTGAGTCGACGCCGGGCCGAAGATCGTCTCCGAGCTGCTCGATGATCTGGGCGTTGGCGGCCCGGAGGGTCTGACACTTGGTCCGCATCGGCGAGGTGTCGTCCTCCATTGCCAGCGTGATCTTGGCCGGACCGCCCTTGTGTACCGAGATCAGCTCGACGTATTGCTCGAACCAGCGCAGCAGGAGTTCGCGCGACGTGCCGCCCCCGGCGAGAACCTTGCCGACGGCGTCGTTGACCCGCTCGACCCATGCCTGCATCACCGCATCGACCAAAGATTCGCGGGTGGGGAAATGGCGGTACAGCGTTCCCGCCCCAACGCCCGCGGCCTTGGCGATGTCGTCCAGCGGGGCGTCGTAGCCGCGCGTGCGGAACGCCACCCGAGCAGCCTCGACGATCTTGTCGCGATTGCGCGCCGCGTCCGCCCGCACCGTCGGCCTCCTGAATTCATAAACGCACTTGCTAAGCGGAGACTGTCTCCGTATCGTTATCCGTGGAAACGGAGAACCTCTCCAGATCAGTCTACGTCGGCCTTCGGCCAAACGCACGCAGGCCAGAACAGGACTTCACCCAGATGTCTTCAATGCTGCAAACCCGACCCGCTCCAACGGGGTCCGCACGCCGCAACCCGGCGATCGGTATGTGGGTCGTGCTCGTCGGTCAACTCATGCTCGTACTCGACGCGACGATCGTGAACGTCGCGCTGCCGCACATCGCCACGGACCTGCATTTCGGCTCCGCCTCGCTGTCGTGGGTCCTCAACGCCTACAGCCTCGCGTTTGGTGGCCTCTTGCTGCTCGGCGGCCGCCTGGGAGACGTGCTCGGCCGACGCCGGGTGTTCATGACCGGCCTGGGCCTGTTCACGCTCGCCTCCTTCGCTGGCGGGCTCGCCCATGCGCCGTGGGAACTGGTCACCTCGCGGGCGCTGCAGGGCGTCGGCGCGGCGCTGTCGGCGCCATCCGTGCTGGCCCTCATCGCCACCAACGCGCCGAACGAGGCCGCCCGCAACCGTGCCCTGGCAGCGTTCGCCGTCATCTCCTCGGGAGGAGCGGCGCTCGGCTTGATGCTCGGCGGCACGCTCACCGATCTGGTGTCCTGGCGATGGACGATGTTCGTCAACGTGCCGATCGGCCTGGCCGTCCTGTTCCTCGTCCCCGGGCTGGTCAACGAGACAGCGCGGCGCCACGGTCGATTCGATTTCGTCGGCGCGGGCTCCGCCACCGCCGCTGCGGTATCCATGGTGTGGACCGTCATCAACGCACCCGAACACGGCTGGGGCAGCGCGCGCACCATCGCCGGCTTCGTCCTCGGAGCCGCCCTGCTGGTGGTGCTGGCCGTCACCGAGCGTCGGCATCCACACCCGCTACTGCGGCCGGCGCTGCTCCGCAGCCGGCAGCGGATCGCGGGGTTGGTCGCGATGGCCGCCGTCTACGGCGGCATGCTCGCGACCTTCTTCCTTACCGTGCAACTGCTGTCGCACCAGTTCGGCTACAGCCCACTTCGATCCGGCGTGGCATTCCTGCCCGTTCCACTGGGCGTGTTCACCATGTCGCGCCTGGCACCCCGCCTGGTCGCGCGGATCGGGCCGGCCCCGCTGATCGCCGCCGGTACCGCGAGCGTGTTCATCGCGATGGGCCTGCTACTCGGCGTAGACGCCTCCACCAGCTACGCCGCCGGCGTCTTCCCGTCACTGCTGCTGATGGGCTTGGGCATGGGCGCGAGCTTCATGCCGATCACGGTCCTCGCCCTCAACGGCGTCGAACCGGAGCACACCGGATCGGCCTCCGGCATGCTGCAGACCATGCAGCAGCTCGGCGGAGCGGTCGGGCTCGCGGTGGTCGCCTCGGTCTTCGCCGGACGGAGCGCTCATGGCTTCGACCCAGCGCTACGGGCCGGGTACGGCGCGGCGACAGTGCTGGCCGCTCTCGCACTCACCAGCGGGCTCACCCTGCTCGCACGCCGAAGCTTCGCCACCTCGGCCTAGCGCGGCAGATCCACCAGCACATCCACAGAAAGAACTACGTCGTCCGCAGGAGCCGACCATGACGCTAGCCCTCCGCCCGGCCCGTCGATACCTCCTGTCGAACAGGCGCCACGCAGCACCGCAGAAAGACATCACCGGGTGTGTCAGAGCCCTCACGCGTCTCCTCAGCGTGGTGGTGGCCGGGCTGCTGGTCTGGATCGTCATTCTGGGTGTCAGCCTGCCGACGGCTGACACGACCAGGCAGTGGAGGCTGCTTTGGATCGGCTTCGACACCGCGGAGGTCGCAGCCCTCGGCGTCACGCTATGGGCCGTGTACCGGTCGCGCCAACTTGCGATTCCTGCCGCACTGATAACTGGGACGCTGTTTGCCTGCGACGCCTGGTTCGACGTCGTGCTGTCTTGGGGCACTCATGGGTGGTGGTTCAGTCTCGCCACTGCCGTCCTTGTCGAACTGCCACTCGCAGCCCTGCTGTGGGGCAGCGCCCGCTCGATGGCCCACGCGGTGATCGCCGCGCCTGCACTGCGGCTGCAGCAGCTGGACGTGGTGGTCGGCGACGAGTACGACGGTCAGCCACGGGCCGTGCACGCCGACTTGCATCGCGAGCAGTTGCTGCGCGAACGCATCCATATCGTGTTGCCCGCCGATCATCCCGAGGCCGCTGGCGACCCGGTGCCAATCGGGCGGTTGGCCGATGTCCCGTGGGCCGCCTGCCAACCCGGCACCGGGCACCGGGAGATGCACGTGCGGGCATGCCGGGGAGCTAGGCGACTTCGAACCCGACCTCCGCTACAGCTCCGACGACTTCCTGATTCTCCTGGAGCTGGTCCGCACCACCGGCGCCGGTGCGCTGCTGCCGGATTTGGTGCTCGGCTATGGAGCGCCTGGAGTCGCAGTCCGCGTGCCGGCCGAGGGTGAACTCGGCCGGGAGGTCTTCCTGCTTACCCGGCGTAGCCGCACCCCGGCGGTGGCCGCGGTCGCGGCTGCCCTGCGCGGCGCAGCGGACGTGGCCAGCCTCCGGTCGAGCGTCACGGGCTGCCCCGATTCGATCATCTAGACTGCTGCCGCTCTCATCGCGGTAGCCACGGCCGCTGCTATGTGCACGCGAGAAGATGGCTGGCGCTCTCGCACTGGGCGACATCAAACTCGCCGGCGTGATGCCCAGCGGGCATCACGGGACGCTGATACCGCAGCGCGCAGCCTGACCCGCGAACCCAGCATGCCGAGCCAGCCTCGGTCAGTTATCGTTGCCAGCCCACGCTGATTTCCGGACTAGGGCGGCGTCGGCGTCCTTGAGCACTTTGGCCGCGACCTGCAGCCCTTCGACGCGGCCGAGCTCGGTGTCCTCATGCTCGATGTTGACCAGCATGCCAGGGTCGACCTCGTACAGCGCGCGCAGGAATTCCGTCCAGAACTCCACGTCGTGACCCTTGCCGAGGGCTACGAAATCCCAGGAGGAGTTCTTGGGCCACTCGTTGGCCCACTCGTCGCCGCCGAGGTTCACCCGCGGCTCATCCGGCGACAGACGACGGAAGCTGTTGTCGAGAACACCGTAGAGCTTCGCGTTCTCAATGTTGATCCGGACATCCTTAGCCGCGGCCTGGTACACCAGCCGGCCCAGCTTGCGGACGACCGCCACCGGATCCATCTGCTGCCAGAACAGGTGCGACGCGTCCAGTTCCACGCCGATGTGCTGTGCGCGAGTGAGTTCGACGAGCTTGAACACATCAGCGGTGTTGAAGACAAGGTTCTGCGGGTGCATCTCCAGGGCCACCTTGATGTCGTGGTCGCCCGCGAGCGCGTCGATCTCCTTCCAGAACGGAACCGCGACCTGCCACTGGTAGTCCAGCACGTCGAGGGCAGCGGAGTTCCACGCGTTGACGATCCAGTTCGGGCGCATAGCGCCTGGCTCCCCGCCCGGCAGGCCGGACATCGTCACGACGCGGTGCTGGCCGAGCCGGTTCGCCAGGCGGATGGAACGCCTGATGTCCTCGGCGTGCTTGTTACCGATGACGGGATTCGGGTGTAGCGGGTTGCCGTTGCAGTTCAGCCCGGCGATGGACACGCCGGTGCCCTCGAAGATGCCGAGGTAGTCGTCCCGGGCGGTGTCGCTGACGAGGATGTCGTCGAAGGTCGGGATGTGGACCGGGGGAAGGAAACCGCCGGAATTGATCTCGATACCGGTCAGGCCTAGATCGGCGATCACTGTCAGTGCCTCGGGCAACGGTCGGTCGTGCAAGATGGCGTTGTAGACGCCGAGCTTCATGGGCTTGCCTTTCGCTGAGCTCAGAGGTGGACAGTGCCGCCACCGGACAGTGCCGATTGGGTTATCGCCGCGAGGACTTCCAGGTTGTGCAGGCCCTCGGCGAACGAGGCGACCGGCGGCAACTGGTCGAGCCCTGCCACCTGGTCGAGAAACGCACGGCACTGCCAGGCGAACAGGTCGTTCTGGCCGTGGCCGACGGACGGGAAGTCCATCGGCATGCCGCGCTCGATGTAGGGGTGCGCCGGCCCGATGAGCACCTGGCGGTATCCGTTCGTCACGGCTGCCAGCTCGCGGTCCGCGAAGGTGAACTCGGCCATGCGGTTCAGGTCGAAGGAGGCCGCGCCGTTCTCGGCGAACACCTCGAAGCCGAGCCCGTTCGGCAGCCCGTGAGCGACGCGGGACACCGAGTAGGTACCGATGGCACCGCTCTGGAACGTTGCCGTGAACGTGACCAGGTCCTCGTTCTCGACCGGTTCCCGTTGCGTGCCGACCGCGCCCGCGGAATGGCCGACTGTCGCACCAAGCGGCACCGGTCGCTCGGTGGTGAAGGTCTGGAAGACTGCGCCCTGAACGCTCGTCACCGGCCCGCACAGGTACTCGCCGAGGTCGACGAGGTGGCTGCCGATGTCGGCTAGAGCGCCGCTGCCCGGCCCGCCCCGGTAGCGCCAGCTGATCGGTGCCTGCGCGTTCTGGGCGTAGTCGCACCAGTAATGGCCGTTGAAGTGGCGGACCGCGCCGATCGTGCCAGCGCGCAGTTGATCGCGGATCGCGTTGATGGCAGGCGTGCGGCGGAAGCTGAAGCCGATGCCCGCTTGGGTGTGGGCGGCCTGGGCGGCCGCGACCATCGCTTTCGCGTCCTCGACGGACGGAGCCATCGGCTTCTCGCAGAGCACGTGCTTGCCGGCGCTCAGCAGCGCCTCGACCACCGGGCGGTGCAGCGAGTTTGCGATCACCACGCTCACAACGTCGATGTCCGGGGCGTCGACGACGGCTTCCCAAGACGTCTCGGCGCGCTCGTAGCCGAAGCGCCGGGCTGCGTCGACCGCGAACGGCTCGTGCGCGTCCGCGACGGCGACGAGGCGGATGTCGGGAAGTTCGATGTCGAACATAGAGCTCGCGGCGCGGTAGCCGGCGGCGTGCGCCCTACCGGCCATGCCGACGCCGATGACCGCGACACCGAGCCGGTCTTGTGTCATGGATGGACTCCTTTCCAAGGTGAGAACCTCGGTCACGGCGTCCCGCTACACGATCCCCGGGTTCCACGACCCGTGACCGCTCAGCGGGTCCAGCGGAGTTGACGGGCTTTCTGCTGCTGGTAGTCGGCGTGGCCGGCGAGTGATGGGGGCACGCCGACTTCCCACCATGCGCCGGATTCGGTCCAGGTAGTGGGGTGGACGCGGCAGACGACGACGGCGGGCCGCGACGTGCTGCGGGCGGCAGCGCGGGCAGCGGCGTAGGCGCCGCGCAGCGCCTCGACCGACGCGCCGGCGTCGAAGACCTCGCAGCCGAGGGCGCGGGCGTGGGCGACGAAGTCCACGCGCACCTGGCCGTGGCCAGCGCAGTCGGCCAGCAGATTGTTGAAGCCGGCGGCGCCCTGGTTGGTCTGCAGTCGGTGGATCACCGCATACCCCTCGTTGTCACAGACCACCGCCACGAACGGGTGGCCGGCGAAGGCGGCCGAGTACAGCTCGGAGTTGAGCATCAGGTACGAGCCGTCCCCGAAGAGGCTGGTGACGAGGCCGTCGGGGTGGGTGCGGGCCCGGGCCATGGCCGCGCCCCAGGGCCCGGCCACCTCGTAGCCCATGCAAGAAAAGCCGTACTCGAGGTCCATCGTCGGACCCTGCGTGGCGCTGCCCGCGCGCCAGCCGCCGTCTAGCTCACCGGGCATGCCTCCGGAGGAGGTGAGCACGTAGTCGGCCGGCCCGCTGGCATCGTTGACCACGCCGACGACCTGCGCGTAGGTGAGCATGCCGTCCGGGGCGGTGCCGGCTCGTAGCTTGTCGATGTGCGCGTCCCAGTCGGCGCGTTCGGTGGCGGCGCGTGCGGTCCAGTCCGGCTTGGCGCGCCAGTCGCCGAGAGCCGCGGAAAGCTCGTGCAGCGTCTCGCGGGCGTCGCCGACGAGCGCGTGCGCGGCGTGCTTGACCGCGTCGAACCGTGCGGCGTTGACGGTCACCAGCCGCACGTCGGGGGCGAACAGTTGCCACGATCCGGTGGTGAAGTCCTGCAGCCGGGTGCCGACCGCGAGCACCAGGTCGGCATCTGCGGCGAGCGTGTTCGCCGAGGCGGCGCCGATGATGCCGATGCCGCCGGCGTTCAGGGGATGCGGGTCGGCGAGCAGCGTGCGCCCGGCCGGTGTTTCGGCGACCGGAACCCCGTGCGCGACGGCGAAATCCAGCACCGCGGCACCGGCGCCGGAGTAGCGGGCGCCTCCACCGGCGACGAGCAACGGCCGCCGCGAAGCACGCAGCAGCGCCACCGCCTCCGCGAGGGATCGCTCGTCGGGGCGCGTCCGCGGCACCCGGTGCAGCCGCGGGGCGAACATCGTCTCAGGGAAGTCGAACACCTCGGCTTGCACGTCCTGCGGAAGGGCGAGCACGACGGGGCCGGTGTCGGCGGGATCGGTGAGCACCCGGGCCATCTGCGGCAGGGTGGCGAGCAGCTGCTCGGGGCGGGTGATCCGGTCGAAGTACCTCGACACGGCGCGGAAAGCGTCGTTGACGCTGACGGTCGGGTCGCCGTAGTGCTCGACCTGCTGCAGCACCGGGTCGGGGGCGCGACCGACGAACGTGTCGCCGGGCAGCAGCAGTACCGGCAGCCGGTTCGCGTGGGCGAGCCCCGCCGCGGTGACCATGTTCAGCGCGCCGGGGCCGATGGACGAGGTGGCGGCCATGACCTGGCGGCGGTCCATGGCCCGCGCGTACGCGATGGCGGCGTGCGCCATACCCTGCTCGTTCTGCCCGCGCCAGGTGGGGAGCTCGTCGCGGACCTCATACAGCGCGGTGCCCAACCCGAGCACGTTGCCGTGCCCGAAGATGCCGAACACCCCAGCGAACAAAGGCACTTCGGTGCCATCGAGCAGTTCGGAGCGCTGCACGAGCATCCAGCGGACGATCGCCTGCGCGGTGGTGAGCTTCACGGCACGGCCCGCGGGTCGGGGGCCTGCTCGGTCCACGAGTCACGGATCCAGGCGTGCGCGGGGTCGTCGCAGAAGGCCATCGAGCGCTCTCCCGGGCCGGCCAGCACGTTCAAGTAGTACATCGGGTAGCCGGGCGCGGCGACGCACGGGCCGTGGTAGCCGTGCGGGATCAGCACGATGTCGCCGTCGCGGACCTCGAGCGTCTCGTCCAGGGCGGCGAGGCCGACAGCGTGATGGGTGGCGTCGGTGTACGCGCGGTGCAGGCCGAACCCGTGCCGACCCGGCATGAGCTGGTCGGGGCCGGCGATGCGGTAGTAGTAGATCTCCTCGTCGACTGCGATCGATCCCTCACTCGGGTCATGCTTGTGCGGCGGGTAGCTCGACCAGTTGCCGGGCGGTGTAATCACCTCGCAGGCAATGAGCTTCTCCGCATGCTCCCAGACGCCGGGGACGCCGAAGTTGCGCACCTGCCGGGTGGACGGGCCGGCGCCGCGCACCTCGATCGGCACGTCCGCCGCCATACCGTACGCAGGGGGGCCGCGGTGCTCGCAGCGGGCGGCCGGCAGCGCCACCTCGGCCCCATCGCGGCTGGTCAACGTCAGCGTGCTGTCGCGGCTGGCGTACGCGAAGTCGCTCGCCCCGGCGAACACCGAGGGGCGGCCGTCGAGTAGGAACGCCTCGCCGTCGACATCGACGGACAGCCCGCCGGACAGCGGCAGCACGAACACCTCGGACTCGCCGGTGCGCACGGTGCGGGACTCTGCTGCGGCGAGCCGCAGCACGGACAGCCCGCACCAGGTCCAGCCCGCCTCGTCGGGCGTCAGCGAGATCTCCCCGTCCGGATAGGGGCGATGCAGCTTCATACGGCTCCCAAAGTGGCATCGTGCAGGACGTCGGCGGCCGCGTCGACCACGCCGGCCACGTCCCCGTTGGGCGGGTAGAGGACGGTGCGGCCGATGACCAGGCCGCAGACGTTGGGCAGCCGCAGCGTCCTGCCCCACGACGCCACCTGCGCGGCGTGGTCGGCCTGCGGCACGCCGCCGAGAACGACACACGGCAGCGTGGTGGCCGCGTACACCGTCTCCGGCTCGTCGCAGGCAGGCATCTTCAGCCACGTGTACGCGCTGGTCACGCCCAGAGCAGAGGCCACCGTTACGGCCCGGGTCAGCGACGCGGCGTCGGTCTGCAGCACGAGCCGACCGTCGGGATCGCGCTTGTACGGCAGCGGTTCGACCATCGCCATCAGCCCCCGGGCGGCGAGGGTGGTCACGGCGGCCGCGCAGTTCTCGATGGTGTTGGCGACCGCGGGGTCGTCGTCGTCGATGCGCAGCAGCATCTTTCCGCCCTCGAGCCGGCTGGCCGCGATCGACTCGGCGTCGTATCCGGTGAACCGGTCGTCCATCGTCCAGGCCGCGCCGTCGAGCCCGCCGCGGTTCATCGAGCCAATGACGACCTTGCCGTCGAGGGCGCCGAGCAGTAGCAGCTCCTCGACCACGTCAGGGGATCCGAGCACGCCGTCCACGCCGGGACGTTCCAGCGCAGTGACCAGCCGTTCGAGCAGGCCGCGCCGGTCGGCCATCGCCATCGGGTCGCTGCCCGAGCGCAGCGCCCCGCGCGCGGGATGGTCTGCGGCGACCAGGAACAGTGTGCCGCGGTCGGAGATGAGTCGCTCCGGGCGTTTGCGCGCGGCGTACGCCTCGGCGACCGCCTCCGGACGGGTGGCCCGAGTCTGTAGCAGTTCCCGCCACTGCGCGTCGCTGATCATGTCGGCGCTCCGGCTTCGATCATCGCCTCGAGTTCGTCGAGCGTGGGCATCGCGTCGGCGCACGCCAGCCGCGACGCGACGATCGCCCCGGCGGCATTGGCGTACCGGGCGCAGCGAACCGGATCCCATCCGGCGAGCAGCCCGTGCACCAACGCCCCGCCGAACGCGTCGCCCGCACCGAGGCCGTTCACTACCTCGACCGGCCGTGGCGGCACGGTGGTCATGCCGTCCGCGGTGGCCACCAGCACGCCGTCGCCGCCCTTTTTGACGAAAGCGATCTCGACGCCTCGTGCGAGCAGGCGCCGGGCGGCCTCCTCCGGCTCCGCGGTGCCGACCGCCACCTCGACCTCCGACCGGTTGCCCACCACGACGTTGACGTGCTCGAGCATCAGTTCGTACTCGCGCCGGGCATCCTCCGGGGACGGCCAGAACATCGGCCGCCAGTCCAGATCCAGCACGGTCCACCGGCCGGGCGCCGGCCGGCCGCGGTGCTCCAGCATGGCGAGCTGTGTCGACCGCGCCGGCTCCACCGACACGCCGGTGCCGGTGACCCACAGCAGCGGGACGTCCGCGACGAGCTGCCGCGGTACGTCCGCTTCGGTGAGGGTGAGGTCGGGCGCGGTCGGCAGCCGGTAGAAGAGCAGTGGCGGATCCTCCGGCGGATCGAGCGCGCAGAACACCACTGGTGTGAGTAGGTCCGGCGCGGTTCCGACGTAGGAGGGGTCGACGCCGAACCCGGCCAACGCCTCCCGCACGTACGCGCCGAAGTCGTCGGGCCCCACCTTGGTCAGCACCGCAGTCTGCCGCCCCAGCCGGGCTGCGCCCACGGCCACGTTCGTGGCCGTGCCGCCGAGGAACTTGGCGAACGTGCGCACGTGCCGCAGCGGCACGCCGGACTGCTCCGGGTACAGGTCCACGCCTACCCGGCCTACGGTAAGCGCCTCGACCGTCATGACAGGTACTTGGCGATCTGCTCGCGGTTGAACACGCTCGACTCCCTTGCCCGCTCCTCCCAGGCGAACACGCACACCGTCATGATCGTCTCAGGCCGCGCAGCGAAGCCCAGCAGGGTCAGGGTGTCGAAGAACTCCGGCCAGTTCACCTCGCCCTGGCCGATGTCCAGGTGCTGGTGGATGGTCGCGGTGGTGCCGGGTGGGTTGAGGATGTACCGGTTCCCCGACGAGGCCCGGTGGTCGAAGCTGTCGGCGACGTGCACGTGGGTCAGCAGATCACCGGCGTACCGCATGACTCCGGCTATGTCGCCGCCCTGGTGGAAGGTGTGTGGCGCGCAGTAGACGAACGACACCAGCGGGGAATTGATCCCGCGCACCATGTCGATGGCCACCTTGCCGTCCTCGACGAAATCGTATGGGTGCGGTTCGAGCCGCAGCTGCACGCCCTCGCGCTCGAAGACCGGCAACAGCTCCTCCATCGACCGCCAGAACATGCCCTCGCAGCGGGCCGGCTGGTCATGCGTGCCGTTGAACTCGGAGTTCATCACCGGGCACCCCAGCTCGACCGCGACCTGGATGGCGCGCTTCCAGTACTGGACGGCGGCCCGGCGATCGTCCTCGTCGGGCCCGGCCCAGCGGTACAGGGGCAGCACCGACGACAGCTGCACGCCGGCCGCGTCGAGCGCGGTCTTGAACCGGCCGATCGTGGAACGGTCGGCGCGCGGGTGCAGGTAGAACGGCAGGAAATCCTCGCGCGGCGAGAGCTCGATGTGCTGGTACCCGAGCTCGGTGACCAGCCCGGGCAGCTCGGTCAACGGCACATGCCGGAACATGTACGGGTCGAATGCGATCTTCATGTCGTCGCCTCACTGCGCCTTCATGTAGAAGTCGGGGCGTTCCCGCAACGAGACCGTCGTCCGGTCGCCGGTCCGCAGCGCTTCGAGGCAAGCGTCCGAGGCGGCCGCGGCCGCGTAGCCGTCCCAGGAGCTCGGTCCGGTCGAGGTGCCCGCGGACAGCGCGTCGAGCCATTCCTGCAGCTCGACGTCGTACGCGCGGCTGAACCGCTCCCTCCAGTCGACGGCGACCCGATGACTGCGCAACCCTTCGCGTTTGACGCGCGCATCGCCGGTCTCAGCGAGCGCGACCGTCCCGCTCTCGCCGACGACCTCGCCGCGGATGTCGTACCCGTAGCCGATGTTGACCGACAGCTCCACGTCGACGAGCGCGCCACTGGCCATCTCGAGCAGCACGACCACCGGGTCATCGAGTGCCGATTTGCTGTTGCGGCGTGGCTTGAGGACCTGCGTCGCCGCGATCTCCTCGCCGAACATCCAGCGCACCAGGTCGATCTCGTGGATGGCCGCGTCGTTGATAATCATGTCGCTGGTGAACTGCGGCGGCACCGATGGGTTGCGGTGCGCGCAGTGCATCAGCAGCGGCGCGCCGATCGCGCCGTCGTCGACGACGGCCTTGACGGCGCGGTATGCCGCGTCGTACCGGCGCATGAAGCCCACCTGGACGAGCTGACGACCGCCCGCGACCTCGGCGTCGACGATGCGCAGGCAGGCGTCCTGCGTCGTCGCCAACGGCTTCTCGCAGAACACCGGCTTGCCGGCTTCGATCGCCGCCAGCACGTACTCCTCGTGTGTTTCCCCCCACGAGGTGACCACGACGGCCTCGACATCGTCGGCGCGGATGACCTCCTGCCCGCTGCCAAGAGCCCGGCACCCGCGCACGCCCTCGGCCACTGACTTGGAGCGGTCCGCGTCCACGTCGGTGACCGCCACCACGGAGGCGCCGAAGAGCACCTGGGTCAGGCGCCGGATGTGGTCCTGGCCGATCATGCCGACGCCGATCAAACCGATTCGAACGCTCATCGCCCCCCACCTCCGACCCCGACGCCACGCAGGTATTCGTAGGTCCGCTTGGCAATCGGTGCTGGCACGTCGAACTCGACCGGGTACAGATCCTGCTCGACGATGACGAAGATGTCGGCGTTCAGCTCGCGCAGCGCGTCTACGACCGACGGGATGTGCGGCTCGCCCTGGGGTGGTTCGCAGCTGGCGTCCATCGCAACCGCCTGGCCGAACGCGAGATCGTCACGCTCGGCGATCTCCACGATCTTCGGGTCCATCTGCTTGATGTGTACGTAGCCGATCCGGTCCGCGTAGTTGTGAATGATCGCCACGTTGTCCGCGTGCCGGTACGCCAGGTGGCCGGTGTCCAGGCAAAGCGAGACGTACCGCGGGTCGGTCTCGTCGAGGAACCGCTCGGTCTGTGGCTGCGTCTCAACGTGGCTGTCCGCATGCGGGTGGAACTGCAAGGTGACGCCGTACTCCTCGGACACGGCCTTGCCCAGCTCGTTGGTGGAATGGACGAGCGTCTTCCACGCGTCCTCGTCGAGTTCGGCGGGCTCCAGGTAGGCGCCGGTCGTGTCGTCGCGGTACCCAGGCACCGGTACGAAGACGACGTGCTTGGCCCCCACCGCCGCCGTCAACTCGGCCACCTTGCGGGTCTGCGCGAAGATGTCCGGCCAGTCGTCGGCGCGGTGCAGACCGCTGAACCCGTGCATCGTGCCGCCCGCGACCTTGAGCTTGCGCTTGGCCAGCTCGTCCTTCAGCTGTTCTGGGTCTGTCGGTAGGTAGCCGTACGGCCCCAGCTCGAGCCACTGGTAGCCCACGCCGGCCAGCTCGTCGAGGAACCGCTGCCAGGGTGTCTGACGCGGGTCGTCGGCGAACCATACGCCCCAGGAGTCCGGGCAGCTGCCGAGAGCGAGTCGCGCGATCGCTCCTGGTGGCGTCGTGCCCTCGCCGTCGATCGAACTCATAAGAGAGGTGTCCCTTCGATCTTGCCGTTACGCCCCGCCGGAGGCCTGCCGCGAAATGCCAAGCTCCTGCACTTCCTCCTCGAGCACGTGTGCCGCCTCCGCGGCCGCGCCGCCAGTGCGTTCGAGTTCGTGGTGGAGCTCTTCGAGCTCGGACCCGCCGGCCATCAGAGCGGTCAGCTCTTCGCGGGTGATCTCATCCTTGCGGTAGTAGCCGATGGCCCGTCCGCGATTGAGCAGCAGGAACCGGTCTCCGACCGGGTAGGCGTGGTGCGGGTTGTGAGTGATAAAGATGACGGCCAGGCCACGCTCCCGCGCCTGCACGACGTAGCGCAGCACGACGCCGGACTGCTTCACGCCAAGCGCGGCCGTCGGCTCATCGAGGATGATCACCTTGGCGCCGAAGTAGATCGCGCGGGAGATCGCCACGCACTGCCGCTCACCACCGGACAACGTGCCGATGGACTGGTCGACGTTGCGAAGGTCGATGCCCATGTCGAGCAGCTCCCGCTTGGCGGTCTTGCGCATGAACTTGATGTCCATTCTGCTGACCGCTCCGATGCCCTTGTACACCTCGTTGCCGAGGAAGAAGTTGCGCCAGACCGGCATCAGCGGCACCACCGCGAGATCCTGGTACACGGTGGCGATGCCGCGGTCGAGAGCCTCGCGCGGCGAGGAGAACTTCACCCGCTCGCCATTGACCTCGTACGTTCCCGCGTCGTGTTGATGCAGGCCGGAGATGATCTTGATGAGGGTGGACTTGCCGGCGCCGTTGTCGCCCAGCACGCACGTCACCTCACCGGCGCTCACCTCGAGCGACACGCCTTGCAGCGCGATGACGCTGCCATAGTGCTTCTCGGCGTCCGTCAGCCGGATGACTGGTGCGGCCTGCGTGGTCTCGGGTGCGATCGTCGTCATCTCATTGCCTCCGCCCGCTTGCGGACCCACGTATTGAGCAGGATGGCGCCGAGCAGGAGCGCGCCCAGGAAGAAGTAGAACCAGTCCGGGTTCCAGCCGGCGAGGACGATGCCCTGGTTCACCATGCCGAAGATCCAGGCGCCGATGGCCGCGCCGATCACCGAGCCGTAGCCGCCGGTGAGCAGGCATCCGCCGACCACGGCCGCGACGATGTAGATGAACTCGTTGCCGACGCCGAGGCCGGACTGCACGGTATTGAACGCGAACAAGGTGTGCATGCCGGTGAACCAGGCCAGGAAGCTGACCGTCATGAACAGGCCGATCTTCACCCGCTTCACTGGCACACCGACCGCACGCGCGCTCGGCGCGGAACCACCGGCGGCAAAGATCCAGTTACCGACATGTGTGCGCAGCAGCACCCAGGTTCCCAGGACGATGAAGCCGATCCACCACAGCAGCGTCACGCGGATGGACACACCCCCGACACTGAACTGCGAGGCGAAGACTTTCCGCGCCGAGTCGAACCCAGCTATGTTCGACACGTCGTTGGTCGCCACGTTGCCGGTGATCTGTTTCGTCATGGCCAGGTTCAGCCCGCGCAGCATGAAGAACGTGCCCAGCGTTACCAGGAAGCTCGGGATCCCCGTCGTAACCACGAGAATTCCGTTGATGCATCCGATGGCGAGTGCGACCGCGAGCGAGACCGCGACGCCCACCCACATGTTCGCGGTCAGCTGGTAGCTGAACATCGAGGCCACCAGCGCCGAGCTGGTAACTGCGACGCCGGCCGACAGGTCGAACTCGCCGCCGATCATGAGAAGTGCCACCGCGACCGCCGGGATGCCGTAGGTGGAGCTCAGGTACAGCACCGTCGCCTGCGAGTCCGCGTACCGGAACGGTTCGGCGACGCTGTAGAACACGAGGAAGATCACGATCGCGCCGAGTAACGCCCCGAATTCGGGGCGCGTGAACAGCCGGGCGAATGCGGACCTGCGGGTCACCCTCACCTCGGGCGGGGCGGCTCTGACATCCAGGGTTTGACTCATGAAGACCTCCGAGTCTGCGATTGCGGGGTACTGGGGGGTGCCGCGCCGACGGTGCCCCCGGCACCTGGCCTAGCGTGTGCCTTGGGCCGCGAACTTGCCGACGAAGTCGACGTTGTTCTTGTCGACGATGTAGGGCCCGGTCAGCACCGGCCCGCCACCGCCGAGCACGTTGCCGTTCACCTTGTACAGCCACAGCGAGTCGATCGCTTCGTAGCCCTGCAGATACGGCTGCTGGTCGATCGCGAACTGCAGGTCACCCGACTTGATCTTGGCCGGGATCTGCGGGTTGAAGTCGAAGGTGCCGAGCTTCGCCTTGCTCCCCGACGCCTTGATCGCGTTGATCGCCGCCAGCGCGTCAGGCGCGCCCAAGGTGATCACGAAGTCGATGTTCCGGTTCGCCGTCAGCTTCGCCTGGATCGTCGACTGCTCCGACGGGCGGTCCGCGCCGTTCACGTAGATCTTGGACCACGTGCCCTTGAACGTCGACTTCACCCCGTTGCACCGGTCCTCCAGTTGGACCTGGCCCTGGAACTGGATCACGCACAGGACGTTCTTGTAGCCGTCCTGCGTCGCCCGCGTGCCCGCGGCCTGGCCGGCCACGGTCTCGTCCGAGCCGAAGTAGTCCAGCACGCCCGACTGGGTGAAGGAGGTGATGCCGGCGTTCATTGCGACGACAGGGATGCCGGCGGCTTCGGCCTTCTTGATCGCGGGGATCAGCGCCGGCGGATCGGGCATGGTCACGGCGAGACCGTCGACCTTGCTGTCGATGGCGGCTTGGATCAGGTTGGCCTGGTTGCCCGAGGACGGATCCGACGAATACTTGAGGTCGATGTTGTCCTTTGCGGCCGCGGCCTTGGCGCCCTTTTGGATGATGTCCCAGAATGTGTCACCCGGTGCGGCATGGGTCACCATGGCGAACGTCATCCGGGCCGTGGTGGCCTTGCCGGCCTGCGCACCGGCACCGGATTGCGCGGCCTTCTTGCCGCCGCTGCTGCTGCACGCGGCGAGGGTCAGGCCGGCGGTCAGGACCGCCGCGAGCGCCCACTTTCCAGATCTGACCATGTTGTGCCTCCTTGGCGTTAAGGGGTGTGTCGTGGCGGTCGCCCCGAGCGGTCGCGATCCTCAGATCGCGGTCGGGAAGTGGTAGCTGGCGCCGGCCGGGTGATCGACGTGCGGCCAGCGGGAGGTGACGACCTTGGCCCGGGTGTAGAACGACACGCCTTCCGGGCCGTGGACGTGCTTGTCGCCGAACAGCGAGTCCTTCCACCCGCCGAAGGAGTAGTAGGCCATCGGCACCGGGATCGGCACGTTGATGCCGATCATGCCGACGTGCACCCCCCGCTGGAACCGCCGCGCCGCCTCGCCGCTGGAGGTGAAGATCGCCGTGCCGTTGCCGTACGGGTTGGCGTTGATCAGCGCGATCGCCTCGTCCACGGTGTCGGCGCGCAGCACCGAGAGCACCGGGCCGAAGACCTCTTCGCGGTAGACCTCCATCTCCGGCGTGACCCGGTCGAGCACGGTGGGGCCCACCCAGAAGCCGCCCTCGTAGCCGGGGACGACGTAGTCGCGGCCGTCCACCGCGACGCGGGCCCCGGCAGCCGCGCCCGAGTCGATCAGCCCGACGATGCGCTGCTTCGCCTCGCGCGTGACCACCGGCCCCATCTCGCTGCGCGCGTCGCGGCCGGAGCCAACGGTCACTGCGGCCGCCTTGGCGGCCACCGCGTCGAGCACCGGGTCCGCCGCGTCGCCGACCGTCACCGCCGCGGAGATCGCCATACACCGCTCGCCGGCGCTGCCGAACGCCGCGGCGACGAGGTGGTCGGATGCGAAGTCCACATCCGCGTCCGGCAGCACGATCGCGTGGTTCTTCGCCCCACCGAGCGCCTGTACCCGCTTGCCGTTTGCGCCGGCCCGCTGGTGGATGTACCGGGCGATCGGCGTGGAGCCGACGAAGGACACCGCGGCCACGCCGGGATGATCGAGGATCGCGTCGACGGCCGCCTTGTCGCCGTGGACGACGTTGAACACCCCGTCGGGCAGGCCGGCCTCCTGCCACAGCCGGGCAACGACCAATGACGCGGACGGGTCGCGCTCGCTCGGCTTGAGCACGAACGTGTTGCCGCAGGCAATCGCCACCGGGTGCATCCACATGGGCACCATGGCCGGGAAGTTGAACGGGGTGATGCCGGCGACCACGCCAAGCGGCTCGCGGAACGAGAAGACATCGACGCCCGTGGAGACCTGGTCGGAGTACTCGCCCTTAAGCAGGTGCGCGATGCCGCATGCGAACTCGACCACCTCCAGGCCGCGCTGCACCTCGCCGCGCGCGTCGGAGAGCACCTTGCCGTGCTCGTCGGTGATCGCCTCGGCGATCTCGTCGATGTGGGCGTTCACCAACTCGCGGAACGCGAACAGCGCCTTCGTCCGCTTCGACATCGACGCCTGTGACCATTCCGCGAACGCGTCGGAGGCGACCCGCACGGCCGCGGCGACGTCCTCTTTCGCGGCGAGCAGGACCTCGGCCTGTTGCTCGCCGGTCGCCGGGTTCCACACCGGGCCGGTGCGGGTGGAGGCTCCGCGGGTGGGCTTGCCGCCGATCCAGTGCTCGATCGTCTTCACGGTCGGGTGTTCCCTTCGCTGTAACGCAGCGGTGCCCCACATGTAACGCGCCCGCCACCGAGCATGTCAATACTTTGTCCTGCCAAACATGCAAGTGACTTTGTAACTAGCTCATGACATACTCTTCCCCATGACGAGTCGCCGCCCCGCGCCGATTGTCGCCAACCGGATCGTCATCGACAGGCGCAGCCCGATGCCGCTCTACTTCCAGCTAGCGCAACAGATCGAGGAGATGATCGCCTCGGGCGACGTCTCACCCGGGATGCACTTGGAGGACGAGCTCGATCTGGCCGGCCGGCTCGGGCTCTCCCGCCCTACCGTTCGACGGGCGATGCAGTATCTGGTGGAAAAGGGGCTGATCGTGCGACGACGCGGCATCGGCACCCGTGTGGTGTCGCCCAAGGTGCGTCGGTCATTGGAGCTCACCAGCCTCTACGACGACCTGGTGCACAGCGGCCAGCGGCCGACGACGACTGTGCTGTCCCACCGCATCGAGGAGGCCGCCCGAGAGGTGGCGCAGGCGCTCGGCGTGCCGGAGGGCACGCCCGTCGTGGCCGTCACCCGGCTACGCCGGGCCATGGACCAGCCGATCGCGCGGATGTCGAACTACCTGCCGGCGGACCGCCTCGAGATCACCACCGACAGTCTCGAACAGCAGGGCCTGTACCAGCTGCTGCGGGCGGCCGGGGTGCAGCTGCACTCGGCCACCCAAGTGATCGGCGCGCGCTCTGCCACCTCGGCGGAGGCCCGGCTGCTGGACGAGAGCCGGGGCGCGGCGCTGCTCACCATGCAGCGCACCACCTACGACGACCACGGAGTCGCCGTCGAGTACGGCAGTCACATTTACGCGGCCACCCGCTACAGCTTCGAGATGAGCCTGCTCTCGGGCTAGCAACATTGGGCACGTAGCCGGGCCGGACAGGTGCGCGGACAGCACGATCTTCCTGCGGCACCTGCCTGCCGTGGTTGTATGCGCAGGAAGATCGCATCCTGGGCACGATCATCCCTCTCACCATTCTTGACGGAGCACCAGGTCTTCGTCCGGCATGGGTTGGTCGCGTGATCCGTGTCTGTTTGCCTGCGTCGAGATGATCAACCCGCGCGCCATCCAATCGCGGGACGCGCTGGATGAAGCATCACGGCAACCCGCGCGCGCCGACGCGTACCCGAACCCTGCGCCGGCATTCGCAGGCGTGGCCGCGGATCGCTCACCTGCTGATCCGGGCTACAGAACGATCTATCGCGATCGGCCCCCGACGGTTGGGGCGCGGCCGCGGGGCGCGTCCAGACGGCTCGGGTCGCTGATCGGCGTTCCTGGTGCGCGCGCGCAGCGGCAGAGCCTGACGCTGGCATAGAACGATCGGCCGATCATGGTGGATGCCGGCGGCTTGCGAGACATCGCCTCCGGATGTGTCGTCCTCGTCGCGGACCAGTTTGGCGGCCACTCGATTGGCAGCTCGATAGCCTCGCCGAACTCGACGCAGTCTGCGAGCAGTTGCTGTGCAACGGTCCGCTCGTCGGCGAGCGCCTCGACGTTTGGTGAAAGCTCGTCGGCGCATACACCGGCGAGGTTATCGATCGCACTTATGGCGGCGAGTGGATCACCCACGAGATGGCGCCGGGCGCCTGTACGGTCAACATCAACGGTTCGATCGGCGTCCCGTTCACAGTGGCACGCCGCGTCCTCGGAGAAGAGCCGTGCAAGAGCCTTGCCTCGTTCGGGAGCGGTCTTTCCCCACATCGGAGAACGCAGGAAGAAACAGACCTGACGTCTTCACCAGTCATCGAAAGTGCAGCCGGCGTCGGGATGCGCGGCGGCGCCGACTTATCCACGTGAACGTGCGCTCCTGTCGTGGCGACGTCGTGTGCACACGAATCCATCTGCGCTGTCGTTGTGGCGCCGGCCCGCCGCTCTGAGACGACCACCGCTCCTGAGTGTCCAGGTAGCAGGCGCAGTCCCGGTAACGAGCCACGATCCCGGCCACGATCCGGCCGCGGCCGCCTCAGTCACCGATGCTCCATAACTGCAGTGGCATCTCTGTCCCCCTGGGCAGCAAAAGGACTCGAGCCGCGATCCCGCGTGCAATGAAATCGGGCACCACTAATCGGGCAAATCCACCGGCGTGCGGCCAGGCGGCTTGTCAAATACCCCGAATTCCTGGGCGCCCCTGGGTGCCCCCGGCAGGATTCGAACCTGCGACGCCCGGCTTAGGAGACCTGCCTGATGCTTCGACGAGGGCCTCTATGCCCGACTATGACCGCATTCTCGGCGACTCCAGCATCCGGCGCAATCGCTGATCGCCGCTGTTTCATTCCACGAACCATTCCACGAAACGTGAAGCCTGGACCAGTCCGGGCGTCCGCAGACCCGCTCGTGGGGTGACGTCGACGGTCCTCGTGACGCTCCCCCAACCCGTCCACGGGGATTGCAGGCGAGGTACCGCAACCCTTCGAGGATGCTTGCTGCCTAGGGTCGCGTTGCTTGCGGCGGCCTCAATATAAGAAAAAGAAGCGCATAGCTCTGATTGCTTATAGCATGGATGGGTGTGGAGCGCGCTGCTGGAGGAGAACGGCTTCTCGGTGATCCCGCTGGATGACGCGCACGCGAGTCTTCGGCGCGGCGGTCGGGCGGCGACGTATGCCGTAGTGAACTCGCCCCGGCGGGTACATCCATCCGACATTGGGATGCCACCGGCGCCGAACTCCTTGCTTGTCGCTCCGGCGCTGTCGGAGGCGGCGGCGGCGCGGGCCCGGTCGTGTGGCTGGTCTGCTGTGCCTGAGGAGGGGCCAGCATGGATACGGTTTTACGGCAAGGTTCATGGGCTACATCGGCTAGACGATAGCGAGACGGCGGTGACGCGGAAGCGAGGGCGGCCCGGATGGGGGATCTTCTCGATTGTGCGAGCTCTGCTCGCGCTGGAAGGGGACGCGCGCCAGGAAGAGCTGGCCGACTTCGCTCATGTCAGCCAGCCGCGAGTGTCACAGGCGCTAGGGGAGTTGGCCGCACTTGGCCTGGCCGTGCGCAAGCCGCAGGGTTGGATCGTGACGGACAGGGCTGCTGCCATCGATTGGTGGATCGCCCACTACCCGGGGCCGGGCGGCCTGGCGTCGCATTGGTACGGGCTGGATCCGGTCGTACAGCAGGCCTACCGAGTTCATGAACTGTTGGCTGCGGCGGGCTCGCGTCCGGCGGTGTCTGGTGATGTCGCCGCTGACCTCGTCGCACCGTGGCGGACGCCACGGCGTGCGCTGCTCTACGCCGACCGCGGCGCCGACCTGTCGGCCGCCGGGCTGACGCCAGCCGCGGCTGAGGGGGGGACGTTGACGTTGATCCTGCCTGCCGACCGCGGAGTGTGGCCGATCAGCCGTACACCGTGGACGGTCGGCCTGACCGGCTACGGCAACGTCGCCCGAGCAGGTGCTCTGCAGGTCCTCTACGACCTGACCCGCGCTGGTGGCCCGGACGCGGCCGACGCTCGGCAGGCATGGTTGACCTGGATGCTCTCGCCGGGCCCGGTCGTATGACCAGTCTGGACCTGATCGCCGCGTCCAGAGCGGAGGAGGCCGGCTATCTCGCCTTGGCCGACATCGCACGTTTGGCGGAACAGACCGGGATCGACTACCGCATCGTCGGTGGATTGATGGTGAGCCTGCACGTCGCGGCCTCTGGCGTAGACGATCCGGTCTTGCGACAGACGCTCGACGCCGACATGGGTGTCGAGCAGGAGGTTGCCGGCGATCCGGCGCTCGTCGACGGCTTGGAGGGCCTCGGCTACGAACGGCCCGAGTCGGCTAACCGGTTCATCCGGACGACACCCGGTGATCAGCGATTGGTGATTGACCTGCTCGCTCCGTCCTACGGCTCGCGAATGCGGACCAACAGGCGACACGGGCGCATGACGTTGGACGAAATCCCCGGCCTGTCGCTCGCCCTAGCCGTCCCTGGCGAGCGGCTCGATCTCCAAGTGCGGCTGCTCGATGACTCAACTCTCGATCTGGTCACCGTCGTCCCGGAGATCACTACCGCAGTCTGTGTAAAGGCGCTCGGCTACGCCGACCGACTCGCAGCCAAAGACGCCCTTGATATCTGGCGACTACTCGCCGCGTACCGGCAGCGCGCACCCAGTCCGCCGCCGTGGAGGGACGCGGGCGTCCAGCGCGATGCCGCCAAGATCTTGCGCCGCGACTTTGGTCAAGCATCGGGCGGCGGCGTGCGGGCCGCCACGAGCTCACGCGCCGAACAGGCCGAGATCCGGGCACTGGTATTGCATGCACTGAGCGGCTAGACGAGGCCTCGGAACAAGTGGCGACATGGCGTTCGGGCGGCGGCTAAGAACGCGCCATGCTCTAGCAGTCGCGACCACATGACACATCGCCTGTCTAGTCTGCTTGCCGTGACCAACGCCGCGGCGGACTCGCCCGAGTTTCTGTATCACTACACCAATGCGAAGCGGTTGGACGCGGCTCTGGCGTGGGCGGTATGCCAACGAGCCAAACCGCGCTGTCGGCTACCGATTCGCCGCTGTCGGAGCGTCGTGAAGGAGCTCGGCGTCAGCTCGCTGCGGGCTCGCCCAGGCGCGAGATGCGCTGGACCCGTGTCGTGGACATGTCCGCGCCATGCAGGATGACGTCGGAGGTGGCTGGTTGGCGGGCGGGCTCGATCCGGAAGGCTCCGTAGCTGTTGTCGGTGAAGATCTCGGCGATGTCGGCGTCGACAACGATCCGAGCAGTTGAGCCGTGCGACGTGGACAGCAAGGGCTGATGCTCGGTCGTTCTTCCGGGTCGTTCGATCAGGATTCTGTGCTGGGTGGGGTCGATGGTGATCCGCACGCGGTCGTGTCCGGTTTCCTTGATGCGGATCGTGAGCGGTGAGCGCGCGGGCACCGTGATATCGATGGGGTCGGTCTCGCATCTTGCGCGTATGTCGCCAGGGCCGTCACACACGTGGGTGATGGGTGTGCGGGGGAGGGCCTCGATGCTGGGGTGCGGTGTCAGCGCGAGGTACCCGTCGGGGCGCAGCTTGAGGACGGCTGGGAGAGAGTGCGCGCCGGCGCGTTCGGTGAGGTGCGGGTCGTTCTGGGGTTCTTCGCGCAGCCAGGACAGGGCGCAGCGCCGGCCGGCGCGGTCGAGGAAGGTGGTCATGGCGTAGGCGCTGTTGCCGTAGGTCAATCGCTGCCAGCGGCGGGGGGTGAAGCGGCGTCCGTCGTAGTCGCCGACCGCGGCCGCGACGTAGTGCAGCGTGTGTTCGTCCCATACCGAGACGACCAGTACCCAGTCGTCGCCTAGGGGGAACAGTTGCGGGCATTCCCAGAGGGCGCCGGTCCAGACGTCGTCGGCGCGGGTGCTGAGGCGTGAGCAGAGCACGCCATCGTAGGTCCATGTCTGCAGATCTGCGGATCGGTACTGCAGTGCGGCGGCTGATCCGTCGGGGAGTCCGGCGGCGATGATCATGATCCAGTCGTTGCCGTGGCGGAAGACGAACGGGTCGCGGAAGGCGTGCGCGTCAAGCTCGGGTGGCGGGCCGTCGATGACGACGTCGTCGATGGTGGTGGTCCAGGTGCGCAGGGTGGGTTCGCCCCGCGCGATGGCAACGGTGCCGCGTCCCCAGTTGTCGCGGGCGATGCGGGTGTAGAAGATCAACGGCTCGGCTGGGTCGTCGATGATGACACTGCCGGACCAGCATCCGAGCTCGAATTCCTGCGGCGTGATTGCGGGTGGTTGTTGGGTCCAGTGGATGAGGTCGGCGGATTCGGCGTGGCCCCACTGGCAGTTGGGTGCCCAGGTCACTCGTCCCGGGATGGCCTGGTAGAAGAGGTGGTAGCGGTCGGTGACCCAGGTGATGCCGTGCGGGTCGTTGATCCACTCGTCGTCGGCGGTGAAATGGATCTGCGGTCTGGGGCGAGGGTGAACCGGGATGTCGGCAGGCGGCTGTGCGCTGGCCGCGGTTTCCGCGCTCATCGGAAGCGGCTGCGCAGCTGCGCGGCGTGCGCGATGTTGGTCGCGGATTCCGCGCGGGAGCCTTCGACCCGTTGCCGGGTGCGTTCGTCGAGTTTGGCGGTGTAGGCGGTGAAGCGGTCGGTGTATCGCTGGCGCATCTGGGCAACCTCGTCTGTGTCCGCGCCGTCTCGCGGGACAGGCGGCGGGAGTTCGGCAGGCCGGGTCGGGAGCCGCTGCTCGACGGGGCGGATGCTGGCCTTCGGGCTGGGCAGGGTCTGATACCAGTACGCGGTGGAGGCCCAGTCATCGGAGAGATGATTGGCGTGGCCGTGTTCGATGGTGACCGTGATCCGCTCGGAGAACCGGACCGGGTCGGCGACGTGGAAGCGGTAGTTGACCGAGTACCCCGGCACGTCGGACTCGTGGATGATCGCGCCGTGATAGGGGTAGGCGTTCTTCTGCATGCCCCAGGCGTGGTTGAAGTAGTCCTCAGTGCCGGTGCCGTGCAGGCTGGGTGGCCAGGTGTCGTCGTCGACGAAGATCATGTCGTCGCCCTCGCCCCACCAGCTTCCCTGCCGGTGGTAGACGGACAGGTTGCATCCGACGTAGTGACCGGCGCCGGTGGTGTCGAGGACGACGTAGTTGTGCTCGCCGCTGAGGTTGACGACGTTGACTTCGGGGCTGTTGGTCTGTAGGTCCGGTCCCCAGCCGTCGCACGGGTTGCTGCGTGACCAGCGGGAGTGGAAGTAGAGGGTGTCGCTGGGCAGTGGCCGGCGGAACAGTTCGTAGTCGATGTAGAAGTACTGCGTGATCGGCAGGTCGTTCTCGTTCACGAGCTCGACCAGGCAGCGCGCATCGAAGGGCATGGGTGCCCAGCAGTTCAGCGCGGCGCTGCCGCCGAAGATCAGCGACTCCTCGGGTTTGGCCGACACGGTGAACAGCGCCGAGGCGTAGCTGTTGGGCATGCAGTGCCCAACGCCGAAGAAGTCACCTAACGGCACGAGCACCGCTGGTTCGGGTTCGTCGTCCCAGGTGATGCGCAGGAGGACTTTGCGATAGTAGTCCGGGTCGGGCGCCTCCCAGTTGAGCCCGAGCGCGTTGTGGATCTCGAGAACCGGGGCGGTCGTGGCGGTGTCGCGCGGGTCGAGCAGTCCTGGTCCGAGGACTTTCCGGCAGAACTGGGTCATCCAGATGTGGGTGATCTGGCCGGGGCCTTCGAGGTCGGCGAGCACGCGGGTTTCGTGTGGCCCGGTGGTCCAGCAGTCCTGGTTGCGCCCGCGTTGGTCCCAGCTGGAGACGCGTGCGGACCTGGCGTCGACGCGCGTGGTGAGGAACGACAGTGGCGACGACATGATCTGGTGTGGCCCTTCTGGACGGAGATTCACGGAGCAGGACGGGCGGCGCGCAGGTGGGGCCGGCTTGGTTGGTTGTGGCTGGCCGCCTAGGTGGCGCAGCCACAGGACTCGCGGTAGGTGGTTTCCGGCTTGAGGCGAACCCGCTTGCTGCGGGTCACCGGGTCGCCGGAGAGTCGGCGCAGCAGTAGCTGCATTGCGGTGACGCCGATCTCGAACGCCGGCTGGGTGATCGTGGTCAGCCGTGGCCGGAACAGGTCCGCGTGGGGGAATCCGTCAAAGGTGGCGAACGCAAAGTCTCGTGGCGTGGACAGGCCCAGGTCGTCGACTGCCTCGAGCACGCCGGTCGCGGTCTCGGTGCTGACGGAGACGATGGCCGAGGGCGGCCGGCGGGATTCCAGCAGAGTCCGCACATCAGAGCGCGTCTGCTCGGACAGTCCCGAGCCGGTCAGCACGTACGCAGGGTTGATCTTGATTCTGGCTTCGGTCATCGCATCCCGATAACCGGCGTGCCGTTCGGCGATCGTGGACACTGCGAGGTCACCGCCGGCAAGCGCGATCCGCTTGTGACCGTGCTCGACGAGGTGCAACACGAGATCGCGCATCGGTGCGGTGTTCTCCACCCCCACCATGTCGGTGCGGACCCTGGCCTCACGGTCCATGATCACTATCGGCGTACCTGCTCGCCGGATGGTCTCGAGCTGCCGCGAGGAGGAGTGGGCGACAGGCGCGACGATGAGACCGTCGACGCGCCGGGCCGTGAGGGTGGCCAGCAACATCGATTCGCGCTCAGCGTCCTCACCGGAGTTGGACAGCAAGACCGTGTGCTCGGCGGAGGTGGCGACCTCCTCGACGCCACGCGCCATCTCCCCGAAGACCGGTTGCGCGACGTTGGAGACGACCAGGCCGATCGAGTCGGTGCGGGCCCGGCGCAGCGCCCGCGCGACGCTGTCGAGCTGGTAGCCGGTCTGTTTGATGGCGTCCTCGATGCGCTGCCTGGTGGGTTCGCGGACCGGCCGGGTGCCGTTCAGGACGTGCGAGACGGTCGACGTCGACACACCGGCGAGTCGCGCGACGTCAACGATTGTCGTCACCGGGTATCCCTTCGGCGTCCACGATCACAGTCATGCGGTGCCCTTCTGCGAAACGTTTGCCTGACTGTGACACCTAGAGGTTCTCGACGTCAACGCCGAACGTGGGGTCAAGTTCTGGCCTGCCTCTTGACAACGGCGCGCCAGGACGTAATTTGAGCGAAACGATTCGATCCTCGGTCGCGAGCAGCCGTCGTCGCCGGCGCGGCCGCTCGCGTGACAACGGATCAGGCAGGAGAACCCAGGCCCAGGCCGGGTCCCGGTCAGGACCTCGAGTCCGAAGGAGCATCGCAATGCAATCCTGGAAACGGAGCTTGGCCAAGCTCGGGACGTTCGCGTGTGCGTCCTCGTTGGCGCTGCTGTCCGCCTGCTCGAGCAGTAGCGGAACCGGGAACACCGGTACCTCGGGCAAGTACAAGGCACCGGATCCCAGTGTCAATGCGACTTTGACGGTGTCCAACTGGGGAAACCCTGGCGACGAGAAGTTGTACGGAGCCGCCATTGCCCGGTTCAACAAGAAGTATCCGAACGTCAAGGTAAAGGACAACTTCACAGAGGTCGTAAACTGGGGCGACTACATCAACAAGCTGCAGACCGAGATCGCGGCGGGTAACGCTCCGGACGTGATCAACATTGCCACCGAGGGTGTCGAGTACGGCCTGAGCAAGAACCTGTACCTGCCGTTGACGAATTACATCAAGCAAGATGCGTCGGTCCAGAGTTTGATCAAGGACGTCAACCCGGCTCTGATGCAGGGATTCACGAAGGATGGCCAGACCTACCTGCTGCCGAACAACTGGAACACGATGCTCGTGTATTACAACCCGGGCATGTTCGCCAAGGCTGGCATCTCCCGTCCTGCCGACAACAGCTGGACCTGGCAGGACTTCCTGTCCATCGCCCAGAAGCTGACCACCGGCAGCGGCGCCAGTAAGGTGTACGGCTTTGCCATCCCGACGTACACGTTCGGCTACATGCCATGGTTCTACACGAACAACGCGTCGACGGCGTCCGCCGATCTGACGACTCCCACGCTCGACTCGCCGGGTGCTGTCGAGTCGATCCAGTTTCTGGCAGACCTGGTCTTCAAATACCACGTGGCACCGAACCCGACCGGCGGCAACCCGACGCAACTGTTCCAAGCCGGCAAGGCGGCGATGACGGCCTCGCCGGCAAACCTGGCGGCGACCCTGGCGGCCGACCCGAGCCTCAAGTACGACGTTCTGCCGATGCCGTCGAACAAGTCGAACACCAACGTGTTCGGCGCTGCGGGATTCGCGATCTATAAGGGGTCGAAGAATCAGGATCTCTCCTGGGAGTTGTTGAAGGCACTGGCCAGCCAGGAAACGCAGGCGGCCTGGGCAAAGTCCGGTACGTCGAACCCGACCACCCTCACCGCGGAGAACTCGGCCGATTTCAAGGCCAACAAGCCGCATCCAGCCTTGTTCTACAACCAGATCGATCACGCCAAGCCCACCGCGGCTCCCACCTTCTACGCAACGCTCGATACCGCCTTCCAACGTGCAATGTCGTCGGTGTGGGGCGGAGCGAGCGCGGCGAGCGCCTTGAAGACCGCCAATAACGAAATCAATTCGCAGAAGTAATGGTCACGTCTGTGCCGGTGCGCAGCCGTCGCCGGGTCGTGCCCCGGGCGGGCCTTGACGGGCCTGCCCGGCCAGAACGCCGGCACCGGCTACGCGGCAGGCTCACCGGCTACCTGTTCGTGGGTCCGTCCGTGGTTGGCTTCGTCGCCTTCGTGCTCGGCCCGCTAGTCGCGGTCGTCTACTTCAGCTTCACCCGCTACGACGCGATCTCCCCCCCGAAGTTCATCGGGTTGCAGAACTACGAGCGACTCTTCACAGATCACCGCCTTCGGCTGGTCTATGTCAACACGCTGATCTACGTAGTGGCGGCTGTCGTCTTCATCAACGGACTGGGCCTGCTGCTGGCGGTCCTGATCAACCAACGACTGCCGAAGTTCCTGACCTATGTCTTCCGGTCCGTGTTCTTCTTTCCCTCGCTCGTCTCACTGGTCTATGTCTCGCTGATCTGGCAGGCATGGTTCCAACGCGACACCGGCGTCGTCAACTACTACCTGCATCTGGTCGGCGGGCATCCCATCGGCTGGCTCAACAGCACGTCGATGTCGCGGTGGACGGTTGTCATCGTCGACACCTGGCGCAATGTCGGCTTCGCCATGCTGATCTTCGTGGCGGCGTTGCAGGATGTGCCCGCCGATCTGCTCGAAGCAGCCGAACTGGACGGCGCCGGCGCAGTGACGAAGTTCTGGAGGGTCACGGTGCCGCTGATCAGCCAGGCGATCTTCTTCATGGTCACCATCACGGTGATCGGCGCGTTCCAGATCTACGAGTCGATCATCGTGTTGACGAACGGCGGTCCCGGCGACTCGACTCGCAGCGTTGTCATGTACATCGCGGAGAAGGCATTCTCCGATTTCGACATCGGGTACGCCGCTGCGATTTCCACGACCTTGTTCGTGATCATCCTCGCCGTCACGCTGATCCAGTTCCGGATCCGGAGGGCGTGGGTTCACTATGAGTAGCGCCACCGCCGTGCGCGCGCAGCCACCCATCGAGCGCGCTCCCCACCGAAGGCGTCGCCGCCGGGTCGGCGTCGGAACAGTCGTCTCCGTGCTCGTCCTGGCCGCCGGCGCGGTAGGGATGGTGACCCCGTTCCTGTGGATGTTCGTCACCGCGCTGAAGACCTCGGCGCACGCATTCGACCTGCCACCGAACTGGTATCCCAAGCAATTTCAGTGGAAGAACTTCTCCAGCGCGATCAACGGCCCGCTGCCGCTGCTGAAGAACATGTACAACAGCGCACTCATCGCCGTTCTGACCACACTGGGCATGCTCATCACCGCGCCGATGGCCGGTTACGCCTTCGCGCGCTTGAGGTTCTGGGGGCGTAACGGGCTGTTCTTGATGCTGCTGGCATCACTCATGGTGCCGATCCAGGTGACCATCATTCCGCTGTTTCTAATCATGCGGCATCTCCACCTGATCAACACCTCGTGGAGCCTGGTCCTGCCCGGCGTCACCGGAGCATTCGGCGTCTTCCTGATGCGGCAGTTCTTCCTCACCCTGCCGCAGGAGATATTCGAAGCCGCCACCATCGACGGCGCCGGCGCATGGACCACGTACCGGCTCATCGCGCTGCCGCTGGTGAAGAACGGGCTCAGCGCGCTGGGCATCATCACCTTCATCACCAGCTGGAACTCCTACTTCGCCCCGTCGATCTTCCTGAGCAGCCAGAACACCGCAACCCTGCCGCTCGCGCTGGTGTTCATGCGAGGCCCGTTCAGCACCGGCACCGTCGACATCATCATGGCCGCCACAACACTGGCCGTGCTGCCCGCCCTCGTGGTCTATCTCATCGCGCAGCGGTGGATCATCGCCGGGCTCACCCGGTCCGGCGTCAAGGGCTGAGTGCAGCATCCACCGGCCGAAAGGACCCGCATGACCTCACTCGACCAGCGCGCCGTCAAGGCCTATCCGCGGGAAGCGACGCAGGCCGCATTCCTGCTCGGCGGCATCGGCACCGGGAACGTTTCGATCGGTGCCCGCGGCGAATTCCGGGACTGGGAGATCTTCAACTGGCCCGGCAAAGGCAACTATCTGCCGTACTCGTTCTTCGCGCTGCGCGCTGCGACACCCGGCGCGGCACCGGTGACCCGCGTGCTCGAAGGCGCCGTCACCGGCCCGCACGCCAAATCGCATGGTTACTTCAACGGCGAGCTGGCCGGACTGCCACGCTTCGCCGAGTCCCGGATATGGGCGACGTACCCATTCGTGAACGTCGATCTCAGCGAGGCCGGCCTGCCGTTGTCGGTGCGGATGGAGGCGTTCACGCCATTCGTGCCGGGCGACGCGGAGGCCTCCGGGTATCCCGGCGCGATCATCCGGTATCACGTGCACAACCTCGGCGCGGTCGAACTCGACGTGTCCGTCGTCGGGTCGATGGCCAACCCGGCCGGATTCCGGGGCTATGACGTCTTCGGCAATCTCAACCTTGAAGCCGAAACCCGCAACGACCTGCGCACAGGTCCCTATGGGCGGGGGCTGTTCTACACCTGCAACCTCGACCCGGCCGCGGAGCGGTTCGGCAACCTGGCCTTCGCCACGACCGAGCCCGACGTGACGTTCCGCCCGACATGGCTGCAGGGTCAGTGGACCGACCACGCCCAGGACTTCTGGAACGACTTCAGCGCCGGCAAACGCATCGACGCGGCCCAGGGCGTCCTCGCCCGCGGCTCCGAACTCGACAACTATCTCGACCTCAGCTACCTGCGCCTTCGCGAGACGATCGGCTCGATCGACGTCCGCAAAACCATTCCCGCCGGCAGGTCAGCCACGTTCGAGTTCGCGCTGACCTGGTACGTCCCCAACCGCGCGAAAGGTTGGATCGAGGTCGACGCCGACGTCGAAGCGCACGCGCGCGGCGAGTACCCGCTGATCCGCAACCATTACGCGACCCGTTTCACCGACGCGTGGGACGCAATGGAATCGCTGCTGGCACGACTGCCGGAACTCGAAGCACGAAGCCGCCGCTTCACCCAGGCCCTCTACAGTTCATCATTACCGGCTCCGCTGCTCGAAGCGGTGGCCGACAACATCACCGTGCTGCGCAGCCACACCTGCTTCTGGCTCGAAGACGGCAACCTTTACGGCTGGGAAGGCATCCGCGACAACGTCGGTTGCGGCCTCGGCAACGTCACCCACGTGTGGAACTACGCCCAGACCCTCGCCCACATGTTTCCCAAGCTGGAACAGACCATGCGCCGCCTCGAATTCGAGGTCGAGATCGGCGACGACGGCGCGATCCCGTTCCGCGCCCGGCAAAGCCTCGGCGAACCCCGATGGGAAATGGTCCCGGCCGCCGACGGCCAGCTCGGCGCCATCGTCCGCGTCTGCCGCGAATGGCGACTCACCGGCGACGACGACTTCCTCCGAACGCTGTGGCCACCGGTCCAGAAAGCCATGCAATACGCGCTGCACCACTGGGACAAAGACGGCGACCTCGTCCCAGACAGCCAACAGAACAACACCTACGACATCGAGTTCTACGGCCCCAACGGCATGATCGGCACCCTCATGATCGCCGCGCTACGAGCCTGCGCCGACATGGCCGACGGTCTCGGCGACGTCGACGCCGCAAAGCACTACAGCGACCTGGCCGATCGATCATCGGCCAACCTCGACCAGCTCTGCTGGAACGGGAGCTATTACGAGCAGCACCTGGCCGATGTGGACGACTACCGATACCAGTTCGGCCGCGGCATCCACTCCGACCAGCTCCTCGGCCAATTCCTCGCCGACGTCGTTGGCCTGGGAGACCTCCTACCGGCAGAACACATACGCACCGCATTACGCAGCGTGCGCCGACACAACTTCGTACGCCGCATGTCCGACATCCATACCGTGCAACGGGTCTACGCGCTCAACGACGAATCCGGCACGGTGCTGTGCACCTGGCCCGGCGGCGGGCGACCCAGATTCCCCTTCGAATACAGCGACGAAGTCTGGACCGGAGTCGAATACCAAGTCGCAGCAAGCCTCATATACGCAGGCGAAATCGACTCCGCGGTCACCATCGTCGACGCCGTCCGCTCCCGCCAAGACGGCATCCGACGCAACCCATGGAGCGAAAACGAAGCCGGACACCACTACGTCCGCTCCATGGCCAGCTGGGCACTGCTCACCGCAATGCTCGGCTTCACCGCCGACCTCTCCCGCGGCATCGTCCGCTTCGCACCCCGCTTCACCGAGCCGGAGTTTTCCTGCTTCTGGTCACACGGCAAAGGCTGGGGAACCTACACCCAACACCGCGACACCGACGGGCGCATGGCGGCCACGGTGGAGGTCATCGAAGGAACCCTTGCGGCCGACAAGATCCACGCACCAGTGCCCGTCACCGTCGTCGAGGGACAAACGCGAGGCTGATGGCCCGCCGGCGATAGGGCGTGTCTCGGTCGGGCTGCGGCGCCGGGCGATCCAATGCGCGTGCCGGGCCGCGGCTTGGGTCTTCCCCATCCCGCGACGGAGGTGTAACGTCCCACGACAATCTAGGCTAAGCGCTTTGCCTCAGGAGTGACCTTGTCGCATAAGAGGATTCTCTTCCGCCCACCCGGCGGATGGGTGGGGGACGTCATCCCGTACTTCTGGGACGACACGTTCTGGCTGTTCTACCTGCACGAGACCCGCACAGGGATGCGCGATGACGGCACCTCATGGCACCTGGCGACCACGCGCGACTTCATCGACTTCGACTACCGAGGCGAGGCGCTGCCGCACGGCGATTTTGATGAACAGGATCTCCACGCGTACACCGGCAGCGTCGTCTTCGACGGCGAAAGCCATCACCTGTTCTACACCGGCTATAACCCGAACATCGTCGACGCGGAGACCGGGCAACCACTGCAGGCCGTAATGCACGCGATCAGTGTCAGCCTGTCGTCCTGGAAGAAGATCCCGGAGGACACCTTCTACGCGCCGCGCGACGCCTACGACCCTGCGGACTGGCGTGACCCGTTCGTGTACCGCACGCCCGGTGCTGATGGGTGGAGCATGCTGCTGGCCGCCCGGGTCCGGACCGGGCCGGAGCGGCGTCGCGGCTGCATCGCCCGCCTGGTGTCCCCGGATCTGCGCACCTGGAGCGTCGTCGAGCCGCTGTACTCGCCGTCGCGGTTCGTCACCCACGAATGCCCCGACCTGTTCCGGGAGGGCCAGTGGTGGCACCTGATCTACTCCGAATTCTCCGAGCGCTTCACGGTCCGGTCGCACTCCAGCCGCGACCCCGGGGGGCCATGGCTGACATCCGGTCAGGATGACCTTGACGGGCGCGGCTTCTACGCGGCCAAGACCGCGAGCGACGGCCGGCAGCGCTACGCCTTCGGCTGGATGCCCACGAAGCTCGGACTCGCCGACGACGGCGACTGGGAGTGGGCCGGTGACCTTGTCGTGCACGAAGTCGTCAGTCGCCGCGACGGCTCCCTGGCAAGCCGCATGCCCGACTCACTGCGCAAATCACTGGGCACCGAGTCGCCGCTACCGGCGCCTCAGCCCGTCCTCGGCCAGTGGAACGTGGAGCCCGGCAAGCTGTCCGCCTCGGCGATGAGCGGGTTCTCATCGATGTATCTCGGAACGCTGCCAGCCCGGTGCCGCCTCGCCGCGACAGCGCACGTGAGTGCCGGCACTCGCGAATGCGGCCTGATCCTCCGTGCCAGCGACGACTGCGACGCAGGCTACTTCGTGCGCCTCGAACCGTACCGGCGGCGGCTGGTCTTCGACCGGTGGCCGCGCAAGGTCCCTGGCCGCTACCAATGGGAGATCGGCGGGGAGATGGCCCACACAGTCGAGCTGGAGCGGATCCTCCCGACTTCCGCGTCGGGCACCTGGGAGCTGGAGCTGCTCATCGACGACACCGCGTGCGTCACCTACATCAACGGGATGGTCGCGATGAGCACACGCATGTACGACCGCCGCACCGGAGGCCTCGGCCTGTTCGTCGGCGATGGCGCCGTCACGTTCACCGGCGTAAGCGTGTTCACCCACGGAGAGGAAGCCGCAGCATGATGAAACTCTGGGCACTGGGGGCCGCACTGGTCTTGGTTGCGGCCGCGGGGTGCACCTCGAGCAAGAAGGGCAATACGAGCGGCGACGTGTCCGGCCAGATCAAGCCGCGCCAGATCACGTGGCTCAACGCGCGCCCGTCCGACGGGCCCGTGATCCAGGCAGTGCGAGAGGTCGCTGCCGACTACGCCAAGCTGCACCGTGGATTCTCGCTCAACATGGTCACGACACCGGACCGGCCGTCGTACCTGCAGAAGGTCGAGACGCTCGCCGCGGCGAACAAACTGCCCGAGCTGTTCGACGAGGACGCCACGCCGTTTGCCGCGTCGCTGCGCAAGCAGGCGCGCCTGCTCAACGTCGCGAATCTGCTCAATGACTTCGGCCTGACCAGCCGCTTTCGGCCGCTGGCGCTCGACTACCAGCGCTTCGATGACGGCGGCCTTTACGCCGTCCCGCTCGAGCTGCACATGGAGTACTTCTGGTACAACAAGGCGGCCTTCGCCAAGGCTCGCATCAAACCGCCAACCACGCTGGACGACCTCGCCGCTTCGTGCGGCCCGCTGCGCGAAGCCGGCTACACCCCAATCGCAGTCGATGGTCAAGACGGTTGGCCGCTGGAGCGCTACCTCGCCTTCGTCCCGTTCCGGCTGACAGCGAACGACTTCGTCAACAAGTTGAAGAAGACGGACGCGAAGCTGAGCGACGCACCCGGAAAGGCCGCCACCGACTTCGTCGCCAAGCTCGGCAGCAACAAGTGCTTCGAGGACGGCTTCTCCTCCGCGGGCTACACCGACGCGATGAGCCTGTTCACGACCGGCAAGGCCGCAATGATCAATATTGGGACGTGGGAGCTGGCCAACCTAGCCGGACCCAAGGCGCCGGCGCAGATGCGCGAGAGCCTCGCCTACTTCAAAGTGCCAACCACTGCCGACGCCACGACCACGGAGAACGAGTACGTCGTCAGCTCCGGCATCGGCATGGCGATCAATGCCCGGACGTTCGACCCGCTGGTCAAGGACTTCCTAAAATACCTGCTGGAGCACTACCCGGCCAAATACGCGGCACTCGGTCAGATCTCGCCCACGACGGGCGTACAGGCGACAATCCCGCAGGGCTCGACGCCGCTCTATTCGCAGGTCCTCGCCGAGGCGGACAAGCTCGGCGCGCACACGGCCAAGCCATGGGACACACTGCTCGATCCGACGTCGAACACCAAGGTGCAGCAAGACCTCGTGCTGCTGGCACAGGGCAACATGAGCCCGGACAAGTTCGAGTCGGACGTCGACTCGACGATCGCGGCAAACGCACCGCGGTATTTCCCGAAGTAGTCCATGCTCGTAGCCCTCCGCAGCAGCAGGCCCGGTCGCCGCAGGATCCGGCGGCGACCGGCCCACACCGCCGCCGTCTTCCTGCGCGGGCGCAGCAGGACCTCGGTGCTGATTTTCCTGCTGCCGCCCCTGCTGCTCTACCTGGCCACCGTCGGATTTCCGATCGCCCAGGCGGTGTTTCTCAGCTTCTTCCGGTGGGACGGCATCACGAGCATGCAGTTCATCGGGCTGGAGAACTACCGCAGGATGCTGGACCACGATCCCACGTTCTGGCGCGCTGCGTTGCACTCGGTCGTCTATCTGGGGATAGGCCTGATCATCCAGGTCGGCGGCGCGCTGCTCGTGGCGAATGCCCTGACCTACATTCGTCGTGGCCGTGACGCCTTGAAGACGCTGTACCTGCTGCCGGCGGTGCTCTCGACCGTCGCCATCGCCTTGTTGTTCCGGCGGATCTACTCCACCCAGCCCCAGGGGCTCGTCAACCAGGTGCTCTCCGGCGCCGGACTCGACAGCTTGGCCCGCCCGTGGTTGTCGGATATCCATACGGCCCTCGTGGCGGTCTCCGTCCCGGAGGGGTGGCGGTTCATGGGCCTGTACACGATCATCCTCTTTGCGGGCCTGCTGACGGTCCCGCCGGAGATCGAGGAGGCGGCCCGTCTCGACGGCGCGTCCGAGCGGCGCATCTTCTTCCAGATCCGTCTTCCGCACCTGCGGCCCGTGTGGATCACGACGTTGATCATGGCGACGACGTACGGACTGCGCGGCTTCGACGTGCCGTACCTATTGACCAACGGCGGTCCGGGCACCTCGACGGAGCTGCTCACCACGTACATGTACAAGACCGCTTTCACGAGCACGGATTACGGCTACGCGAGCGCCCTGTCGGTCTTCATCGTGGCAGAGTGCGTCGTCGCGGTCGTAATCATCCTGACCGTGTTGCGCCGTAAGGGCGAGTCGCTCATATGACCGCGATCGCAAGCCGTGGCGCTCCCGCGCTGTTCCTCACGCGCTCGGCGAGGATGTTCGGTGCGCGGCGCCTCTCTCAGATCCTCGTTTCGCTGGTTCTCTTGCTGCAGCTCTATCCCCTCTTCTGGATCATCACGGCGAGCCTACGCACGGCGCGGTCGTTCGAGACGCAGAACCCGTTCTCCGTCCCGACGCACCTGACGCTGTCGAACTTCTCCCGAGCGTTCCGAGAAGGCGACATCCCGCGATTCATGCTCAACAGCGCGATTGTCACGCTCAGCTCCGACCTGCTCATCGTTGTGCTGGGGATGATGGGCGCCTATGCGATCGCCGTGCTCGGCTTTCGGTTCAGCAGGGCAGTGCTGGCGCTCTTCCTCGCCGGCATCGTGGTGCCGGTGCAGGTCGCACTCGTCCCCCTGTTCGTCAACTACAGCCGGGTAGGACTGCTCGACAGCTATCCGTCGATGATCCTTCCGCTGACCGGATTCGCCCTGCCGATCTCGGTGTTCTTGTTCATCAGCTTTTACAGCTACGTACCCGAGGAGGTGTACGAAGCGGCGGCCCTCGACGGCTGCGGCCCCTACCGGCTCTTCTGGCAGATCACCGCGCCCATGTCGGCCAACACCATCGTCACCGTCGTCTTCGTCAACAGCATCTTCATCTGGAACGACTTCATCTTCGCCAACACGTTCGTACTCAGCGAGGGACGCAAGACGATCCCGCTCGGCCTGCAGAGCTACCTCGGAGCCATGGGATCGACCGACTGGACGGCCACCTTCGCCGCCGTATCGGTCACAGTCACCCCCCTGTTGCTCGCTTTCCTTGTTCTCAACAAGGCAATCCTGCGCGGCCTCGAAACCCGCGCACGCGTCTGATCCAAGGAGAGGTCGCGATGTTTCCGTTCACCCCGGTGCCGAGCCCGTTCGAGGGTGCACCGGTGCACAGCCGCGCGATCACCGCCGAGAATCCCGATGGCCGGCCCGGCGGAGGCGGGCGGACCGCCTCGCCGCTGGGCGTGGGGCGGAAGGGCAGCCCGTGCCTGCCGCTCCCGCCGGGGGAGACGTTGACGCTCGCGGACATCCGCACGAGCGGTGTCATCACGCATGTGTGGTTCACCGTCCCGGCACGCACCGAAGCCGGCCCGCATGTCCTGCGGGATCTGGTGCTGCGCGCCTTCTGGGACGATGGCGAGACCCCGTCGATTGAGGTCCCGCTGGGCGACTTCTTCTGCAACGGCTTCGGCGAATTGGCGAGCGTCAACTCCATGCCGGTCATCGTTCTCCCGACTGGCGGCATGAACTGCTATTTCCCGATGCCCTTCCGCAGCCGCGCGGAATTCACGTTGAGCAACGAGCACCCGGGCCCCATCGATGCGGTGTTCTTCCAGATCGATTACCTCGAGGCCGAGCAAGCCGCACCGGTGTCGTACTTTCACGCGCAGTGGCGACGCACACCGCTGACCCTGCCCACTGTCGATCACATCCTCCTTGACGATGTGCGCGGTCGTGGGGCGTACGTGGGATCGCACATCCAGCTCGCGTCCCTGCAGCGCTACTGGTGGGGAGAAGGCGAGATGAAGTTCTACCTCGACGGCGACACCGACTTCCCGACCATCTGCGGCACCGGATTGGAGGACTACGCGGGCGGCGCTTGGGCATTCCAGGACGTCCTATCGCACGACACCTCACCCCGCGTCCTGACCTACAACTCGCTCTATCAGGGGCACCCGCAGTACCTGACGCAGGACCGCAGCGGCTGGTCGCCGTACGCGACGGGAGGCATCCCCCAGCATGCGATCTACCGGTGGCACATCCTCGACCCCGTCTACTTCCAGTCCGACATCCGTGTCACCGTGCAGCAGATAGGCCACGACGGGCGCGACCTGTTCGAACGCCGAGACGACGTCACCACCGTCGCCTACTGGTATCAAGACACACCACGCCGTCCGGGCGGTGCTATCGTCCCCGCAGCGCAACGGCAGCCGCGATGACATGGCATCGGTAGCCACTGCGGCGGGCGCGACACCCGATGAGCGTGGCCGGAGGTAGGAATGCCACGAGCGCCGCGCAAACGCACCGGCCGCGTCACGATGCAAGATGTCGCAGACCGCGCAGGCGTATCCATCGCCACCGCATCATTCGCGATCAACAACGCCGACACGACCAAAGTGTCGGACGAGACACGGCAGCGCATCCGGAAGGTCGCGAACGACCTCGGCTACCGGCCAAACGCGATGGCGCGGAGCCTGTCGAAAGCAGGCTCATCGTTCGTCGGGCTGGTGGCAGACGCCATCGCGACCACCCCGTTCGCCGGTGACCTGATCCGCGGCGCCCAGGACGCCGCATGGAAGCACGACCACCTGCTACTCATCGCCAACACGGGCGGAAGCGCTCGCACTGAGCACGACGCGATCACGATGATGCACGATCACCAGGTCCGCGGCATCGTCTACTCCACCTGGTACCACCGCCGCGTCACCGTCCCAGAGGGGCTAAACGCGACGCCGGCGGTCCTCGCCAACTGCTACCTCAGCGACGACTCGATCCAAGCCTTCGTGCCCGACGAAGTACAGGGCGGCCGCTACGCGACCGATGCCCTGCTCGACGCCGGACACACCCGCATCGCGTTTATCAACTCGTCCATCACCGCGCCAGCCACCTCCGGACGGCTGACCGGCTACCGCGCGGCGCTGCGCGCACGTGGCGTCGAACCCGACCCGCACCTCGTCCTGCGGGCCGCGCCCGAACAAGAAGGCGGCTACGAGGCCGGCCAAATCCTGCTCCGACGCAAACACCGCCCCACCGCGGTCTTCTGCTACAACGACCGCGTCGCGATGGGCTTCTACGACGCAGCGCGCGAACACCGCCTCGCCATTCCCTCGGACATCACCGTCATCGGCTTCGACAACCAGGAGATCATCGCCGGACACCTGCGACCACCCCTCTCGACCGTCGCGCTGCCTCACTACGAGCTCGGGTTCAGCAGTGTCGACTGGCTCCTCACCGACGGCCTAGAGAAGAATCCCGCAATCCGCCGCGTCCGGATCACCTGCCCCCTCGTCACGAGGTCTTCGGTGTAGCCGCAGAGAAGCACCCAATCGGCGCTCTCACCGCGCGGCCGGCTGGTGTCCACCTGGTTGCCGATGTGTGGCGTGGGCGCCAAGGCACCCCCCAGGGCGGATGGCGGCGGAAGGCCCCACGTTCCACGAGCCGCCCACGACGACGTGCTGGGAAGGCCGCAACACGCTACAGGCCAGTGCCCCCCCGGCAGGATTCGAACCTGCGACGGCCCGGTTTAGGAGCTCTGCCAGCTGCCTCAATCGGCGCCCCTATGCCCGACTGATGATCGCATTCTCGGCTACTCCAGTCGCCGTGAAGTTCACTGATCACCGTCGTTTCATTCCACGAACCATTCCACGTGACGTGACGTCCGGACCAGGTCGGGCGTTACCTCGCCTGCCGCCGCCGTCCGCACGAAGGTGAAGCGCGCGGGGTGGATTGCGGGACCGCCCAGCTGGACTGGTTCGCGGGGGAGCGGCTTGCTCGGAATCGGCAGCCGTGCGCTGAATTCACACGGATTGAAGCTGCCTGCCATAGTGTGTCGCTTTGCTGGGGGTGTGTCCGAGCGTGCGGAGGTGTCGAAGGTGCCTGCTGTAGCGGGTCGTCGCGGTCTCGTCGTTGTCACGGCAGCCGTGGTTGCCGCGGTCGTCGGGTTGGTGCCGGGTGTGGCCGGGGCGAGCGCTCGGCATTTGAAGGCGCCGGCGTCGGCCGCGTTCACCAACTACTCGGTCGCCGAGACGACGGGCAGCACCTGCCCCGGTTCGACCCAGTGCTCGAACATCGCGGCGGAGCCTGCGATCCGTTCCGACCCCGCCGGCGCGTTCTACGCCTCGTCGGAGAACGGACTCGGTGGTGGCACCATCGCGGTGCGCAGCACCGATGGTGGGCAGCACTACACCACGCTGGCCAGCCCGGACGCCGGATCGAGTTCTAACAACACGGGTTTCGCGCCCGGAGGCGGCGACACCGACCTGGCGACCGCGCCGGCACCGAATGCCGGCGGGCGCTACAACGTCTACGTCGCGAGTTTGTCACTGGCCAACATCGACGTGTCGACGTCGATCGACGGCGGGGCCACCTGGACCCTGAACCCGATCAGCGCGACTATCCCGGGAGACGACCGGGAGTGGATCGCCGCGGACGGCGCCAGCAAGGTCTGTATCAGCTACCACGACGTCGCGACGTTCAACATCGACGTCAACTGCTCGCTCAACGCCGGGACCACCTTCACGCAGCTTGGTGACGCCATCGACACCAGCCATGCGTTCCTGATCGACAACAACGAGATCGGCAACCTCGCCATCGACCCGGCCAGCCACACGGTCTATCAGGTGTTCAGCGGCATCGACAGCGTGTCCGACGCGGTCGCAGGCGCCGGTTACCACGACGTGTGGATCGGCGTCTCCACCGATGGCGGTCAGACATTCACCGACCACAAGGTCTACGGCAACCCCGACAGTTCGGTCAGCTACGGGCACCAATTCGTCAACGTGAGCATCGACAAGGCGGGCAACCTGTACGCCGTGTTCAGCGACGACCACAACCTGTGGTACGCGTACTCGAGCAGCCACGGGCAGACCTGGTCGGCTCCCGTCAAGGTCAACCAGGCCCCGTCGGCCACCGCGATCATGCCCTGGTCGGTCGCCGGCGACGCCGGCAAGCTCGACGTCGTCTGGTACGGCACCAGCTACTACGACGGGCAGAACCCACCCGACAACTACCCGTCCAGCGCAGCATGGAACGTCTACTTCGCACAGAACAACGCCGCCACGACGCCCGGCAGCACCTTCACGCAGACCACCGCATCGCCGGTCAACCACTACGGCGGCGTATGCGAGGGCGGTATCAGCTGCACCGGCAACCGCGACCTGTTCGACGACTTCGGGGTCGCCGCGAGCCCGACCACCGGCCTGGCGTCGATCATCTACAGCGACGACCAGTACGACCCCGCCGGCCCGAACAGCTCCGGCTGCACCAGCAGCACCTCAAACAGCAACAGCTGCGATCACACCGCAATCGCGACGCAGACCGCCGGCGGCACGATCTAAGCCGGGCCGCCGCGAGCTCACGACGGTTGGCTCGGTGCGCGGGAACGCCAAACAGGGTCCAAGTCTAACAGGATCTTTCGGCCGACGTGTGGGCGGGCCCGCGTCGGAGGGTCGGGCATCGCCGCCGTCACGTTCTGCTGTCTTGCTCGTTGGACCGACGACATTACCGACGAGTAGGCGGAGTGCTTCGATGGGCCGTGGACCGCGCATGTTGGCAACAATCTTGGCGGTACCGGTTCTAGGGGCAGCGGCGCTGGCGGCCGTCGTTTCGACGCAGTCGGCGGCCGGTGCCACCGAGGCGTACACAGTCACACCGCTGACGTTCACGGTGAACGTCGACCCGACGGCGCGACGCCGTGCGTCGTCGACGCCGACCTGTACAAGCCCGACAGCGCGACCGCGGCCAGGCCGGCGCCGGCGATCCTCACCACCAACGGATTCGGCGGTAGCAAGGCCGACCAGGCCTACCTCGGCAGGGCGTTCGCGCAGCGCGGCTATGTCGTGCTCTCCTACACCGGCCTGGGTTTCCCGAATTCCGGCTGCAAGATCTACCTCGATGACTCGGCCTACGACGGCCAGGCAGCGTCCGACCTGGTCAGCTTCCTCGGCGGCTCCTACCGGGCGACGACCGCCGACGGCACCACGTACACCGTCGACTTCGTCCGCAAGGACGCGCGCGATCGCTACGGCGTCGCCCGACCCGACGACCCGCGGGTGGGCATGATCGGCGGCTCATACGGCGGCCAGATCCAGTTCGCCACAGCCGCCGTCGACCCGCGTGTGGACACGATCGTCCCGTTCATCACCTGGAACGACCTGCAGTACTCGCTTGCTCCCAACAACACGTCGTTCACCAGCGGCGTAACACCCAGCGACCCAGGGACCGAGAAGTTCATCTGGTCGTCGCTGTTCTTCGGCGTCGGCATCGAGGACGGCCTCAACGGTGTCTCGATCGACCCGTCCCGCATGGTTGGCTGCCCCAACTTCCGGACCGAGGCGTGCGAGGCCAAGGCGCAGCTCGATACGCTCGGCTACCCGCTGCCTTCGACGATCGACCTGACCAGGCAGGTCTCCGTCGCCAACTACATGAACAAGATCAGGATTCCGACGCTGCTCGTGCAGGGTGAGGCCGACAGCCTGTTCGACCTGCAGGAAGCCGTCGCGACCTACCGCGCGCTCAAGGCGCAGGGCACGACGGTCAAGATGATCTGGCAGTCCTGGGGGCATTCCCAGAGCACGCCGGCGCCCGGCGAACTCGACATAACCGGCGCCGACCTCGACGGTACCTATGAGGGCAGCCGAGTCGTGAACTGGTTCGCGCACTACCTGCAGAACGACGACACAGCCTCCACCGGGCCCGAGTTCGCCTACTTCCGCCCGTGGGTCACCTACACCGGCTCTGCCGCACCGGCCTACGCGAGTGCCAAGGCCTACCCGGCCGGCACGTCCCGCACCTACCTACTCTCCGGCGGGACGGTCACCGGCGGCGGCTCACTGGTCGGCTCGCCCGCCGACGTCATCGCGGGCACGACGTCCTGGGTCAACCCGACTGAAGCCCCAGCCAGCTACTCCGAGATCTCGGCCCTGCAGAACACGGTCTCCGCCGACGCCCCGGCCGATCCGTACGACACCCCGGGCACGTTCGGTGCCTGGCAGAGCGGACCGCTGAGCGTCCCGATGAACATCGCAGGCGTGCCGACGCTCGACGTGCAGTTCACCTCGCCGACCGTGGCCGCGGCACAGGCGCTCGGCCCGGCATCGCAGCTGCAGGTGTTCGCCAAGCTGTACGACGTCGCCCCGGACGGCACCATCACGCTGGTGAACCGGCTCATCTCGCCGGTGCGCGTGCCCGACGTGACCAAGCCGGTGCACATCGAGCTGCCCGGCATGGTGCACCAGGTGCCCGCCGGCGACCACCTCGAGCTGGTGCTGGCCAGCACCGACGCGGCCTACCGCAATGCTGCGACCGCACAGACGGTTAGCGTCACGATCGACCCGCTCAGCCCGCCGAAACTCCTCATCCCGACGGTCTGACGCATCACGCCGGTAGCGGGCGTCGAGCCACTCGCCCAACGTTGGTCCACCCGCAGACCGCGTGCGGACCCGGCAGCGACGCACCGGGTTCCCCGAGGGAAGTTCGTCCGGATCATCGGGCGCGAGGTCATCACCCCACGCCAGGCGAGATCGGCCGCGCTACAGGCGGTTCACGCACTGGGCTCGAGCGCCCTGATGCCCGGCTCGCCAGCCGCGGATCGTTCCATAGGCGCAGTTCGAGCTCGCCATCGCGGCGTCGTGGCCGCACCGAACGAACAGACGGATACCGAGACGGGTCGTGGCCCGGCGAGGACGGCCTGGCAGCCGATCGACGTGAGTCTTCCTTGTTAGTCTCAATGCCTTGGCCGAGTTACGTTCCACGAAGCATTCCACGACGATGGTCTACAGCCATCGCGATCCGCGCATACCCCAGCAATCTGGGAGTGCCCCCGGCAGGATTCGAACCTGCGACGGCCCGGCTTAGGAGCTCTGTCTGGCGCTTCAACGGACGCCTCTATGCCCGATTTTGCCCTCATTCCGGGCTGCCCTGGTTACCGCCAGGATCACTGGTCGCCATCGTTTCGCTCCACAAGCCGCTCCACGAACGTGACGCCCGGACCAGTTCGGGCCTCAGCCTGGGGACCTTCATATGGCCAGGCGACGCACGGTTGCGCGGCATCGAGCAGGACGCTTTGTGAGGCTACTGGGTGACGCGGCGCGGGTCGGGGAAGCCGAGGCTGGTGTAGCCGGGTGCGCGTTTGGCCAGGGAAGATGCGAGGACGCCGGTGCCGGCGTCGTGGTAGTCGTGGACCTCGGCTGTGGTCTTGCCGGGGAAGGGTCGCAGGATGCGGCCGGCGTATTGGACCAGGCGTCCTTTGAATGCGATTGGTGCAGCTAGAAACAGCGTGTCGAGGGCGGGGCAGTCGAAGCCTTCGCCTATGTAGGAGCCGGTCGCGACAACGAGCAGTGGTGCTGTGGCGGTCTGCGGATCGAGGCGGGCGATCGCGGCGGCCCGGACTTTGGCGCCCATGCCACCGTGCAGCACGACGGGATCGTGGTTGTGTTCGCGGAGGGCGGTCGCGAGCCGCTCGAGCTGATCGGTCCGCTGGGTGAGCACGAGGCAGTTCCGTCCACGCTGCAGGGCGTCGATGATGTCGTCGACGATCTGTGCGGTGCGGGTGTCGTCTGCGGCGAGGTCGCGGTGAACGGCAGCGATGCCGCCGGGTGCGGACGGGTCGGCGTCGCCGGTATAGCGGAAGGCGGTGGCGTGTACGTGCAGGATCGGCTCGGGTGTCGTGGTCTCGAGGGATCGGAAGGACAGCGTGCCAGGTACTGCCTGGCTGAGCGTGTGCCGGATCGGGCCGAGTTGTAACGCGATGAGGTCGTCGAGTTGGTCGCGCCGGTACGGGGTCGCGGTGAGGCCGACCCAACGGCGTGCCGGGATCTGGCGGACTGCGTGTTCGAAGGCAGCTGCGGGCACGTGATGGCACTCGTCGACGACGACCAGTCCGTAGCTGGCGGTGAGATCGGTGAGGTCTTCGCGGCGAGACAGGGTTTGCAGGGTCGCAATGTCGATGATGCCGGTGGTCTTGCTTCGTCCGCCGCCGCGCTGGCCGGCCTTGATGCCGAGCACGTCAGCGATACGCGCGCGCCACTGATCGGCGAGGGTCTTGCGGTCGACGAGCACGAGGGTCGACACGCCGCGCGTGGCGATGACCGCGCAGGCGATAACGGTCTTGCCGGCACCGGGTGGCGCGACCAGCACGCCGAGGTCGTGACCGGCCAAGGCATCGTGCGCTGTCTGCTGGCCCGGATCGAGGCTCGCCGTGAATTCGAAGACTTGTGGCTGCCCATCGGTACGTGCGTCGGTGAGGTCGAGGTGGCTGCCGACCTGGGTGACGAGATCGCTGAGGCGGCCGAGCAGGCCGCGCGGCAGGATCAGGTCCCCGGCGAGGGTCTCGTCATAGCTGCGCAGGAACCGGGGTGTGTCCCAGGTGGAGGCGCGGCGACGTTGGCGTTCGTAGAAGGCTGGGTTGGGCATCGAGGCTGCGTGCTTCAGGGTGGCCAGCAACGCCGGCGGCAGGTCTGCGCCGTCGACGGTGATCGTGGCGCCGAGGCCGGCGTGCACGACCGGCGGGGCTTGCACCGAGATCCGCGTGGACGTGGCTACCCGGAGGCGGTCGACGGCTGCTCCGACGTTGACCTCGCCGAGGCGGCGCGCCAACTGGGTGACCTCGCGCGGGCTGAGTCGGGCAACGCTGGACAGGTAGGCCCACTGATCGTCATACGGTTCCATGGTGGCCATGTCCAAGAACACGCTCGCGCCGCGGCGCCGGGCGCGGCCCTGCAGCGGCGCGGCGATCAGGTTTCCCAGTCCGCCGACCTGCACCACATCTTGAGAGGGGAACAACCGGTCGTAGCTGCTGAGATCCATCCGCCCACGTACTGCGATCGCCTCACGCAGCAGTCCGCTGCCGACCTGCCGAGCGGTCACCGCGGGGACGAGTCCGCTGAAGAACAGCCACACGTGCGCCCCGAGGCCGGAACGGGAGACCTCCAACGCGGCCGCAGCGTCTGCTGCCCGGGCAGCCTTCAGGTAGGCCAGCGCGTCGAGCATCGCCGCGGGTCCGTCGAAGTCCGCGGCCAGCCAGCAGCACCGGTCACCGTCGAGCAACGGATACAGGCCCAGTTCGAGCTCACCCGACAGGTGGGCCGTGATCACCTCCTCGGTCAGCGGCAGATAGTCCCGCTCGGATGGCGGGATTTCTTTGCGCCATCCGCCGCGTACGGAGGGCATCCACCCTGATCTGCCTGAGCGGGCGTTCTCCCATCGCACCGCGTACACGTCGGGACGGGCGGCGAACAGAGTCGCGAAGAACGCCACCTTTGCCGGCGGTGGGGAGCCGGCATGCACGGGTCCGGGTAAGCCGTCGAAGATCGCGGTCTGCTCCGGACCCGGCGGGCGGGCCTGCTGTGGCGTCAGCTCCAACAGCCGCAGCAGCCGAGCGTTCTCCGCGCGCAGCCGGGCGACCTGGGCGCGCAGCACCGCCAACTCGTCATCCAGCCTGGTAGATGAGCGTGCGCCGTGGCTACGCGGGTCGGTTTCTGTCGGCACCGGTCCATACTCTCGCGGGCATGGCATCGATATCTGTAGCCCTGCTCGAGGAGCTGATCGAGCAGGCCACCGTGGACTGCTACAACGACTCCGAACAGGTCTGCGGCCTGTTCACCCTGCTCGAAGAGTCGGTGGCCGTGCCGTTCGAGACCACCGTCCTGGGTCAGGCGGTCACGGTTACGGCAGTCGACCTGGGCATCGATGACCGGATCGTCGCGCTCTGTGTGCGCGGCGGGGCCAAATAGCATCTGCCGCTGCTGGACCTGCCGATCCCGACCCCGCCACCCCGCGGCGCCGAATGGATCGATGCCTACCGGCTTTGGGTGAAGCGGGCGGGCGGGGCGTGACGCGGTGAGTGAGTACCAGTACTACGAGTTCGCGGCACTCGACCACGCCCTTGATCGCCGCCAGCAGAGTGAGCTGCGAGCTATATCTACCCGTGCCCTGATCACGCCGACCGGCTTCGTCAACACCTACGAGTGGGGGGACCTGAAAGCCGACCCACGCCGGCTGGTGGAGCGCTACTTCGACGCGTTTCTCTACCTCGCGAATTGGGGCACGCACCGGCTGATGCTGCGTTACCGGCCGCGTCGCTGGACGCGGACGTCGCTGCACAGTACTGCGTGGGTGACTCGGCGGCGGTGTGGACCAGCGGCGAGCACCTGATCATCGACCTGGTCGCCGAGGACGAGAACGGAGCCTTCGAAGAGGACTGGGCCTACGGAGGTGGCGAGGGGCGACTGTCATCCATCGTCCCGGCCCGGACGGATCTCGCTTCAGGAGATCGCAGGTTGCTGTACCTGGCCTGGCTGCTGTGCGTCCAGGCCGGCGACGTTCCTGGCGACGAAGCAGAACCGTCGCACCCACCCGGGCTGAGCCAGCTCAACGGCTCGCTGCAGGGCCTGGCCGAATTCTTACGGATCGACCCGGACCTCCTCGCCGCCGCTGTCGACGGCGACACACATCCTGACGCAAACGACCTGTCAGGCGCCGAGCTGGCCGACTGGCTGGCGACGATCCCGGAGACAGAGAAAGACACCTTGCTTCTGCGTGTCGCCCAAGGCAACGGCCAGCGGGTGCACGCTGAGCTGCACGCGAGGGTCCGGCAGACTGAGCCCGCGGTCGAGCCGCAGAGCAGCGGCCGCCGAACCGTGGACGAGCTGCTCGCGCTGGCAGCGGCGCGCCGCGACCAACGGCGACGCCGGGCGCAGCAGCAACGCGAGGTGCAGGCTGCCGAGCGCAAACGCGCCGCCACGGCAGCGCGCGAGAAGCATCTGGCCGAACTGGCCGCCCGGCAGCAACAGGCATGGCGCGAGGTCGACGAGCTGATCCAAGCGCGGACACCGGCCGACTACGAAGTGGCCGTCGTCCTCCTGCAGGACCTGGGCGAGATCTGTCGACGCGAACGCCAGAGTGCGACCTATCAACAGCGCGTGGAACAGTTGCGCCAGATCCACCGACGTAAGACCAGCTTCCTCGAACGCCTCGAACGCCAAATCGAGCGGACCGACTGATCAGCGCCAAAGCGGGCCGGCCGCGCCGCGTGAGACGCGTGCGCTTCCGAGCGGTCTCCACCAGTACAGTGGCGGCATGAGTAGCGCCGAGCGGGAAGAACTGCGCCAACTGGTCGAGCAACTGCCCGACTCGCAACTACCTGGTGCGCTCGCTGACGTACGCCGCCACCTCACCGTCCAGACTCGCCGGGAGTGGCCACCGCCCTGGTTCGGGGTAGCCACCGGGCGCCGTACCGACACTGCACGCCGAGTCGACGACATGCTGGCTGAAGGTTTCGGCCGGGCTGGATGATCGTCTGCGACACCGGGCCGCTGGTCGCCGCGGCGCTGTCCAATGACAACGACCACCACGCCTGCGTCGAGTTGCTCACCGGCCTGCACCTGGCCAACCGGGCCGTGCTGGTACCCGCCCCGGTTGTCGCCGAGGTCGGCTACCTGCTGGGCCGGGAAGCCGACGCCCACGTCGAGTCGATGTTCCTGCGCAGCATGGCCAATGGTGACCTCGCACCCGTAGAGCTGGCGCCTGCCGACTACGCACGCATGGCCGACTTGGTCGAGCAGTACGCCGACCTCCCGCTCGGCACCACGGACGCAGCCGTCATCACGATCGCGGAACGCCTCGACATCGCCGAAGTCGCGACACTCGACCGGCGGCACTTCACCGTCGTCCGACCGCGACATACCACCGCGTTCACGCTGCTCCCATGAGCCGAGCCGCGGCACTATCGTGCGCAGCCATTGCCAGGTGCGCCGGCCGCGGCCGGCAACAAGCCCGAAGTCAGCGCCTTCCGGTATCTCGTCGGCGGAATTCATGCCACGAGCCATTCCACGGCGCGGTCCTTGGGGACGCCGGACGTCGCCCAACCTGACCGAGCCAGGCCAAGGCCCAGTAGCCAACCGGGCACAGCGGCACGTCAGATATCAGCCGGCGTTGGCCAGACGGATGGATCACGCCATCCGGACCGCTCGATCACCACGATGCCCGGTCCGGCAGCCGCGCAGATCGAGTCCAGAGAGCAACTGCCAGTTAAGTACACCCGTCTCAGGCGGAGCCTTCCTCAGCGCCGTCAGCTGCCCGCGCGCCGGCGTTCGGTGCTGCTTCTCCGTCTAACCGGCGCGATCCCCTGTCGCCGCGGGCTCGCGTTCGCAAAAGTTACCGATGCTCCACAGCCACAGTGGCATCTCTGGTGCCCGTGGGCACCAAAAGGATTCGAGCTAGGTTTCCGCGTGGTGCCGCTGTGGGATGAAATTTGGCACCATGAAACGGGTAAAACGACCGTCGACGCGCACCGTGGCGCGCCGGAGGCCCCGAATTCTGGGTGCCCCCGGCAGGATTCGAACCTGCGACGCCCGGCTTAGGAGTCCGGCGCTCTATCCCCTGAGCTACGAGGGCGGGGGCAACAGGCAAATGCGCTCACTCTGGCTCGTTGCGAAGGCGATGTTACTGGACACTCGCCGCCCCGGGACGTGGTCGAGGGGGCGGTCGCAGTTTGGCGACCGCCCCCTCTGGTGGGTGAAGCTAGCTGAGGTTGAGCGCGGTGTCGTCGATGAAGAAGGACGTGACCAGCGACGAGTCCTCGGTGCCGGTCCACTTCAGCGCGACGCTCTGCCCGGCGTACGCCGACAGGTTGACGCTCCGCTGGACATAGCCCGTCCCCTTGTTGACGTTGGAGAACGACTGGACCGTTGTCCCGTTCGCCGTAAGGGTCAGTTTGTCGTAGGCGGTCGTGGTGCCCTCATTGCTGGCGATGTACAGGTAATACGTGAGATTCGCCGAGCATCCCGCCGTGATGGTCACGGTCTGCGACAAGGTGTCCGTGTGCGTCGTCCCGTACCCGTCCAGCCACGAGTAGCCGGATCCGGAGTGCGCGTGCGCACCGTCAGTGTTGATCACGCCGCTCGTCGCCGTCCACCCGGTCGAGCCCGATTCGAAGCCGGGGTTGACCAGCTTCTGGCCGGAGCAGCTACCGCCGCCGGTGCCGATCGTCCACGTGAACGACGCCTGGCCGAACGCTCCGGTGGTGTCGGTCGCCTTCGCGGTCACGTTGTAGACATTGTTCGTGGTCGGCGTCCCGGAGATCAGGCCGGTCGAGGAGTTGATCGACAGGCCGGCCGGCAATCCGGTGGCGCTGTAGGTGAGCGTCTGCCCGGGCGCGGAGTCCGTCGCCTGGATCTGCAGCGAGGTGGGCGTGCCGACGGTGCCCGTCCGGTTGCCCGGGTTGGTCACCGTGACGGTGTTCCCGCCGCCGCCTCCGGCCTTGAACGCCGCGGTGCCGTTCGGTGTGCCCAGCCCGCTGGGTCCGTCCCATCCGGCGCCGCCCCGGCACAACGTGGTCGGCGAGCACGAGCCGTTCGATCCGGTCGTGACGTCGAACAGGTTTCCCGTGTGCGAGTACGGGTACGAGTTCGGCCGATCCGTCGCGCCCGGAGTTCCGGCCAGCGCGTAGACCGTCGCGATGATCGGCGAGGACAGGCTGGTGCCGCCGTAGACCGACCATCCGCTGCCGCCGTAGGTCTGGTATACGGCCAGGCCGGTGTTCGGATCGGCGACGGCAGAGACGTCGGTGTCAGCCCGCCTGGTGCACGCACTGATGCCGCTCTGGAACGCCGGCTTGGTCACGTCCGACGAGCAGCCGCTGCCGGCACCGCTCCAGACTGATTCGGTCCAGCCGCGGGTCGTGCCGGTGGCCCGGGTGAGCGAGGTGCCGCCGACAGAGACCACGTACTGCGACGTGGACGGGTAGATGACTCCGGCGGCGTATCCGCTGTCGCCGCTCGATGCGGTGTAGACGATGCCGGGATGGTTGAAGTACTGCGAGTCGAAGCTGTTCTCGGTGCCGTCCTCGCCGCCGCCCCAGCTCATCGAGATGAACTTGGCGCCGAGCGTGCGGGCGGTGTCGACCGCGGTGTAGAGGTTGTTGGACGGGTCATTGGCCTCGACGAGCAGGATGTGGCAACTCGGGCAGGTCGCCGAAACTGCGTCCAGATCGAGGGAGATCTCACCGGCCCATCCCGTGTCGCCCACCGGCAGCGGGCTGGCCTGGCCGCTCTGGTTGACCTTGCGGAAGCAGCCGTTCGCTGTCGTGCAGGCCGGTAGCCCGTACTGCGATCGGTACGTGGCGAGGTCGGATTCGGCGCTCGGGTCGTCGTAGGCGTCGACGATCGCGACGGTAGCGGTCGTCGTCGAGGAAGGCAGCTTGTAGGCCGACTGGATGTCCGCGGGTCCGTACCCGCTTGGCGTGGCGTCGGGGGAGAGCGTGCGGCCCTCCTTGACGTCGGTGCGCTTCAACGCGAAGCAGGTGTGGTGACCTTTGGCCACTTGCTGCGTGCACGCGTGCGCCACGGTTGGGGTCTGCGCTCCGGCTGGGGTTGCCAGCACGGATGCGGACGCCGCGATCAGTGCGATCGCGGCGCCGCCGACGAGGACGGGTAGTCCTCTGGTCGGTACCTTCACGTTGCCTCCCGGAAGTGAGTTGGCACGAATCGTGCCGGCCGGAAGATTAAGGGCATTCACTTGCAGATGTGCCCGATTTGTCGTACAGCGCTCTGGCCAGTTCTAGCCACGCACGAAGCTGTCCGTACAGGGACGTATCCCCAGCGTGTCCGCACCTCAACGCGATGATCAACATCTCGTCGGTCGCGGGGACGGGCCACCGGCGCACCGCGGTTTGCTCGGCGTGCCGAACCGGGCTTGCTCAGACGACGGCGATCTCGAGCTGCCAGACGTGCCCGACGGCCAGCGTGGCCGTGCCCTTCGACCGAGCGGCCAGTGTCACCTCGAGGGCGTTGCCCACTCGGCGCGAGCTGATCCGCTGTACGACCGTCGCCGGGCTGGCGTCCGCCAGCGGCCATTGGGTCCCGCTCGGAGGGTTGATCCGGATGTGCGCCACGGCCCCGGCAACGACGCAGAGTTCGACGGGGTGGGTGTCGCTGCCGTCGTAGATCTGCTCGACGGTGCCCTGCTGGCAAGCGATGTGCGGCGCGGTCATGGTGCGTCCACCCGTGCTACCGGTGCTGCCGCTGCCAGCGCTTTCCGGCGGCGTCGACGTCGTCGCGGTGGCGCTCGATTGTGGCGGCTGCGGCGATCCGCTGCCGGCCGTCGACGCACACGCGGTCATCGCGCACGCGACGGCGAACGTGCTCACGGCCGCGACGAGAGGACGAGAATTCATCGAGGCAACGCTACGCGGGAGCCTCTCGCCGGTGTCCAGTCAGCGTGGCGTCGCTAACCTGACTGGCATGGAGTTGACCCACGTCGACGAGCGGGGCGCTGCCCGCATGGTTGACGTGTCCGCAAAGGACGTCACGGCGCGCGAGGCGGTGGCGACCGGTCGGCTCGTGACGACGGCGGAGGTCGTCGGGCTGCTGCGGCGCGACGGCCTGCCGAAGGGCGACGCGCTGGCGGTCGCTCGTGTGGCCGGCATAGCCGGCGCGAAGCGGACCTCGGATCTCGTGCCGCTGTGCCACCCGATCGCGCTGCATGCAGTTACCGTCGATCTCGAGCTCACCGACGATTCCGTCGAGATCGTCGCGACCACGCGGACGGCTGACCGCACCGGCGTCGAGATGGAGGCGCTGACCGCCGTGGTCGTCGCGGGCCTGGCGCTCTACGACATGGTGAAGGCGGTCGACCGTACGGCGACGCTCACCGACGTCCGGCTGCTGTCGAAGTCCGGCGGTCGCACCGGCGAGTGGCAGCGAGATCCGCAGTGACTGCCGCGGTGATCACCTGCTCGAATCGCTCCGCGGCGGGCGAGCGGGCCGACGAGTCCGGTGAGCTGCTCGCGTCGTTGCTGGCGCAGGCAGGCTATCTCGTATCACCGCGGGTCGTGGTGCCGGACGAGATCGGCGCGATCCGCGCCGCAGTACGTGCCGCGATCGAGGCGGGCGCACAGGTCGTGGTGACGACTGGCGGCACCGGGCTCGCGCCGACGGATGTCACGCCGGAGGCGGTCCGGCCCCTGCTCGACCGTGAGGTTCCCGGGATTGCCGAGGCGTTGCGGCTCGCCGCGCGCGACCGGGTGCCGACCGCGGTGCTATCGCGCGGCGTCGCCGGCACGATCGGCCGCTCGCTCGTGGTGACCCTGCCCGGATCGCCCGGCGGCGTGCGCGACGGGATGGATGTGCTGACGCCCCTGCTCGGCCACATCGTCGATCAGCTCTGCGGCAGCGACCACCGACCCGGAGGCGGCGCATGATCGCGTCCGACCTGATCATTGCCGAGGTGTCCGAGCTGCCGCTCGACGTCGCCGCGCACGAACGCGCCGTCGTGCGCGCGTCGGCCGGTGCGCACGTCGTGTTCTGCGGTGTCGTGCGCGACGTCGACCACGGACGGCGCGTCGTCGAGCTCGAGTACGAAGCGCATCCGGACGCGGCGCGCGTCCTGCGTCAGGTGGCGGCCGAGTTCGCCGGCCTGCCCGCGGTCGACGGCCTCGCGGTCAGTCACCGGATCGGGCGCCTACTGGTCGGCGACGTCGCACTCGTCGCCGCCGTCAGCGCGATGCACCGGCACGAGGCGTTCGAGGTGTGTGCGCGACTGGTCGACGCGGTGAAGCTGCGCTTGCCGGTCTGGAAGCGGCAGGTCTTCGACGACGGCACCGACGAGTGGGTCAACTGCCCTTAGCGGGCGTCCGGCGGCTCGCCCCGGGTCAGCCGCCGGCGAACGGCGGCAGGACGTCGACGAACGCGTCCGCCGGGATCTTCGTGGTGTCGCCCGCCGGCTGACCGTCGACCAGGAACGCGGCGACGCGCATCACCGCGACCAGCTCCGGGCGGGCGGCCAGCTCGTCGCGCAACGCGGCGATGTCAGGTGCGGTCGTCGGCTCGTCCGCATGACCGGCGGCGCGGCGCGCACCCGCCCAGAACCGGATCGTGGCGATGGCGCTACTTCTCCGCGGACCTGTTGCGATCGAGCAGGTGCCCGAGTTTGGTGCTCACGGACTTGATCTTGCCCGAGTATTTGCCGTGCGTGGCCTTGTCGAGCTTGCCCGCTGTCGTGCCAACGCCCTGTGCGGCGACGGTGCCCGCCTTGTGCGCGGCATCGCTGGCCTTCTCTTTCGCCTGCTCGGCGAGGGGTGCGGCCTTCTCGGCCAGCTCGCTGGCCTTCTCCTTGGCCTTCTCGGCCAGGGGTGCGGCCTTCTCGGCCAGATCGCTCGCCTTCTCCTTGGCCTGCTCGGCCAGCTCCCTGGCCTTGTCCGTGATCTTGTCTTGGCCCACGTGTTCGTCTGTCACGGGTGTCGCCTCCTCAATCGCCTGCCCCGAAGTCCGGGGCCGGCCACCCCATTCCATCCAAGCACCGCGGACAATGCTCGTGTGACCGAGTCGCGCAATCCGCAGCCTGACGTGCCGCCAGAACCCGAGCAGCCGGTGCTCCCTGACGTCACCGCCGACGAGGAGCACGTCGACTGGCGCGAGCGCGACGACGACCAGAACCGCGACGAGTGGTACCGCCGGGAGCGCCCGCCGCATCACGAGTGACACATCCACGGGTTCCGGCGCAGGCGCGACAGCGGCCAGGCTCAGGCGCGCTGTTCGCGGAGAATGTCGCGAATCTCTTCGAGCAGTCGCTGGTCGTCCGTCTTCGCGGCCTCCTTCGGGGTGACTCCGCGCAGCTCGTTGAGCTTCTGCAACGGCAGCACGAGCACGAAGTACACGGCGGCCGCGGTGATGACGAAGACTATGACCGCGTTGATGAGCGTCGAGATGTCTATGAACGTCTTCTGCTCGAGCGGGCCACCTCGCAGTGAGAACCCCCAGCCCTTGGAATTCGCGCCCGGGAAGGCATTGATGATCGGTGTGATGATCGCCGAGACGAACGTGTCAACGACCTTCGCGAACGCGGTGCCGACGACGAACGCGACCGCGAGTTCGACGACATTCCCGCGCAGGATGAAGTCCCTGAATCCCTTGAGCATCTGGTTGCCCCTTCGACGAGTTGCGACGGCGACCCCGTGCCACCGGCGCAGATGCTAGTGGGGCCAGGGGTTCGTCGCGGCTCCTTCGAACGGGACTTTCCGCCGCACCCGCCAGACCTCAGTGAGACTTTCTGCCGCAGCGCCAGGGCGTCGTCAAGGTGGCTTGCGCACCGTTGCGAGTACCGAGCGCCCTGACGCGGCGGCGATCCGCAGGGCTGTCGGCTGGTCAGCGGCAACGATCAGCCCGGTGCTCTCGCCGTCGGCACCCGGATCGGGAGGCCGGCCCGCCACGGCAAGTACCCGTACCCCCTCGGCGAGCACGCGTGCGGACGGCGATGGTGTGGCGTTGCCGTCGGGCTGGTCGTTGACGAGCAAGTCGATCCAGTCGCCTACCCGCACGAGGTCAGGCATGGCCGAGCCCGCCAGCTCGACGGGAACCGCGCGCAGCTGCTGTGGTAGCCCAGCCGTCAGGTCGGCCCCCGCCAGCCGGGTGCCGGTGAGCGCCTCGTCAGCGCGGATCGGCCCGGCCAGGCGGCGCCCGATGACCTGCGCGGGTCGCGACATCGCGCCGGGTGGGCGGAGATTGACCGGCCAAGCAAGGACGCGCAGGTCCGCGTCGGTCAGTTGTGCGCCTGCCGGGAGGTCACGCGCCGCGACGACGACCGATCCGGCGGCTGCCGGCGGTGGCTCGTGCCGGGCGCCCATCGCGGTGACCGCGGCGAGCAGGACGCAGCCCAGAGCCAGCAATCGGCGCGGCCACCCGCTCAGGCGCGCCGCAATCTCGGAGATCGACACGTCCGCAAGTCAAGCGCGCGATGCCGGCGCAGGCGGTGCTCGTAAGAGATCTGTGGATAACCAAATTGCCTGTGGATAACTCGTCAGGCAGAAGCGGCGGCCTTGGCGGCCGAACCGGAGCCGTTCGTCGACGGCGTGGACTTCGTCGAGTCGGTCTTGGTGGTCGACGGGGCAGTTGCCGAGTCCGACTTGGCTTCCGACTTCGCTTTGGGGGCCGACGCGGCGCTGGCGGCTGCGCGGCTGTCGGTGCGGTAGAAGCCGGCGCCCTTGAAGACGACGCCGACCGACCCGTAGACCTTGCGAACGGGCTGTCCGCACACGGGGCATTCATCGGCGGCGGCGTCCGTGAACGACTGCACGAGCTCGAACCGGTTGCCGCATTCCGGGTTCGTGCAGGCGTACTGATAGGTGGGCATTGGCGCGCGAACCTCCGACGGACTAGCACTCGACTACACCGACTGCTAACCATGGTGCTGGATGATGGCATTCCCCGTCCACTCCGACTCACCCGAGCGGGTGCCATCCGGACGGCGTGATCACCGCCGTAACAGCCGTATCCCAGGGGTCTGCGGGCAGTTCGTCGGCGAATTCGCCGTCATAGAGCAACGCGACAATCGGGACACCGGCCCGGACCCGGCGCAGCGCCCGGTCATACGATCCGCCGCCACGCCCGAGCCGTACGCCGTGCCGGTCGACGGCAAGCGCGGGAACCAGCACGACATCGGCGAGCGCCAGCGCGTCCACGCCGAGCGGGCCACCGTCCGGCCACGGCGTCCAGTCCAGATCCCGGTCGTCGCGCAAGAGCGGGACGATGACGTTCGAGCCCCCGGCCGCGAGCGCATCGAGCAGTTCGACAGAACCCGGCTCCGTGCGCAGCGGCCGGTAGGCGGCGGCGCATCGCGCCGACGCGAACCGCGACAGCACATGTGCGCGCACGTCGCCTCGCGCGTGGTCGATTTGTGATGCCGATAGCGCGGAGCGTGCCGCGATGCGCTGCGCCCGAAGCTCACGCTTAACGGCGCCGCCTGCATCGTCGCGCACCACCCCGTTAGTCTCCCGGAATGCCTCGCGATCGCGTAACCAAGGCGCTGATCCCCGCGGCCGGTCGTGGCACACGGTTCCTGCCGTTCACCAAGTCGGTGCCCAAGGAACTGCTGCCGATCGTGAGCACGCCGGCTCTCGAGCTGGTCGTCGCCGAGGCGTCCCGGAACCGGCTCACCGACGTCATCCTCGTGCTCGGAGAGGGCAAGCAGGCCATAGCCGACTATTTCGCGCCGCATCCGTCCCTGGAGGCTGTGCTCGCGGCCAACGGCGACACCAGGTCGCTGGCGACGATCAAGCGCGCGGCGAACCTCGCCACGATCCACCAGGTCGAGCAGCTCGAACCGCGCGGGCTCGGCGACGCCGTCGCACACGGTGAACGGTTCGCTGACGGAGACCCGCTTGCCGTACTGCTGCCCGACGACCTGATCGACGAGCGGGACGAGCTGCTCGGTCCGATGCTCGACGTCTACGAGGAGCACGGCGGCATTGTGCTCGCCCTGCTGGACGTCCCGCGGCCGGAGATCTACAAATACGGCGTCGTCACCCCGATCGGCGAGCCGGCCGGCGACGTCGTCGCGATCCGGGACCTGGTCGAGAAGCCCACCCCGGAGCAGGCGCCGAGCACCCTGGCGGTCATCGGACGCTACGTCGTGCCCCCCGAGATATTCGACGCGATCCGCCAGACCGGCCCGGGCGCGAAGGGCGAGATCCAGCTGACGGACGCGATGCGGCGCCTGGCCCACACAGGCGTTCCGGTACACGGCGTGGTGTTCCACGGGCGCCGGTACGACACCGGTGATCGACTCGACTACGTCCGGGCGGTCGTACAACTGGCGGCGCGACACCCCGACATCGGCGCGCAGTTCACCATGTGGTTGCGCGAGTATGTGCGGGAGAGCTTGCGGGACTAGGCACCGGGAGTACTGAGTAGTGGCAGAAGACGACGGCCGGCTACGGTCCGTCGACGAGCACCTGGCCAGCGTGCTCGCCGGCATCGGGTCGATGTCCCCGATCGAGATGGCGCTGCTGGACGCCCAGGGGCTGCTGCTCGCCGAGAACGTCGTCACCGAGGTGCCGCTGCCGGGATTCGACAACTCCGCGATGGACGGCTACGCCGTGCGCGCCGTCGACACCCGAGCGGCCAGTCCTGACAACCCGGTCCAGCTGCCGGTGACCGGCGATGTCGTCGCGGGGACGAAGAGCCGCTCCGGTATGGGCCCTGGGTTGTCGGTGCGCATCATGACCGGCGCGCCGATCCCGGCAGGCGCGGACGCCGTCATCCCGCTCGAGCGCACGGACCGCGGCGTCGCCAAGGTGACGATCAGCGAGCCGGTGCTTAGTGGTGAATGCATCCGCCGGGCAGGCGAGGATCTCGCGGCGGGAGCACCCGCGCTGAGCGCCGGCGCGGCGATCGGCCCGCAGCAGATCGCGCTGCTCGCCGCCGTCGGGCGCGACCGCGTGCTCGTGCGGCCGCGTCCCAGGGTGATCGTGCTGTCGACGGGCAGCGAGCTGATCGAGGTGGGCCAGCAGCCCGGATTCGGCGAGGTTCCCGACGCGAACTCCTACTTGATCGCCGCTGCCGCCCGCGACGCCGGCGCCGACGCGTACCGGCTGGGCATCGTCCCCGACGACCACAGCAAGCTGCTCGACGTCCTGGAGAGCCAGTTGCTGCGCGCCGACGTCCTGATCACCACGGGCGGCGTCAGCATGGGCGCATTCGACGTCGTGAAGCAGGCGCTCACCGAACTGGGGACGGTCGACTTCGTCCGGGTCGCCATGCAACCGGGCAGGCCCCAGGGCTTCGGGTTTCTCGGCGACCACGTCCCGATCTTCTGCCTGCCGGGCAACCCGGTCAGCGCGCTGGTGTCGTTCGAGATCTTCGCGCGGCCGGCGATCCGCAAGCTGCTCGGCAAGCGGCAGTTGCAGCGCGCGACCGTCCAGGCGATGGCGATCGAGCGGGTCGAGAGCCCGGTCGGCATCCGGCAGTATCGTCGCGGCGTGCTGCATCGCGAGGCGAACGGCGCCTACAGCGTCTCGTTCGTCGGAGGCCCCGGCTCGCATCTGATCGCGTCCATGGCGTCGGCGAACTGCCTGGTCGTCATCGACGAGGATGTCAGCGAGGTCGTGGCGGGCTCGCGGGTCACGGTCATCCCGCTGCTGCTGTCGCAGCGCTGAGCGGTCCGCCATGTCGGCCCATCCCGGCTGGCCCGCGGAGCTTGCCGCGGGCCCGGTTCGGCTGCGCCCGCCGCGGATGCGCGACGGCCGCGCCTGGAGCGAGGTACGGCTGCGCAATGAGCGGTGGCTCGCGCCGTGGGAGCCGACCTCGGCGCTGCGCTGGGTCGACCGCAACGGGATGTCGGCGTGGCCGGCGCTTCTGTCGGCGCTGCGCAAAGCCGCCCGGGCCGGCGCGATGCTGCCGTTCGTCATCACCTACGGCGGGCGGCTGGTGGGGCAGATGAACGTGTCGAACGTCGTGCACGGCGCGCTGCGTTCCTGCACGGTCGGCTACTGGGTCGACGCGGACGTGGCCGGCCGGGGGATCACGCCGACCTCGCTGGCCCTGGTGATCGACCACTGCTTCACGAGCGTCGCGCTCCACCGGGTCGAGGTCGACATCCGTCCGGAGAACGCGGCGAGCGTGCGCGTCGTCGAGAAGCTGGGCCTGCGCCGCGAGGGCTACTACGAGCGCTTCCTCGACATCGACGGGGCATGGCGCGATCACGTCGCCTACGCCGTCACCGTCGAAGAACTCGGTGGGCGCACCATGCAGTCGCGGCTGCGCTCGCTGCCGCCCATGCCCCGGTAGGTGCCCTCGCTGACCTCGGCCCCGATTTTGCTGCCGCTCGACACGCCGTGCTGCATGCCCGGCCGGGCCCGTCACCCTCTATACCGTGGGTGAGATTGTTACAGGTGTGACTGGAGGTGCGATGACGTCACCTATGTGGACGGTGGTCGTCCTCGCTGTCCTCTGGCTAATTGTGGTGGTTCCGATGATCGTCCGCCGCAACGACGACCGCGCGCGTGACCGGTCGGTCGAGCGGTTCGGGACGGCCATGCGGGCGCTGACCCGGCGCCATCAGGCGATGTCGCGGCCGGTTCGATCACGCCCGGCCGACCCCGACGCCGCCAGCGTCGTCGCTCCCCGGGTGGCCGGCCCGCGGGCGGAACTGTTCGTCACCGGAACCCGCCGTGTCGATCTCGCACCTGCTGTGCGGCGACCCGTTCCCGCCGCCGAGGAGGCGCTGATGCACCCCGTCGACCGCTCGGAGATGTCCGCCGCGCGAGCACGCATGATGGCCCGCCGCCGCCGGTCGCTGACGATCCTGGGCGTCGGCTCCGTGGCCGGCCTCGTCCTCGCATTGTCGATCGGTGGCGCGATGTGGGTGCCGGCGCTGCTGTTCGGCACCGGCCTCGGCGGATACGTCTACTTCCTGCGTGGCCAGGCGGTTCGCGATCGCGAGCGTCGCCACGCACGTCAGCTGCGCGCTGCCACGCGCGGCCTGCACGACTACGACGCGACTGAGATGACGGGCGACATGATCGCTTCGCCCGACACGGCGGTGCACATCGACGACGACGATCTCGAGCTGCACGAGCACGACACCGTCGACCTCACCGGCCTCTACGCCGAGGAGTCCGCGCCCGAGCGCAGCGCCCAGCGACGGGCCAGCTGACGGCCCTTAACCGGTGCCGGCTACCTGCTAGCCTTGTCACTCGGTTCCGGACGTCCGGGGCCGATGATTGTTTGGGGCTGTGGCGCAGTCCGGTAGCGCACCTCGTTCGCATCGAGGGGGTCAGGGGTTCAAATCCCCTCAGCTCCACCCAACAAAACCAGGCCTCGCATTCGGCGAGGGGACTATCAGCCGGGGAGTGACCGCGGCAGCCCGAACCACGGGAGCGCGCTGTTTTCGAAGCGGGTGATGGCGCAGATCCGTTCGCCGGCGAAGGTGAGGACGAGCAGGCCGGTCCCGTGGCGGTTGCCGATGGGGGCGCGAAGGTAGGCCCCGAACGCCGGCTGACCATTTGCTCGCGTCGGCACGAGGTCGAATGTCCGGGCCCGGAGGAGGCTGGCGCAGAAGCGGGCCACGACGTCGCGGCCTCGGTATTCGAAGGGAATCGGTGGCATCGAGACGTAGACATCGTCGGTGAGCAAGGCGACCAGCGCGTCGACATCCGCGGACTCGTACGCGCTGACGAACTTTGCGACGAGCGCCTGCTCGGCGGTCGAGTCGGGAGAGGGAGGCGGTTCGCGCTCACCGGTCTGCGCCAGGCGGCGCTGCAGGCTGGCGCGGGCCCGTTTGAGGGCGCTGTTGACCGATTCGACGGTCGAGTCGAGCATGTCGGCCACCTCGTTGGCGTGGTATCCGAGTACCTCGCGCAGGATGAGCACGGCGCGTTGGCGAGCGGGCAGGACCTGTAGTGCGGTCACGAACGCCAGGGACATGGCTTCGCGCTGTTCGTAGCGGGCCTCTGGGCCGAGCGGCATATCGGTCGCACCCTCGAGGAGGGCGTCGGGATACGGCTCGAGCCACACGACTTCGCCGAGCCGAGTCGGCTCGGGCGGTTCAACCCCGGCGATGTTCCACTCCGTGGCCGGGCGTCGGCTTGCCGAACGAAGCGCGTTGAGGCACCGGTTGGTGGCGATCCGGTAGAGCCAGGTGCGGATCGAGGCGCGTCCCTCGAACCCTCCGAGGCCTTGCCAGGCCGTCAGCAGCGTGTCCTGCACGACGTCCTCGGCGTCCTGGAAAGATCCGAGCATCCGGTAGCAATGCACCTGCAGCTCTCGACGGTGCGGCTCGGCGAGCGCTCGGAACGCGTCGCCGTCCCCGGCCCGCGCCCTGGTGATCAGGTCGGCTGTCACCACCCCCACCTCGCGTCACCTCTCCCGCGCATCTCGTCGCACGTCCGTCCTGTTATAGACACCTGCCGAGGCGCGAACTGGGCGGTCAGCCGGCGCCCAGTTCGCCGACGTCGCGGTGTCTGCATCACTGACGGCTCGGACATCTGAGCGTCGACCCTCATTAAAGCTGAGAACGACTTCGGAGCTGCTGATGGAGACTTCTGCACCGGACGCGCGCCAGACGGCCGCGCCCGCTCTTGATCCCCGCCGCTGGCGGGCGCTCGCCCTGCTCTGCGGCGCATTCTTCATGGTGGTCCTCGACGCCACGATCGTGCTCGTGGCGCTGCCCTCGATCCAGGCGGACATCGGCTTCTCCGAGCAAGGCCTGCAATGGGTGCTGAGCGCCTACGCGCTCACCTTCGGCGGACTGCTCTTGCTAGGAGGACGGGCGGCCGACCTGCTCGGGCGCCGTCGCCTGTTCATGATCGGTGTCGTGTTGTTCACGGCCGCGTCGCTCATGTGCGGGCTCGCCTGGTCGCCGGCGGCACTGCTCGCGGCCCGCGTGGTCCAGGGCGTCGGCGCCGCGATCATGACCCCGACGGCCCTCTCGATCATCTCCACGACGTTTCCCGAGGGCGCCGAGCGGAACAAGGCGCTCGGGATCTGGGGCGGGATGGGCGGCATCGGCGCCACCGCGGCGTGGCTGATCGGCGGCCCGCTCGTCGACGGCCTCGGCTGGCAGTGGATCTTCTTTATCAACATCCCCTTCGGCCTGGCGGCGCTCGCGCTGTCGCCAGCACTCCTGAGCGAGAGCCGGGCCGCGCTGACCCGGCGGAGCTACGACCCGGCCGGGGCACTCACCATCACCGGTGCGCTGGTCCTGCTCGTCTACGCGGTCGTCAAGGCGCCGGACGTCGGCTGGGGCGACGTGCGGACGATCCTCCCGTTCGCCGGCTCGGCCGTGGTCCTCGCTGCCTTCACGCTGATCGAGTCGCGCCACCCCGCGCCGCTCGTGCCGCTCCGCTTCCTCCGCTCGCGCACGCTCGTAGGCGCGAACGCGGTGATGCTCTTCGTCGGCACGCTCGCGGTGAGCATGCCGTTCGTCCTCACGCTCTACGCGCAGCAGGTGCTCGACTACTCGGCCGTCAAGTTCGGGGTCGGCTCGGTCGTGCTCGCGGTTGGGGCGACGGTCGGCGCGATCGTCGGTCAGGCCGCGGTCCTCAAGGTCGGCGCCGGGCCGGCCGCCGCGACAGGCATAGCGCTCATGGGCGCGGGGTCGCTCCTGCTCACGCAGGTCTCCGTAGGCGGCGGCTACTTCGGAGACATCTTCTTCGGGCTGCTCGTCTTCGGTCCCGGGGTCGGCCTCGCCTTCGTGGCCGCCACGGTCGCGACGCTCGCGGGCGTCGCCGAGCACGAGTCCGGGCTCGCCTCGGGCCTGAGCAACACCGCCTTCCAGGTCGGCACAGCGCTCGGCGTCGCGATCACCACGACGGTCGCCGTCTCCCGCTCCGGGGACTACCTGGCGGCAAACGGTGGCGCGAACCCGCTCGTCGTGCTGAACGAGGGATTCCAGTCCGCGTTCGCGGCCTGCGTCGTGCTCGGCGGGATCGGCGCGGCGCTGGCACTCCTGCTCCTCGGCCGGCCGCGCAAAGCAGCGGACGAGCTGCCGGAGCCGATCCCGGCGACGGACGCCGCGTACTGACGAGCGAATCGACGGTGGCCTCGCCTGATTGTGCGTGGTGACCCGCCCCGATCTACCTGCAACGATAAACACACTGATGGAGGACGAAATGCTGCTCGAAAACAAGACCGCCGTGATCTACGCAGCCGGGGGCGCAATTGGTGGCGCCGTCGCCCAGGCTTTCGCACGCGAGGGGGCAAGGCTGTTCCTGACGGGACGCAACGTGGCGAAGGTGGATGCCGTCGCCAAGGAAATCGTTGCTGCAGGGGGCGTCGCTGAGACGGCACAAGTTGACGCGCTTGACGAGAAAGCTGTGGAGGAGCACCTCGACACCGTGGTCGAGAGAGCGGGTCGTGTTGACATCTCGTTCAACGCCATCGGCCCGGGCCCCACGACCGACCGCATGCCCCTGACGGAGTTGACCGGCGCCGCCTTCGCCCGCCCCATCGTCTTCTACACCAGCTCCAACTTCATCACGGCGACCGCCGCGGCCCGGCACATGAGCGGTCAGGGCTCGGGTGTGATCGTGACGCTGACAGCCCTTCCCGGCCGGATGCCGGGCAACCTGTTCGGCGGGCAGGCACCGGCATGGGCCGCTGTCGAGGCGTTCTCGCGTTCCCTGGCTTTCGAGGTGGGACCAGCCGGTATCCGGGTGGTCTGCCTGCGTTCCCATGCGATCCCGGAGACCCCGCTCATCGAGGCGAACTTCGCCACGGCGGCCCCGGCGGCCGGTATCACGCCCGCCGAGCTGCGGGCATTCCTCGAACAGGGCACGCTGCTCAAGCGGCTCCCAACGCTCGCCGAACTCGCCGACACCGCCGCCTTCGTCGCCTCCGACCGCGCCGGTGCCATGACCGCAACCGTGGTCAACCTCAGCGCCGGCAGCTTCGCCGACTAGTAGTGCGGTTCGCGTGTGCTCGCACCATCGCCTGCGGGAGGATGGCCGGTAGCCCAATCGAAGGGAGTCCGGCGATGGCCAGCAGTCTCGTATCAGGACGGTCCCGGCTCGTCGAGGACGACTGCCGGCTGGCCGACCTGGTCGACATCGTCGCCGCGCAGACGGACCTGGCGGACTACTCGCACGCGAGCGCGGTCGAGCAGAACGTCCTCATCTACGACAGCGAGCGGTTGCGCGGCGCTATCAAAAGCGAGCCGAGTCGCGCCGCCGTCGAGGCGGAACTCGTCCGCGCGCTGCACGACGGTCCGGGCATCGTGGTGTTCGCCGGCGCGTTCCCGGAGGTCTCCGTCGTCGACCGGGCCACCGACGCGTTCGAGGCGATCATCGCCGAGCAGCGGTCGTCGGGCACCGCCGCCGGTGATCACTTCGCGGCGTCCGGGCAGAACGATCGCGTGTGGAATGCCTTGGAGAAACTGGCATTGCGCGCGCCCGACGTGTTCGCGGACTACTACGCGAACGACGTTTTGGCGACCGTGTGCCACGCGTGGCTCGGACCGGCATATCAGGTCACGTCGCAGGTCAACGTGGTCAACCCCGGCGGCGCCGCGCAGACCGTGCACCGCGACTATCACCTGGGATTCCAATCGAATGCGCAGGCACAACAGTTCCCGACGCACGTGCACCGCCTCTCGCCCGTGCTCACTCTGCAGGGCGCCGTCGCGCACACGGACATGCCGGTCGAGACCGGGCCGACGATGTACCTGCCGCACTCGCAGAAGTACCTGCCCGGCTACCTTGCCTGGCGGCGGCCCGAGTTCCACGAACACTTCGAGGCGAATCACGTCCAGCTGCCGCTGCGTGTCGGGGACGCCGCATTCTTCAACCCTGCGCTGTTCCACGCGGCCGGCACCAACCGCACGCGTGACGTCAGGCGCATGGCCAATCTGCTGCAGATCTCCTCGGCGTTCGGGCGCGCGATGGAAACCGTCGACCGGAGCAGCATGTGCCTGGCGGTCTTGCCGGTACTGCGCGCGATGCCCGACCCGTCGATGGTCGCCAACGTGATTGCGGCGTGCGCAGAGGGCTACTCGTTTCCGACGAACCTCGACCTGGACCAGCCGATCGGCGGCCTCGCGCCGAAGACGCAGGCAGAACTTCTGGCCGACGCAGTAAGGGAAAACTGGCCGCAGCAGCGACTGGAGACCGAACTCGACGGGTGGGCGCGGCGCAGGCGGAGCCACTCATGAAACTGCTGCAGGACAAGGTCGTGCTGGTCAGCGGCGGCACCCGCGGAGTCGGTGCCGGCGTCGCCCGCGCCGCCGTCCGCGAAGGCGCGACGGTGGCGGTCACGGGACGAAACCCCGAGGCGGGCAAGGCGTTGGTGAACGAGCTCGGCAATGCGATGTTCGTGCAGACCGACGTCGCCGACGTCGATCAGGTACGGGCTTGCTGCGCCGAGGTCATCGCCGCGTACGGACGGATCGACTGCCTCGTCAACAGTGCGGGTCTGACCACCCGCGGCACACTGCTCGACACCACGCCCGAGCTGTTCGACGCGCACATCGCGGTGAACCTCCGCGCGCCGTTCTTCCTCATGCAGGCGGTTGCCGCCGACATGCTGGCCCGCGAACGTCCGGGCACGATCGTCAACGTGATTTCGTCCTCGGAGCTGGGCGGTCAGCCGTTCCTGGCGCCCTATGTTGCCGCCAAGGCCGGCCTGGCGGGGCTGACGCGCAACGCGGCGCATGCGCTGCGGTGGAACCGGATCCGGATCAACGGGCTGGACATCGGCTGGACTGACACCGAGGGCGAGGACGCGACGCAGCGAGCCTTCCACGGCGCCGCCGACGATTGGCTCGAGCGGGCAAGCGCATCCGTGCCGATGGGCAAGCTGGGCCAGGTCGACGAGATCGCCGACTTCGTCGTGTTCCTGCTGTCCGACCGGAGTGGCGTCGTCACCGGATCGGTCATCGACTGGGATCAGATCGTCTTCGGCGGCCTGGACTGAAAGGCGATCACGCATGCGAATCGGGCTCATCGGCCTCGGCCGGATTGGCTCGTTCCACCTCGACACGCTGGCGGCGCTGCCGAGCGTCGAGACGCTCGTCGTCTACGACCCGGTGTCGGCGTTGGCAAAGCAGGCCGAGCAGCACAACGGCGTCCGGGCCGTCGACAGCACTGCAGCGCTTCTGTCGTCAGGGCTGGACGGCGTCGTCATCGCGGCCGCGACCGACGCGCATCCCGAACTCATCGGCCTAGCGGTCGCGGCACAGCTGCCGGTCTTCTGCGAGAAGCCGGTCGCCGCGACGGCCGCGGAGTCCGTGCAGGTGCAGCGCCTCGTCGACGGCAGCACGGTGCCGGTCCAGATCGGCTATCCACGTCGCTTCGACAAGGGATTCGTCGCCGCTCGTGCAGCCGTCGCATCCGGCGAGCTGGGCTGGCTGCACACCGTGCGCTCGACGACGCTCGACCCGGCCCCACCACCGGCGGCCTACATCGCGCGCTCGGGCGGAATCTTCCGCGATTGCAGCGTCCACGACTTCGACGCGATCCGGTGGGTCACCGGGCAGGAAGTCCGGCACGTGTACGCGACCGGCAGCAACCAGGGCGAAGACTTCTTCGTCGAGGCGGGCGACGTCGACACGGCGGCCGCGGTGCTGACGCTTTCCAACGGAACTCTCGCCCTGGTGTCGAACACCCGCTACAACCCACGCGGCTACGACGTGCGGCTCGAGGTGCACGGCTCGCGCGACAGCATCGCCGTCGGCCTGGACGAGCGGCTTCCGCTGCGCTCGGTCGAACCGGGCGTCGAGTTCCCGCACCAGCAACCGCACAGCTTCTTCATCGACCGTTTCGCGGATGCGTTCCGCGCCGAGCTGACGGCATTCACCGAGGTAGTCGCCGGCACGCGTACGTCGCCGTGCACTGTCGACGACGCGCTCGAGGCAAGCTGGATCGCCGAGGCCGCAACGCTGTCGCGACAGGTTGGACGTCCCGTCGACGTATCCGAAGTCAGGCGCAACTGATCTACTTGCCGGGAGTGACGAGCACCGATTAGCGAACCCGAGGAGTCTGCATGCCCGGAAAGTTCAGTGGCTCAGCAGTGATCGACCGTCCGATCGCGGATGTGTTCGCGTTCCTCGTCGAGGGGACGAATGATCCGAAGTTCAGCCCGCGAGTGCTCGAGATCCGCAAGGAGCCCGATGGCCCGTCCGCGGTTGGGACGATTTTCGTCAGCAGAACCAAGGACGCCGGCGTTTCGGCGGATCGTCGCTTCGAGCTGACGGCCGTCGATGCGCCGACCAAGATCCGGTGGACCGAGCGGTCCAAGAACCTGGTCACCGTTCCGGACGGCGGCTATGACCTCGAAGCTGTCGGCGACTCGCAGACGAAGGTCACGATCTTTAACACCCTCGTCGGTCACGGCTTCGGCAAGGTGATCGTCGGGTTCGCGGTCAAGGCGGCCCAAAAGGACGCGGACGCGTTCGCGCAGCGCATCAAGGCAGCCGTCGAAACGAGCTAGCCGTAAGGAGCTCCCATGGCAGACCTGCCGCTGTTCCCGACGAGCCTGGTAGGTAGCTTCGCCCAGCCCGAATGGCTCATCGACCGGGCGAAGCTCGCCGGCCGCTTCCCGCCCAGGGTGCGCGCTCGCGAGCTGTGGCGGCCCGCGCCAGAACACCTCGCACAGGCACAGGACGACGCGACGGTGCTGGCGATCCGCGCGCAGGAGGTCGCGGGTCTCGACATACTGACCGACGGCGAGATCCGGCGAGAGAGCTACTCGAATCACTTCGCGACGGCGCTGCGCGGACTGGACCTCGACAACCCCGGCGAGGCGCTGGATCGCAGCGGGCATCCCAACCCGGTGCCTCGCGTGGTCGGCCCGATCAGCCGGCCGAGCCCGGTCGAGGTCGACGACGTGCGCTTCCTGCGCAAGCACACCGACCGCACCGTCAAGGTCACTGTGCCCGGCCCGTTCACGATGTCCCAGCAGGCGCAGGACGACTACTTCCACGATCCCGAAGAGCTCGCGTACTCGTATGCGGACGCCGTCAACGCCGAGGTTCGCGACCTGTTCGCCGCCGGGGCGGACATCGTCCAGCTCGACGAGCCGTACCTGCAGGCCCGGCCCGAGCCAGCCAAGCAGTACGGCGTCAAGGCGCTCAACCGGGCGCTTTCCGGCGTGGTCGGCACGACCGCAGTGCACCTGTGCTTCGGCTACGCGGCGATCATCCACGACCGGCCGTCGGGGTACTCGTTCCTGCCTGAACTCGCCGACTGCTCCTGCGACCAGGTGTCGATCGAGACGGGGCAGTCAAATCTCGACACCTCGGTGCTGAAGCATCTCGCGGGCAAGACGATCATCCTCGGCGTCATCGACTTGTCCGACCACGCCGTCGAATCCGTCGACACGGTCGCGGGTCGAGTACGCCGCGCGCTGCCGTACGTCGCGGCCGACAAGGTCGTCATCGCTCCCGACTGCGGGATGAAGTATCTGCCGTGGGAATCGGCTGAAGGCAAGATGCGCGCGATGGCCGGCGCCGCGGCGGTGTTGCGGTCCGAGTTCGCCGCTTAAGTACGGCTTGCGCGCTGCGATCATGGTGATCCGGCGTCCCTCGGCGCAAGATACGACGCGTGTCCTTGCTCGAACGCGAAACCTTCCTGTCCTCGCTGGCGGAGTACGCCTAGGACGCGCGCCGCGGTGCTGGCCGCTTGGTGGTCGTATCCGGCGAAGCCGGTGTCGGCAAGACCGCCTTGCTGGAGCGCTTCGAGCAGGATTTGCCCGACGCCGTATGGGCATGGGGAATGTGCGACGGCATGTTCACCCCGCGCCCGCTCGGTCCGTTGTTCGACATCGCGGCGCGGCTGGGCGGCGAGCTGCTTGCCCTGTGCCACGGCGGCGGCGCGCCGCGCGAGGCCCTCTTCCGCGCGCTGCTCGGGCAGATCGACGTGCCCGGGCGGCTGACCGTCGTGGTGGTCGAGGACGTCCACTGGGCCGACGAGGCGACGCTCGACCTGATTCGGTTTCTCGGACGTCGGCTGCGCGGCGTCCCGGCCCTGCCGGTCGCGACGTATCGCGACGACCGGCTCGGCGACGACGACCCGACGGCCAACCACGCCGGCTACGGACTGCTCACCGACGCCGCGGGCACCAACTCGGCGCTCGTCGGCGATCCGTCGATCGACGCGGCCACGCCCGAGGCAGTGGTGTACGAGCCGGGCAAGGACGGCAAGCTCCGCCTCGTCGCGCTCGAATACGTCGTCATCGCCGACGCGTGGAACGCGACGCACGCGGTGCCGCCGACGCTGTTCGGACAGACGTTCAACTTCACGCCCAGCCCGAACCGGTTCGGGCTGCCGCCGTTCTACTCGCTGCACGCCTGGGTGTGGAAGCACAACCCGGCCGGCATGTTCGAGATGTGGAACCCCAGCGTGGTTTGCCCCGCCGCGTAAGCCCGACGGCCGGTGCCCGCGGGCGCCGGCCTTCACATCTACGGAGACTCAGTGGCTACCTACGTCATTCCTGCAACGCGCATTCGGGCCGTAGCGATACCGATGATCGGCATCGAACTGGTCATTCATGTCGCGCTGGCGCCGGCACATCTCGAGGAGATTCCCTATATAGGAGCTCTGTTCCTGCTCGCCTCCCTGCTCCTTGCCGCGGTCCTCGCGATGCTGCTGCTGCCACATTCGCGGACGCCGTGGCTGCTCGGTGCGGCGATCTGCGCCGGCATGCTGATCGCGTTCCTGATCAGTCGAACGCTCGGATTGCCCGGCTATCACGAAGCCTGGTTCAGCGACGACGCACTCGGCCTCGCCTCGATCCCGCCGGAGGTCGTGTTCATCGCATGCGCGTGGCGCGTACTGCGGGATCAGCTGGCGCAGAGCGGGCTCGAATAGCGGCAGGCGACCGGTTGCGGCGTCTCGACCGGGGCGCCCGAGTCGATGGACCACGCGAGCCGGATGTACTGCGCGTGCGTCCAGGCGAGCGGGGTCGCGGAGAACGTCGGCTCACCGGGTCGGAAGTCCGGCCCGGTACCCGCCGGTGGCTGGTGGTCCCACACCTGCTCCGGCAGCAGCCAACTCGACTTGTCCCGTGAGCGGGCGAGCGTGTCGAGCTCGTTCTGCGCGCTTGCGCCGGCGGCCAGCTGGTACTCGCCGCGCTCGCCGGTGAGCAGCGGCCAGCCGCGTCCATGCGTGATCCCGGACCCGGTGTCGGTCGGCTCCCACTCCGCCCCGTTGGCCTTCTCGCCGTACCCGTCGAAGCTCGCGCGGTGCCAGAACGGCCCGTTGGCGGTGGAGTAGCCGAGCTGCTGGTCCACGACAGTGAGCGAGTTGACGATGCGCGGGTCGTCCGGACGCAGCACGCCGAGGCGGACGAGCTCCAGGAAGCTCGGGTCGACGACTGCGCGCTGGTCGATCAGCGGTCCGCCGTCGGAGAGCTGGATCTGCGTGCCGGCGTCGGCGTTGCCGTCAGACGTGATGCGCAGGAAGTACGGCTGGCTGCTGTACGGGCCGTTGGTGGTCACGGTCCACGGGCCGAGGTTGTCGCGCCACGAGTCGGCGACCTGCAGGTACTGCGTTGCCCGAGCCGTGTCGCCGTTCGTCCGCGCGATGTCGGCGCCGACCACCAGGCCTGCGATCTCCGCGGCGATCGTGGCCGGCGAATAGCCGGAGGCGTTCTCCCAGCGCTCTCCCGGCGTGCTCGGCCCGTTCGCGACGACGAAGTCTTCGGCAGCGCGGACGTGCGCCCAATCGGCCGCCTCGGTCCGGCCGAGCTGTCCGGCCAGCACCGTCGGGAAGGACACCTCGTCCATCTGCAGGCCACCGAACACCGGCTCACCCGACAACCGGCTGTTCTGCGGGTACGAGCCGTCCGGACGCTCCTGGACGTTGAACAGGTAGTCGAGCGCCCGGTTCGCCGCTGCCTCGTCGCCCATCGCGATCAGGGCGGTGGCGATCTCGTACAGGTCTCGTGACCAGACCGCGTGGTAGACGGCCAATGACTGCAGCACATTCGCCCACGCCCAAGGCCGTCCGGGAGATGCAACGAAGCCGCCGCGGTACGTCTTGTCCTCGCTGGCGGCGAGCACCATCTGGGAGACGTGGTACTCGGTCGTCGAGGCGGACTGCGGGACCGGCTTCAGGGTCGCCAGATACCCGTGCCAGCCTGCCGCGTACGCCTGCCGTACGGCGCCGAAGCCGGACGCCAGCGACGCGCGCGCCGTCGACAGCGCCGCGGACGTCGTCGCCCCGAAACCGATCGCCAGGGTGAGGTGCTGCTGGCCGGTGCGCCCGGTCAGCCTCGTCTGCCCGATCTGCACGACGTTTCCGGGCTGGTCGGCGGTATAGGCCCAGTCCAGTTGGTGGTCGCTTGCCAGATCCGTCCATCCGTCGCTGGCGCCCTGGTAGCCACTCGACGTCTTGAGGAAGTCGCTCGAGGGCACCACGGCGTCGCTGTTCGTCCCGTCCGTGGCGACGAGTGCTCCGCGCTGAGTCGACCCGGTGTCGTTATCGCCGGTCATCGTCAGGGCGGGATCGTGCAGCACGTAGACCTGGTAGGCCTGACCGGTGAGCGAGCGGAAGTCGATGTCGACGAGAACCGTCGAACGCGCCGGGTCGGCGGCGTACGTCTTGGTGATGAGGTACTTGCCCGACTTCGCGCGGTCGACCTGCTGGTAGCTCAAGCTCCGCGGATCGAGCAGCCGGACCGAATGAATCGTGTCGGTGTTCTCCCGATCGGTGAACGTGCTGCCGTCGGTGACGACGAGCTGGGTGTCTCTCGTGCTGGGCGTGTCGATGCGCGGGTAGTAGATCTCGCTCAATTCCCCGTTGTTGAGCGTGTACCAGACCTTGCTGGTCGTGCCGCGGGCCGTCCCGAAACCGTCCTTGTCACCGGTCACCCATTCGCTGGGCGCGCCAGGAGCACCCGGCGCGCTTGCTCCTGCTGCGACCGCGGGCGGGCCGAGGCCCAAAGCCATGGCGAGCACCGCCGCCGAAGCCAGTCCGACACCTTTACGGATTGCTGAGCGCTTCGTCTGCATCACCGTCATATACCCCGAACGACGACAGATATCACATTCCGCCGAACCACCCTGCCACAGGAACGCTCAGGCGGGAACGGGCACCGCTCGCGGGAGCCACCGCAAGTGGACGCCCTCGCGGTGCAGCAGCCGCCGGAACAGCAGGTACGTGATCGCGATCGTGACGCCGGTCAGCAGCGGCGAGAGCAGCGTCTTCAGGAGCAGGAACGCCCCCAAGGACGAGCTCGTCAGCAGCCAGACGGTGCCTACCGCATTGACGATGTAGGTCAGCGTCCACAACAGGGACGCGTAGCCGAAGAACCGGGTGGCCCGTAGCCGCTCGGACAGCGCGGGCGGTACCGGGACGAAGTCGTGCGTGAGCCGTTCGAGCAACGGCCGCCCGGCGAGTGCCGTGACAGCGAACGAGGTCGCGGTCGCGACCGTGCCGGCGACCGACTGCAGGAAGAACAGATATGCGCTACCTGTCCAGAACGCCAAGGCGGCTCGGACGGTCATCAGCCCGGCACCGAGCATCGCCGCACCGATCACCGGACGGCGCCGGATCAGCCGGATGAGCAGGCCCGCGTAATACCACCCGACCGTCACCAGGATCGCGGTCGACAGGCCGAAAACCGACAGCGCCGCGTAGAACACACCCATCGGGATCACGGACGCGAGCATCACGGTTCGCGCGGCGTGCACCGCGATCGCCCACGGGCGCGCCATGTCGATGACGTGGGGCGTCGGCGGGGTCACCCCCTCCTCATCGACACCGAGCGCCTGATATGAAGCCGCCTGCTTCTCGAGTTCGACGGCCGAAACCTGCCGACCTCACAGAATCCGGCCTGCCATCGTTGACCTGTTGTGACGCTTCCACCGTTCGAGCACGCCGTCCGTGATCACGGCGCCGTCGTGCACCGCGTGTGCGCGGCGATCGTCGGCGCGGACGACGCCGACGACGCCTGGTCGGAGACGTTCCTCGCGGCGCTGAAGGCGTACCCGACCATCCGGCCCGACAGCGACGTGCGGGCGTGGCTGGTGACGATCGCGCACCGCAAGGCCATCGACATCTACCGAGCCCGCAAGCGGGCGCCCGTACCGACTGAATCCGTCCCCGATCGCGTGGCGGCCGAGGACGTGGTGCCGCAGCGGGACGACACCCTGGCTGCGGCATTGCGCGCACTTCCCGACAAGCAACGGGTCGCCGTCGCATGCCGGTATCTCGCCGACATGGCCTACCGCGACATCGCCGAATTGCTCGGCAGTAACGAGGCGGCCGCACGACGCAGTGCCGCCGACGCGATCGCGGCACTGCGCCGCGTCTACCTGACCGACTCAATAGAGGAGACATCATGACCGACCGTGACTTGATCGCCACCCTGCCCACGCCCGCTCCGGCGACGCTCGCCCGGTTGCGCGACGGTTTGGCCGAACGTGCCGCCGCGGAAGGGCTCTTGGACGTCGCGTACCGCACCGTCGACAGCCCGGTCGGCACGCTGCTGCTCGCGGCCACGCCGCTGGGCCTGACCCGAGTGGCCTACGAGCGCGAGGGCCACGACGCCGTGCTGAGCCGCCTCGCCGAGCAGGTGAGCCCACGCGTGCTGCACGCGCCCGCTCGGCTCGACGGAGCCGCCCGCGAGCTGGACGAGTACTTCGCCGGCCGGCGCCGGGTGTTCGACCTGCCGCTCGACATGCGGCTCGCGCACGGGTTCCGGCGCACCGTACTGACGCACCTTCGCGACATCGCGTACGGGTCGACCGAGAGCTACGCCGTGGTGGCAGCCGCGGCGGGCAGCCCGGCGGCGGTACGCGCGGTCGGGACGGCCTGCGCCAACAACCCGCTGCCGGTCGTCGTGCCGTGCCACCGAGTTGTCCGCAGCGACGGGTCGAGCGGGCAGTACCTCGGCGGTCCGGAGGTTAAGCGCCAGCTGCTGTCCCTGGAGCGCGCGGGAATCCTGGCATGACGGCGGGCCTCACCGATCGGGTCGACGCCCTGGACTGGCCGGCGGTTTGCGCGGAGCTCGAGGCCATGGGCAGCGCGCAAACCCGCGAGCCGCTGCTGGGCCCGGACGAATGCCGTGCCATCAGCGTCCGATACGACGAGCCGGATCTGTTCCGGTCGACGATCGACATGGAGCGCTACCGGTTCGGCGCGGGCGAGTACCGCTACTTCGCCAACCCGCTCCCGGAGGACGTAGCCGAGCTGCGCGCGGCTTTCTGGCCGCACCTGCTGCCCGTGGCCCGCGACTGGGCGGCCCGGCTGAGAAGGCCGGCACCGTGGCCCGACGACTTCGACGCATGGCTTTCCATGTGCCACGCCGCCGGGCAGACCAAGCCGACCCCGATCCTGCTGCGGTACGGCCCGGGCGACTGGAACGCGCTGCACCGCGACCTGTACGGCGATCTGGTGTTCCCGCTGCAGGTCGTGATCGGCCTGGACGCTCCGGGCGCTGATCACACTGGTGGTGAGTTCCTGATGGTCGAGCAGCGCCCACGCGCCCAGTCCCGGGCGACCGCCACCGTGCTCGCGCAGGGCCAGGCGTTGATCTTCACCACGCGCGATCGCCCGGTGGCGTCCGCGCGCGGCTGGTCGGCGGCGTCGATGCGGCACGGCGTGAGCGTGATCCGCTCCGGCCGTCGGCACACGCTCGGCCTTGTCCTGCACGACGCGCAGTGAGCTGGGTGCTCGTCGGCGCCGACGGCCGCCCGTACGAGAGCGCCGCGCCGGGAACCCTGGGCGGGCACCGGCGCACCCGCATCTACGGGCGACTGGACTGCCCGTCCGCCGCGCGGGCTCTCGCCCGCGGCGGGTACGTCGCGCACCGGGTGTTCTTCGCGGACGAGCCGGCGGCGGTCGCGGCCGGGTATCGGCCGTGCTCGGTGTGCCTGCCCGAGCGGTACCGGGCCTGGCGGGCCCTCGCTCTGGTCGCTGCCATGGACGCCGCCCGGGTTGGCGTCGGCCACGCGCGTGACCCTGAGTCGAGCGCGCTCGCCGCTGCGTTCGTCGACGCCTGGACCGACCACGGTGGCGAGATCACCGCCGTGGTCAGATGGCCGGACCAGGCGGCGTCGTGGCTGCGCCAGGCTCGGGCGTTGACCGCCGGAACGCCGGACGCGTGGCTGATCGCCGGTCCGATCGCGTCCTTGCGCCGGGTGTGCGATCGACTCTCGACGAGCACGGACTGGGACCCGGCGCGCACGGTGGCATGCGCGACGGTCGGGGCCGGCGCGATCATCGCGCCGGCCGACTCGTTACCGCTCGGCGTTCCTACGGGGCTCGCAGGCCGAACGCGTCCGTGATCGTCTGCACGACTCGGTTGCCGCCGGCGTCCCATGCCTCGGCGCGAAGGGCGACCGTGCCCGCGGTGTTGCTCAGCTGCGGGAAGGTCATCGTCGCCGCGAACCGGCCGCCCCCGATCGAGGCGGTCGGCACTGCTTTCCAGTGGACGCCGCCATCGACGCTGATCTTCAGGTCGAGGCCGCGAATCGCGGGCGTCGGCTGGGCGCTGGGCTGGTGGTACGCGGTGATCGTGACCCGGCTCGATCCGGGTGCGACCAGCCGGTTGTCCATGCCCAGACCGAGCTGGTACCGGAGCAGCACCTGCGGCTCGGCGCGGCACGGCCGGTTGAAGTCGTTCGTCGCGGCCTGCAGCAGGCAGTAGTAGCCGGGCGGCGTCTGCCCGGGCTGGGACGTGCCGGGCGAGGTGTACGTCCAGGTCGTCTGCACGTCCTGCGGCTGCGCCAGTCCGGTGTCCACTTGGTATCGGTGGGTGAGCTCGTACGTCGCCGGCTCGGCCGGCAGGTTGAAGGACGGCAAGATGCCGAAGACGGGGTCGCCTACGTTGGTGAGCTCCTGGCCGTCGCGGTACAGGTGCACGTCGGCCTGCAGCTGGATGGGCAACGCGTCAGTCGCTTCGCCCGTCGTCGTCTCGAACAGCGGCGTGAAGCCGTCGCCCTCGCGGCAGCCCGAGCACAGCTGGATGAACCGCGGCTGAGCCGCCCAGACGTCAGGAATCAGCGCTGCACCAGGCACGAACGGCCCGTCGTCGATGCCTTGGCTGATGGTGCTGGCGGTGCGGAACCGGGTGTAGATGGTGTCATTGAGCGTCGGCACGGCGCCATTCGACGAAACCCGTTCCCACACGGTGTCCGGCGAGACCGGCCCGAAGTACTCGCGGATCTGGCGCGGTGCGTTCAGCAGGAACACGACGCGGGCGCTGAAGTCCTCGTCCGGCGGATAGGTGAACGGCGCCTCAGCGAACAAGGCCGGCTGGGCGGCGTGCACCCGCAGGTCGATCGCGGCAAGATCACGGGCGCCCACTTGGTGGGTCAGGTTCGCCGGGATGCGTCCACTCTCGGGGAAGTCGACGTTGTAGACGTAGCTCGGGTCGCCTTCGGTGCCGTCGACCGCGATCTTCAGCGGCCCGGACCCGAGCAGGCCGACGAGGGCCTGCCCCTCTGCCTGGGTGATCCCGACCGCCGGAATCGGCGAGTTGGTGCACTGGCCACCCATGTAGCCGAAGTGAGTGTTGGAGGCGACGACCCCTGTCGCGCCGCGCTGCGCGAGATCCTGCAGGGCGTCCTCGGTGATGCACAGCGCGTCGCTACCTCGCCTGATCAGCGCGAGCTTGCCGTGCAGGTCCAGGCCGGTCAGCTCGGCGGGGCTGCCCTCACCCACGTAGGCCAGTTGGAGGTTCTGCTTGCCCTGGAACCGCGGCTCGGTGGCGTAACCGTACGAGTACTTCGGATGCAACGTCAGATGAGCGGGTGCGCTGGTCTGCATGCTGACCGGATCGGGTCCGTACGCCTGGAAGAAGTTGTAGCGGAACGTGCCCTTGGTGACCGGCGCGGTGGGCGTCACCCAGAACTGCTGCGGGGTGGTCGAGTTGCCCGTGGCGGTGCCGAACTGCGCCTCTGCGCCGCCGGGCATCACACGGCTGAAGGTGTCGACGGTGTTGTGCAGGTAGCTGGGCTGTGGCAGGTCGACACGCTGCTCGACGGCCCTGCGGGCATCGAGGACGAGCTCGCTGTCCTGGGTCAGCTCGTACTGCGGCTCGAGTAGCAGCGTGTCCGTCCAAACCTGGCCCGGCGTGGTGACGCTTTCAGTGGCAATGGAGTACGAGCCGGCAGGCAGCCGAACCTGCGCCGTCGACGGGGCTAGGAAGAACCGATGGATGTCCGGGTTGTCGACACCGTCGATGACCACCGTCCCGAGCCCGGTGGGCTGCCCGTCTCGGCCGACGCCGTGCAGGATCAGCGTGAACAGCTGATCGCCCTTGCCGGCCACGACTGGAATCGTGACTCGTACGCCAGCGGCGGACGCGTGCACCGCGCCGCTGTAGGAACCAGCGCCGCCGATGGTCGGATCGAGGACGACGGTCGTCGTCGCGTCGCCGCCGGCCGGCACGGTGAGCGTCGTGCTCGGCAGGGTCAGCATCCCGCTCGGGGCGGGCGCGCCGTCCGGGCCGCGCAGGGTGGCGTCGAGCGTGAGGGTGACCGGCGCGGCCGACACGTTGCGATACGTGACGGCCTTGCTGATCGGCGGGCCGTCCTGCGGGAACGGCAGCGAGCCGTAGTCGACACTGGTCGTGGTGGCGAACACCTGCTGGCTGACAGCCTGGCCGATGTCGACCCGCCCGGCGCCCTGGTCGTACGGATTGTCGCCGAGATCCTTCGAGCTGGTCATCAGCGCGGCCTTGAGCTGCGTCGCCGTCCAGTCCGGGTGCTCCTCGGCCATGATCGCCGCCGACGCCGCGACGTGCGGCGTGGCCATCGACGTGCCCGACAGACGGGTGTACGCGTCGCCCACGGCTGGGCCGATGTTCGTTCCGGCGGCGCGCGCCGCCACGATGTTCACGCCCGGCGCGGCGATGTCGGGCTTGAGCGCCTGATCGCCGAATCGCGGCCCGCGGCTGGAGAAACTCGCGATCTGGTCGTTGCCGTCGACCGCCGCGACGGTGAGCGCGGCGTCGGCAGCACCCGGTGAACTGACGGTCTCCGCCTCGGGGCCGGCGTTGCCGGCGGCGATCACGAACAGTGTCCCGGTCGAGGCGGTCAGCTCGTCGACGGCCTCGCTGACCGGATCGGTGCCGTCGCTCGGCCCGCTGCCGAGGCTCATGTTGACCACTTTCGCGCCGTCGCCCGCTGCCCACTGCATGCCGGCGATGACCTGTGAGTCGCTGCCGTTGCCAGTGTTGTCGAGCACCTTGCCCACCAACAACTGCGCCCCGGGCGCGACGCCCTTGTACTTGCCGTCCGAGGCGGCACCGCTGCCGGCGATGATCGACGCGACGTGCGTGCCGTGCCCGAACCCGTCCTGGACGCTCGGTTCGCCGGTGAAGACCTTCGAGTCGGCGACCTTGCCTTGCAGGTCGGGATGCGTGAGGTCGATCCCGGTGTCGAGGATGGCCACCTTGACGCCGGTTCCGTCGTAGCCGGCCGCCCACGCTATCGGCGCGCCGATCTGTGGGGCACTGATGTCGTCGGCCGCCTTGACCTTGCGGTCGAGCCAGATCTTGCGCAGGCCGCCCGCCAATTCGCTCTGCGGCGCGGTCGATGTGACGCTGCGCCAGAACGCCTTGGCCTGTCCCTTCTTCACCTTGACGCCCGCGCCGTGCAGGCTCGGCAGCGCCGACGTCATGTCGCTGGCGGGCAACGCCTGTGCCCGCTGGCCGACTTGCGCCGTAGCGACGCTGCTCCGGTACTGCAGGATGACCGGCAGTACGGCGCTCGTCGCGTCGCCGTAGCCGTTGTCGGCCAGGTACTTCACGTCGAAGAGTTCTCGATCGAGCGTCCCGGCCCAGAACCCCGCGGACACGCTGGACGGGATCGCGTACAGATGCGTGCCGTCGCCCCTGATCTGGATCGACGACGACCCGCTGGCAGTGCCGCCGCTCAGGCCGACGCTGTGCCGGCCGTCCGCCATGGTCTGGTAGGACACGACGTCGCCGGTGATCAGCGTGACCTTGACCTGCGTCGACACGGACGCCGGCGAATTCTCCGGAGCCCCGGGAGAGGCGCCGGCCCGCGACGGTGCCACCACTAGCGACACGAGCAGCACGAGCGCCGATCCGTAGCGTGCTCCGGGCCGCCGGAAATCGACCTTCATCGGGTGTGCCTCTCTGCCGTGTCGGTACCCGGCCTATACCGGTACGAAGTCCGGTGGCGGGTCTTGCTTGGTCTGCTCGGGATCGCTCGCCTCGCGCGGCACCTGCTCTTCTCCGGGCCGGCGAGCCGGGTCGTCCTCGTCGGGACGCTGTTGGCTGCTCGTCTGCCTGCCGGGCGATTCCTCCACGCGATCAGCGAACGCTGTCCGGTGCGCGTTGCAAACAGGGTCGATGCCTTGCTTAATTCGAGATCCGGGCCGGCAACCCTGAGCCGCCCGCCGTGCCGGACCGTCGCGGTATGGTCACGTTCCTCCCGTAACCGAACGGTGGTGCGGCTGCGTTGGTGACGTCGGTTCGACCGGACAAGCCGGAGCGTGTCGGCCGGCTGAGCTCGCCCGTGCTGGTGGGACGGGCTGACGAGCTGGCGGTCCTGCTCGAAGCGACGCTGCGCACACCGGCGCTCGTCCTGATGGAAGGCGAGTCGGGCGTCGGCAAGACGCGGCTGGTGCAGGAGCTGCTGGCCCGTCCCGAACTCGCCGGCCGGCCTTGTTTCGTGGGTCGTTGCCACGAACTGAGTGAGCCGTTTCCGCTGGGACCGCTGCTGGAGGCGTTGCGCGAGGCGCGGCCGCCGCGCTCGCTGCCCGCAGTGGTCGGAACGCTGCGGCCGTTGCTGCCAGAGCTCGCCGGGTACCTGCCCGACGCCCCCGCGACGCTCGGCGATCCGGGCGCCGAGCGGCACCGGCTCTTTCGCGGGCTGCGGGCGCTGCTGACGTCCTTCGGCCCGAGCTTGCTCGTCGTCGAGGATTTGCACTGGGCCGACCAGCCGACACTCGAGTTCCTGCGCTTCCTTTCCCTGCAGCCGCCGCCCGGGCTGGCCGTGGTGTGCACCTACCGGCGCGAAGACCTCGCGGATGGATCGGCGGTGCTGAGACTTGACGCCGGTCTGCCGTCCGCGTCCACCGCCGCGCGCGTCGCACTCGTGCCGCTCAGCCAGGACGAGATCCGCGAACTCGTCCGGACGATTCTCGACACCGCCGACGTCTCGCCGGCATTCGCCGAGTACCTGTTCCAGCGGACGGCCGGGCTGCCGCTTGCCGTGGAAGAGGTGCTGCTCCTGCTCAAGCAGCGACAGGACCTCGTGTACCGGCAGGGTATGTGGGTGCGGCAGCAGCTCGACGAGCTCGCCGTTCCGCCGCGGCTCCGCGACGCGATCAACGAGCGGCTGGGCCGGCTCACGCCGCCGGCGCGATCGATCGCGCAAGCCGCCGCCGTGCTGTCCTTGGCCGCGGACGAGCAGTTGCTGGGACGCCTTGCCGGGCTCGACGAGCTCGCTTGCGGTGACGCCGTTGCCGAGGCACTCGGGTCAGCACTGCTGTTCGAGCTCAGCGACGGCCGCTACGGCTTCCGGCATGCACTTGCCCGGCAGGCGGTCGAGGAGGGCGTCCCCGCGCCGGTACGGCGGCGCCTGCACCTGCGCGCCGCCGCCGCGCTCGAGGAGGCGGCTGACAAGCCGCTCGCCCGACTCGCCCATCACTACCGGACGGCCGGCGACACGACGAAGTGGGTCAGCTACGCCGAGGCCGCGGCGGATCGAGCAGTCTCCCTCAACGACCATGCGGCGGCGTACGCGCTGCTCAGGAACGCGGTCTCGATCGAGTCGCTCATGCCCGATACCCGGGGCTCGCTCTCGATCAAGCTTGCCCGGCATGCCGCACGCTGCCGTGCCTATGACGACGCGATCACGATTCTGCGGACGCTGCTCGGCGAGGGCAGCATCCCTGCTGACCTGCGCGGCGAGCTCCGGTTCTGGCTCGGCCGCCTGATGCATGACGCGGGCGATCCGCAGGCTGCCCATGCCGAGGTCGTCCGCGCGCTCGGCGACATGGACGAGTCATCGGCGGCGCAGGCTATGGCGTGGCTTGCTGTGGTGCCCTCGAGCGTCGACCCGGTCGAGCAGCGCCTGCGCTGGCTGGACCGCGCGCAGCGGATCGCGTCTCGATCGAACGACCGGGTGACCAGAATCGAGATTGCCGCCAATCGCGCTGTCGTGCTGGTCGGCGTCGGTGATCCCCAGGGCCAGCAGGCCATCGAGGAGATACCCGCGCCAGGTCCGCCGCGCAAGGAGATGGAGCGAGCGATGCGCGGCTACGGCAACGTGGCCGACGCGTTGCTGCACCTGGGCCATTACGGCCGTGCCGAGCAGGTGAACCGGCGCGCGCTCGAGCTGGCGGCTGCGCAGGCGCCGCCGTTCGCCGCGAACTTCGAGCTCACCAACCTGCAGCTGGACTGGCTGACCGGACGATGGCGCGGGCTCGAGCAGAAAGTGCAGACCCAGATCCGGACGGTCGAGGACTGGCCGTCGGCGTTGCGCAGCTGCGAGGCGCTCCTCGGGCTGCTCACGCTCGCGCACGGACACCCGCAGCAGGCACTGGCACTGCTCGGCCCGCTGGCGCACACGCTCGAGGACGACATACGCGTCCTGAACTGGGTCGCCGCAGGCATTGCCCGGATCAGGCTCGCCGAGCGCAACCCCGATGCGGCCGTCGAGGCGTCCGCACCAGCGCTGCACGCCATCGAGGCGAACGGCACCTGGGTCTGGGCCGGCGACGTAGCGCCGGTCGGCGTCGAGGCACTGGTCGGCGCAGGCTGCCGAGATGAGGCCGGCGAGCTGACGGCCCGGTTTGCCGATGCGCTGGCCGGACGCGACGCTCCGGCGGCATCGGCAGCGCTTTCCGGGTGCCGAGCCGTGCTCGCCGAGGCTGACGAGGAGTGGGAAGCGGCGGCTGGTCTGTACGTCGCGGCCGAGGAGCAGTGGCGGGTCCTGCCGCGACCGTACGAGGCTGCCAGGGCCCGGGTCAGCGCCGGGCGCTGCCTGCTGACGCACGACTCCGAACGTGGGCACGAGCGCCTGCTGGAAGGCCTGAGCATGCTTGCCGAACTGGGCGCGGCGTGGGAAGCCGAGAGCGTCCGGCACACGCTCCGGCAGCACGGTCTGATCCCGCCACATCGACGAGGCCGGCGGTCGTACGGCAACGAGCTGTCGCCACGTGAGGCGCAGATCGCGCGTCTCGCCGCGGAGGGCCTGCACAACCGCGAGATCGCCCGGACGTTGTATCTGTCCGTCAAGACGGTGGAAGGCCACGTCAGCTCGGCCATCCGCAAGCTCGGCGTCGGGTCACGTAGCGAGCTGGGCGAACAGTTCCGGGCGGGCTAGCTCGGGCCCGGCAGAGCAGCGTCCAGCGCGCGCGCCCACTGCTTGATCACGCCGCGGCGGCGCTTCGAGTCGTCGGTGAGCAGATCGGCGAGCGCCAGCCCGCGCGCCAGGTCGAGCGTCGCCTGCACGGTCTCGCGCACGCCCGGCACCGACTCGTCCGCGCCGAGCAGTTCGATCGCCAGCTGATGCGCCCGCCTGGCCAACGTCGCCTCCAACGGGGCGATCTGCGAACGTAGCGCTGGGTCCGACGACGCGGCCACCCACACATGCAGCGCGGCGCGGAACACCGGCCCGGTGTAGAGCCGGACGATCAGGTCGACCACCGCTTCGGTGTGACTGGCCGCCTGTGGCAAACGCACGGTCTCACGGCGAATCTCGTCCGCGCGCACCGTGGCCATGTACTCGATGGACGCGGTGAACAGATCCTCGCGGGTCGGGAAGTGGTGCTGCGCCGCACCGCGCGAGACGCCGGCCCGCTCGGCGACGACCGCGACCGTCGTCCCGGTCCAGCCGAGCTCGGCCAGGCACTCGACCGCGGCCTCCAGCAGGCGCTGACGCGTGGCCCGGCTGCGATCTTGTTGCGGCGCGCGAAGCGTCACGCCGGTCATCAGACGACCCAGTTCGGTGGACGTTTCTGCACGAACGCGGTCATGCCCTCGTGCGCCTCGCCCGAACCGAACAGCCGCGCCGACTGCTCGGTGACCGCTTCGCCGTCCGCGTCGAACGCGTCGAGCAATCCGCGCGTCGTGAGCGGCTTCGTCTCGCGCAGGCCTTGCGGTGAGCTCTTGCGCAGCGCATCCAGGACTGCATTGGTGGCTGCGTCAATGTCGTCCGTGGCCTCGGTGATCAGGCCGATGCGCGCAGCCTCGGCGGCGTCGAACGTCTCACCGGTCAGGTAGTAGCGTCCGGCCGCGCGCGCGGTGAGCCGGGGGAGCGTGGTCAGCGAGATGATCGCCGGCGCTAGCCCGAGGCGCACCTCGGAGAACGCGAACGTCGATGTCGGGCCGGCCAGCACGATGTCGCACGCGCCGACCAGCCCGACGCCGCCGGCGCGGACGTGTCCGTCGATGCTGCCGACCACCGGCTTGGGGGCCTCGACGATCAGGCGCAGCAGGGCGATCAGCCGGCGAGTGCCCTTGGCCATGCCGCCCTCGCGTGCCTCGGTGAGGTCGGCCCCGGCGCAGAACGTGCCGCCGGTGTGGGTCAGTTCGATCGCGCGGACGCCCTCGTCGTCCGACGCCTGCGCCAGCCGATCCTCGAGTTGGGTCATGAGCGCGGACGAGAGCGCGTTGCGGTTACCGGGCGAGTCGAGCGCGATGCGCGCGACGGCCCGGTCGACGGAGTACTGGATCAGGTCAGCCATGTCAGTACGACTTCGGGAGGCCCAGCGAGAACTGGGCGACGAAGTTGAGGATCATCTCGCGGCTGACCGGCGCGATGCGTCCGGCACGCGACGTCGCGAGCAGTGTGCCGAGCCCGTACTCGCTGGCCAGCCCGTTGCCCCCGTGCGACTGCACGGCCTGGTCGACGGCGCGCACGCTCGCCTCGGCGGCGGCGTACTTGGCCATGTTGGCCGCCTCGCCGGCGCCCATGTCGTCGCCGTCGTCGTAGAGGGTGGCTGCTTTCTGCATCATCAGCTTGGCCAGCTCCAGCTCGATCTTGACCTGGGCCAGCGGATGCGCGAGCCCCTGGTGCGCACCGATCGGCGTGCCCCACACTTCGCGCTGCGTCACGTAACCGACCGCCTTCTCCAGTGCGTATCGCCCGATGCCGAGCGCCGTGGCGGCCGCCATGATCCGCTCGGGATTGAGCCCGGCGAACAGTTGCATGAGAGCAGCGTCCTCGTCGCCGATGAGCGCGTCGGCGGGCACCCGGACGTCGTCGAGGTGAAGCAGGAACTGCTTGTCCGGCATGACGAGATCCATCTCGACAGGCCGCCACTCGAAGCCGGGAGCATCGGTCGGCACCGCGAAGAGCACGGGCTTGAGCCGGCCGGTGCGGGCGTCCGCGGTGCGGCCGACCACCAGAACCGACTGTGCCTGGTCGACGCCGGAGATGAACACCTTGCTGCCGGACAGCAGCCAGTCGGCGCCGTCGCGGCGCGCTGTGGTGGTCAGCTTGTGCGAGTTCGATCCGGCGTCCGACTCGGTGATCGCGAACGCCATGATCATCGAGCCGTCGGCGATGCCGGGCAGCCAGCGCTCCTTCTGCGCGTCGGTGCCGAAGCGCGTGATGATCGTGCCGCAGATGGCCGGCGAGACCACCATCATCAGCAGGGTGCAGCCGGCGGCCGAAAGCTCCTCGAGCACGAGCGAGAGCTCATACATGCCGCCGCCCCCGCCGCCGTACTCCTCGGGCAGGTTCACGCCGATGAAGCCGAGCTTGCCGGCCTCGTGCCACAGTTCGTCCAGGTGCTGCCCGGCGCGGGCCTTCTTGAGCGTGTACCCGTGGCCGTACCGGGCGCCCAGTTCGGCGACCGCGGCGCGTAGCGCCCGGCGCCCGTCGTCCTCGACAAAGCTCATGGCCCGCTCCTCTCGACAACTGCCAATACGCTGCCCACGTCGACCTGTTGGCCAGCCGCCACCGGCAATTCCGCGACGATGCCCGCTGACGGCGCGTTGACGGCGTGCTCCATCTTCATCGCCTCGAGCCACAGCAGCGGCTGGCCCTTCTCGACGTGATCGCCCACTGCTACTGCCACGCGCACGACCGAGCCGGGCGTCGGCGCGAGCAGTGACCCGGCGGCGACGTGCGCGGTCGGATCGGGGAACCGCTCTACCGGGGTGAGCATCACCGGTCCGAGCGACGAGTCGACGCACACGAGGGCGGGGTAGGTGGCTATCGCGAAGCGTCGGCGGACTCCTGCGACGTCGAGCACGACCTGTGTCGGCGTTGCGCTGATCAACCGTACGTCGGGGTACTGATCGGCGTGCAGGTCGTCGCGGGTGAGCCGGTACTCGACTACCTGGCCGTCGTAGTCCTTGCGCTGCGGTGCGGACGCGACGTTGCGCCAGCCGCTCGGAACCTCGGCGAGGACGCGTGCGCCGGCGCGGTTCGCGGCGGCGTCGGCCAGGGCGGCCGCGAGGGCCGAGACCGCCTGCGCCTGCGGGTCGGCGAGCGGGTCGGTCAGCACGTACCGGTCGAGGAAATCGGTGTCGGTGTCGCCGGCCAGGAATGCCGGATGCCGCAGCACGCGGACGAGCAGGTCGCGGTTGGTGAGCAGCCCGTGGATCTCGGCCTGCGCAAGCGCGGCGGCGAGTCGCTGGGCCGCTTCGCGGCGGGTAGGCGCGCAGGCGATGACCTTGGCCAGCATGGCGTCGTAGAACGGGGTCACCTCTCCCGCGCCGCTCGAATCGATCCGTACTCCGGCGTATGGCGCCGGCGCGAACTCGGCCAGGACACCCGGCACGGACAGGCGATGCAGCCTGCCGCTCTGTGGCTGCCAACCGGCGGCCGGATCCTCGGCGTAGAGGCGCACCTCGATCGTATGTCCGTGGGTGGCGGGCGGCTCCGGCTCGAGCGGCGCCCCGTCGGCCACCTCGAGTTGCAGGCGGACCAGGTCGGCGCCGGTGACGCCTTCGGTCACAGGGTGCTCGACCTGCAGCCGGGTGTTCATCTCCAGGAAGTAGAAGCGCCCCGAGTCGTCCGCGAGGAACTCGACGGTGCCGGCGCCGACGTAGTCGATCGTGCTTACCGCCACCCGTGCCGCCTCGAACAGCGCGGCGCGCATGTCAGGCACCCGCTCGACCAGCGGCGACGGTGCCTCCTCGACGACTTTCTGGTGTCGTCGCTGGATGGAGCACTCGCGCTCGCCGAGTGTCCATACCGTGCCGTACTGATCGGCGAGCACTTGGACCTCGATGTGGCGTCCGGCCTCGACGTAGCGCTCGCAGAAGACAGTTGGGTCGCCGAACGCGGACGCCGCCTCAGACTGCGCCGCGGCGACCTGGGCCGCCAGGTCGTCGAGTTCGCGGACGACGCGCATGCCCCGCCCGCCACCACCGGCGGACGCCTTGACGAGCACGGGCAGGTCGTCGGCGGTGACTGTCTCGGGATCGAGCTCGTCCAGAACGGGCACACCGGCCGACGCCATCAGCTTCTTCGCCTCGATCTTGGAGCCCATCGACTCGATCGATTCGGGCGACGGGCCGATCCAGACCAGCCCGGCGTCGATCACCGCTCGCGCGAAGGCCGCGCTCTCGGCCAGGAACCCGTACCCGGGATGGACCGCGTCGGCGCCGGCTCGGCGGGCAGCATCGACGAGCAGGTCGGCGCGCAGGTAGGTGTCGGCAGGCGAGTTGCCGGGCAGGTGCACGGCGGCGTCGGCCTCGGCGACGTGCGTCGAGGCGGCGTCCGCGTCGGAGTAGACGGCGACGGTCGCGACGGCAAGGTCGCGGCAGGTGCGAAAGACCCGGCGGGCGATCTCACCCCGGTTGGCCACCAGCACTGACGTGATCACAGCCGGAACACCCCGTACTGCGTCGTCCCGCTCACCGGCGCGTTGTGGATGGCCGACAGGCACATCCCGACGACGGTGCGCGTGTCGCGCGGGTCGATCACCCCGTCGTCGTAGAGCCGTCCGGACAGGAACATCGGCAAGGACTCGGCCTCGATCTGCTGCTCGACGGCCCGCCGCATCGCGGCATCGGCGTCCTCGTCGTACGGGTTGCCACGTGCCGCGGCCGACGCGCGAGCCACGATCGAGAGCACGCCCGCCAGCTGCGCCGGTCCCATCACCGCGGACTTGGCGCTCGGCCACGCGAACAGGAACCGCGGGTCGTACGCGCGCCCGCACATGCCGTAGTGCCCGGCGCCGTACGACGCGCCCATCAGTATCGATATGTGCGGCACCGTCGAGTTCGACACCGCGTTGATCATCAGCGCGCCGTGCTTGATGATGCCTGCCTGCTCGTACTCCTTGCCCACCATGTAACCGGTTGTGTTGTGCAGGAACAGCAATGACGTGTCGGTCTGGTTCGCCAGTTGGATGAACTGAGCGGCCTTCTGCGACTCGGCGCTGAACAGCACGCCCTGCGCGTTGGCGAGGATCCCTACCGGGTAGCCGTGTATACGCGCCCAGCCGGTGACCAGCGACGATCCGTACAGCGGCTTGAACTCGTCGAAGTCGCTCGCGTCGACGATCCGGGCGATGACCTCGCGCGGGTCGAACGGTGTCTTCAGGTCGGGTGGCACGATGCCGAGCAGTTCCTCGTCGCTGAGCAGCGGCGGCCGTACCTCGGGGTATGGCGACGGCCCGAGCTTGCGCCAGTTCAGCCGGGCGACGATGCGGCGGCCGATGCGGATCGCGTCGCGCTCGTCCGCGGCAAAGTAGTCGGCCAGCCCGGACGTGCGAGCGTGCATCTCGGCACCACCCAGCGATTCGTCGTCGGCCTCCTCGCCGGTCGCCATCTTGACCAACGGTGGCCCACCCAGGAATACCTTCGACCGTTCCTTGATCATCACGACATGGTCGGACATGCCGGGCAGGTATGCACCGCCAGCCGTCGAGTTGCCGAATACGAGGGCGATCGTCGGTATGCCGGCGGCCGACAACCTGGTGAGGTCGCGAAAGCCACGCCCACCGGGGATGAAGATCTCCTTCTGAGTAGGCAGATCCGCCCCGCCGGACTCGACGAGCCCGATCAGCGGCAGCCGGTTCTGTAATGCGATGTCATTCGCGCGCAGCGTCTTGCGCAGCGTCCACGGATTGGACGTACCCCCACGTACGGTCGGGTCGCTGGCAACGATCATGCACTCGACACCTTCGACGACTCCGATGCCCGACACCACGCTGGCGCCGACGGCGAAGTCGCTGCCCCACGCGGCGAGCGGTGACAGTTCGAGAAACGGCGAGTCGGGGTCGACGAGGAGCTCGATGCGCTCGCGAGGCAGCAGCTTGCCGCGTTCGTGATGGCGTTGCGTGTACTTCGGTCCACCGCCGGCGATCGCCTTCGCGTGTTCCGCGTCGATCTCGGCGAGCTTGCCGAGCATCACGTCGCGGTTGGCTGCGAACTCGGCTGAGGCAGTGTCGAGGGTGGATCGCAGCGTGGTCATGAGGTGTAGCCCAGTCGCCGCGCAGCCAGCCCGGTGAGGATCTCGGACGTCCCGCCGCCGATGCCGAGGATGCGCATGTCGCGGTACTGGCGCTCGACCTCGGCCTCGCGCATGTACCCCATGCCGCCGTGCAGCTGGACGGCCTGGTCGACCACCCACTGGCCGGCCTCGACGGCGGTGTTCTTCGCGAAGCAGACCTCGGCGGTCAGATCGCTCTCGCCGTCGAGCGATCGGCGGACGACCTCGTGCACGTACGTTCGCGCAACGTCGACGCGACGAGCCATGTCAGTCAGCGTGTGCTGCACGGTCTGCCGGCTGATGAGCGGGCGGCCGAACGTCTCGCGCGCCCGGCACCAGTCGACGGTCAGGTCGAGTGCCCGCTGCGCGCCGGCGTACGCCTGCGCCGCGAGCGCGATGCGTTCTCCCGCGAAGTGCCGCGCGATCTGCGCGAAGGCGCTGTTCTCGATGCCGACGAGATTGGTCGCCGGCACCCGCACGTCCACAAAGGACAGTTCAGCGGTGTCCGACGCGAGCCAGCCCATCTTCTCCAGCTTGCGCGAGACTACGAAGCCCGGCGTGCCCTTCTCGACGACGAGCAGTGAGATGCCGTGCGCGCCTGCTTCGCCAGTTCGAACGGCGGTCGTCACGAAGTCGGCCCGGCAACCGGACGTGATGTAGGTCTTGGCACCGTTGACGACGTAGTCATTGCCGTCACGCTTTGCGGTGGTGGTGATGCCAGCGACGTCCGATCCGCCGTCCGGCTCGGTGATCGCCAGTGCGCCGATGAGCTCGCCGCGCAGCGTCGGGCGCACCCAGCGCTCGACCTGCCGCGGATCGCCGGCGCTGGCGATGTGCGGCAACGCGATGCCCGAGGTGAACAGCGCGGCAAACAGGCCGCCGGACGCTCCCGCGTAGTGCATCTCCTCGCAGACGACGACCATGTCGACGAGGTCGCCACCACCGCCGCCGACCGCTTCGGGAAACGCCGCGCCGAGCAGGCCCAGCTCGCCGGCGCGGCGGTGAAGGCTTCGCGGCACCTCGCCGGCACGCTCCCACTCGTCGAGGTGGGGGAGTACCTCGGCGCGGACGAATCGGCGGACCGTCTCGCGCAAGGTTCGCCGCTCCGGCGTCGCGAATGGATCGCGGTTCACAGCAACGCCTCGGGAACATCGACGTAGCGCGAGCGCAGCCACTCGCCCAGCGCCTTGGCCTGCGGGTCGAACCGCGCGTTGTACGCGACGCCCAGGCCGAGCAGTCCGTCGATCACGAAGTTGACGGCGTGCAGATTGGGCAACATGTAGCGGGTGATCGGGAGATCGGCGGTCTCGGGCAGCAGCCGGCGCAGTTCCGCGACGGTGAGGACGTTGGCGAGCCATGGCCATGCCGCCTCGGTGCGCGCCCAGACCCCTACGTTGGCGCTGCCGCCCTTGTCACCGCTGCGGGCGCCGACGACCGTACCGAGGGGTACGGATCGGGTCGAGCCGCCCGGCGTCCAGTCCGGCAGCGGCGGCTCGGCGGCGGGTTGCAGTTCGAGCGTCTCGTCCGGCGCTTCGATCACGACGCGCGTGTCGTCGGGCAGCACGGCGACGTGCTCGACCAGCTTGGCGTCCACATCGGCCGGGCTGAACACGCCGTATGGGGATGCGTCGCCGGGTGGCGCTGTGAGGTGGAATCCCGGGTAGCTGCCGAGCGCGAGCTCGACCGCCGCGTTGGAGAACGCGCGCCCGACTTTCGCGGCGTCGCTGCTGCGCACGACGCAACGCAGCAGCGCGCTGGCCTGCTCCTCGGTGGCCGCGTCGGCCCGGTCGGTGCGGACGAGCGTCCACTCGGCGTGATCGAATGCGAGCTGCGTCCTGACGAGCTCGGCCTTGGCCTCGATGTCGAGGCCAGTCAGCACGAACTCGACCTCGTTGCGGAACCCGCCCAGCGTGTTCAGCGAGACCTTGAGGTCCGGCGGCGGGGCCTCGCCGCGCACGCCGCTCAGGTGCACCCGGTCGGTGCCGTCCGGCCGCAGCGACACCGTGTCGACGCGCATCGTGACGTCCGGGCCGGCGTAGCGCGCGCCGGTGATCTCGTACAGCAGCTGCGCCGTGACCGTGCCGACGGTGACAGCGCCGCCCGTGCCGGGGTGCTTGGTGATCACGCTCGAACCGTCGCGATGTATCTCGGCGATCGGGAAGCCAGGCCGGCGCAGGTCGGCGATCTCGTCGAAGAACGCGTAGTTGCCGCCCGTCGCCTGGGTACCGCACTCGATGACGTGCCCGGCGGCCACGGCGCCCGCGAGGGCGTCGTAGTCGTCGCGCGCCCAGCCGAAGTGCGCGGCAGCCGGCGCGACAATCAGCGACGCGTCGGTGACCCGACCGGTGACGACGACATCTGAGCCGGCGTTCAGACATGCGACGATGCCCCACGCGCCGAGGTAGGCGTTCGCGGCAAGCGGCGTGCCGAATCCGAGCTCGGCTGCCCGGGGAAGCAGGTCGTCGCCCTCGACGTGGGCGATCGCGGAGCGCAGGCCGAGCCTTGCCGCGAGCTCGCGCAGCGCCGACGCAAGGCCTGCCGGATTCAGCCCGCCCGCGTTGACGACGACCTTGACGCCGCGATCGAGCGCCAGGCCAAGGCCGTCCTCCATCTGGCGCAGGAACGTCTTGGCATAGCCGAGGTTGGCATCCTTGGCGCGGTCGCGTCCCAGAATGAGCATGGTCAGCTCGGCGAGATAGTCGCCGGTCAGCACGTCCAGCTCGCCGCCTTCGAGCATCTCGCGCACCGCTGAGAACCGGTCGCCGTAGAAGCCCGACGCATTGCCGATCCGGATCGGCTCGGTCATGAGCCGACCGTCCCATTCGGCCGCGAAAAAATCAAGCTCGCTGGTTTTTTTTCGCGGCACGGACGCGGGCCGCGTCGGACCGCTTTCCCTCCGAAATCTACGGATTTCGTGCCGTTCCGCGCCGATTTCAGCGGGGAAGCGGCGCTGCGCGAACGCGACGGCCGGCCGCAGGCGCTCGGACGCAGGCGCCCGGCCGCAGGCGCTCGGACGCACGCCCGGACGGAGGCGCCGCCGCTCGGACGATCGGACGCGCAGGCCCGGACGCGGGCGCCCGGACCGCAGCTCGACTACACTGGTCGCTGCGACTACCCGGCGAACGCTGCCGGGTAGAGCGCCCGCAGGAATGTGCCGTACCACTGGCCGGACATCGGTGTTCCCCACCGCGCGGGATCGAGGATCGCGAACGGGCGCTCGATGGCCGCGAGTCCCTCGACGCCGAGTCGCAGGCGCTTGCACCACACCGGATCGGCCGGGCGTGGCTCGGCCATCAACTGCTCGAGATCGATGACGTGCCGGGCCTTCTCGGCGATTGCCGCGGGCGTGGCCGCCCGCAGGCAGACGAAGTAGCCGCCGCTGAGGTAGGCCTGCCATTCGTCCTCGATCGCCTCCGGGTCGTGCGGGACGTCGAAGCGTTCGCCTGCGTCGCGGAACTCCCGGTCGAACCAGGCGCGAAGAGCGGCCACCGATCCCGCGGCGGACACCGGCATCAGGTAGTCCGCCGGGACCATGTCCGTGCCGTCGTCGAGCCGGTAGGCGGGCTGTGGGAGGCGGCGCGCCGCGATGTCGGCGCGCACCGCAGCTGGGCCGCCCGGCCAGTCGGCGGCTACCTCGTCGAGCGGAACGAACTGGTCGCGGATATAGGCGTCATCGAGCGCCGCCAGCCGCCGCCCGAGCTCGCCGGGAGCCGTCAGCCGCGGACACGATGCACCGGACAGGTCGACAACGGAGGCATCAGCGACTTCGGCCGGATGCGTCGAGGGGTAGGCCATGGCCGAGACCGTACGACGCAGCACCGACAACGGCGGCCGGCTCAGTGGACCTTGCGCTCGCGGCCGGCCCAGAACGGCTCGCGCAGCTTGAACTTCTGCAACTTGCCAGTGGCCGTGCGCGGCAGCATCTCGTGGAACTCGACGCGCTTGGGACATTTGTAGCCCGCCAGCGTCGCGCGGCAGTGCGCGATCAGGTCGTCGGCGCCCACCGACGACCCGTCCGTGACGACGAGTGCCATGACGAGCTCGCCCCACTTCTCGTCCGGGATGCCGATCACCGCAGCTTCGCGCACCGCAGGATGAGACATCAGCACGTCCTCGACCTCGATCGACGAGACGTTCTCACCGCCGGAGATGATCACGTCCTTCTTGCGGTCGGAGATCGTCAGGTAGCCCTCGTCGTCGAGGTACCCTCCGTCGCCGGTGTGGAACCATCCACCAGCCAACGCGGAATCCGTCGCGTCGGGCTGGTTCCAGTAGCCGTCCAGGCAGTGGTTCGACTGGGCGAGCACCTCGCTGTCGACGTCGACGTGCAGCCGCACGCCCAGTGCCGGGGCCCCGGCCCGCGCGAGCCGGCGCGCCCGTTCGTTGGTCGGTAGCAGCGCTCCCTCGGCGCGCTCCCGGTTGATGGTCAGCAGCGGTGCCGTCTCGGTGAGGCCGTAGATCTGGATGAACTCCCAGCCCAGCTCGGTGAGCACCCGCTCGATCGTGCGAGTGGGCGGCGGCGCGCCGGCGACGATGATGCGGACGCGGTCGCGTCCCGGGATCGGGCCCTGCCACGTCGCAACCGCGTCGAGCGCGGCATTCACTACGGCCGGGGCCGCGCACATCATCGTCACGCCGTGCCGCTCGACCCGGCGCAGGATCTCGGTGCCGTCGACCTGACGCAGCACGATGTGCGACCCGCCGACCCCGGTCACGCCGTACGGCATGCCCCACCCGTTGCAGTGGAACATGGGCAGCGTGTGCAGCAGGACGTCGCGATCGCTGATTCCGGTGTGCAACCCGAACACCGTCGCGTTCAGCCACAGGTTGCGATGCGTCAGCTGCACGCCCTTGGGCTGCGCCGTCGTGCCTGACGTGTAGTTGATCGTGGCCGTGGCGTTCTCGTCCGGGTCGTCCCACGGCCGCGGGTCGCCGTCCCCGAAGAGCGCGTCGTCATCGCCGAGCACGAACTTGTGCGGGACGTCGAGCGCGTCCAGCACGTCGCGTACCGACGGGTCGGCGTAGACGACGCTCGCCCCCGAGTGCCCGACGATGTACGCGACCTCGGCGGCGGCCAGCCGGAAGTTGATCGGCACGAGGATGCGTCCCCAGGCCGATACGCCGAAGAACGAGGTCATCAGTCGCGCGGAGTTCTGCGAGATGACCGCCACCCGGCCGCCGACCGGAACGCCCAACTGGTCGAGGCGGGCCGCCTGCGCCCGGGCTCTGGCCGCGAACTCGCGATAGGTCAGCTCGCCCAGTTCGGCGGCCGGTTGGTCCGGCTCGTCGACGACGGCGAGACGATCGCCGTAGACCTGCTCGGCGCGATCGAGGAAGTCGCCGACCGTCAGCGGGATGAACATGGGTACACCGTAGGAGTGCTACACCCAGGACGGGAACCACATGTGCAGGTGCCACTGGTCGTAGGTGAGTAGCCCGCCGGTGTAGATGGGCCACATCCAGGCGAAGTCGGCAACCACCAGGCCGAGGTAACCCGCCACGGCCAGTGAGCCCCACATGCGGCGGCGGTCGGCGGCGAGGTACGCAGCCACGTTCCGGGTCTGCACCACGGCCGGTCCGAGCAGCACGCCCAACCCGAGCGTCAACCCCAGGATCAAGAACGGCGTCAGCGGGGTCATATAGAACAGGAACATCGTCCGCTTCAGGTTCGGGAACCACACCAGCCAGCCCGCGGCGAACGCCACCCAGATGGCTGCCGCGCGCCAGTCACGTGTGGTGAACCAGTGCCAGCCCAGCCACAGCATCACCGGGATGAACGCCCACCACATCAGCGGTGTACCGATCAGCAGGATCTCGCGGGCACACGACTGCGCGCCGCAGCTGTGCGAGTTGCCGTCGTAGTAGTAGTCGACCGGTCGCGCGAGGACCAGCCAGCTCCACGGCTTCGAGCCGTACGGATGCGGCGAGTACAGCGTCTCGTGGAAGCGGTAGGCGTGCAGCGTGTAGGAACCGAGCGAGCGGATCGGCGCGGGCACCCAGCCCCACCAGAACGGCGGGTGGATGCCGAACGGGAGGTTGAGGTGTCCGCTGGCCGAGTGTGTGTCGGCCCAGTGGCGGTTCCACGAGTTCTCGCCGGCGAACCAGCCGAGGTAGCTCATCAGGTACGCGCCGAGCGGGGCGATGATCAGCGATCCGATGGCGCCGATCCACGAGCGGCGCGCTGCGGTACGCCACGAGCGCCGCACCCCGGCGGACTTGAGCGCGCCGCGGTCCCAGACCAGGCTCAGCACGACGAACGCGATGAAGAAGGAGAGCGCGGACCACTTCGTCGCGAGCGCCATCCCGAACATCACCCCGGCGACGAGCCGCCACGGACGGGGGCCGAGCGCGGGCACCCGCGTGGTCAGGTCGACGCCGCCTTCGAGCAGGCGCGCCAGCCGGCCTCGCATCTGGTCGCGGTCGAGCACCAGCGCGCCGAACCCGGCCACGATGAAGACCTGCAGGAAGATGTCGAGCAGCGCGACGCGCGACTGCACGACCGAGACGCCTTCCATCGCCAGCAGCAGGCCGGCGATGCCGCCGAACAGGTTGGACCGGAACATCCGCCGCGCAATCCGCGCGAGCAGCACGACGCTGACGATGCCGGCGATGGCCGGTGCCATCCGCCAGCCGATCGCCGTGTCGTGCCAGAACCAGTGCTTGCGCTGGCCGAGCCAGGAGGTGCCCGCAATCAGCCACTTGCCCAGCGGCGGGTGCACGATGAACGTGTAGCCCCGGTTGTCCTCGTAGCCGTAGCGCAGCATCTCCTGCGCCTCGGTGGCGTAGTAGACCTCGTCGAAGCTCTTGCCGGAGGGCCAGCCGAGCGCCCACAACCGGCTGACCGCCGCCACGCCGAAGACCAGGGCGGTCATCGCCCAGCCGATCAGCGGGGACGGATCGCGCCACGGGGTGAGGGCAGCCGGCACCGGACGCGGAGGTTCGACGGGGGCCGGTGCAAGGGTCTCTGTGCTGCTGGTGGCGGACGGCGGCGCTGCCTCCGCTGTGACCGTCACGCCCCCGATCGTAGGGTCTGCCCGTGAGCGACGCGCAGGCAACAGGCCGGCTGATCCTCGCGGCGACGCCGCTGGGCGATCCGGGCGACGCGTCGCCGCGCCTGGTTGCTGGTCTCGCGACGGCCGCCGTCATCGCCGCCGAGGACACCCGTCGGCTGCGCCGCTTGTGCGCGGATCTCGGCGTCACGCCGTCCGGCCGGGTCGTGTCGTTCTTCGAGGGAAACGAGACAGCACGGGTCCCGGCCTTGCTGGACGCCCTCCGCGACGGCAGCGACGTCCTGGTCGTCACCGATGCCGGGATGCCGGCGATCTCTGACCCGGGTTACCGGCTCGTCGCGGCCGCCGTCGCTGCGGAGCTGACCGTTACCGTCCTGCCCGGCCCGTCCGCGGTCACGGCGGCGTTGGCGATCTCGGGGCTGCCCGTCGACCGCTTCTGCTTCGAGGGCTTCCTGCCGCGCCGGGCCGGCGAGCGGCGCCGTGCCCTGGCCGCGCTGGCCGGCGAGCCGCGCACGGTCGTCATCTTCGAGGCGCCGCACCGCCTGGCGGCGACGCTGCTCGCCCTGGTCGAGGCGTTCGGACCCGACCGCCCGGCGGCCGTGTGCCGCGAGTTGACCAAGACCTACGAGCAGATCCGGCGGGGGACGCTGCGCGAGCTGGCCGAGTGGGCTGCCGGCGACGTGCGTGGCGAGATCACACTCGTCGTCGGCGGAGCCCCGGCCGTGGCGAGTTCGGCCGAGCCCGCCGAGCTGGCTGCCGCGGTCGCGGATCGCGAGACGGCGGCGGAGTCACGCAAGGACGCGATCGCCGCTGTCGCGCGGGCGTACGGCCTGCCCAAGCGCGTCGTCTACGAGGCCGTCGTCACACAAAAAAGATAACGGGCGAAATTGTGACCCTAGAGGTATGTCCATCGGGCGCCCGTTGCCTCTAATATCCAACATCGGCCGCCACGAGGCGGCCAGCTTGTTGCTCGGGGATTCCTATTCCATGTGGCGTTACCGGCATGCGACATGCCTGTTCGCATGCTGCGCTGACGCTCGTCTGATCGGGGACTGACAATGTTGTCAAGCAAGGCCCGCCGGATCATCGGAGCCGCTGTCGCGGTGGGCGTCATCTCTGTCGGAGCGTTCGCGCTGTTCGGATCGCCGGTGTCGGCCTCGCCCGGCGATCACGGCAACAGCTCCGCGCATCAGATCTACACCTCTCCGCAGCCGACCTCGAACGCCGACTACAGCGGCAACGGCGCGAACGTGCACGGCCCGTACGACTCGACGCGCGACGGTTCTGCCTCGCAGAACGGGAAGGGCGACGGGAAGGCCGGCGGCAAGCCGTGCGCCGGATGCGTCGGCAAGGCAGACAACAAGAACCCGCCCGGCCAGCTGCCCGGCGGCTCGGACAACAACGCCGGGTACGAGTGTGACCGCAACCAGGGCGTCGGGCAGGGCAACCCGGCCCACACGAGCTGCACCGAGAGCGTGCCGTCTCCCTCTCCCTCGTGCACGGAGTCGTGCTCACCGCCCCCTCCGCCGTGCACGGAGTCGTGCTCACCGCCCCCTCCGGCGTGCACGGAGTCGTGCTCACCGCCCCCTCCGGCGTGCACGGAGTCGTGCTCGTCGGAGGAGTCCAGGAGCGGCGGCCCTCTGTCCGGCGCCCCGGCTCCGGTAGACGCTGCTGCGCCGGTCGATTCGCACGCCCCGGCCGCGCAGCTCGATTCCGTGGCGGCGCTGGCCGACACGGGCGTGCACATCGCTCCACTGCTCGTGATGGGTGTCGCGTTCGTCGTGCTGGGCGCCGCCGCGGTCAGCCTCGCGTCCGTTCGGCGCCGCGCTTCGCACTGACTCATCGCCCGTCACCGCCCCGGCCTCGTCCCCCGAGGCCGGGGCGCGTTGGCTCGGCGGCGATATCCGCTCGGTGACGCTCACTAGGCTTGTGCCATGAGCAACCACGTGCTGACCGCTGTGGCCTGGCCGTACGCGAACGGGCCCCGGCACATCGGCCACGTCGCCGGCTTCGGCGTCCCGTCCGACGTGTTCAGCCGCTACCAGCGGATGGCCGGCAACAAGGTGCTCATGGTGAGCGGAACCGACGAGCACGGCACGCCGATCCAGGTACAGGCCGACCGTGAAGGCGTGTCCGCCCGCGAGCTCGCCGACCGGTACAGCACCGTGATCGCCAAGGATCTGCAGAAGCTCGGGCTCTCCTACGACCTGTTCACCCGGACGACCACCAAGAACCACTACGCCGTGACCCAGCAGCTGTTCCTCGGCCTGCTCGACAACGGCTATATCTTCCCGAGGACGCAGCTCGGCGCGATCAGCCCGTCGACCGGACGCACCCTGCCCGACCGCTACATCGAAGGCACCTGCCCGATCTGCGGCTACCCGAGCGCACGCGGCGATCAGTGCGAGAACTGCGGCAACCAGCTCGATCCGGCCGACCTGATCAACCCGACGAGCCGGATCAACGGAGAAACCCCGAAGTTCGTCGAGACCGAGCAGTACTTCCTCGACCTGCCGGCATTCACGAACACGCTCGGCGACTGGCTGCGCAGCCGGCAGAACTGGCGTCCCAACGTGCAGAAGTTCGCGCTGAACCTGCTCGACGACCTCAAGCCCCGGGCGATCACCCGCGACCTCGACTGGGGTGTGCCGGTGCCGCTCGACGGCTGGCGCGACCGTCCCGACAAGAAGATCTACGTGTGGTTCGACGCCGTGATCGGCTATCTGTCGGCCTCGATCGAGTGGGCCGCGCGCACGGGCGATCCGGATGCCTGGCGCCCGTACTGGCAGCCGGCGCCGGACGGCAGCGCGCCCGAGGCCTATTACTTCATGGGCAAGGACAACATCGTGTTCCACGCCGAGATCTGGCCGGCGATGCTGTTCGGCTACTCCGGTCAGGGCGACCGGGGCGGCAAGCCCGGTGAGTACGGAGAGCTGGAACGTCCGCACGAGGTAGTGTCCAGCGAGTTCCTCACCATGGAGGGGCGCAAGTTCTCCTCGTCGCGCAACGTCGTCATCTATGTCGGCGACATGCTGTCGCGCTACGACGCCGACGCGCTGCGGTACTACCTGGCCGTCGCGGGGCCGGAGAACCAGGACACCGACTTCACCTGGTCGGAGTTCCTCCGCCGCAACAACGACGAGCTGGTGGCCAGCTGGGGGAACCTGGTCAACCGCACGCTCTCGATGACCGCCAAGAACGTCGGCTCGATCCCGGCTCCCGGGGCGCTCACCGATGCCGACCAGGCACTGCTCGGCGCGTCGCGGGCGGCCTTCGGCACCGTGGGCGAGTCGCTCGCCCGCAGCCGGCAGAAGGCGGCGATAACGGAGGTGTTCGGCCTGCTCTCCCAGGCGAACAAGTACCTGTCCGACATGGCGCCGTGGAAGCTGCGCACCGAGGACCCGGAGCGAATGGCGTCCGTGCTGCACGTCGCGCTACAGGTCGTCGACGACGCCAAGACGCTTCTGACGCCGTTTCTGCCGTCGTCGTCGTCGAAGGTGCACGCGCTGCTCGGTGGCACTGGTGAGTGGGCGGCGATGCCCGATCTGGTCGAGGTGGACGAGCAGACCGCGGTGGGCTCGCCGTCCTACAGCGTGCTGACCGGCGACTACGACACCGGTGCGCGCTGGCAGTCCACGCCGCTCGAGGTCGGGCGCCCGATCTCGCCGCCGACGCCGATCTTCACCAAGCTCGACCCGTCGATCGTCGACGAGGAACTCGACCGGCTGGCGCCGGAATGACCGATCGCGCAACATCTGGCGGCGTGGGGACGCCAGATGTTGCGCGATCCGGGCAGAAGCGGCAGAACACTCCGCCGCCCCCGCCGGAGCCGCTGCCTTCGCCGGTTCTGGACGCCCACTGCCATCTGGACGCGATGGCCCAGCGGGCCGGGCTGGAACCTACGAGCGAGTTCGTCGCCGACGTGATGGCGCGCGCCCGCGACGTCAACGTCACGCAGGTGATCACCGTCGGCGACACGCTCGCCTCGTCCGCGTGGTGCGTACGCGCGGCGAGCGAGCATCCCGACGTGTACGCGGCCGTCGCGGTGCATCCCACGGAAGTCGCCGGCCTGACCGACGGGGACTACGCCGAGCTCGAGCGGCTGGCCCGGCACCCGCGAGTGGTCGCGGTCGGCGAGACCGGGCTGGACTACTACTGGGACCGCACCACACCGGCCGATCAGCAGGCGCACTTCCGGCGGCACATCGACCTGGCCAAACGCGTCGGCAAAACGCTGATGATCCACGACCGCGACGCCCACGCAGATGTCCTTCGCATCCTGATAGAGGAGGGTGCTCCCGAACGCGTGGTTTTTCATGCTTTCTCCGGCGATGCAGCCATGGCGAGGCTCTGCGTCGACGCCGGATATGTCCTGTCCGTGGCCGGGGTGGCCACTTTCACAAACGCGCCACGTGTGAGAGAAGCAGTGGCCTCAGTTAACACCGATGACATCCTGCTTGAAACGGACGCACCGTTCCTGGCGCCGCACCCCTTCCGTGGGCGTCCCAATGGCCCATATTTGTTGCCCCATACGCTGCTCGCCGTGGCCAAGTTGCAGGCCGTGGAGCCGGCCACGCTCTGCGCCGCGACACGCCGGACGGCGAACACGATGTATGGCCCATGCCTCACGTAAATCCTATGTCAGCTTGTGGCCTTGAGGTTGGTCTCCTGTCGAAGCCGCGGTTAGCGTCCGGTGACTTCGCTGGAACGGTGGTCCCGCCGATCCGTACCTCGATGCGGTGGGGTGCATCCGATCCGTTCCGGCAGGTCAGGTACGCGAAGCGCGAACGACGAGAGGAGTCTCTAAGTGCGTCGCAGCGTCAAGTACGGCCTGTACGGGCTGGCTCTCGCCGGTCTCGTCGGCGGCACCGTCGCCTGGGCTGGTAGTGACAGCAGCAAGACCGTCGAGCTCAGGCTCGACGGACAACAGAACAAGATCCACACAACTGCAAGCGATGTTGGCGGCGTGCTTTCCGGCGCCGGCTTCACGGTCGGAGCCCACGACGTCGTGGCACCGGCGGTCACGACGAAGGTGCACAACGGATCCGAGATCGTCTTCAAGCGGGGACGGCTCCTTCACCTGACCATCGATGGCAAGCGACGCGACATCTGGGTGACCACCCCGACCGTTTCCGAGGCGTTGGCTCAGCTCGGGTACTCGACGGCTGAGTTCTCGTCGGTGTCTCGCGACAAGCGGCTGCCGCTGTCGCCCACTGCGATCGAGTTGCGTTCGCCGAAGAACATCACGATCGTCCACGACCACGTGACGCAGCGGGTCATCACGACCGATGCCACAGCTCGCGACCTGCTCGCGAACCTCGGCATCAAGGTCAAGCACGGGGACCGGCTGTCGGTCGCGTCGACCGCGCCGTTGCGCCCAGGGCAGAAGATCGTCCTGCAGCGCGTGGTGCGCACGCGCGTCGTCAAGCATGTGTCGATCGCCTACCCGACCGTTCGGCAGCCGAACTCGTCGATGTACCAGGGCGAGACCAAGGTGATCAGGTCCGGCAAGCACGGCAGCGCCGCCGTGACGTACGCGCTGGTGTACATCGACGGCAAGCTGATGGGCCGGGCACGCCTGGCGCGCAAGGTCATCAGCAAGCCGGTCGCCGAGGTCTTGCAGGTCGGTACCAAGGAGCGGCCCGCCGCTCCGGCGCCCGCGCCGACGAACACCGGCGGATTGAACTGGGACGCGGTCGCCAACTGCGAGTCCGGTGGCAACTGGCATATCAATACCGGAAACGGGTACTACGGCGGTCTGCAGTTCAGCTACAGCACCTGGCTCTCGAACGGTGGTGGGGCGTACGCGGAGCGTGCCGACCTCGCCAGCCGCGAGCAGCAGATTGCCGTAGCGAACAGGCTCTACGCAGCCCGCGGATCGGCCCCTTGGCCAGTGTGCGGTCAGTACCTCTAACACCTGGCTAACCTCAAGCCCGGGTCTCCCGTGTCGCGTCAGATCGACACGCGGGACCCGGGCTTGGCCTTACCCCAGCGGGCACGTTATGGTCTCGTGACCATGCTGCGAGGGGAACGCGCGAGCGCGGACGAACCGATTGGAGTCTGTTTGTGCGTCGCAGCGTGAAGTACGGTTTGTACGCGGCCGTGCTTGCAGGTGTCGTCGGTGCGACGGTCGCCTGGGCCAAGGTCGACAAGACCGTGACACTCCGGGTCGACGGCCAGCAGCAGAAGTTCCACACGGTGGCGACCAACGTCCAGGGCGTGCTCACGGCGGCTCGTTACCCGGTCGGTTCGCACGACGTGGTGGCGCCGGGGCTCGACTCTCGCGTGCACAACGGCAGCACTATCGTGCTTCGCCGCGGCCGACTGCTTCATCTGAATGTCGACGGCCAGCGGCGCGACATCTGGGTGACCGCGCCGACCGTCGCCGATGCGCTCGGCCAGCTGGGCTACCCGGCGGCTGACTTCTCCTCGGTGTCGCGCGACGTGCGCCTGCCGCTCTCACCGACGCAGATAGAAGTGCGCAGCCCGAAACGCGTCACCATCATCGCCGACGGCAAGGCCCGAACCGTGACCACCACAGCGGGCTCGGTCACCGAGTTGCTCGGTGATCTGGGTATCGCGGTCGGCAAGCAGGATCTGCTGTCCGCGACGTCCAGCGCCCAGTTACGCGACGGCGAACGCATCCTGGTCACGCGCATCAAGAGCGGCACGGTTTTCGCGACGCGTCCGGTGCCGTTCCCGACGAAACACGTCGCCGACCCGACGATGACCGTCGGAGACACCAAGCTCGTCAAGCACGGCAAGAACGGCGTCGAGAAGGTGACGTACGCCGTCGTCCGTGTCGACGGCAAGCAGATCGGCAAGACGATCGTTGGCCGGACCGTCATCGTCAAGCCGGTCGCCGCCGTGCTCAAGGTGGGCACCAAGCCGAAGCCAGGCCCGCCGCCGATCCACGTCGATCCGGGCTCGGCGCAGGACATCGGCAAGCAGCTCGCCGCGCAGCGAGGCTGGGGCGACGACCAGTTCAGCTGCCTGTACCAGCTCTGGGGCCACGAAAGTGGTTGGCGGGTGAACGCCTCCAACCCGAGCGGCGCGTACGGGATCCCGCAGGCGTTGCCAGGCGACAAGATGGCTGTCTACGGCGACGACTGGCAGACCAACCCGACGACCCAGATCAAGTGGGGACTGAACTACATCGCCGGCCGGTACAGCACGCCCTGCGGCGCGTGGAGTTTCTGGCAATCGAACGGGTGGTACTGAGCGGCTTGCTCGGACCGGCCGAGATCCGTGCGCTCGCGGCGAAGCTCGGGGTGCGCCCGACCAAGGCGCTCGGCCAGAACTTCCTGCATGATGCGAACACGATTCGGCGGATCGTGCGGGTCGCCGGCGTCTCGCCGGGCGAGGTCGTGGTCGAGATCGGGCCCGGTCTGGGCTCGCTGACTCTTGGCCTGCTCGAATCCGGTGCCCGGGTCGTGGCGGTCGAGATCGACGCGCTGCTCGCCGGCGCGCTCGCGTCGACCGTGGCTGCGCACCAGCCTGACGCTGCTGGGCGGCTGACCGTCGTCCACGCGGACGCGCTGCGGCTGACCGAGCTGCCCGACCCCCAGCCGAGTGCCCTCGTGGCCAACCTGCCGTACAACGTCGCCGTGCCGGTCGTCTTGCACCTGCTCGAGTCGCTGCCGAGCGTGCAGCGCGGGCTGGTGATGGTTCAGGCTGAGGTCGCGGACCGGCTCGCTGCACCCCCGGGCTCGAGGACGTACGGCGTGCCGAGCGTCAAGGCTGCCTGGTACGCCGCGGCGGAGCGTGCTGGAACGGTGCCCCGAGCGGTCTTCTGGCCCGTCCCCAACGTCGACTCCGGTCTGGTTCGGCTGACCAGGCGAGCGCCGCCGGCACTTCCGGACGGGGTCGCCCGCACAGACGTCTTCACCGTGATCGATCGGGCGTTCGCGCAGCGTCGCAAGATGCTGCGCTCGGCGCTGGCGGCATGGGCCGGATCGCCGGCCGCTGCTGAGGCGGTGCTGCGCGCCGCCGGCATCGATCCCACGGTGCGCGGCGAGACCCTCGACGTGACCGCCTTCGCCCGCATCGCCGCTGCGGCGGGCGGTGTGCGCTAGCGCTTGGGCTGGTCGCGCTGGGCCAGGGCGTGCACGACCACAGCACCCAGCTGCACCCATGCGCGCCGGGTCTCGACGTCCAGCCGGTTCCAGTGCATCGGCCCGCCGGTCGCGATGTGCGGGTCGTGCGGGATTTCGACGACGCTCTGGGTGCGCAGGCCGAAGTGGCGCAGCAATTCCTTGCGCACCTTGCGGTCTGGGTCCGGATCGGCGGCGGTCAGCACCGTGACGGAGTGTTCGGCCAGCTCCTCGCGACCGGTCTGGATGAGGTGATCGAGCACCCATGAGCCGCTGTAGCCGACATCGCGCTGATACGTCGACGGAATCACCACGACGTCGGCCGCGTTGACGGCGGCCTGCCAGTTCGGTGAGCGGACGTTGTTGCCGGTGTCGATCACGATCAGCCGGTAGAAACGCTGCAACACTGCGTGGATGCGGTGAAACTCGTCCTCGCCGATCTGGGCCATGTGGGCAGGGTGATCGTCGCTGACCAGGGCGTCGAAGTACGCCTCACCTTGTGAGCGCACGTAGTAGCCGAGGTCGCCGACGCGGGCGTCGGCGCGCTCGAACGAGGAGAGCTCGCCGAGCAGGTCCCACACGGTCGTCCGCTGGCTGTCGCGGTTGGCGACCCGCACGGCCAGCGTGCCGCGCGTCTCGTTGTCGTCCCACGCGACGACGTAGCCACCGCGGCTCGCACCGAGCGCCGAGGCGAGCCCGATCGCCGTCGGGGTCTTGCCGGCGCCGCCCTTGGGCTGGATGACGACAACCGTCATCGGCCGTGAGAACCCGCGCTGGATGTCCTGGACCGCCTGGCGATCGGCCAGCTCGGCGGTGTTGGGCGTTGGCTTGATCGCGCCGGCGGAGAGCCGGTTGACGCGTCCGCGCCAGCCCCACTGTGCCGGCTCCTCGGTGATCGCCGGCCGGTCCGGGATGAGCAGATCCTCGGGCCGCGGCATGGCATCGGCCGGCTGGCTCGGCTCGGCACGCCCCGGGTCGGCCGGCCGATAGCGCTCGGGCGCGTCCGTATGTCCGCGCTGCGCGCTGCTGTAGTCGGTCGCCGACCACCCTGTGGTCTGCGCCGGAGCGGGTGCCTGCTCGGGCGACGGCGGCGTGGCGTCCGAGCGCGGCGGGACCAACCCGGCGCCCACGGGCACATCGGCATCCGGCGCAGGCTCGTCCTCGGGTTCGATGTACTGCGGCGGCGAGTACTCGACGTGCGCGGGCGGACTCTGCGGGTACGCGGGCGGGGGAGCGTAGTCGGCAGGCTCGGGCTGGTAGCCGAGCCAGCTCGGCGTCGTCTCCTCCCCGGGATCCCCTGGATTCTCGGGGGTCTCGGTTTGCTCACCGTATTGCCAGGTGGCGATCTGCGTGGCGTCATGATGCGGATCGGTGTTGGACACTGGCCCTCCCATGAAGGCTGCGGGCAGATCGGGCCAACTGTAAAGCAAAACCGCATTGCACATTAGGGCACGACGGACACGAGATCCGGGAGTCGATCTTCAGTCCGGCCGGTGTCGAACAAGAGCGCCGATCAGCTGCGGCCGTCGAAGAGGCTGGTGACCGAGCCGTCCTCGAAGACCTCCTTGATCGCCTGGGCGATCATCGGCGCGACCGAGAGCACGGTGAGCTTGTCGAATGCCTGCTCCGGAGCGACCGGCAGCGTGTTGGTGACAATGACCTCGCTGACCCGGCTGTTCTTGAGCCGGTCCGTGGCCTGCGTGGAGAAGATGCCGTGTGAGGCGGCAATGACGACGTCGGTCGCGCCGCTGGCGAAGAGCAGATCGGCCGCCTGGGTGATCGACCCGCCGGTGTCGATCATGTCGTCGATCAGCAGGCAGGTGTGCCCGGCGACGTCGCCGACGACGCGGTTCGCGACGACCTTGTTGGCGACGTCGGGATCGCGCGTCTTGTGCACGAAAGCGATAGGGCGCCCGCCCAGCCGGTCGGCCCATTGCTCGGCGGCGCGCACGCGTCCGGTGTCGGGCGAGACGACGATGAGATCCTCGACGGCGTACTTGCCCTGGACGTAGTTGGCCAGCAGCGGCAACGCGAAGAGGTGGTCGACCGGGCCGTCGAAGAACCCCTGGATCTGCGCGGTGTGCAGGTCGATGGCCATCAGCCGGTCGGCGCCCGCGGTCTTGAACAGGTCAGCGATCAGCCGGGCGGAGATCGGTTCGCGACCGCGGTGCTTCTTGTCCTGCCGCGCGTACGGGTAGAACGGCATGACGACGGTGGTCCGCTTCGCCGAGGCGCGCTTGAGGGCGTCGCACAGGATCAGGCTCTCCATCACCCACTGGTTGATCGGTGATGTGTAGGACTGGATGACGAATGCGTCGCTGCCACGCACCGACTCGTCCGGCTTGATGAACGTCTCGCCGTTCGCGAACTCGTACGCCGTGGTCTGCATGACGGTGATGCCGAGTTCGGCCGCGATCTCGTCGGCCAGTTCGGGGTAGGCGCGGCCCGACAGCAGCACGAGGGTCTTGCGGCCGGCCAGTTCGATCGTGCTCATGCTGGGTCCTCCCGGTCGGTGTCGGACTGCGTGGTGTCGCCGCCGCCCGCGCGATCGGCCGCGTCTGCGGCGGCGCTGCCGGGTCGTTTCCGCGCTACCCAGCCTGCCACGTTGCGCTGACGACTGCGCGCGACGCCGAGCGCCCCGGGCGGGACGTCCTCGTCGATGACCGAGCCGGCTGCGGTATATGCGCCGTCGCCGATGGTGATCGGCGCGATGAGCATGGTGTCCGAGCCGATGCGGACGTGGTCGCCGACCGTCGTGTGATGCTTCGCGACGCCGTCGTAGTTGACGAAGACGGTGGCCGCGCCGATGTTCGCCTTCTCGCCGATCGTCGCGTCGCCGACGTAGGTCAGATGCGGCACCTTCGTGCCGGGGCCGACCTCGCTGGCCTTCAACTCGACGTACGTGCCGATATGGACGCCGTCGGCAAGCACCACGCCGGGACGCAGGTAGGCGAACGGGCCGATCGTCACGTCCTTGCCGATCGTGGAACTACGGCAGACCGCGCGCTGGACCTCCGAGCGCTCGCCGACCGTGGTGTCGAACAGCGTGGTCTGCGGGCCGATCACCGCGTCGGACGCCACCGTCGTCGTGCCGTGCAGGTCGACCGAGGGCAGGAGCACGGCGTCGGGTTCGAGCCGGACGTCCGCGTCGACCCAGGTCGTGGCCGGGTCGACCACCGTGACCCCGGCGCGCATGTGCGCGTCGAGCAGCCGCGCGTTGTAAGTGCGGTGCGCGGCCGCGAGCTGCACCCGGTCGTTGACGCCGGCCGTCTCGTCGTGCGGCGCGACCACGGCCCGCACCGCCCGCCCGTCGGCGACGAGGATCGACACGACCTCGGGCAGGTACTCCTCGCCCTGGGAGTTCGCCGCCGACAGGCGCCCGACCGCGTCGCGCAGCAGGGCGTGGTCGAAGGCATACACGCTCGCCGCGACCTCGGTAACCGCGCGCTCGGCGGGCGTGGCGTCCTTGTGCTCGACGACGCGGACGACCGCGCCGGCGGTGTCGCGGATGACCCGGCCGTAGCCGGTGGGGTCGTCGGCCATGCTGCTCAGCACGGTGGCGGCGGCTCCCGCGGCGGTGTGCTCGGCGAGCAGTGCCTCGAGGGTCACCGCCCTGAGCAGCGGGGCGTCGCCAGGGACGACGACGATCGTGCCCTCGTCACCGGCTGGCACCGCTTCGAGTGCGAGGCGCACGGCATGCCCGGTGCCGCGCTGCTCGTCCTGCACGACGGGCACGGCATCAGGGGCGATCGTGGCCAGGTGCTCGCGGACGGCGTCGCGGCGGTAGCCGATCACCACCACGGTGTGCTTGGCGTCCAGGTCGTCCGTAGCGGCAAGGACGTGAGCGAGCAGTGAGCGTCCGGCGAAGCCGTGCAGCACCTTCGGCAAGGTGGCCGACTTCATCCGGGTGCCCTCGCCCGCAGCGAGGACGACGACCGCCAGGCAACTCACGAGGCGAGCCTATCCGCGCCGGGTCGGCACCGACCGCCGGGCGTGCGGTCAGCGCGTCCGCTGCGCCCAGGCAGTGGCCGGGACGAAAGCGACGCCGGCGAGCGCGAAGACCGCAGCCAGGATCGCCCAGCCCGGCGGGCCGAGGTGGATCGCGGTCACCGTGACGACGACGGGCGCGAGCATCTGCCCGGCGGCGAATCCGCTCGCGAACACGCCCTGGTAGGCGCCCGGGGCGTCCGGCGCGGACAGGTCGTAGCTGAGCGTCCATCCGGCCGCCGAGGAGATCAACTCGCCGAACGTCTGCACGATGCTGCCGACCAGGATGACGCTCGCGGCGAGCCATACCCCGCTCTGCCCGGCCAATGCGTAGATCAAGCAGGCGGCGCCGAGCAGGATCCCCGACCGTCGGGCGGCTCGCCCGGCAGCGCCGACCGAGTCGATGCGGCGGCTGCTGCGCACCTGCAAGAAGACGATCATGACCGTGTTGACCAGGAACACGACCGACACGAGAATGCGCGGCGCTCGCGTGTGGCCGGCGATCCACAGCGGCAGGCCGACCTCCATCAGCCCGAACTGCAGCGTCAGGACGGCGTTGAGCACCGTGATGGTGAGGAACGGCCAGTCGGTGAAGGCCCGGCGGAGGCGGGGCGCGCCGGCTTCGTCGTCGGCGCGCGGTGCCGGCCTGGCCACCCGCAACTGGCCGAGCAGCACGGCGGCGACGACGAAGCACGCCGCATTGAAGAGGATCAGGGTGACGTATGCGCTGCGGGTATCGGCCTGCAGGGCGATGGCGGCGACTCCGGAACCCGCGCCGATGCCGACGTTCGTCACGGCGCGCAGGTAGGCGCGGGTCGTCGCGCGCTCGTCGAGCGGTACGGCGATCGCGATCACGGTGTTGCGCACGGTGTTGCTCGACTGATCGACGAACGCCACGAAGCACAGGACCGGCAGGAACGTCGCCATCGAGTGAACCTGCGTGTACGCGACCAGTCCGGCCGCCTCTACCAGGACGAGTGACGGCAGCAGCCAGCGCGCCCCGAACCGGTCGACGGCATGCCCGGCCGGCACTCCCGCGGCGACGCCGAAACCTCCGGCGATGGTGAGCCCGAGCCCGACCTGGGTCACCGACAGGCCGACGATCCGGGTGAAGTACAGCGCACTGATCGTCATGAACAGTCCGGTACCGAACCGGTTCACCAGCGTGGCCAGAGCGAGCCGTCGCGCCAGCGGGTCGCTCGGCAGCAGCCGACGGGTTCTCGCCTCGATCAGCGTGGTCACGGTGCTGATCCCATCGCCGGCGACCGGCGCGTCCCATCGATTTAGGATGAGCCTTAATGATCGAGATGCGGATGCGGGCGGCCGACCTCGCCGAAACGAGCTTTGCGGTGTCGCCACTGCAGGAGACGGCGTTCAGTCTGTGGGTGTGGCTGGCGCCCGAGCGCCAAGCGTTCCACCTGCCGTGGCGCGCGGCGATGGCCGATCCGTGGCGCGAGCTCGACACCGAGGTGCTCGGCGCTCTGGTCTCGCCGCACCGGCGGTGGATCCCCGACTTCCTTACGCCGCGTCCGGGCTCGCCACTGACCGAGTTCGATGCCGAGCTGGACGTCGTGCGCTCGACGGCGCCGCGGCGAGTGCGCGCCGACCTGCTGTCCGCATACAACGGCGCGGCGCTGCCGGACGTCCTGCAAGCCGAACCGCGCAAGGTACTGCGCCGTATCGTCGCGGCGCTGGACGCCTACTGGCAGGCCTGCCTGAAACCGTCCTGGCCGCGCATCCACGCCCTGCTCGAAGCGGACATCGTCTACCGCTCGCGCCGGCTGGCACTCGGTGGCGCCCGCGCGCTCTTTGCCGACTTGGACGGACGGGTGCGCTGGGACGACGGTGCGCTCTACGTCGACCGGCACCGGGGCGAGCACCATGTGCTCGACATCGACGGTCGCGGGTTGCCCCTCGTCCCGTCGCTGTTCTGCCGCGGCGCGGTCAGTTACATCAGCATGCGTGAGCCGCCGGTCATCGCCTATCCGGCTCGCGGCAGGGCGACGGTCTGGGAGACGGCGCCGGTACGCGACAGCGCGCACCTTGTCGGACTGCTCGGCGCCCCGCGCGCTCGGCTGCTCGTGTTGCTGGCCCGGCCGGCCACGACCACCGAGCTCGCGCACCGGCTGGCGGTCTCGCCGAGCGCGGTCAGCCAGCACCTGCGCGTGCTGCGCGCTGCCGGGCTGCTCAACCGGGCGCGCAGCGGGCGCAGCGTCCTCTACCTGCGCAGCCCGCTGGGCGACGAGCTGGCCGGCGCGGCGCCGAAGTCGACGGCCGTCGTGTTGGCGCCGCTGATCACCACGCCTACCCGTTCACCGGGGGTCGGGCGGTAGGCGCCGCTCTGCACAGCCGCGAAGCCCGCGGCACCGGCCGGCTCGGCGACGACGCGCGCCGCGTCCCACAGCGTCACCTGCGCGGCGTGGATCGCCTCGTCCGTGACGAGCACCGTCCCGTGCAGGTACCGCTGCGCGATGTCGAACATCAGCCGGCCGACGCGCCGCGGGGCCAGGGCGTCCGAGGCGATGCTGTCGGCCCGGGCATCGACCGGCTCGCCGGCGCGCAGCGCGTCGGTGAGCGTCGGCGCGCCCTCGGGCTCGACGCCGATCACCCGGACGTCACCCGCGTAGTACGCCGCGATGCCTCCGATCAGCCCGCCGCCACCCACCGGGACGAGCAGCGTGTCGAGGTCCGGCGCCTGCTCGACCAGCTCGAGGGCCAGGCTGCCCTGGCCGAGCAGGGTGAGTGGCTGGTCGAAGGCGTGCACATCCATGGCGTCGTGGCCCGCTGACCACTCGCGGCTGGCGGCCAGCGCGTCCGCGTACCGATCGCCGCCAATGACCAGCTCGGCGCCGTAGCCGCGGATGCGCGCGATCTTGGCGGGGGACGACACCGTCGGGACGAAGATCGTCGCGGGCACACCGCGTCGCATCGCCGCCCACGCGACGGCAGCCCCGTGATTGCCGCCGGACGCCGCCACCACTCCGCCGGGCGGTACGTCACGCAGCAGCAGGTTCGCCATCGCGCCGCGTGCCTTGAACGAACCGGCATGCTGCAGTTGTTCGAGCTTGAGGCTCACGCCGTCGACGTCGAGAACGGGCGTACGCCGGATGTGCGGACGGATGACGTCGTAGGTGCGCTTGACGGCCGCCCGGTCGATGATGTCGATGATGTCGTCCACCGACTCACCTTCGCACGTCGCGATACGACCGGACGCCTCCGGGCCGGTCGCTGCGCGTGCTGCTTGTGGTCTGCTCACATTGATGTAGGCAGACCACGAGCGACACGATTCGCAACGGCCCAGCGCAGGCGTGGACGACCGCCCGATCGGTGTGCCGACCTGCTGGGGGACTCGGACTCGAACCGAGACTGCAAGGCTCCAAAGGCCTGCGGGCTGCCGATTACCCCATCCCCCAAGTCGAAGTCACAGCGTACCGACGGCGAACAGGCTGCCAGCTTCCTGGCTGAGTTACGGTGCCGTAGGTTACGCTGGCGTAACCGCGAGCCAAGACCGCGCTCCCAGCACATCCCAGCAAATATCCATGATTCGAAGCCGGTGCCGTGCACTGGGAAAGGCGGGGGTTCATGACTCTTGTCGAAGAGGCGGTCGCAGGTGCGCCGCAGGATTTCGAGCAGCCGGTCGGCGGCCCGAAGCCCACGTTCGAGGGCCCGAAGCGCCGTGGCGAGCAGTTCATGCTCTACACGTTCGTGATCGTGCCGTTCGTGGCGTTCCTGGGCGTCATCCCGGTCGCGTGGGGCTGGGGGATCGGCTGGGTCGATCTCGCGCTCATGATCGTGTTCTATACCGTTGCCGTGCTCGGCGTGACGGTCGGCTTCCACCGGATGTTCACGCACGGCTCGTTCAAGGCCAAGCGCGGGCTGCGCGTGGGTCTCGCGGTCGCCGGCAGCCTGGCGATCGAGGGGCCGATCATTCGCTGGGTCGCCGACCACCGCCGCCACCACGCGTTCAGCGACCGCGAAGGCGATCCGCACTCGCCCTGGCGGTACGGCGAGACGACCGGCGCCCTGCTGAAGGGCCTGTGCTACGCGCACGTCGGCTGGCTGTTCGACGTCGAGCACACCAACCGCGAGAAGTACACGCCGGACCTCATGCGCGACCCTGACATCCGGCGCGTCAGCGAGCTGTTCTGGCTCTGGGTGCTCGTTTCCCTGCTCACCCCGGCGCTGATCGGCGGGCTGGTCACCTGGTCTTGGACGGGCGCGGTGACCGCCTTCTTCTGGGCGTCCCTGGTGCGAATCTTCGTGCTCCACCACGTCACCTGGTCGATCAACTCCATCTGCCACACGATCGGTGAGCGGCCCTTCGCGGCCCGCGACAAGAGCGCCAACTTCTGGCCGCTGGCGATCCTGTCCATGGGTGAGAGCTGGCACAACATGCACCACGCCGACCCGACAGCCGCACGGCACGGCGTGCTGCGCGGCCAGCTCGACCCGTCCGCACGCGTCATCTGGGCGTTCGAGCGGCTCGGCTGGGCGTCCGAGGTGCGCTGGCCCAAGCCGGAGCGTGTGGCCAAGCTGCGCGTGGCGTGAGGGTCGAAGGCGACAGCGAGCGAGCATCGCAGCGAGCGCCAGCGAGCGAGGAGCGGAACGGGCGCGGAGCCGAGAAGGCCGGCAGAGCCGAGGTCGTCCGCCCGCGCGTCAGGATGACCGGTAAGGAACGGCGCGAGCAGCTGCTGGACGTCGGGCGCTCACTGTTTGCCGAGAAGGGCTACGGGGCGACGTCGATTGAGGAGATCGCCGCCCGGGCCAACGTGAGCAAGCCGGTGGTCTACGAGCACTTCGGTGGCAAGGAAGGGCTGTACGCCGTCGTGGTCGACCGCGAGATGCAGGCGCTGCTCGGCCGGGTCACGTCCGCGCTGACCGCCGGGCACCCGCGCCAGCTCGTCGAACAGGCGGCGCTCGCACTGCTCACCTATATCGAGGACGAGACCGACGGCTTCCGCGTGCTGACGCGCGACTCGCCGGTCGTCGCCGCGTCGGGGACGTTCGGGTCGCTGCTCAACGACATCGCGAGCCAGGTCGAGTACATCCTCGCGCGCGAGTTCGACCAGCGTGGCCTGCAGACTCAGCTGGCCGGCATGTACGCGCAGATGCTGGTCGGGATGGTCGCGCTGACCGGCCAGTGGTGGCTCGAAGTGCGCAAGCCCAAGCGTGACGAGGTCGCCGCGCACCTGGTCAACCTCGGCTGGAACGGCCTGCGCGGGCTGGAGTCCGAGCCGTCGCTGAGCATCGGCCCAGCGGGACGCGCAACACCCTGACCTTGGCTCAGCGCTGAACGAGCTTGGCCCATTCGTCCAATGTGGACAGAGCTTCGTCCGCACGTTCGATGTCCAGGGTGAACAGGCAGCGGTCCGCGCCCGCCTCGGCGAATGCGTCGAGCAGACCGCGATCCGGCGTGGCGTTGAATAGCGTGATCGGTATCGGTCCGCGTCCCGCGTCGGCGGCGCGCTGCCGGAGCGCGGCTGCCCGCCGGCCGAAGTCGTCGGGAGTATCGAAGAAGTCCGCCTGCGGGAGCCACCCGTCGCCGAAGTCCAGCACCCGATCTTCGGTGCCGGGCCCGTTGCCGCCCACCAGTACCGGCGGATGTGGCCGCTGAACGGGCTTGGGCCAAGACCAGATCGCGTCGAAGTCGACGAAGTCACCGTGGTACTCGGCTTCGTCGGCCGACCAGATCGCACGCATAGCATGGACGCGGTCTGCCAGCACGGCCATTCGCTTGCGCGGATCGGTGCCGTGGTTGGCCATCTCCAGCCGGTTCCATCCGGCGCCGACGCCGAAGAGGAAGCGTCCACCGGAGACCTGATCGAGGCTGGCCACCGCCTTCGCGGTGGTGATCGGATGCCGTTCGGTCACAAGGCATACGGCCGTGCCGAGCTTGAGCGTACTGGTTACCGCGGCGACAGCGGCCAGCGCGACGAACGGGTCGTACGTGTCGGCGTAGTCGCGAGCAGAACCGCCGTCGCCCCTGCGGGTGTTCACCGGGATGTGCGTGTGCTCGGGGTAGAACAGCGACTCGAAGCCGAGATCCTCGACGGAGCGGCCCAACACCTGCGGCGTCAGCTCTTTGCACTCAGGCATCAACACGATTCCGACGTTCATATGAACCAATCGTCAAGCGCTGCCGCCAGTTTGGTCAATCCGTTTCAGCGCAGAGCGGAAGGCCTTGCCGCGCGTCACGTGTCCTCGTTCGCGAGTTCCAGCCACGCGTGCTCGGCGGTCTCGCGGGATGCGACGACCTCCCGCAGCTCGGCGTCGAGCTCGCTCACCCGCTCGTAGTCGGTCGCGTGCCGGGCCAGCTCCGTGTGCAGCGCGGCCTCGCGCCGTTCCAGGGTCGCGATCCGCCGCTCCAGGCGAGTCAGGTCGCGGCGGGTCGCGCGGGGATCGCCCTTACGCTGACGGGCTTTCTCCTCCGAAGCGGCCGCCGCCTGACGTCGCGCCAGGTATTCCTCGACACCGCCCGGCAGTGCCGCGAGCGACCCGTCGCCCAGCAGCGTGACCGTCGAGTCGCAGACCCGCTCGATCAGGTACCGGTCGTGGCTCACTACGATGAGCGTCCCGGGCCAGGAGTCGAGCAAATCCTCCAATGCGGCAAGGGTGTCCGTGTCGAGGTCGTTCGTCGGCTCATCGAGCAGCAGGACGTTAGGCTGGCCCAGCAGCAGGCGCAGCAACTGCAACCGGCGTCGCTCGCCGCCCGACAGGCCCGCGACGGGCGTCCACTGGCGGGCATTCTCGAAGCCGAACCGCTCCGCGAGCTGTGTGGCCGACAACTCCGTACCCCCCAGTACGGCCGTCGTGCGAACCTCCTGCACCGCCTCGATCACCCTTAGCTCGTCGGGTAGTTCGGTGACCTCCTGCGACAGGTAGCCGACGTGGACGGTCTGCCCCACGCGAACCGTTCCGGACGCGGGGGCGATCTCGCCGACGAGCAGCCGCAACAGGTGTGTCTTGCCCGAGCCGTTCACCCCGATGACACCGATGCGATCACCCGGCCCGACATGCCACGTGATGTCGTCTAGCAATACCCGGTCGCCGGCCAACACCGTCACGTCTTCGACGTCGTACACGGATCGGCCGAGCCGTCGCTGAGCGAGCGCGCGCAGTTCGACGCCCGATCGAGGTGGCGGGACGTCCGCGATCAGCGCCTCGGCGGCGTCGATGCGGAACTTCGGCTTGGACGTCCGCGCAGGTGGTCCGCGGCGCAACCAGGCGAGCTCCTTGCGCAGCAGGTTCTGCCGCCGTGCCTCGCTCGCCGACGCCTGCCGCGACCGCTCGGCGCGTGCCAGGACGTACGCCGCGTAGCCGCCGTCGTACTGTCGCACCGTCGCGTCGCCGACCTCCCAGGTGCGCGAGCAGACGGCGTCGAGGAACCACCGGTCGTGCGTGACGACGAGCAGAGCGCCGCGACGCGCCACCAGGTATTCCGCGAGCCAGGTGATTCCCTCGACGTCAAGATGGTTGGTCGGCTCGTCAAGGACGAGCAGATCTGCCTGCTGTACAAGGGCAGCTGCGAGCGAGACGCGGCGACGCTCGCCGCCCGACAGCCGCGCCACTGGCGAGTCCAGGCCGAGCGCGGACAGGCCGAGCCCGCCCAGGATCTCACGCACAGCGGCATCGCCGGCCCATTCGTGCACGGCCACGTTGCCGACGACGACGTCGCGCACGGTCGCGCTGAGCGGCAGCGCACCGCGCTGGGTCACGGTCGCGACGTGCACGCCTCCAGTGCGCGTGACGCGTCCTGAGTCCGGCGTCTCGTCGCCGGTGATCAGCCGCAGCAGCGTCGTCTTGCCACCGCCGTTGCGTCCGACGACGCCGATTCGCTCGCCGTCGGCGATGCCGAGCGAGACCTCGTCGAACACGATGGTCGTCCCGTACGCCTTGCCGACCGCCTCGAGGTTGACGAGGTTCGCGCTCACGGCACGATCATTGCTCCCGGCGCGGGACCGGACGCGACGCGCGTCGTGCGGCAGACTCCCTCGGCGGCCAGCGCCGCGGCCAGTGCGGTCGCCTCGGCGCGTCCCGCGGTGAGAAACGCGCAGGTGGGGCCCGACCCGGAGACGATCGCCGCGATCGCGCCGAGTTCGTGGCCCGCGACGAGCGTGCGGCGCAGCGCTGGCGCGATGGCTAGCGCAGCCGGCTGGAGGTCGTTCGCGAGCGTGCCGGCCAGCCGGTACGGATCGCCCGAGCGCAGGGCCTCGATCACTGCGTCCGGCGATCCGACCGGGCGCGGTGCGGCGCCCGTGGATCGCTGGTGGTCGAGCTCGCGATACGCCGCGGCGGCGGATATGCCGTGATCGGCGAGCGCGAACACCCAATGGAACGCGCCGCCCGTCAGGACCGGGCTCAGCACCTCGCCGCGGCCCGTGCCGAGCGCGGTACCACCGGACAGCGGGAACGCGACGTCGCTGCCGAGCCGCGCCGCGAGCTCGGCCAACGGTGCCTCGACCTGCCACAGCGCCGCGCAGGCCACGAGCGCCGCCGCCGCGTCAGCCGAACCGCCGGCCATCCCGCCGGCGACCGGAATGGACTTGGTGATCTCCAGCCGGGCCCGAGCCGGCGCGCCGGCGTGCTCGGCGAGCAGGGCCGCCGCGCGCCAGGCGAGATTGCGTTCGTCCGTAGGCAGGTCGGCGGCTCCCTCGCCGGTCACGACGATCTCGAGCCGGTCGGCGGGACGCGCGACGACGTCGTCGGTGAGGTCGACGGCATGGAAGATGGTGACCAGATCGTGGTATCCGTCCGGGCGCAGCGGTCCGACGCCGAGGTGCAGGTTGACCTTCGCCGGTGCGCGCACCCGGACGGCGGGCGGATCGGCGGGCGGCACCGGCCGATGCTAGCTGTGCCGACCTGATTCGCCCTCCGTACGCCTGGCCGGGTAACCTGAACCGGTTGCCCCGGCGAGGGAGTGCCCGCCTGAACGGCGGTGCGTCCGTGATCGACGCGGTGTCGGTCTACGACGCTTCCCGCGACGGTGCCACACCGCGATCCGCCAAGTTCAGCCAGCCAAGAGGAGCATTACCGTGTCCGAGGTCCGTCTGTCCGCCGAGCCACGCACCGAGTTCGGCAAGGGCGGCGCCCGCCGCACGCGGCGGGCCGGCAAGATCCCTGCGGTCATCTACGGTCACGGCGCCGACCCGCGCCATGTGTCGCTGCCGGCGCGCGAGTTCGGCCACGCGATCAAGCACGGCGGCGCGAACGTGCTGCTCACCCTCGACCTCGAGGGTTCCCAGCAGCTGGCCATTCCGAAGGCGATCCAGCGGCATCCGATCAAGGGCGTCTACGAACACGTCGACCTGCTTGCCGTGCGCCGCGGTGAGAAGGTGCGCATCGAGGTCCCGCTGACCGTCGTCGGCGAGATCGTCCGTGGCGGCCTGCTAGCGCAGGAGAACATGACGGTGAGCGTCGAGGCCGAGGCCACCCACCTGCCGACCGAGATCGAGGTCAGCATCGAGGGCCTCGAGATCGGCTCGCACATCACGGCGGCGGACCTCAACCTGCCGGCCGGTTCGGTATTGGCCGGCGAGCCCGAGCAGGTGATGCTGCTCATCCAGGAGGCGCCGACCGCCGAGCAGCTCGAGGCCGAGACCGCGGTCGAGGGCGAGGAGCCGGTCGAGGGCGAGGAGCCCGCGGCGGCACCAGAGGGCGCCGAGGCACCTGCCGAGCCGGCAAGCGCCGGCTAGCGCTCGCCGACCTCGATGCCTTGGCTGTCGAGGGCTGCGCACGTGATGGACGACCGACAGCTCGTGGTCGGCCTCGGCAACCCCGGCCCTCGCTACGCGGCGACCCGGCACAACGCCGGCTTCCTGGTCGTCGACGTGCTGGCCGACCGCGTCGGCGGGCGGTTCAAGGCGCACCGGGCTCCCAGTGGCCGCAGCTGTGACATGGTCGAGACGCGGATCGCCGGCACGCCGGTCGTCCTGGTCAAGCCCAAGTCGTACATGAACGAGTCCGGCGGGCCGATCGTGTCGATCTCGCGCTTCTACAAGGTGCCGGTCGAGCAGATCACGATCGTGCACGACGACCTCGATCTGCCGTTCGGGACGCTTCGTATCAAGCGTGGTGGTGGCGACGGCGGGCACAACGGGCTGCGGTCGGCCACGTCCGCGTTGGGGAGCAAAGACTATGCCCGGGTGCGGTTCGGCATCGGTCGCCCGCCCGGGCGCCAGGACCCGGCCGACTACGTCCTGCGCGAGTTCGCTGCCGCCGAGCGCAAGGAGGTCCCGTTCCTCGTCGACCGGGCTGCAGACGCGGTCGAGGCCCTGCTCGCGCAGGGCCTCGAAGCCGCTCAGAACCAGTTCAACGACTGAGCGTTAGAGGCTTAGGGTCAGCCCGGCGTGCCGGGCCTCGTGGTCGAGCAGCCAGCGCTTGGCGTCCAGCCCGCCGCCGTAGCCGGTGAGCGAGCCGTCGGCACCGATCACCCGGTGGCACGGCACGATGATCGGAATCGGGTTCTGCCCGTTCGCCACACCCACAGCGCGCGCGCCGTCCGGGTGCCCGATCGACGCCGCGACCTTCCCGTAGCTCGTCGTCTCGCCGTACGGGATCTCTGACAGCGCCTGCCAGACCTGCTTCTGGAACGTGCTGCCGCGCGGGCTCAGCGGCACCGTGAAGTCCTGCAGCGTCCCGGCGAAGTACTCGTCGAGCTCGCGGCGGACGTCGTCGAACGCGTCGTCGTCGCGCTCCCACTCGTCGCGCACGCGCTGCCGATACCTGCCGGTGGGCAGGCACAGGCCGGTGAGGCCGTCGCCGTCGCGCGTGACGAGCAGGTCGCCCAATGGTGACTCGACATAGCTGTATCGCATCTCGACCTCCTCAGTGCACTGTCGCCCATAGGTGGTGCGTCGCGTAGGAACGCCACGGCGCCCAGTCGGGTCGTCTGTCATCTATCTCGATGTCGAGAGAATCGGCGGCCTTGCGGGCGCCGAGGTCGGTCGCCAGCAAGATGTCGGGGTCGCCGATCGCGCGCATGAGCAGGTAGTCGGCGGTCCACGGCCCGATGCCCGGCACGGCGAGCAGTGCGGTGCGTGCGGCGGTGCGATCGGCGCCGGGGTCCAGTGCGAGCTCGCCGCGAGCCAGCGCGTCGGCGAGCGCGTGCAGGGTTGCCGCCCGCTTGCGCGGCATCGGCAGCGCGGCCGGGTCCGCGCGACCGAAATCAGCAACGGACGGGAACAACAACCACGGCTCGCCGTCGAACGCGATGGCGCCGAAGTCGGCGGCGATCCGGCCGAGAATCGTCCGGGCGCCGGTTACCGAGATCTGCTGGCCGACCACCGCTCGCATCGCCATCTCGAATCCGTCGACGGCACCCGGCGAGCGCAGCCCCGCGCGCTTGCGGACGTGCGGCGCGAGGTGCGGATCGGCCTGCAGCACATTGTCGACTGCGACCGGGTCGGCGTCGAGGTCGAGCAACCGCCGCAGCCGGGCAACTGCCGTGACCAGGTCGCGCTGATCGGTGAGCCGCAACCGGCAGCGGACGAACTCGATACCGTCGCTGATCTGAGCGAGGCCCGGCCCGCCCGGCAGGTTCAGCGTCCGGGTGAACGTCACGCCGTCGTAGGACTCGACGCCCGGAATCGCCCGCAGGCCGAGGAACTCGAGCGTCGCACCGAGATCCATCGGCGCTCGGAACGGCAGCCGCAGGTCGAGGACGCCGGGCACCGAAGGCGAGCGGTCGCGGCGTGCGGCCCGCAGCCCGGTCGGCGTCGTGGCGAACACGTCCTGGATCGTGTCGTTGAACTGGCGGATGCTCGAAAATCCCGCCGCGAACGCGACGTCGCCCGCCGCCAGGTCGGTGGTCTCGAGCAGGACGCGGGCCGTCTGTGCGCGCTGTGCCCGGGCAACTGCCAGCGGGCCGGCCCCGACCTCGGCGACGAGCGAGCGGTGCACCTGGCGCTCGGAGTAGCCGAGGCGATCGGCGAGGCCTGGCACGCCTTCGCGGTCGATGATGCCGTCGCGGATCAGGCGCAGCGCGCGTCCGACGAGGTCGCCGCGCACGTCCCAATCGGGTGAACCCGGCGAGGCATCCGGTCGGCATCGCTTGCAGGCGCGGTAGCCGGCCCGCTGTGCGGCAGCGGCGCTCGGATGGAACGAGACGTTCTTGCGCATCGGCGTGATCGCCGGGCAGGACGGGCGGCAGTAGACGCGCGTCGTCCGCACCGCGACGAAGAACCAGCCGTCGAAGCGGGCGTCGCGGCCCTGCAACACGCGGTAGCAGGTGTCCGGGTCAGGAATCGGCACGCGTCCAGTCTGCCGGCCCGGTCGGACAACGGCTGGCGGTTTTCGGACGCGACCGGCCTGCCCTACAGCTTGATCACCGTCATCCCGGCTCTGGACGCCGGCCGGTCCATCGCGGCGAGCGCCGCCCCTGCGTCTTCCAGGCCGATCACGCGACCGACCAGCCGTTCCGGACGCAGCGCGCCGCTGGTGATGAGCGCGAGCATCGCCGGGTACTCGTGGGCCGCCATGCCGTGCGAGCCGTAGATCTCCAGTTCGCGCGCGATGACCTGATCCATCGGGATCTGCGGCGTGGACGCGGCGCCGTGCAGCAGGCCGACCTGGACGTGCCGCCCGCGGCGCCGAAGGTTGCGCACCGACGCCGCCGCCGTGGCGGTCGAGCCGAACGCGTCGATCGAGACGTGCGCTCCGCCCTGGGTGATCTCGCGGACGGCGGCCGCCGGGTCTTCGCTCGCGTCCACGACCGACTCCGCGCCCAGTTCGCGGGCTCGGTCCAGGGCCGCCGTCGCGACGTCGACCGCGACGACGCGGGCGCCGAGCGCGGAAGCGATCATGACGGCCGACAGGCCGACGCCACCGCAACCATGCACGGCCAGCCAGTGGCCGCTCTCGAGACGCCCGTGCGCGGTCAGCGCCCGGAACGCGGTGGCGAACCGGCAGCCGAGCGATGCCGCGGTGACGAAGTCGATCGAGTCGGGCAGCCGCACCAGGTTCAGGTCCGCCGCGTGGATCGCCACCCGCTCGGCGAACGACCCGGGTCCGGTGAAGCCCGGCTGGGTCTGGTTCGGGCAGACCTGCGCGTCGCCGGCGTCGCAGTACTCGCACGCCCCGCATCCGCACACGAACGGCACGGTCACCCGGTCGCCAACCTGCCACCTCGTCACGTTGCGGCCGAGCTCGGCGATCGTGCCCGCCAGTTCGTGCCCCGGGACGTGCGGCAGCGCGACCCGCTCGTGCCCCGTCCAGGCGTGCCAGTCCGACCGGCACAGCCCGGTCGCGCCGACCGCAAGCGCCACGCCGTCGATCGGGCAGGCGGGATCGGGCACGTCCGTCAGCGTCGGCATGGCGCCGTAATCGGCGAAGACGACTGCCTTCATCGGACGTTCGCCGACGTGATCAGCATGTCCATCGACGCATTCTGTCGGACTCTGGGCTGATCAAGCTGCAGGAGACGAACGCCTCGACCTCAATGCCCTCGCCGCCAATGTGGCCGCCGGGGCGACGGCGTTCCTCGCGGACGACGCGGCGATCACGCTCGGTCGATCGGCTCGCCAACGCGGGCCGGCGGGCGCGCCTCGTCGTGAGATAGTTCACGGGAGGAGCGGCCGACCCGGGGGGTTGCGGTGAGTGTCGACGCACCGAGCGTCTCGTCACGACGCCTGATCTCCCGTCGCCTTCGCGCCGCGGCCGTGTCCACCGCGGCGATCTGTGCCGCGATCACTGCCTTGCTGGGCGCTCGCTACGCGGGTGTGTCCTCGACAGGCCGGTTCGACAATGCAGTCGATCCGCGCCTGACCAGCCGGCTAGGCGAGCACCACCGGCTGGTCAGCGCCGTGTTCGGCCTTGGCGGGCCGCTTACCGTCACCGTGCTGACCGCGCTCCTCGTCGTGACACTGCTCGTCCTGCGCCGGCCGCGGCTTGCGCTGCTGGCCGCGCTCGCTGCGCCGGTGGCGTCCGCGATCACCGAATGGGTGCTCAAACCACTCGTTGAGCGAGACCGTGACGGCAGTTGGTCGTACCCCAGCGGCCACACCACAGGGATCTTCGCGGTTGCGCTCGTCGTCGTATTGCTCGTGTTCGGCCAGACGCCACGGCTTCCTGTGGCTGCGCGGCTCGTCTTCTCGGCCGGTCCCCTTGCGGTCGCTATCGGCGTGGCCCTCGCGTCGATCGCCGCCGGTCACCACTACGCGACAGACACCGTGGGCGGCGCGTGCGTCGCCCTTGCGACAGTCCTGATCCTGAGCCTGTTAGTGGATGCTGCTGCGGACGCGCGCGCATCGCGCTGAGCATCTCGATCAGCCGGTGTTGCGCAGGCCGGCGGCCACTCCGTTGATGGTCAGCAGCAGGGCGCGCCGTAGCTCAGGCGGCACGGCCGATTCTTCCGACCGGACGCGGGACAGCAGGTCGACCTGCAGGTACGAGATCGGGTCGAGGTACGCGTCGCGGACGCCGAATGTCCTTTGCAGCAAAGGTGAATTGTCAAGCAGGGTTGTCTCGCCCGTGATGCGCAGTACCTCGCGGACGGTCAGGTCGTGCTCGACGCGAACCACGTCGAACAACCTTCGCAACGGTGCGGGCACGAGCGAGGACACATAGTGTGCCGCGATGTCCAGGTCGGTCTTGGCGAGTGTCATTTCCACGTTGGACACGAACGTCCGGAAGAAGTGCCACTCGGCGTGCATCTCGGCCAACACATCCGCCAAGCCGGCCTCGCGTGCGGCGAGCAGGCCGGAGCCAACGCCGAACCAGCCGGGGACGATCTGGCGCGACTGCGTCCAGCCGAACACCCACGGGATCGCGCGCAGCCCGTCGATGCCACCGCCGGACGACGGACGCCGCGACGGGCGTGAGCCGATGTTCAGCGAGCCGAGCTGCTCGACCGGCGTGGACGCGATGAAGTACGCCGGCAGGTCGGGGTCGTCGAGCAGGCGCCGGTAGGCGGCGAACGCGGCGTCGCTGACGAGGTCCATCGTCTTGTCCCAGGCATCGAGCTGCTCGGCGGGCTGGCGCGGCGCGCGGTGCAGCGTGGACGCCTGCAGCACGGCGGCAACGGTCAGCTCGAGGTTCTCGCGCGCGAGCGCCGGCAGGGCGTACTTGTCGCTGATGACCTCGCCCTGTTCGGTGAACTTGATCTCGCCGTCGAGGACGCCCCACGGCTGGGCGAGGATCGAGTCGTACGTCGGGCCGCCGCCCCGGCCGACCGTGCCGCCCCGGCCGTGGAACAGCCGCAACCGCACACCGTGCCGCAACGCCACGTCGCGCAGCGTCCGCTGCGCCTTGTGAATCTCCCATTGCGACGTCGTGATGCCGGCCTGCTTGTTCGAGTCGGAGTAGCCGAGCATGACCTCCTGCACGTCGCCGCGCAGCCGGACGATGAGCCGGTACGTCGGGTTGGAGAGCAGCTCGTCGAGCACGTCGCCGGCGCGCCGCAGTTCCTCGACGGTCTCGAGAAGTGGCACGAACCCGATCCGCGCGACCGGCTCGCGAGCGGCGCCGCCGACCCCCGCGCCGTGCACGTCGATCAGCCGGGCCTCACGGGCGAGCACCGCGGCCGCCAGGATGTCGTCGGCGCCGCGCGTCATTGACACGATGTAGCTCTCGATCACCTCTGGCCCGTACGTGTCGAGCGCGCGGCGGATGGCGGTGAACACCGCGAACGTCCGCGCGCCGGCCTCGTCGAGCGGGGGAGGCGTCTGCGTGAGCGGGCGCCGTGACGTGAGTTCGCGCGCCAGCAACTGCAGGCGGTACTTGCGCGGCACGTCGGAGTAGAGCCAGGTCTCCTCGACGAGACGGTCGACGAGCTGCCCGACGGCATGGTGGTGCGCGTCGGCGTGCTCGCGGACGTCCATGGTGGCCAGGTGCAGGCCGAACACGGCGATCGTGCGCTCGACCCGGGCCAGCAGGCCGTCGGCAACCAGGGTGCCCGCATGAGCGCGCAGCGACGCGCCGATCATGGCGAGCTCGGCCAGCAGCTCAGCCTTGCCGAGGTAGTCCCGCGTGGGCACATGCGGGGATCCGCGGTCGATGCGCTGGCGGGTGTTGGCGATCTTCGCGTTGATGCAGGTGAGTTTGAGCCGGTACGGCTCGGTGGCGTTGAGCGTGACGAGCCGCGGGTCGATCTCGGGCAGCGCCGCAAGGTCGGCCTCGATCGAGGCACGCAGTTCCGCCGAGACGCCCACGACGGCAGTGGACGACGACAGTTCGGCGATCAGGCCGTCGATGGCGCGGGTGACAGCCCGTGCCGCGACGTGATGCTGCAACCGCAGTACCTCGCGGGTGACCGCAGCGGTGACGTTCGGGTTGCCGTCGCGGTCGCCGCCGATCCAGGTGCCGAACGTGAGCGGCGCGGCGTCGACGGCCAGGTCGGCGCCGTGCCGGTGCAGCTCGGCGGCAAGGTCGTCGGCAAGATCGGGCAGCGTCTCGTCGGCGAGATCCTGCAGGTAGTAGACGACGTTGCGCGCCTCGTCGACGGGTGTCGGCCGGTGCTGGCGCAACTCGTCGGTCTGCCAGATGAGATCGATCGCCTCGGCGAGGGTTCGGTCTTGCTTCGCCCGGGCGGCGGTGCCGGGCGTCGTGGGTGCGGAGAGCACATCGGCGACGCGCCGCAGCTTGGTCAGGATCGACCGCCGGCTCGCCTCGGTGGGGTGCGCGGTGAACACCGGGCGCACAGCGAGTGTTGTGACCGCGCTCGACAGGTCGGCGCCGCCCAGCTCGGCGGCGACTGCGGCGACGGAACTGGCCAGCCACCCCGCGTCCGCCGCGCGTTCGCGCAGGCTGCGCACGCGATGCACCTGCTCGGCGACGTTGGCCAGGTGGAAATAAGCCGCGAATGCGCGCACCAGCGCCGACGCCGTGTCGATCGGCAGCCCGGCGAGCAGATCGCGAACCTCGTCGCGCGCCGCGTCTCGCGTCTCGAGGGTCGGCGCATCCTTGCTCAGCTTCGTCAGCGCGCGGACCCGTTCGACGAGGTCGAGCAGCGGCTGACCCTCTTGCCGCACAAGGGATTCGCCGAGCAGCGTGCCCACCCGACGCACGTCGGCGCGCAGCGCCGAGTCGTCCGCTTCGGTCACCAGGCTGACGACGGCAGCCAATGTCTGCAAGCGGGAGGAATCGTCCACGCTGTAAATTCTCCCAAAGGACGAGCGTCGCCGCCGGGAGTGGGCCCGCGGTCGACGGGAGTTGACCCTCGGCCGTGATCGCAAAAAGCCCAACCCCGGAGCTTTCGTGAGCCGGGATACATCTGGACGGCTGCAGTTCAGGTGTAGTTCTTCTGAAGTTTGGTCGCAACAAGCTGCTGAATGGCGGCCACGTGGCATCATCGATGCGTGAGTTCAACGCTCCGGAGCACGTGCGCGGCGTGCGGCCCGATAGAGGTTCCGATCCCCGATACGGAACTGCTGCTGGATCTCGATGCCGCGACCAGCGATGCCCGGAACACGGTCATGTTCGACTGTCCACAGTGTTCCCTCGCTGGGAGCAGCCAGGTCGACGAGCGAGGAGTCCGGCTGCTCATGGCCGCGGGCATACAGGTCGCGGTCTCGCCGACGCGCAGTCGTGAGATACGTGCTGGGCATACGCCGTCCGCAAGGGGCGCCGAACGCGGCTGAGTGCGCTCGTGGCTCCGCGTCTTACTCGCCGAATCAACCAAGATGGTGCCGGTTCTCGACCGAATCTGGCGTTATCCGGGTTCTGTACGTAATGCCCGAGACAATTTAGGCAGGCAGTCCAAAGGTCCGATTGCGGATGTGAAGAGACCGCTAGACGGTCGATGGATACGGCGGGCGAGTCGGAGCTTTCGCGACGGATGTTTTGGCACTTCTGACCGCCCCATGCCAAGTCGACACAATGCCATGGACTGCGCGATCTAAGCACAGGGGTACCTTTTGCCGGTCGAGAAACGACTAGGCGTAGGCGGTTAACTGCACAACGTGCATACCGACTTGACGTTGACTAATGAAATTCCGATTTGGGGCCTTGCACTCTGAAGAGAGCAGACCCTACTCTCTGTCGAACTACTCAGCTTCACAAGCACTGCACGTACTGCCATCGGGGGGCACACTCGTGTTGGAAAGTACAGCCGCGCCTACGCAAAATACGTCCACTGAACTGACGGTGATCGTTCCTACCCGGAACGAAGCAGGAAATGTCGCACCGCTCGTCGCGCGCCTGGACGCCGCACTGGGCGACTCGGACGCGGAGATCTTGTTCGTAGACGACAGTTCGGACGAGACGCCACAGCAGATAGCGAAGGTTGCCGCGTGCACGCGGCGGCCCGTGCGTCTCCTGCATCGCGAAGCAAATCAGCGCGCGGGCGGGCTCGGTTCGGCCGTGCTCGCCGGCCTGCGCGAGTCGACCGCGAAACTCGCAGTCGTCATGGATGGCGACCTTCAGCATCCGCCCGAGATCGTCCCAGAGCTGCGCCGCGTCGCCGTCCTGACCGGGTCAGACGTGGTCGTGGCCAGCCGGTACCTCGTCTCGAGGAAGGCCGCTGGCCTGTCCTCGCATGCTCGGCAGACGGTGTCGAGCGGGACGACGAAACTCGCCAAGGCGTTCTTTCCTCGCAGGCTCAATGGCTGTAGCGACCCGATGAGCGGATTCTTCGCCGTTCGAACAGATCGCATCGACCTGGACGAGATGCGCCCGCAGGGGTTCAAGATCCTGCTCGAGATCCTGGCGCGATCGCCTCGCCTGCGAATCGACGAGCACCCGTTCGAGTTTCAGCAGCGGCACAGTGGCGAGAGCAAGGCATCGCTGGCAGAGGGGCTGCTGTTCGTTCGCCGGCTGATCTCCTTGCGGCTAGCCGCGTCCTTCGGCCGCCACTCGTCGCGACTGTCCAAGGCGGCCGGCTTTGCGGCGGTCGGTGCTACCGGCATCGCCGTCAACAGCGCCGCGTTGTGGCTCCTCGTCAGCGTGCTAGGCGCCAGCCTGTTTCTTGGCGCCGCGCTGGCCACCCAGGCCTCGACGCTATGGAACTACCTGCTCAGCGACCGACTCGTATTCAAGGGAGCCAAGAGGCGGTCGGGATCGCAGCGTCTGCTGGGATTCGCAGTCATCAACAATGTCGTACTGCTGGCTCGGCTGCCCTTCTTGTCCTGGCTCGTGCACGGCCTCGGTGTCAGCTACTTACTGAGCAACATCGTCACGTTGCTGGCCGCTTTCGCGCTCCGCTTCGTCGCGTCCGATCGATATCTGTTCCAAACGGGGGAAGACATGACCATGACACAGGGCCGAGTCCGGCAGGCCTGGCCGATCGAGGAAGAACACGACGGCGGGGAGCAGCAGTCGCCGGAGTCCTCGCGGCGCCAGCCTGTGGACCTGGTGGTCGACTTGCGCGATGTCGCTCCAGCGACGCGCAGCGTCGAGAATTACTTGTTCCATCGCTACAACATCCACGGCATCGTCACCATCGGGTCCACAGTCGCCTTGCGGGAGTTGGAGTCCTTCCGGTCTCCGGGTCTTGAAGGCGCGATGGACATCGAGATCCGGGCCGGTGACTTCGGCAACGGACTGTGGCGCAAGCGTGCTCGGGTGACTCAGTACGCATCGCTGCCGGCGGTTTCCTACGAAGAGCACCTCGGCCGGCTCGGCTCCGACTTCCACATCGACATGACGGACGGCATCAAGATCGTCGTCGGGCCGATGTTGGTCCGGTCGCCGCACGTGCTTTACACCAACGTGGTCGAGGCTCTGCTGCGCTTCGTGCTGGTCTCGCGCGGATACATGCTGCTGCATTCGGCCTGCCTCGAACTGGACGGGCGCGGTGTGATGCTGTCGGCGCTGACCGACACCGGCAAGACCGGGACCATTCTGCGTCTGCTACGTGAGAACCGGAGCAGATTCCTGTCAGATGACATGACGATCGTCGATTCGCAAGGCATTGCGCTGTGCTATCCGAAGCCGCTGACGATCAGCCAGCACACCCTGCGCGCCGTCAACGCAGGCGACCTCACCAAGAAGGAGTGGCGCCGGCTGAGGTTGCAGAGCCGCCTGCACTCGAAGCAAGGCCGTGGAATCGGTACGGAGCTCGGCAGGATGAACGTACCGATCATGACACTGAATGCACTCACCCAATATGTCGTGCCGCCGCCGAAGTACGTCGTCGATCGACTCGTCCCCTGCCAAGCCACGACGCGCGTGCAGGTCGAGGAATTGTTCATCATCGAGCGCAAACCATTCCATCTCTCGGACATCGACAAGTCCACTCTCGTCGATGAATTGGTCGCCAACACCGACGATGCGTACGGCTTCCCGCCGTTCCGCTACTTCGCGCCCGCGCTGGTGATCGGTGGCGAAGGATACGAGGAGCTCCGGGCGCGGGAACGGCGAATTCTCGCGAGCGCGCTGTTCGGCATCAGGGCACGACGCCTTGCGACGCCGGACTACACGTGGGCCGACCACATTCCCGCGCTCGCACGGGAAGGTGCGTCGGCGAACCAGGACCGCGACCGCGCGACCGTGTTCCAGCTGGATCCGGCCCGCGCCCACGTCTTCAACCCGATTTCGCCGCGCCTGGCTTCGCCCAACGATTCTTGGTGACCTGATGAACCAGCAACGCCGCCGGGTTCGCGCCCGCCGGATACTCCGGCGGGCGGTCGGCTTCCCGGCGCTGGCGCTGGTTGTCGTGACTGCACTCGCGGTGCCGTCTTGGGCCGGCAAGCCACCGCCGGACACCGTCATCGACAGTGGCCCGGCGGCATTGACGAACGGCACGACCGCGTCGTTCACGTTCCATTCGACCGGTCAGAGCGCGACGTACGTCTGCCGTCTCGACGGTGGTACGTCGACCGCATGCACCAGCCCGAAGGGTTACTCGGGCCTCGCGGCCGGAGCGCACACGTTCTCCGTCGTGTCGACTGCCGGCGGGCTGGTCGACCCGTCGCCTGCGACGAGTAGTTGGACGATCGATCTGACGCCGCCGTCGGCCCCGACGAATCTGGCCGCCACGACACCGTCGCCCACGTCGGTGGTTCTGACCTGGACCGCCGGTACTGACAACACCGGCGTGACCGGCAACCAGATCGTCCGTGACGGCTCGGTGCTGGCCACGGTCGGTGCCGTCACCACGTATACGGACTCGACCGTTCTAGCGGGAAGCACCCACACCTACGCGGTGCGCGCCCTCGACGGCGCCGGCAACGTATCTCCCAGCAGTACGTCCGTGCAGGCCACGACACCGCTCCCGCCGCCGGCGCCTGACACGCTCATCGACTCGGGGCCGGCTTCGCCGACGAAGATCACCACGGCTACGTTCGCTTTCCACTCCACAGCGGCCGGCGCCACGTTCACGTGCAAGCTGGATACGGCAAAGGCCGGCGCGTGCACCAGCCCGAAGAGCTACACCGGGTTGGCCGACGGCGTTCACGCGTTCTCGGTGTTCGCGACCGCGAACGGCGCCGACGACCCGACACCCGCGACGGCGACCTGGACCGTGGACACGACCGCGCCGTCGACGCCGGCGAACCTCAGCGCGACGACGTCAGCCACCTCCGTTGTACTCGACTGGACCGCGAGCACCGACACCGTCGGCGTTACCGGCTATGACGTCTTCCGGGGCGGAACGCTGCTCGCCTCGCTCGGCGCGGTCACGACATACACCGACTCGACCATCACCGTCGGCAAGATCTACAGCTATGCGGTCCGCGCGCACGACGCGGCCGGGAACGTGTCTGCGCTGAGCACCGCCGTCACCGCGGTACCGACAGCGGACTACAACGCACACCTGACTCGTGCCCCGTACCTCACCGACCTGGTCGGATTGCACGTGGCCATCAACTTCGCCACCGACCAGTCGGACACAACGGCGAGCGTGAGGTACGGCACGGTCGGCACCGGAGGAAGCTGCTCGCCCACGACGGTGCTCGCCGCCACGAAGAAGATCATCAACGTCAACAACGTCTTCGAGTACCAGTGGTGGGGCGACCTGACGCTGCCCGCAACGGGAACGTACTGCTATCGCGTCTACCTCGGCGGCGCCGACCTTCTTGGCGCAAACGCATCGCCGACGTTCACCACGCAGGTTCCGTTCGGCTCCACCGAGAGCTTCTCGTTCGACGTGTTCGGGGACTGGGGTTCGCTCAACAACACAGGTCAGAACGCCGACCAGGCCAATCTCATGGCCCAGATCGCCGGCAGCGGCGCGCGCTTCGCACTGACCGTCGGCGACAACGGCTACCCCAACGGCAGCCAACTCAACTACGGCGACCTCCAGCAGACCGGGTCCGACACGAGCGCCATCTTCGGACCCAAGATGTGGACAGTGCCAGGCAGTTCCATCCCGCTGTTCACGGCGGTGGGCAACCACGGTGTCAGCGGGGTTACGCACACCGACATCACCACGTGGACGCAGGAAACGGCCGTCAGCGCGTCCAACGGCCGATACCAGAACGATTCCTACTGCTGCGTCAACGGGAGCAACCCGTCGAACTACGGCAGCGAGTGGTACGCGTTCAGCGCGGGCAACGTCCGCTTCTACGTCCTGGACTCCGCGTGGGGCGACTTGAACGGCGGCACCGCGACTCCATACGCAAATGACGCGCTCGCACACTTCGCGCCCGGCACTCCCGAGTACACGTGGCTGCTGAACGACCTGACGACACATTCGACCCAGCTGAAGTTCGCCGTGTCCCACTTCCCGTTCTACGCGGACAACCCTAACGAGTCGAGCGACACCTACCTGGACGGCGCCACGAACCTCGAGGGCCTGCTCGGCCAGCACGGCGTGCAACTCGTCTTCAACGGGCACGCGCACATGTACGAGCGCAACCGGGCCAGCGCCGGCGGGATGCCCATCACGTACGTGACCGGTGGCGGTGGTGCGCGGCTCGAGCCGATCGGCCCGTGCAACGGTTATGACCTGTACGGCGTCGGATGGTCACCGACGAACTCCGCCGGCTCGAAGTGCGGTTCGGCGACGGCGCCCACCTCGGCCGCTCAGGTCTTCCACTTCCTCAA